>Ga0315270_10001384_pt1 | contig 12848 bp, 17 predicted proteins | sample C1_bottom_MG_FD_204932 | JGI IMG/M metagenome (GOLD analysis project Ga0315270, IMG submission 204932) | Sediment microbial communities from Yellowstone Lake, YNP, Wyoming, USA - C1_bottom | ecosystem: Environmental > Aquatic > Freshwater > Lake > Sediment | place: USA: Wyoming | collected... | reverse complement strand
GAGGCGTTTATGATGCCAGCCAGCCGGCGCTGCAACGGCTCTTGACCGAGGGCGACAACAACACGCTGATTCCGGTAGATAAATGGATGGCGTTTTCTGAAAAAGGCGGGCTGAAGGGCAGCATCGACATCCTGCCGATCGACATGCTGGCCAGCGCACTGCTGAACTGCTACCGCGCGCGCGATGACATAAAAGGCCAGATTTACGAGATTACCGGCATTAGCGACATCATCCGAGGCCAAACATCGGCCAGCGAAACCGCAACCGCGCAACAAATCAAAGGCCAGTATGCCGGGCTGCGTTTGCGCTCAATGCAAGAGGAAGTGGCGCTGTTTGCCAGCGAACTGATCCGTTTGAAAGCGCAGGTTATCTGCACTAAATTCCAGCCGCAAACGATTTTGTTGTATGCCGCGGCTGGGCAGATGACGCCCGAAGATCAGCAAATGATTCCGCAGGCCATCCAGCTCATGCAGGACAATCCGTTGCGGAACTTCCGTATCGAGGTCGATTCCGACAGCCTGGTGCAGCTGGATGAGCAGCAGAACAAAAGGGATCGCGTTGAATTCATTACGGCGTTTGGCGGGCTGTTGCGTGAAGCGTTGCCGGTTGGCCAATCCTCGCCAGAACTAATCCCAATGCTGGTCGAGGTGATGAAATTCGGCATTAGTGGATTCAAGCAGGCCAAGCCGATTGAAGGCACTTTAGATGCCGCGCTCGACCAACTGAAAGAGAAACAGAAGCAAGCCGCGGCCAATCCCCAGCCGGCGCCGCCAAACCCTGAAATGATGCAGATTCAGGCGACGCAGCAACTGGAACAGGCCAAGATGCAAGCGACCGCACAAGCTGACCAGATGAAGATGCAAGCCGAAGCGCAAGCATTGCAGATGCAAGCGCAGATTGACGATCAGAAAATGCGGCATGAAATGGAAATGAAGGCGCAGGAGGTTAAATCGGTTGATGACTTCAACCGCTGGAAAACCGAACTTGAGGCTGCGACTAAAATCATGGTGGCAAGAATAGGTGCCAATCCTGGTCTGGATCTGCCGCTAATCGAAGCGCAGCAGGCGGCAAGCGAAAAGGTTACAGCCGAGCTGGGCGAGAACGTCAGAACAGCCATAGATCACATGGCGCAGATGCACGAAAACATGGCAAATATGCATGGCGAAACCATGAACCGCATCGGTGGCGTAATGCAAACACTGGCGGCGCCCAAGCGCATCGTGCGCGGGCCAGATGGCAAAGCAGTCGGTGTCGAGGTGGCGGCATGATTGTTACCACGACACAGGGCGAGATGGACGATTCATTGCTTGAAAAACGTGAAGGATCGGTAGACAACGACAACGAAAACACGACATGGGTTGAGTATTGGCTGGCAAGCGATCTAGTGCATAGGTCAGCTCACGTTAGGTTGAAAAAATCGATCGTTTCACAAACTGAAATAGGGAGTTTTTAAATGGCAAATACCCAAGCAATGTGTACCAGTTTCAAAGCCGAAATTCTTAGCGGAATTCACGCGCTGGGAACGACCGTTATTCGGGCAGGGACCGGCGCTGACACGGTTAAGGCCGCGTTGTATCTAGCGAGCGCCACCGTAAACGCTGCCACAACTGCTTATAGCGCCACTGGCGAGGTTTCCGGCACTGGCTATACGGCAGGCGGGATAACGGCCACAAACGCCACAGCGCCAACATCCAGCGGGACTACGGCCTACTGGACGCCGAGCGCCAGCTTTACCTACACGACGGTCACGCTGACCACATCGTTTGACTGCGTGCTGGTTTACAACTCTACGCAAAGCAATAAATCAATCAGCGCACACACGTTCGGCGCCCAAACCATCACCGCAGGTACGTTTGTGCTGTCCATGCCGACGAATGACAGCACCAATGCACTTACCCGCATTGCCTAAAACATGGCACAAGGCGCATGGGACACCGGCACCTGGGACGATGCCCTGTGGGACAGTTTGCCTGTCACCGGCAATTCTGCAACAGGATCGCCAGGTAATGTTGGTGCTGCCGCAACTGTTCCACTTACCGGGAACGCAGCAACCGGCGCGCCCGGCACCGTTGCCGCCACCGTTACCATTGCGCTATCTAGTGTGCAGGCAACTGGGCAGGTGGGCACAGTTGCCTGCACAGTCACTATTGCACTATCGGGCGCGCAGGCTACAGGGCAGGTCGGGACAGATGGTGTCAGCACAACGGTTCCGGTCACAGGAACTGAGGCAACCGGCGCCGCGGGATCTGTTGGCTTGGTTGTCACGGTTTCATTGTTTGGAAACAGCGCAACCGGCGACGTTGGGACGGTCACGGTGGGGCCGCAGCCGGTCATTGTTATCGATGACACGCACGACGGACGACGATTTAAAGAGCAGCTCGAACGCGAACGCAAGCTCAGAGCAAAGAAAAAACAGGCAATTCTTGACGCATTCGAGCGCATTGTTGAAGGCCGGCCAGAGATCGCAGAGGAAATTGCCGCGCCGTTTATTGTGCTGGCAAAAGCTAAATCAGCGGTTCAAGCCATCAATTACGACGCGTTGTTTGCCGATCTTGACCGCGTGCAGCGGATATGGGATTTGCACCTTGAACTTGACGACGAGGACGTTCTGACATTGCTATGAGAAAAACTTACATTCAGATTGACGGCAAATTGATTGAAAAGTTTAAATATTACCGCGATCCGGTGGCGCCAATCATCATGCCGGACATTCAGCCTTATCAATCCATGGCAGATGGATCAATGATTACCAGCCGCAGCCATCACCGCGAGCACCTGCGGCAACACAATTGCATTGAGATTGGCAACGAAACGATGGAAACCAAACCAACGCCGGTAAAAGACAACCGCAAAGAAGTATTGCGGGAACAACTGGCAAATATGACGCACAACGAAGCCAACAAAGTGCTGGCCAAGCTGCGTGACGATATACGTTTTATCCGCAAGTAAACCCCCACAGGGAGCAACAATGTCCGACTTAAATGAAATCGTCCCAGTAGAGAACGCAGACAGCCGCCGCGAGATGCTTTCGCAGCAATTTGATGAAGTTGTTGAAGCGGCGCCAGAACCTGCAAAGGTTGAACCGGCAAAATATGAAAAGCAGCGGGATGAGTCCGGCAAATATGCCAAACAGTCGGGGCCGGCAGTACCGCAATTAAAAGCAGAACCTACCGACCAGGTTGAGGAACCGTTGTGGAAACGCCCACCGGCGAGCTGGAAGAAGGATTACCACGAAGATTGGAAAGCCGCGCCAGATCGCATTCAGGAGTATGCCTGGCAGCGCGAAAATGAGATGAAAGCCGGTGTCGAGCCGCTTATCTCAAAAGCACAGTTTGCCGACCAGATGCAGGAAGTTTTGAACCCCTACATGAACACAATACAGGGGCTTGGCATTGACGCGCCAAAAGCAGTTAAAGCCTTGATGGAAGCCGATCATGCCTTGCGCTACAGTAATCCGCAGGAAAAGCACCAGTATTTTGCTAGACTCGCACAAAGTTATGGAGTAGATTTAAATAATATGGGTAATCTGCCACAACAGATGCCCGTTGATCCAACCATTTTTGCATTGCAAAACGAACTAAATAACGTTCGCGGAGAGGTGCAAGGATGGAAGCAGGCACAGGAACAGCAACAGAATCAGGCGCTTTTGGGTGAGATAAACATCTTCAGTCAAAAAGCCGAGTATTTTGAGGAAGCAAGGCCGGTAATGATCCAGCTCCTACAGAGCGGTGTGGCCACCGACCTCGATGACGCATATCAAAAAGCATTACGCTTAGATCCGAACCTTTTTGAAAGTGTGCAAGCCAGCAAACAAGCTGAACTTGATACGGCAAAAAGAGCGGCAGCAAATAAAGCTGCTAAGTCGGCGCGAGCGGCAGCGGTGAGCGTGCGTGGCTCCACACCCGGGACCGTGACAAATACCAAAGCACAAGATCGTCGGGCGTTACTTGCCGAACAATTCGACAATATGAGCGACCGACTCTGATAATTTTATAAGGAGCTTTCATCATGGCTTTTGCCAATAGCTCGATCAGCGACATTATTGCGACCAACATTCAAAGTCGTAGCGGTGAGCTGGCCGACAACGTAACAAATAATAATGCGCTTTTGCGCCGACTTAAAGAACGCGGAAACGTTAAAACGTTTTCCGGTGGTAACGTGATCTTGCAAGAGATTATGTATAACGAAAGCGCGACGAACAACACCAACAGCTATAGTGGCTATGAAGTTTTGAACGTTTCGCAAAACAGCCCAATCAGTGCGGCGCAATACGGTATTACCCAATACGCTGCTGCGGTATCGATCAGCGGTTTGGAAATGATACAAAACAGCGGCAAGGAAGCGATTATTGACCTGCTCGACGGTCGTATGAACGTGGCCGAAGCGCAACTGGCTAACCGTATCGGTTCGGATATTTATTTGGACGGGACGGGTAACTCTGGCAAAAACATCACCGGACTTGGTGCTGCTGTGCCGGATGCTCCGACCTCTGGAACGTATGGCGGTATCAACCGAGCAACGTATTCGTTTTGGCAATCGGTTGCTTACTCTGGTTTGACAAACGGCGGCGCGGCTACGACTGCATCCAACATCCAGCAGTACATGGATTCGGTAGCGGTTCAGTTGATTCGCGGAACGGATAAACCGGATCTGATCGTTGCAGACAATATTTACTATCGTCTGTACCTTCAATCGCTGCAATCCATTCAGCGTATTTCTGATTCTGGTAGCTCAATGGCTGGTGCTGGTTTTGCCTCGCTGAAATACTACGGCGCAGGTATGGCATCGGATGTGGTGCTCGACGGTGGTATTGGTTCGGCTGCTACTGCATCGCACATGTGGTTTTTAAATACGAAATACATTTTCTTCCGTCCGCACGTTGACCGGAATTTCGTACCGATTGGCGGCGAACGGCAAGCCGTAAACCAAGACGCTAAACCTACTTTGCACTAATGGCGTCTTTAAACCTTCTCTGATTGACTTGGAAGCCCGGAAGCGGGCGACAGGGCGCAAGCGAAAGCAGCGTGAACGACTAAGTGAGAGGGACACCGAAAGGTGTATGCGATAGTCTGAACACTGGTATAACTTTATTGAAGCCAGTGAGGGAAATCCGAAGCGGTTTCCCCGCCATCGAGAGATGGTCAGTAAGCTGAAAGGCTGAAAGTAACAGAATGATTGTTAAATTGATCGGTTGGGCTGGCAATATGTGCGCCAGCGGCCCGCAGTTTAGCGGCGTGTTGATAGCTTAAGGAGAATAGATAATGGCTTACACTTATGTAGAAAATCAAGCCGGTCTGTTGCAGATTGCCGCAATTGATACTGGTGTTACTTCGCCGAGTAGCGTTTCGACTGGCAGCACTTCTGTCATTCCAACGCCGCCTAACGTTTTGGGCAAGATCGTGCGCGCTGACGATCCGACCTATGGCGAGGGCGAGTTCATCCTGTTGGTCGGGGTGGCTTCAACGGTGGTCGGTTCGTTGGTTAGCTACAACGCGACGACTTATCAAACGGTGCTGGTGCCAAATACTGCTGTCCAGGCTTGCCCGGTAGCGGTTGCAATGTCGGCTAACCTGGCTGGCACGTTTGGCTGGTATCAAATCGCTGGTAATGCGGTGGTCAAGAAAACGGCAGTTGCGGTTTCCCCGCAAGTGACCGTATTTCTGTCAGCGACTGCAGGTCGTATCAAGGTTCTTGCTTCTGCTGGTCTGCAAGTTGTCGCAGCTCGTTCGGCGAACCTGGCTACGATTGCCGCAACCGTTTCGACGGTCACGGTGACAATTAACCGTCCGCACCTGCAAAGCCAAATCACCTAATGGTCGATGCAGTTTTAGATGTTGTTGGAAACACACTCCCCAGCGTAATGCTGGGGAATGTGGAGCTGTCTTGCAAAAGGCAGCTTTCCTGGTTTGATTTTAATGATGAGTCAAACGAGGAAAGCATCTGCATTGTCGGTGGTGCGCCAAGTCTAAATGAGTCGGTGCATCAGCTAATAATTCGGCATCAAAACGGCGCCAGGCTTTGGTCGGTAAACGGCTCTTATGATTGGCTGCTTGCCCGCGGCATCGTTTCTGATGGGCATGTGATGTTAGACGCTAGGCCGGAGAATGTGCGGTTTGTAAAAAATCCCAAGCTGGAGACTCAGTTTTACATTGCCAGCCAGTGTGATCCCTGCGTATTTGACGCTTTAGAAGGCTTTAACGTCGATCTGGTGCACGTTCAGACAGAAGGGGTCTACGAGTATCTGGAAAGCGAGCGCGAGCGCCCTGTGCATCTTATGGGAGGTTTTACGACGGTTGGCATGTTGGCCATGATTTTGGCTAAACTGAAAGGCTATCGGCAAATCTACCTGTTCGGGATGGATTCCAGCTATTCAGAGGGCGAGCACCATGTTTACAAACAAGAATCCAACGACGATGAGCAGATAATTACTGCGACTATCCACGAAACAAAATACCAAGCTGCGCCGTGGATGTGTCAGCAAGTGCGGGACTTTCAAACGCTTGCACGTAAATTTGCCGAAGATGATGTAACAATTGAAGTTTGCGGTCCCGGTTTATTGTATGCAATGGCGAAAGCCATGTCCTATCCACTAACTCAAAGGATTTAAAATGGCTATTCCCTCACGTATTTTGGCTTCTGGTAATTCCCCGCTTTCGACGACCAGCATCTGCGGCGATGGCGCCACCGGCCTGGTCGCCGTTGGCAGCACCATTGCTGATGCGCTGCAACTGTCTGCGGTATGGAACACGATCACCACCAGCTCGGCGTCAACTGGCGTTATTCTGCCGCCAACCGAGGTTGGCGCTATGATCGGCATTCGTAATGATTCTGGCCAAACAGTTACTGTTTATCCGAAATCTGGATCGACGATCAATGCTGCCGCGTCAACATTGTCTGTTGCAACGGCGAAAACCGTTATTTTGTTTGCCACTAGCGCCACGACTTGGGCATCTGTTCTGACTGCGTAATGACAATTCCCTCACGGGTTTTGGGTGCAGGTGCGTCATCATTGATGACCGTTGCCATTTGTGGTGACGGTGTTGATGGGTTGACCGCGGTGGGTTCGACGAGAGCTGATGCGTTGCAATTAACAAAGATTTACAACTCGGTTGATACCGCGGCTTCCGGCACTGGCGTGCTGTTGCCTCCTACACAAATGGGTGCAACAATTTACATCGCCAATTCAGGCGCACACACGATCAAAGTTTATCCGTACGAAACCGCAACAACGGTGAACCAAACTACATCGGCATCCATCGCACAAAATCACACAAGTATACTTTTTGCGGTTTCTAACGCCATGTGGTACAGCATAAACGGCACTAAAACTTAATCCCCACAGGAGAATACAAATGGCTTTAGACAGCGACATCAACAATGCAGATTCGCACTTACATGTTGAGTTTTACACCAACGACCAGAAACCATACAAAGATCGCCCGACGCCTTTTGTGCGGATTATTGTGCCCGGTGATAAAACCAACATTGTTGACCAACCTGTCAGAGAAGATCATAAAGAACGATTCCCGCGGCAGTGGTTGCATTTTCAAATGCAGAGCGGCGATGGGCCGGTTATTGGGACGCTGTTGCAGCAATGGAACACAGACGATGAAGAAAACTTTAGCTCGCATCAAATGGCAGAGCTTCAGATTCTTAAATTCCAGACCGTTGAGCAAGTGGCCACAGCTTCAGACAGCCAGTTACAACGCATCGGCATGGGCGGGGCTGGATTGCGAGAAAGAGCAAAAACGTATTTGACCAGAAAAAACCAATCCGCAAACACTTCCGAATTGGAAGTTACTCGCCGTGAGCTGAATGAATTGAAACAGCAAATGGCAATGCTGATGGAAACCAAAAAACTCGGCAGGCCGCGCAAAGAGGCGTAAATATGAGCAGCACAATGCTCCAGTTGGTGCAGCAAGTCACAAACGAACTAGGTGTCACGGCGCCGGTGTATGTCGCTGGCAATACCAATCAAGATGTGACGCAGATTCTCGCGCTGATGAACGCGACTGGTTACGAGCTGCTGCGCCGGCACAACTGGCGTGCGATGACCAAGCAGGAGGCTTTTTATACTGAGTTTCTGACCACGACCGGCAACTGGACCACCGCAGCCAGGACGATTACCGGCATTCCCAGCACCGCAGGGTTGGACACGACCTACCAGGTGCAGGGGACCGGCATTAACCAGAATACGTTTATAGCGTCTGTTGACAGCGGAACACAGGTTACTGTTAATCAAGACTTTGCCGCAGCAGGCGGCACCGCGGCAACGGCCTATTTCCAGAAAATGAAATATGACTTGCCCAGCGACTACGAGGCATTGGTGCCGCGCAGTATGTGGGACAAATCCAAGCATTGGGAAATGCTTGGGCCAGAGGATGCTCAACAATGGGAATGGTTGCTTTCAGGTTACATCAGCACCGGGCCGCGCATTCGGTGGCGCCTGCTGGGTTCTTATTTTCAGATATGGCCAGGCACCTCTGCCGCTGAATATCTTGGCTATGAATACAGATCAAACGGCTGGGCTAATTCTGCTGCTGGCGCCGTAAAGACCAGCTTTACGGTGGACACCGACACGACGATTTACCCTGACCGACTAATGGTGCTGTCCACGAAGCTGAAATATTTTGAGGCAAAAGGCTTTGACACCACGGCAATGTTTCGCAATTACTTGTATGAGCTTGAAGCGGCAATGGCGCTGGATATGTCGGCTGCAAACCTAAGTTTTGCACCGCGCCCTGGCACTGTGCTAATCGGATACGACAACATACCTGACAGCGGATATGGCCCAAATTAACCAACTGGTGCAGGGCAATGCGGCGCGAGTAGCGTCTGTTCCAGCTCCTGTTGGCGGCTGGAATGCCCGCGACAGCATTGCCAACATGGAGCCGCTGGATGCGGTTCAACTGATTAATTTCTTCCCGACAGTCAGTAACTGCGTGCTGCGAGGTGGTTCGACGAATTGGGCTACCGGCATGACCGGCCAGGTGCAGACGATCATGGTCTACAACGGCGGGTCCAGCAGCAAGATGTTTGCCGCGGTCGGGACTCCTGATCTTAAATTCTACGATGCCAGCACCGCTGGCGTTGCAACAGCAACCACCGTTACCGGACTGACCAACGCAATTTGGGAATATATTAACATTACGACGACCGGCGGCACTTATTTGTATGCGGTGAATGGCGTGGACAAGCCGCGGTTGTACGATGGCACAACATGGACCGCCATTGATGCTGCTTCAACGCCAGCTATTACCGGCGTAACGACAACAACGTTATCAAATGTGACGCTGTTCAAGAATCGCCTCTGGTTTATTCAGAAAGACACGCTCAAGGCGTGGTACCTGCCGACCAGCGCAGTCGGCGGCGCCGCGCAGGTTTTGGATCTGTCAGCTATTGCCAAATTTGGCGGGCATCTTGTGGATCTGGATACCTGGACTATCGACGCAGGCTATGGCGTTGACGACAACCTTGTTTTCGTCACCAGCAACGGCGAGGTGATTGTTTATCGAGGCACCGATCCTGCCAGTGATGCTACCTGGGCGCTCACCGGAGTTTGGAAGCTAGGATCGCCAATCGGCAACCGAGCCATGCTGAAGTGGGGCGGCGACCTGCTGATCTTAACTTATGACGGTCTGATGCCGATGGCTCAGAGCTTGCAATCATCCAGGCTTGATCCTCGCGTGGCGTTGTCAAACAAGATTCAAGGCGCCATTACGCAGGCCACAACGAACTACGGTGGCACGCACGCCGCAGTTGGGTGGCAGGTCTACTACAACGCTCGTCGCAATGCTGTGTGGATCAATGTGCCAATCGCAGAAGGCCAGCAAGAACAATACGTGATGAACACAATCACGACGAGTTGGTCACAGTTTCAAGGCTGGCCAGCAAATTGTTGGGAAACCTACAACGATAATCCTTATTACGGAGGCAACGGCGTTGTGGTTAGGGCGTGGGATGACACCTATGTCGATAACACATCCAATATTGCAACAAATGTTTTCCAAGCATTTAACTATTTCGACAGCCGCGGCGTAAAAAAGTATTTCACCAGGGCGCGGCCAAGTATTTTCACAAACGGATCACCGGCTATTTTTGTTGGCATCAACGTAGATTTTAACGTTGATGACACAACCGCGCCTATTTCTTCATCTGCATCTGCTGTTGGATTATGGGATGCAGGAACGTGGGATTCTGCATTGTGGGGATCTGGTTTGCAGATTACGAACAACTGGCAAGGTGTTACCGGGCTTGGTTACTGCGGATCTATCCAGCTTAAAAGCGCATCCAGCGGGCTGCAAATTGAGTGGGCATCTACTGACGTTGTTTATCAGGCAGGATGGGCAGGGATATAGTATCGGGGCCGGATGTCGGCCATTGGGTAGCAAAACGTGTTGATTATGGCTTTTTAGAAACCAGAGCCAACGCGATAGGATTAAAACGAAATGATGAGTTTATTGCAGGAGTCATTTACGAGAATTGGAATCATCAAAGCATATGGTGCCATTTCGCTATTGAAGGCCAACTGACACCTGCTTTTTTAGCGGCGATATTTGATTACCCGTATAACATTTGTCAGGTTGAAAAGATTATTTGCCCGGTTGGAAGCGATAACGAACAAAGCATTAAGGTAGTGAAGAAAATGGGATTTACCGAAGAAGGCAGAATTAAAGAAGGGCGACCACACGGCGACATTGTGTTTTACACATTGCGCCGCGATGACTGCCGGTTTTTAAATAAACGATATAGCAAAAGGATAGCAAATCATGGGTAAATCTTCACCTTCGCCACCGCCGGCGCCGGACTACGCGGGCGCAGCTCGTGAGCAGGGCGTAGCAAACGAGGCTACCGCCAGGCTGCAAGGTCGTATTAACAATCCTAACGTTAGCGGGCCGCTGGGTGGGCAGACTGTTACTTTTGGCGAAGGCGACCAGCCGACAATTACGCAAACCCTGACACCCGACGCACAATCAACTTTAGAAGCACAGCAACGCGTACAGCGATCGCTTGCCAATTTGGGCGAGCAAGGTATCGGAACGGCGCGAAGTGCTTTAGCTAATCCGTTTTCCCCAAACAGCATGGGATTGCAGACTCGTATTGATACTTCTAATCTTGCCAGAATGCCGGTCAATGCTGGAACTACAGGACAAGAAGCAATTATGGCTCGGTTGGCGCCGCAGCTTGAAAGACAAGACGCGGCAACACGGTCAAGGTTGTTAAATCAAGGTTTAGTGCCGGGCGGCGAAGCATACGAAAACGCCATGATTTCCCAAAACCAGCAAAAGAATGATCTTCTTTCGCAAGCTGCTTTACAAGGTATTGCGCTAGATACCGGCGCCAGGGCGCAGGGATTTAACGAAGCCAGCTCACAAATGGGCACTCAAAACGCCGCACAACAAGCCGAATTGCAGCGAGAAGCATTTTTACGCCAGCAGCCGCTAAACGAAATCACTGGCTTAATGTCCGGCTCGCAGATCCAAATGCCGCAGTTTCAGGGTTACTCACCGACCAGTATTGCTCCTGCTCCGTTATTTGCAGGGACGCAGGCAGCCGGGCAGAATGCGATGGATCAATACGGTATACAGTCGGCCAACGTCAACGCGCAGAATGCGGGGCTTTACGGGATGCTTGGGACTGCTGGAGGGTTGGCGGGGATGGCGTTTTTCTAATGCTTGGGTTAGCTTTTTCAGGCGGCAAAGATTCATTAGCTTGCTGGTATTTATGCAAGCATTTAAATCCTGTTGTTTTGTGGGCCAATACTGGCAAAGGCTATCCAGAAACATTGGAAATCGTAAACGAGATTAGAAGCCAAGCATTTCAATTTGTAGAAATTAAGACGGATCAGCAAAAACAAAATGATGAATGGGGTTTGCCTTCTGACATTGTGCCGATCAATTTTACAAATTTAGGCATGACATTTTCAGGCACTAAACAGACAAAAGTTCAAAGTTATTTAGGCTGCTGTTTTGAAAATATCATCAATCCAATAATGCAAAAATGCAAAGAAATCGGCATTACGGAATTGATCCGAGGGCAACGATTGAGCGAAAGCCATAAATCAACGGCGGTTGATGGAACTGTTGTAGATGGTATCAAGTTTCTGCAACCGATAGAAACATGGTCAAAACAACAAGTTTTTGATTATTTGTTGAAACAGCGCGGCAGTTTGCCGGAGCATTACTCGATAGATCATTCAAGCCTTGATTGCTATGATTGCACAGCGTTTTTAGAACATTCTGCGGATCGAATTGAATGGACAAAACATCGTCATCCTGATCTTTATGAGATATATTCAAAAAGAATGGACGCACTAAAAATGACTTTAAAACCCAGTTTAAAAGCAATGGGGATGACATGAACTCAACCTACAACTTCAATCCAGACGACAAGCGGATGCAGCTCGCCGCTATGCTGCAAGACCCGACGCAGCCTTACAAAAGGTATAGCGGGCCGATGGGCGCGCCTAAATCTGGTGGTGGCGGCATGAACGACATGATTATGAAAATGATGATGCAGAATCGTGGTGCGCCGGTTGTTGAGAAATCAACACAATACGACCCGAATTCACAGAACTTCACACCGTCTTATTAGAGGCGCAAATGGCCACAATCAATCCAACTCACGCTTTTAACCTGCCGGGCCCATACCAGGCAGAGCTGTCGAGAATAGCTGACCAGCAGCGCATGGCAGAGATGCTCCAGGCGCAGTCACAAGCGCCGTCAGAGCGTTACAGTTACAAAGGCATAGAGGCGCGCACACCAGCAACGGCAGGGCTGGCAAAGCTGCTACAAGGCTTTGGCGGGGCATACTTTCAAGGGCAGGCGCGGGAGCAGGAGAAGGCTCTT
>Ga0315270_10001383_pt1 | contig 12853 bp, 8 predicted proteins | sample C1_bottom_MG_FD_204932 | JGI IMG/M metagenome (GOLD analysis project Ga0315270, IMG submission 204932) | Sediment microbial communities from Yellowstone Lake, YNP, Wyoming, USA - C1_bottom | ecosystem: Environmental > Aquatic > Freshwater > Lake > Sediment | place: USA: Wyoming | collected... | reverse complement strand
CGTTGAAGCGAAGGGACGCACGCGGGTCGTCCTCAATCTCGTACAAATGGTTCCCTACGAAACCCGTGTTGATGGCAACACGGTTGCTGTTACCCTGGAAAGCACGCCATCCGCTACACCGATGACGGGCGGGTCCGCGGCCTTAGGCGCTGCGCCGGCTTCTGCCCATGTTGGCAAGGAGCTGTCTATCAATAACATCGATTTTCGCCGCGGCAAAGGCGGCGAGGGGCGCGTGATTGTGTCCTTGTCGGATGCATCGGCATCTGTTGATGTCACCGAGGAAGGCGGCAAGATTGTTGTCAATTTCGTCAACGCAAAAATTCCGTCCAATTTAGCGCAGAGGCTTGACGTCGTTGACTTTGCAACGCCGGTGACGATGGTAGACACGCGGGCCGTTGGTAACGGTGTGCGGATGGAGGTGGGCTCGCAGGGTAACATTGAACATCTTGCCTACCAGTCCGATTCAATTTTCACCTTGGAAGTAAAGCCTGTTACCAAGGAGCAAAAAGAGCAAACGAAGAAGCAGGAGCTCGGTTACACGGGCGAGAAGCTTTCGCTAAATTTCCAAAACATCGAAGTGCGCGCGGTGTTGCAGTTGATCGCCGACTTCACCAGTTTGAACCTTGTTGCCAGCGACACCGTGACCGGTAGCGTGACCTTGCGGCTCAAGAACGTTCCGTGGGATCAAGCGTTGGACATCGTACTGCGCACCAAAGGGCTTGATATGCGCAAGATGGGGAACGTGATTCTAGTCGCGCCCGCGGATGAGATTGCATCGCGCGAAAAACAAGATCTCGAGTCGCAAAAACAGATTCAGGAACTTGAGCCATTGCGTTCTGAAATTATTCAAGTGAACTACGCCAAGGCTTCCGAGTTGGCAGGCTTGCTGAAGGCGAAAGAGAACGTATTGCTGTCGGAACGCGGCAGTGTCACGGTAGATGAGCGGACCAATACCTTATTGGTGATGGATACGTCGCATAAGCTGGCGGATATTCGTCAACTTGTCAGTAAGCTCGATATTCCCATTCGCCAGGTTTTGATCGAGTCACGGATTGTTATTGCGAGCAATGACTTTAGCAAAGACTTGGGCGTGCGTTTTGGTACAACAGGTGTCAAAGCGCGCAGCAATGGCATGGTGGGTGTAACCGGCAGTTCGACAGGCATCGATACGATGACTACTAGCGCCCTTAGCAACATTCAAGCGGGCGGTAACGCCGCACCTGTGGCACTACCATCTCTGAGTGATCGTTTGAACGTTAATCTGCCGCCCAGTTCGACAGCGGGTCGGATAGCGTTTGGCTTTTTGGGGCCGGATTACATGGTTGACCTTGAGTTAGCTGCAATGCAACGTGAGGGCCACGGTGAAGTTGTTTCCTCGCCGCGCGTCATCACGGCAAATCAACGCGAAGCATTGATTGAGCAAGGTGTTGAAATACCCTATCAAACGGCATCGTCCAGCGGCGCAACCACCGTAGCGTTTAAAAAGGCGGTATTGAGTTTGAAAGTCAAACCTCAGATTACACCCGACGATCGTGTGATCATGGATTTGACGATCAATAAGGACAGCGTGGGTTCGATTTACGCGGGCACACCAAGCATCAACACCCGCGAGATTACGACCCAGGTCTTGGTGGATAATGGCGAAACGGTAGTGCTCGGTGGGGTGTATGAACAGTCAAAATCTGATTCGACCGCGAAAGTCCCGTTTTTAGGCGATTTGCCGGTTGTTGGCTACTTGTTCCGCAATAACATCAAAGCGGATGGCAAGGAAGAGTTACTGATTTTTATCACTCCTAAAATTCTCAAAGACAGCCTCAAATTCCGCTAGTTTGAACCTTATTCTGCGGCGCGCTCTTTTATTAATGGCGCGCCGCATTCGTTTTACCTACTGCTTCCGTTTGTTCTCGTCTATCTTTTTTCTAGACAGCTCCTTAAATACGTTGCGTGATCGCTCTAGTGAGAATTTGTTCTTAAAGTTTTTCGCAACGTCCCGATAACACGTGCAGTCGCGCAAAAACCGCTTTGAAGGCGGAGCGTGGGCTGGGAAGGGATCAACTCATTCGACTGGACATGCTGTGGGCAAAAGCGCCATGGACGTAGCAGTGTTCCCTCACACTATTAATTCAACGGCGCGGAGTGTGGCAAACCATGAAGCGGACTCAAGTGTTTGGCCTGGCAACGTTGGCATTTTTGCTAGCGAGCTGCGGTGGTTCGGACGGCTTTAATGCGTCATCAACCTCAACTGCGACGACAACGACTAGCGCCGGAACTACGACGACGGCGACGGGAATTATGATTGGGAGTGGCACGGGAACTAGCTTCGTTCAAGGCACACTGGCGATTGCAATTAATAGTGCGGTTACTCCCACTTTGTCGGCGGGCGGAACAACCAGTGTGACTGCGACGCTTGTCACTGCAGCATCTGCGCCTTACACCGATCCGGTCGATGTTACTTTCACCTCGAGCTGCGCAGCAACGCAATTGGCAACGATCGCTGCAAACGGCTCAAGCAAAGTTACGACGAGTAATGGCTCGGCGACAGCAACGTATGCCGCGTTGGGATGTTCTGGAACCGATACGATCACTGCAACTGCGACGGTCGGTGGAACGCTGCTCTCGGCGACGGGAACGGTTGCCGTCGCCGCCGCGACGCTCGGCGCAATCCAGTTTGTTTCGGCGTCGCCGACAACAATTTCGCTAAAAGGTACTGGCGGCGCTGGCTCGCAGGAAACCTCGACCGTTACGTTTAAGGTGACGAACTCAACGGGCGGACCGGTTCCCAACCAAAGTGTCACGTTCAGCCTTAGCACGTCGGTTGGTGGCATAGCGCTCACTCCGTCTACGGGTATTGGAACCACAGGGTCTGACGGCAAAGTTTCTGTCATCGTCCAGTCGGGCACGGTTGCGACGCCCGCACGCGTATATGCGACGGTAACGAGTACTACTATTTCTACTCAATCGGATCAGCTGACAATTACTACCGGGATTCCGGTCGACGAGGGTTTGTCAGTGTCTGTGGAAACCTACAATCCCGAAGCTTACGATTATGACGGCGAAACCGTGAAAGTTACTGCAAATGTTATGGACCGATTCAGTAATCCCGTGCCCGACGGCACTGTCGTAAATTTCCGTGCTGAAGCAGGTCGGATTCAGGGCGCTTGCACCACAGCCGACGGTGCATGTTCGGTAACGTGGACGAGTCAAAGTCAGCAGCTTGCGGCCGGGGACGCGACCGGTGCTGTTACGATCTTGGCATATGCTATCGGCGAAGAGCGCTTCAATGATGAGAACGGCAACGGTGTTTTCGACAACAGTACCGGAACAAATCCAGATACCTTTCTTACATATGATTTGCCGGAAGCGTATCTCGACTCAAATTGGAGTCGAACCCGCAACGCAAACGAACCTTTTATCGATTTCAATAAGAACGGTGCATACGACCCCGCTGGCGACGGAAAATTCAATGGTGTCTTGTGCCAAGATACGACCAATTGTGGGACCAGCGCGTCGATAATAGTATCGAATGACGTTCGCCTCATCATGTCTGGAAGCCGCGCGACTATTACTTTTTCAAAGGCCGGTCCACTAAACGTAATCGACGGCTTGCAGCCAGATTCCGTGGACGTCACCATCTCCGACCAGAATGGCAACACGATGCCCGCAGGAACAACGGTAACTATCACTGCGCCGACAGGAGTTGAAATTACTGGCGCGACTTCGTTCACGTATCCAAATTTGTTCCAAATCACGACAAAGACGTTCCCGCTTGGCTTTGCTGATGCGGATTCGACTGCTGTCGCTGCTTCGCGCGGGCAGGGCTATATCGAAGTGAAAGTGACGACTCCAAAGGGAGTTGAAACGACGAAAAAAATCCAAATCAATTACTAGTCGTGATCTCGCCTGAACGGGTCCGGTGTTAGACCGATCCCGTTCAGGATCTTGTCATAACGTGATACCTTATGCTCGAGTAAATATTGCTTAGGCATTACTAAGGTGAAGCAAGCTCCCAACATCTTCCTCATCGGCCCCATGGGCTCGGGCAAAACCACCGTTGGTCGCCAGTTGGCCAAGGCGTTGGGCTACGAATTCCTCGATAGCGACCAAGAAATTGAACGTCGTACGGGCGCGACGATTCCGTGGATTTTTGATATCGAGGGCGAGGCCGGGTTTCGCAAGCGCGAAGCGCAGGTGATCGATGACTTGACGCAACGCCATGACATCGTGCTAGCGACGGGGGGTGGAGCGGTGCTTGATGAAGAAAATCGAGCACATCTTAAGAGCCGTGGTTGCGTCGTCTACCTCGTTGCAGATGTCGATAAGCTCGTCGCCCGAACAGCCAAGGACACCAATCGCCCACTGCTGCGCACGGAAGATCCGCGCAAACGCCTCGAATCGTTGATGGAAGTCCGCGAGCCACTTTATCGTGACGTTGCTCATTTAGTGATCGATACGGGCGCACGCACGTTGCGTAGTACAATCACAAAGATTCTCAAAGACGTGGAGGGTCTGGCGCGTGAGAACTCGGCTGAAGACGCGCCGGAACAATCCAATTGAACGAAATAAAACCTCAACGCAACCGTCGGAAAAGTGCTCTTCAATGAAGTCATGTTTATGGCTGTAGCGCCACGTGTATTAACAGTTGAACTTGGCGATCGCCGATATCCCATTTACATCGGTGGCGGTTTGCTGTCCAACGAAGAATACTACCGCCCCCATATTACCGGTAAACAAGTGATGGTGGTGACGAATGACGTCGTCGCGCCACTTTACCTTGACCGATGTCGCGCCGCGCTGAGCGCGTGGCAAACCGAGGCAGTGATTTTACCCGATGGCGAACAATTCAAAACGCTCGACACTGTGAATCTCATTTTCGATGCGTTGCTGCAGAAGCGGTTTGACCGTCGCGCGACGATAGTCGCATTGGGCGGTGGCGTGGTTGGCGATATGGCCGGCTTTGCCGCGGCGTGTTATCAACGTGGCGTGCCGTTTGTCCAGATTCCGACCACCTTGTTATCGCAAGTGGATTCTTCCGTCGGCGGCAAAACGGGCGTGAACCATCCGCTCGGCAAAAACATGATCGGTGCGTTTTATCAACCCCAATGTGTCATTGCGGATACCGATACGCTGAATACTTTGCCCGATCGTGAGCTGAGCGCAGGTATGGCGGAAGTCATCAAATATGGCCTGATTCGCGATCCTGAGTTTTTGTCGTGGTTGGAAGGCAACGCGAGCAAAATGATGACGCGCGATCCTGCATCACTTGTTTACGCCATCGAACGCAGTTGTCGAAACAAAGCCGATGTCGTGGTGGCCGACGAAAAGGAAATGGGTGTGCGCGCGCATTTGAATTTGGGCCACACTTTTGGACACGCCATCGAAACAGGCATGGGTTACGGCGTCTGGTTGCACGGCGAAGCGGTGGCGGCAGGCACAGTAATGGCAGCGGAACTCTCGCGTCGCCTTGGCTGGATTTCAGAGCAAGATGTGACGCGCACGACGCGCTTGTTGCAGCAAGCCAAATTGCCAACACAAGGACCGCGCGACTTATCAACGCAAAAGTTTATCGAACTCATGGCCGTGGACAAAAAAGTTCAGGATGGAAAATTGCGCTTAGTGTTGCTCAAACAACTTGGTGAAGCCGTTATCAGTAGCGACTTTCCGCTCGCAGTTGTTCGCGACGTAATTGATTCCTGCCGTGAACATGAATTCTGCGCAAGGTGTTAGTGAGTATGGCAAGGAAGCAAAACAAGTTTGACTACGACGCGCAACTCGCACCCTACGCCGCGCGTGAAAGCGAAAGCCGCGGTCGTCGGCATACGGAGTCCTCGCCCAACTATCGAGGAGAGTATCAGCGTGATCGCGATCGCGTCGTACATTCGGCCGCATTTCGTCGCCTGGAATACAAGACGCAAGTTTTCGTGAACCACGAAGGCGATATGTTTCGCACACGCTTGACGCATTCGCTCGAAGTGGCGCAAATCGGCCGTTCAATTGCCCGCGTCTTGCGACTCAATGAAGATCTCACCGAGGCGATCGCGTTGGCGCACGATTTGGGTCACACGCCTTTTGGCCATGCCGGGCAAGATGCACTGAATGCTTGCATGAAAGACTATGGCGGATTCGAGCACAATTTGCAGTCTTTGCGTGTGGTCGATGAGTTGGAGGAGCGTTACGCCGAATTTTCCGGATTGAATCTTAGCTATGAGACACGCGAAGGTATTCTGAAGCATTGCTCAGCAAACAATGCCAAGAAACTGGGCGATGTCGCCGAGCGTTTTCTCAAAAAACGCCAACCAACGCTTGAGGCACAGCTGGCGAATTTGGCGGATGAAGTGGCTTATAACAATCACGACATTGATGATGGTCTGCGCGCCGGCTTGTTAACGATCGCGCAAATGTGCGAAGTCCCTTTGTTTGCGGATCAATACGAATTGGTACGCCAGCGCTACCCGGACTTGGCAGAGCGACGGATCATTCATGAAGTAGTGCGGCGCATGATAAATCGTCAAGTGACGGACCTTATCGATACTACGCAAGCAACCTTAAGTGCGCTGGGTGATGATTTCGACGCTGAGGCCATTCGCGCAGCAAAGGCACCGTGCGTTGCTTTTAGCGAGGAAATGGCGCGCCAAAACCAAACGTTAAAACAATTTTTGCGGCGTAATCTTTATGAGCACTACCGCGTGCGCCGCATGACGAGCAAAGCAGCGCGTGTGTTAGAGGCATTGTTTGAAGCGTTCATGAGTGATCCGCGCTTGCTACCGCCCGAAACAGAAGCGAAACTCGCTGCGCACGAAAAAATATCTGCCAAGAATGGCAAAGCTCGGGCTGTGGCCGATTACGTTGCCGGGATGACAGATCGTTATGCGTTCCGCGAATATGAACGTCTTTTTACGCCGGGGGAGCTGACGTAAGACCGTATGCGAATTTATCTGCAACTGCCTGGCGACATTGACCACCGCGTGACGCGCTACTATCAACTTATCCTGCAGCAAGACTTGCTGAGCGGTTGGACGCTTATTCGCGAGTGGGGGCAACAAGGCGCGAGTGGACGCGTTAAGAGTGAGAATTTTGCGACCCGTGACGAAGCGGAAGTGGCGCTGATGGCGGCGCGCGATGCTCAGATCGACAAAGGCTACCGTATTGTTTTCGCGCAAGGCGAGAAAATCTAGCGCTGGGTGGTGCGCTTTCGTTTTAGATTGTTGTCCTTTTCTCCAAAGACTGTGGCGCTGCTGCAGTTATTCCGCTGTTCCCCTCGAATTTCCGGGCGTTGTCTATACTTAGACTAGCTTTGGCATCTTGCGTGCCAGATGAGCCGTCCCCGTTTTCGTCAACGACAGGTTAGACAAACGTGAAAGATTCATCAGCGTTATCTGCGGACAGAGCTTCCGCGTTGGCCGACAGTGGGGCGGAGTCGATCAAAGCGCTTTTCCACGTGTCGCAGCGGGCGCAGTGCCTGAATTTTCTGTTGCACCTTGCGCCTTATACCAAGAGCGTGCTGTTGGTTGCAGGTTCTCATGGCAGTGGCAAGTCGGTGTTGCTGCAACAGTTTGTTGCACGGCGAGAGGAAATTTGGGAAGTCGCATCGATCAGCGCAACGGCTGATTTGTCAAAGGAAGCGTTTGTCTTTCGCTTGGCGGAGTCGTTGGTTTTCGGCGCGCGCGATGAGGCAAGTGTATCGTCGTCGATTTTTTCTTTTTGCAGCGAACAATTGCACGAGATCAGTCGCCGTGGCGGTCACGCGATCATTTTGATCGACGATGCGGATCAGCTTTCCGAAACGCTGTGGCAATTGTTGTTGCCACTGATTGAGACGACTCAGCAACGTGGCGACCAGGTCAGTTTTGTATTGTTTGTCGACGAGCCATTTTTGGCTTCCACAGCTCACTCGGCGCTACAAAAACGCGACCTGCACGTGTTCGAATTGCTGCCATTGGATTTTCATGAAACACGCGACTTTGTTTTGCAGCGCTTGCGCGCGACGTTGCACGATACGAGCACGTTGGCCGATGCGGAAATTCAAAAACTTTATAAGCAAAGTCAGGGAAACTTGGGTCGGCTGTGTGACTCCCTCGATCGCATGCTCGACGGCCGCGCGCGCGCCGGCGTTGTTGCAAAATCGCCAGTGCGCAAATCGGTGTCGCCACCCGCGGTGGAGTTAACAGGTGCCGTGGCGGCAGCGCAGCCCGAGCCAACACGCGCGCAGCATGCGATGGCGCCTAAAACGCCGCTGCAATGGACTATTGCGGTTGTCGGCGGCGGTTTGTTGGTGTTGGCGCTGGTCTTTCAAAACAGCGTGAATCAGTATTTAGTAGCAACGCCCACAGCGGTGCCAGCCGAGCACGTGGCAAAGCCCAAGCCGATTGTTGTGTTGCCAAAGGCAGTAACTGTGCGCCCGCCGCATTTTGATATCGAGGACGCGCGCGCGATGGAATCATTTTCGACGGATTCGATTCCCGTTAAGACGGCAGTCATTTGGGAGCCGCCGCTGTTGGCGCCGCAAGTAAACGAGCTTTCGCTACAGGAAGATGACCCGACTGCGCAGAATTTCTTGAGTCGTATGGGCGTAACGCCGCCGGCGCCGCCGCAAGTTGCCGCGAATAAGGAAATTGCAAAAACTGCCAGCGCGACAAAAGTGCCGGTCGCCGCAGCACGCAATGCGCCCACAACGACGCCTGCTCCAAAAATTGCTGCCGTGCAAAAGCAAAATGCGGCGGTTGCAACGCCAACATTGGCGCCGCCCGTTACGCCGGGTGTTGCGCAACGCGAGGCTTGGATTTTGAGTCAGGCGTCCACGCAATACACGCTGCAACTCATTGCCTTGTCGAGCGAGCAAGCGCTTGCGAAATTGATTGCACCGGTAAAAGATCCGTCCATGTTTGCCATTTTCCGTTTTGAACATAAGAAGGCCGGCACGATGTTCGGCTTAGTGTTTGGCAGTTATGCAAATCCAAACGACGCACTGCGCAGCGCGGCGCATTTGCCCAAAGGGCTTGGCAAGTTGCAACCTTGGGTAAGGCGCGTTGGCGAAGTGCAAGATGAAATTCGTCGTTCGGCAGCGCCAACGATGGGCGCGCGCGAACCAGCCGGCGACATTCCGCCAAAATCTGAAGCGACCATCGTTTCGCCTTCCGTTCAAGCGCCGTAAAGCTTCCGCCTACCGCCGATGCTAGGTACTCGTCCTAGTTGTTGGCAAACTCCCAGAAACGTATCTTGACCATATTGTTTGCGTGGGATCGCGTTCGTAACACGCAACGGATTGACCGCGCTCCATTGGCATAAATTCCGTTCCAATTCGTGTGTCCCGCGCTACGTATTGATTCTGTTTATTAGAAAAAGATAATATACTCGCCGGCGTTTTCGGGCGTTCTTCCGCAACACTCCGCGGTCGAACGCAACGACAACAGCAGTTAAATCATCACAGGTGTCTAGCATGAGAAGGCGGGATTTCTTAAGAGCAAGCGCGGTTGGTGCCGTTGCGTTTTCGTTCTCCGGCCTTACGCTTTTCAGTCAGCGTAGCCAAGCGGCCAACGTATCGATTGCATTGACGGCGCGTGCGCTACCTGTAACGTTGGGCGGTACGTTTGGCGTCACGAATACCGGCACTGTGGCCACAACATTTTGGCGTTTTACCAATGATGTCGGTTCGCCCGCCGTCGGTCCTGGAGGTTTGTCCTCCGGCATTGCGGTCCAAGAGGGTGATCAAGTCACGGTGACGCTGACGAATACCTTGTCGGTCGCGGTCAACTTCACGATTCCGGGCGTGCTCAGCAATACACCGTCGGCCGCAGCGAATGGCGGTATGCAAACCTACACATTTACGGCGCCGAAAGCGGGCAGTTATTTTTTCGTTGACAGCGTCAATGATGAGCTTGCCAAAGCGATGGGCTTGAGTGGGCCGTTGGTGGTAGCGCCGGCCGGTGGCGGTAACATGCTTTATAGCGGCGGCCCCAGTTTCGACAAACAATACACCTTGGTTTTGCATGAAGTAGACACACGCGTTAACAATGCTGTTGCTAACGGACTCGCACCGGATCTCGCCAACTACGAACCTGATTTTTATTTCGTCAATGGTGTGAGCTATCCCGCGAGCGAGTCAAATCCGAGTACGGCGATTACGATGACGCAGCAACAGCGTATCGCCATGCGATTTATCAACACGGGGTTGCACATCAATTCGATGCACTTCCACGGTTGGCACGTCAATGTTGCAACGCGCAACCGCACGCCAGAGACGATCATCGTTGAGAAAGACACGGTACCGGTCGACGTCAGCGAGTGTGTCGACATCATTCTTCCTGTTGGCGCGCAAGTGGGCGTGTACGAATTGCATAATCACTTTTTACCGGCGGTCACAGGCAATGGTTTTTACCCCTATGGCGCCATGTTGATGATGACGTCGGCCTAAGCCGAAGATAGAAAGCTCAGGATGGAAGCAATGGAAACAAAGTCGAGCCAGCATTCCGACAAACGCGCGCGCAATGAAACACGCCACGTAAATTCGACTAAGTTGTCGCGACGCGAGCGCGTCGCTATTGCGTTGCAGTCGGGTGAAACCTTGCTAAGTGTGGCGAAGTTCACGACAGTGAGCGGGTTGGCGAGTGCTGTTTTAGCGGCGTGCGGTGGAAGTAGTGGCGGTAAAGCCAATGCGACAACCACGCCAACGCCTCCTATTGTTGCGGTGGAAAATCCTGGTGGGTCGACCACCGCGCCTGGAACGACTGTGATTCCGCGCTCGACAAGCACTACAACGATCACCGGAGCAACGACAACCACGGCGGGCGCAACGACATCGACCACGTTTGGTGGCGTTACAACCACAACGGTACCTGTTAGCACTACGACTACAGCGCCCGGTGCGACGACAACAATTTTTCGCCCGACTACGACGACAACGACAAGGTTTCTTCCGTCAACGACTACGCAGAGCCAAACGACAACAACACAAAATCAAGTCACGACGACAACACAAAGCCCAGCGACGACAACGCAAAGTCAAGCCACAACAACAACGCAAGGCCAAGCCACAACAACGTCGACCATTGCGACATCGACTTCGACAACCACTTCCTCCACGGCGGCCTCAACGACTACGACGACTAACATTGTGGGTGGACCACCCAATCCGGTTCCGTTGACGGGCCGCGCATTCGCCATTGCGGGTACCAACACTGTCACCGTCACAGCGTTTGCCGGCATGATGGGACCGCCCGCATTAGTCACCGCAGCCGGAAACGTAACAGTGTGGGGATTTGCTGGGCCGACGCGTGGTTTTAACAGCGATCGCGATTTTCCAGGTCCCGTAATTGAATTGACGCAAGGTATGCCGGCGTCAATTACATTGCGCAATCAATCCATGATGAATCACACCATCCATCCGCACGGTTTGGATGTAAACACGGCGAACGACGGTGTGCCGACAACGTCGCCGCCGGTTGCTCCGATGGCGTCGAAAGCGTATACGTTTACCGCCCCGTTTGCTGGCACGTATCTTTATCATTGCCACGTTGATGCAGCATTGCACTTTGAAATGGGCATGTACGCCACCATCATCGTTCGTCCGCCGAGCGGGTCGTCGACGGTTGCTTGGGACGGTGGACCTGCTTTTACGCGTGAGTATATTTGGCAGCTACACACGATTGATACGCGGTGGCACACCGTACCGACGACGGGTCCTGGCACTTTGCGTTATCGTCCAAACGTTTTCATGATCAACGGTCGTGACGGTGCCGGTCCGGCGAATGATGCGGCGACAACAATTGTTGCGGCGCAGGGTTCGCAAGTGTTACTGCGGCTTGTGGGTTTTAGCTACATGCCCGCGATTGTCGAATTGGGCGGACTAAAGTTTGATGTTATCGCTTCGGATGGTCGCCCACTAAAGGCGCCGATTACCGGTCAAACGATGTGGCGTGTTTTACCCGGCGAGCGTTACGACTTGTTGCTGACAATGCCAGCTGCAGGAACGCGTGCTGCGACCGTGACGTATAAAAACATTCGCGGCACCGCGACCTTAGGTACTGCAACAACAACGATTACTTCCGTATAACGGCGGGCAAACAGCGCGCGATTCAACGTTGCGTGGGTGGCAAGCGAAGATGGATCCCGGCTTTCGCCGGGATGACGATGTTTTTCTTATCGTTGATTGGGCGTTTGGTGCCACCGTAGCGTTCGTCATCCCGGCGAAAGCCGGGATCCAGTCTTGCTAGGTTTCCAGCCGCCGTTTTAAGGGTCACACGTCTCGCCGCGCCGACAACAACATGTTGCGCGGCGAAACAGTCACATCGCAAAATGTTCCTAACGTCACGTCGTAGTCGTTGCGTTGCAAATGCACGGCCATATCCAACGCCAACCAAACTTCCACCGCGCGGCGAAATGCAAAGCGCACCACGGACAATGCCATCACCTGTTGCTGTCGTTGCCAACCTATGTTCTCGAACTCATCATAACTATTTGCGTTATCTAGCGACAAGTCGTCGCGCTGCGCCAGTTGTCGACAAAAATCAACGAAGCTCAGTTTCAGCCAATGTTTGGCAATGGGCTTGATTGGCAGATAGACATCGGCGCCAAGTACTTTGCGACGCCAACTGTCATAACCCAATTTCCACGCCATTTCTTGGTCGCGCAAGCGCAATGCTGCCGCTGACGACGTGCCCGGCTCGGTGACAGCGAGGCGCAGATCATCGCGGCTCAGTGACAGTTGCGTTTCCGGATTAAAGCTTACATAATGGTCGTCGACGCCATTCGCATAACAACACGGCGCGATGTCGAGCGCAGTTATTTGTGCTGCATTGGCCCGTCGTACCAAATTTCGATGCAATTCTCCGCACGCGTGCAAAGCAACAACATGCGCGTG
>Ga0315270_10001380_pt1 | contig 12868 bp, 21 predicted proteins | sample C1_bottom_MG_FD_204932 | JGI IMG/M metagenome (GOLD analysis project Ga0315270, IMG submission 204932) | Sediment microbial communities from Yellowstone Lake, YNP, Wyoming, USA - C1_bottom | ecosystem: Environmental > Aquatic > Freshwater > Lake > Sediment | place: USA: Wyoming | collected... | reverse complement strand
AGGGCGTTGGCGGGTCCCTGGCGGGGCGGTCTTGCCAAGAGCGCCGAATGCCTGTATTATAAGGCTGAAATTGAGCCCGAAGCAGCAGGGCTGAAGGTGGTCGGCCTTCGATTCCGACCCTCGCCTTGCCTTGCCTGCAAGGCGTTCAACGCGGGTCTTCTCAGATTCTGCAGGCAAAACGGAATCAGAATCCCATGGGGACTGGCGCAGAAAAGTACTTCAGCCGAAGCTCCCTGCCGCCCTCTGAACTAAACTCCTATTCCAGGAGGCCGAAGAGGGCTCGACCAACACACGGCGAGCAAAGGGTTGGACACCCTTTTGCCACCACCCCAGCCCGGCCGCCGCAAGTGCCTTCGGAGCAACAATTGAACGTGAGTAGATGCCTTCGAAATCAAGGCAACAGCCGATCGGCTGTATGGCAGTTTCCAGTCATACGCCTGGGCCTCAACCGGAAGGGCAGTGACGTCATCAGATTCCTAATTTCGTTGACAACCGCCAGTTCCTTCAGAATCAACGACCCAGAAAAGCTACAAGAGGATGGTGCGCCCACTCGGGGACAAAACTGCGGGGGCGCATTTGCAGGTGCGTCCAGAGGAACTCGAACCTGCGAACCTCCGCCGGCACCTGAGCGATCCGGTACACCGGATTGTTCTTCCTCAACACCCCCGCCCGGAAGAACCTCAAGCCATGAACAATCCACAGCCCGGCGTCCTAGAGTCACTGGCGCAACCAGAGCGGAGGACGCCCAAGTCTGTTAAGCACCTTCCTCCCGGCAGCCCCTCCTACGTAATGCGGGAGCTTGAGCGAGAGCCCGATGAGAGGATAGCTGACTCGGCCCTCCGTCACCTTGGCGATACCCCGTGCTTCAAGTTCCTGGACCACCTTGGCTATGGCTTCGTCGCTGGTTTCCACACCCAAGAGGTCCCTAATGCTGGAATACAGCCGCTTCACTGTTCGCGGCATGGCGACGCGGCGCTTGGCGAGGTTTTCGATCACCCGTTTCACGGGATCAGCCGCGGCCGCTTTCACCCGGCTTGGTCCCGGTGCGGGCGCCGCTTGCTTCATTCCGGGAATGCTGCTCAGGTTGGCCCACCGATGGCATACCGTGCCTCTCATCTTCAAATGCCGGATCAGAGAATCAAACCCCGTATCCCGGGAGATAATTTGAAAACTGGCCTTGGGCTGCTCCGCCGCCAGCCGTCCAACGGGGTAGGCGATATGGAAATCAAGGGCGTTAGGACGGCTCCCGGCGCACCGGACATATTCTGCGTTTGCTCCCAGCGCTTGCAGCTCGCACGCAAGATCGGTCGGCAGCTTCGCTTGGGTGGCGCCGAGGAATACCATGATTCTGAAGTCCCTTCCGCGCAGCAGCGCTAGCGGGTGGGCGGACATTTTTTCGCGATCGGACTTACTCGATGCTCAATCCGCATGAGCAAATCCATGACCTGCCCCCAGCCGCGAAACGTGGTTGCAAGTTTGATCGGGATCTTGCCGTTCAGGGCAACCACCGGGGCAAGAAGCCAAGCCATCCCTTGTTTGATGTTCCCGAAAGCAAAAACGGCCTGATCCAACAGTTCCCAAGCGTGGTGGTTCAGGTTGGGAGCCAGTTTGGATAACCTGCGCGCAGCACGGGTTATAGGCACTCGCTTCACCCCGTCGAATCGAGCTTCATAAGTTTGTGCCTCGTGCTTGGTTTCGGTGAGACAAAGCTGCCGGATTTGCCGCAAGGTCAACGAACCTGGGCGGGACGCAATGTTTGAGTGCACGAATAATTCTCGTGTGTAGGTCGTGGCGAATTGGATCACCTTGACCTCATAGCCGCGTATTGAATAACGGCCGCTCGCCACAAAAACTGATTTGCGCTTCATATTCATGCTCATTGTAACTGCATGTAAATCAAATCTGCGCCGTGCCGCGTTTTTAGACCAGCCATGTCCCAGAAGTGGGACGGACTATTTTCCAGGACTCACGTTTTTATTGTGGTTTGGCTGACTTTAGCCGTCGGCAAGTTATGCGAATGCCGTCGCGCACGAGTTTGGAGGTGGAAAGGGTTACCACATGCACGGGTGAACGGACCCATTTTTTCACCATAGCCAGGTCGGGTGTTCCGGCCTCGACCAACACGATGTGCTTGTGCCCGGCGCAGGCTAAAATGTCGCGGCGCAGTTCAGGCACCCAATTCCACACGGAATTAAAAATGACCAGTGAGGCGGCCGAGGTAAGTATTCTTGGCAGCCTCTACGCCACCAGCTGGCGGACGCGTTTTGGCTCCTGGGTACCGTCGACATAAAGCAGGCCCGGGACTGGAACAAAATTGGCGGGGCGATGCATATCAATCCCGGCAATCGAAGGGCGGTTCGCCGTGCTGCCGCCATGGGCGGCACCGATGGCCGTTGCCAAAAAGGTGCGGGTCGATTCGGTGACACCGCCTCCGATGAGAGTCAGTGCGGCGGGTTGCCGCAATAACTCCATTATCTTGCTAATTTTCGCGGGTGCGTGCGCCAGACGCGGATGGGCCAGGGTTGGGTTGACGCGGCAGTGCGCAGCGATGAAAGCATGGCGCCGGGCGGGTGACAATCGTTCGAGCAGGCAGAACAGCGCGCTGACCTGCGGGTGCGCGGAAAACTCAAACCAGCGATGAATGGCACTTTTAGATTCGCCCATTATTTTCGCCAGGCGTCGATAGGTCATCGGCCGCTGCAGTTCAGCGGTTAGCTGGGAACGCAGTTCTCCGAAGAGATCGCGAGCGGTGTAGGGATACGCCGGCGGGGTGTAGCAAAGTTTGGAGGCGCCTTCATCGTTGAAACCATGTTTTTCCATGGTTTTGTGTTTGGCGATAAATCGGGCCCGGTGCCGAGGACTGCGGCCCCGCTGCCGATACCATGACTCGTCTGTCACCAGCTCGCTCACCGCAAAAACTGCGTCCCAAAAGTGGGACAAGGCGTTGTTGGAAGGGCTCAACAGTTTGTTTCAGCCACCAAATGCAAGGCCAGCGGCTTCCACCCAGTCGAGTATTGAGCCGCCAAGCCCTACTTCGTCAGTGGCAAACTGGAAATCCATTACCCAACTACTCCTTACAAACGTCGAGGAAGGGAGCCATGTTTACGCCTAAGCTTCGATATTCCAGGGATACTACAATTGGTCCCACCCCACTGCCTTCCCGAGCCTTCTTTGCGAGTAACATGTCAAAACCATACCCATAGATGCAACTATCGCTCAGTCTGATTGGTTCCGATTCATGACCTATTCGGGTCTGTCTTATGTGAATTATCGAGTCTTCGGCTACTACAGCGCAAATATCTTAAAATAAGTGCGGCAGAACCATTGCGATAATTACACAATACTATGGGAAACATATTTTTATATGCAAAACGCAACGCCATCAGGCTCTTTAGAGGGCAAGCAAGCTGAATTGGTCCTGACTAAATTCGGCCTAGCCGATAGATACAGCGTTGGGGTCCGCACCGTAGAGGAATGGCTTTATCGAGGCCTAATAGTTGGCAGCCGGCGAGGCCGAAGTTTGAAGTTTGACGCGGTCGACTGCGATAGGCGGCTTCTGGCCAACAAGTCTTCTAAATAGAGCACCCATAAAGTCCACCCACTAAAATCTATGCAAAACATTGAGAAGAGCAATCAAGACACCAACAGTCCCAAACGCTACGCCCGAAAAAAGGAGATGGAGCAGCGTTACGGTGTATGCAGCAAAACCATAACCAAATGGACGCATATGAAGCTCCTAGTGGCCATCGAAATAGGCCGAGTCATCCGGTTTGACGTTGAAGGCTCTGATGAGTCTCTGCGCAAACACGGGTACCTATCGTGAGCGTCATCCTCATCCACCAACCCTAAAATCTATCTTATGGAAGCGCGCGATACCAATAGCTCAACCAAGGGGTGCCATGCCTCTGTGGAGGTGCCGTCGTGCTCAGCATCGAGCCTCGATCGCCCGACTATTGAGCGCCTCCAGACCACTGGTCAAACCTACTATTACATAAGCGCAAATAATCGCAAACCAATCGCCACCCTCACGCAACAATCAACCGTGACAACTATGACAGAGGGGCAGACAAATGGTAAAAAGTTAACTCCTGCGGCAGGTGCCCACTTCCATGCTGCAAAATCAATGGGAATGGAAGTTTGTTCAAAGCGACCTATAACAATACGGCGCGGGCAGCACACCCGCGCCTTGTTGCTGCCACGTCGGCTCACGAACTGCCTCGCAGACTGAGAAAGTCTGCTGAAAGCCTGTGGCCACCGTGGCCTGATTAAATCTACTCCGCTCCCCTTTCGGCTGCCACAGTTTTTCCGCACCGTGCGTCCGTTGCCAACGGCAACCCGCGTCGGTCAAAGTATTTCCGGCTTGCCGCGGGGTTTCTCTGCACGGAGGAACCGCAAACTAAAGCCTTTGCCATTCTCAAACGGCTCGACCTTGGCCTCCACTTCCAGCACTGGATAGCGAATTGTGGCTAGGGCGTAATTCTCGTAGGTCTGCGCGAATAACTCCGTTTCCACAATGCCGGTCCAGTCGGCCAAGGACAGAAACTTCAACGGCTCGCCGGTAATTTAATGATGCGTGCGCTGCTCCACCACCAGTCCGCAGGTCGTGACGGTTTCGCCGACGAATTCGCTCAACCGACTTACGGGGCAATAGCTGTCCCACGCCACGTCGGGAAATAATTCCAAGGGATGACCACTGACGGCAAAACCGAGCAACTCGGTTTCGGCCTGCAACTTTTCCAGTCGGGTAGGTTCCGCGAGTGGAACCGACACGAGCTGTTCCAGTCCGGGTGGAGCGAAGAGCCAGCCTTGGTCCGGTTCGGCAATGGAGGAATAGGTTTTGACGAGATGTTGCGCCTGCCAAAACTGGCGGGTGCGCGTATCGCCAAACTCATCCAAGGCCCCGGCCCGAATCATCGCCTCCAATTCCTCTGCGGCCGGCGCGACCCGGTGGAAGAAGTTCGCCAGCGAGGTGAACACTCCGCGTTCAGGCGGCTCGCTCCGCCCTACTGATCCGGTTTGCAGCGACGACCTGTCCGCATGGGGCTGAGAGGTATATTGATCGTACCCCGATTGCCTTGCATAAAATGAAACTGCCGGACGGATTCGAATTCCGCCCGGCAGCCGTTGCCACCCATTGGCAACTCTGAGGCCCGTATCGCGTCCCGCAATGGCCCGGGGAGAGGCATCGCATGCAGGTACGGCTTCCGTTCTAGGCAGCGACGAACCGCACGCTCGCCCTGCTTGCTCCGCAATTATTGCCGCAGTCACTCGGTGCTATGTAACACCGATTGTTGAACAAGCCGCGCACCGGCAAGCCAACGAGTGCTTTGCAGGTCCGCAGACCGCGTCGTCCGCAACCCCCACGCATCCACTCTATCTCATTATAGTACTTTTCTGGGTGGCCGGTGAAGAATTCTGCAATCTATTATGTCACTACGATCCGTTGAGTCATGGATCCAACATCGACGGGTCAACTTTGGCCACGGCTGCCGCTAGAGTTTGATACATCGCGGGGTCGGTTTCGCGCATGGATTCCCATGTCCGATTCTTTACGTAGGCCTTAAGCACCTGTCGGTCTCCAGCGGAGGCTAAACGCGCTTGTTTGGGATCAAGCAAGAGATGACGCGCCCGCAGTTCTCTTTCACGAGCACCGGGTGCGTTTTCCACATTTTCGGCGATCTCACGAAGGCGGGCGGGACTCAGGCCGGTCAAATCCCACGGGGTGACCGTCGGCTTTTCACCGCGCTCAATTTCGTCCGCCAGCCGTCTTAGAATAGCCGCACGCTTCTTAAATTCTTCTGGCTCCATTCATGACCGCTGATTTGAACCCGCCTTGAGGTCCTCCGCAGCAGCAGGACGGATTATAGGTCGCGAGCAAACTTTTGCCACATCGGAGAAGAAAAGAAATTCATTACAAGGGGTGTACGAATAATTCCTACGCGCACCAGGAAAGGTTACTACACGAGATTTTGCGCTCGCGACGTAAAATTTAGATGTGAGAAAAGATGATCTGGCGCAAATGGCGGGCGGAATGACATGCATTCGGCGTCGAACCGCTGTTGGCCAGATCGGCCGCGTGCCGGTCGCCAAGGTCCGAATCCTCGCCAAACTCGCCGGCGGCGTAACCCGCCATGGGCTTTTGAAGGCGCTGAAGTCCAAAGTGGGCTTCACCGGTGGCCACAACACGGTGGTCCCTCTGGAAGGGGAGAGGCCGTGAAGCGGAGTTGCAGAAAATACAGCGGGAGGATTTCCAAGGTCTGGAAACGGGTCTGGTCGGGCATCTGGAGGCACACGCAATCCGAGACGTTGTACGAGCGGCCCAAGCTGGTCATTGATGGCACGGAGCGCTGGACTTTTCGGTCGCTTTGCACCGCGTCACTGGAGGTCGCGAAGAAGGAACTGTATCACCGAAAATCTGCCCGCTCTGCTGCGCGCGAAGGAACTGGTGACGGCGGAGTGCCACCGCACTGGCTCACCGGCGACGGTCCGAAACTTTCGTGGCTGCCATCTGGTGAGCCGGCGTGGTCGGTTCTTGGTACTGACAAGAAAGCAGCGACACCGCCCGATGGTGACCAGTCAGACTCCCGCATCGTCAGAGTTGATTTCCGCTCGTCTGGCACCTCACAACCGAGCACTGGGAGGTCAGCATGAAGCAGCAATTTCTACTAGGTCCTGCTGTGCAAACCATTTCAGGCCAGTGGTTCGGAGAATTACCATTCCATTTATTCATAGTGATAGTCGGTCATGTAGATCGGGAAGCCAATCTACATGACCGACGATCACTGGAAGTCCTACACACGGTTACACCCAGCACCCTCCACTAATTTATGAAGAACAAGAAATCCTTAAGAATACGGCCTTTTCCTCCTAGGAAGCCAGAAGACATGTATGTGCATCATTACGTGCGGTGCTCTGACAGCCGGTCGGACAAAGGAGACACCAAGGAGCGGCAAACCGAGTCGGCCCAGCTATCTTGCAAGCGCAGGAGTATGATATTCCGGCCTGAAGCCAAAATCGTGGACATTGGGACGAGCGCATTGCACGGGGCCAACTTGGAGCCAGGGTCACCCCTGGGTGACTTTTTCCAGAAGGCATTGGACGGTAAGCTGCCGCCGAACAGCGTCCTAATCTTCGATGCGGTGTCTCGCTACAGCAGGGTGGGCGTGGACATAGAGGGGAAACTCTGGGACGTGATCAATGCTGGTCTGGACATTTACTTCTACAACTCGGATATCTACCTTTCGAAAGGGCTGCCTGACAACGCGGTCAATAAGACTCGCCTCATCTGGGAGCTGGAACAGGCCGGGCGCGAATCCATGGAGAAGAAACGCATGGTCGATAGGGACCTGTTTAAAAAGTGCAAGGCTGCGGACGAGGGCAAAAAAGTCAACTTCAGTAGTCACGCCGGCCCCTGGGTGGTTTGGGATGAAGACATTCAGGACTACAAGCTCAACAAGGGGGCCGAGTACGTGCGGACGATGTGGCGAGAGAAAATGGCCGGGACATCTCTGGCAGACATTGCCCGAATCCTGAACGGCTACAGCCATGGCTGGCGGGGTGGCAGATGGGACGCCACAACCATTCTGAACACGCTCCGCAATCGGAAGCTCATTGGTGAGCTCTCCATCACCACCAATCCACTGCAGGACGACGTGGGAATTCCCCACGTATATCCCAATTACTTGCCTCCGATATTGACACTACCGGAGTGGGATGCTCTACAAGCGCGGTTGGCCGCCGACAGCATAGTCAATGGCAAGCACGGTGGCATTGGGCCTAAGCAGCAGGTCTTCAATCTGTTCTCGAGCATGATTACCTGCGCCTACTGTAAGGGCCGGGTGCGCATCCGCTCCGGAAACAACAGCCGCACCCCAGGCACCGTTTATGCCTACTACTGGTGCCAAAATAACAACGCCAACCAAGGATGCACCTGTAGCGACACGATCCGTGCGGATGCCTTGGAGTTGCATTTTTTCGGAAGTTACCTCAAGACCTCCCCCGCAGGACTCCTCACTCGCCGGGACGAAGCGGCATTGGCCAAGCAGGAGGCGAATCGGCTCAAGCTCGACGAGTATAACCGTATGGTCGCCATGTACGTGGACATGATTGAGAAGCCCCAGAACGAGGCCATTCGAGTTGAGTTGACCACAAAAGCGAACAACTACGCCGCCTTGCGTACCATCTTGATAAAGGAAATTGACCGACTTACCGAGCAGACCCAGCAGGTAACCGCTGCGGGGGGCGCACTGAAATCCCTACAGGGCTTGATACGTGGCACAGATGCTTCTGCGGCCGCTGCTCCGGCCGTCGAACTGGCCGAGCAACTAGCCGAACAAACGAATCGCCACCAAATACGCGACCTGATGCCCCAAATCATCCGTGGCATCGTAATCGACCTTACTAAGAAGGAGTATGCCGTGGAGTCGCTGGCTGGCGTGGTCGGCGAGTCGATGAGCCTGGACACGATCGTCAAGGAGATGAACAGGCAAGCGGTAGATCGGCAAATCGCCCTGCTGCGCGCCAATCCACCGACCTCCGAGGACCTCCGCTGGAAGCCCGAAACTCGTATGAAGATGAAGGCGGCGGTGGAGCGGAGGCGGAAACTAGGAATCAAGAACAAGTTCAGCGAAGAAGGAAAGGCCAAGATGCGGGCAGCTCGCCAAAGGGATCGTCAGGCGCGACTGGCGAAGTGGGCCACCGACCGGGGACTGTCAATGGACGGCATAGATTTGGCGTGGAAAGCTGAAGACGCGGCCATGACAAACGCCGAGTGGAAAGCCGACAAGGATGCTCGGAAGGCCGGTAAGACCCGCGTTGAGGTGATGACCGCGAGGTTTTGGGCCCGGTTGGGCGTTCAGGCCGACGCGATGCGTCTTACACCGGAGGCCTTGGCAGAGCGGATGGCCTCTGATCGGGGCATGACGGTGGCCGAGTTGGTGGCGCACAAGGCTTCACGGAAAGTGGCCCGAACTTCTTCGACCTCCTCGGCGTTGGAATAATTCACCCCGTTGTCCACTGCGAGGTGGACAACAAGCGCCTCGGCACGCCCATGGATGACGTGGCGGGGCACCTTGTTTTTGAGTGAAGACGTAACTGCGTTATCTGCCATAGATCAGCTTGTCGACATAGGCCGTATTGCTGGTGGTGGCGCGGTAGCCGGACGATTGGCTCAACATGTAAGCATTATCCTCGATTTGCGGTTAAGAAAAGATTTATCCACGCGTTCGTACTGGGGCTGCCGGGAGAGCCAGTTGTAGAGACCTGGATTGGTGACTTGCTCCAAAATCAAACCTTCATGCGGCATCAGCGCAAAGCACATATTTACATAGTGTTTGAACCATCCCTTTCGCCGATGCTGCTCCGCTATCTTGACGTTGGCCAAAGTCATGCACACGAGTTTAGCGTCTCGCACCCAACCTTTGGTTTGTAGGTAAATGGCGAATCCGTCGCATTCCAACCACATGCGCAGATCGCTCCGATGCGCCCCGCGTTCTTCGCGCATGGTGCGATCAAATAGCAACCACTCCATCGTCTGGCTTTCCGGTGTGGGCAATTGCAGGATCTTTTCCTGCCAACGTCCAATATCATCCGCCAACTCCATCTGCGATCTTTCCATTTTTCGACAGGCGTAGCAGTTGCCGCGTTTCAGGCGATGGGAATCTCATCTGGCGTAGTTCTATCCCATGTGGCGTAAATTCATCCCAGTTTCCGGCCCAACAAGAAGCTGTGAAGACTGAATTAAATCAACAACCGCAGCCAACCATTTCGGGTTATGCCATCGGCGAGCAATTGCATCTTGCCCTCAAAGCTGGTCACGGCGAGGACCTCACCTATGCACACGTTGCCGATCAAATCGGTGCGGTGCGCAGCAGTTTTCATCGTTGGTGTCGTGACACTGGCGTGGAGCACCTTCGAATCATGACCAGTCTCATGGAACTGCTGAATCCGGAGGAACGCACCAACTTCTGGAATGTGGTGTGTCGTGAGCGGCCAAGCTTGCGACATCCCCGGCTGGCGCACGATCCAAATGGGATGGTCCAACTCCACGCCGTGCTCAGGAAACCGAACGGACTCACGGTGATCACTGGCCCTGGCTCTGCCACGACCTTCGTGCTCACCGCGCTCGGAATCGAATTCCGACGGCAGGATCGTTCCCATCGTTCACCCGCCGGACTTTCTGTTCACCCACCGCACTCAATGGTGCCAGTACTCGGAGTGCATTATCTGCAGCCACTGGCAAGCCGCCAGGAACTACGCCGAATGTTGCGCGAGTTCTGGCCATTGTTGGTCAAAGGTTCTGCGCCGGTAGTGCTGCTGGATGCTGTGCCAGGAGTTGGCGCGGAGGCGCTCTCTTTGGCTCGTAAAAAGCACGTGATACTAGCCCTTGCGCAACTACCAGAGTGGCTATCGCCGCGTCGATTTCCGGCGGGATCAGCACATCAAATCAGTGCGACCACCGCCCTGCGTCCTTCGGCCCCTATTAATGTCAGAGTGAACACGATCGAATAGATACTCAGAAGGGCTCGGATGGGACAGAATTACGCCACGTGGGATGAAATGCCTCAAATTGAGATTTTCATATCCGAAACCTCTTTATTGGTGCTGAGTGAGGCGAAATTTATGCCCAAACCAAAAAAACAAACCAGAGTCGTAAAACCAAAATCCAAACCCGCCCCCAAAACGGTGGATAATCCCAAGAAAACCTCACCGGTGAAATTCCCCGGCAAGACTTGGTAGCCCACCGTCGTGGATAAAGGCACCTACACGGGACGTCGCGTGGACTTTGCCAGTTACGCGACGTCCTGCTTTAATCCGTTCTTGTTCAGTGCGGCCGATGGCTTGTCGGGGTGCGGAGCGTCGGCTTTGGGATTGTTAACAGGAATTCCGCCCGCAAACTTTGCCGCGAAGATGCCTGACAAGCATTATCCTGATGAATTCATGCTTCGCTCCCTACGTCGCCTCGGGTTTCGAGTGCTGCGCTTGACCCAGTGCAACCTGTCGCATAACACAGCTGGTGTACATGCCCGCCATGTGTTGTTGCTCTCGCAGCTATATCGGGAAAATGAAGCGACATGGATCGTGCTCTTCAACGGCATCTGTTATCACAACTTTGATGTTTACTCGTTGGAAGTGCTATCCTTCATCAATAAGCCGCTGCTGTCCGCCTATGTCGTGTTCCATGCTAAATGGCAAACAATCACGAGCGCCCCGACGAAACCATTGCGAAGGCCAACAGCAGCCCGAGGAGGCGTCAGTTGGGCGTCCATCCGCAAAGCCGGGTTCGCATCCCGAGTGATGTAAATGAACTCAAGGTGGCTATTGATTCATTTATGACGCTCACGCAGCCGTGGGGATTTCGTAAACACCTCTTGGGCGGATAGCCTTTGCGTATGGCAAACAAAACAACCCTGCTAACTGTTACCGACCTGCATCGGCGCGAAGTGCTGCTACGAGCGTTGCACGAAGCCGTCGAGCACCACCACCCAACCCTCGTGGCGCTGGTGGGCGACTTTCTACATGGATTCGATGACAACCAAGGCCGGGTTTCGGTCGAAGACTGCGCGCGCCTGATTTCCAAACTGCCGGCTGAGGAAATCATATTCGTCCGCGGAAACCACGAGGACGAAGCGTGGAGGGAGTTTGCGAACGCCTGGAATGCCATTGGTCGTCCCTTGCGCGCCTTGCACGGCGAATGTTTTTCGCACGGCCCGATGACACTCGTCGGGTTTCCATGTCTGATGGGAGATGAGAGTGCTTTCATTGGGGAACGCCCGCCACTGGCATTGGATCCGGATGAATGGTTGCCGCAAGTAATTCTGCCGGCTGGACGAGCGGCTCGAACGCTATGGCTCATGCATGAGCCGCCTTCCGGCACGCCACTCAGTGAGCCTGAATCCGTCGTCCAAGGAAATCCGGAGTGGGTGCAGGCCATTGACCGGTTTTCCCCGTGGCTTACGATTTCGGGGCATGATCATCAGACCCCCATCCGCACAGGCCGTTGGTACCATCGCATCGGGCAGACCACCTATGTTAATGTCGGTCAGACAGACAACGGCCCCCTTCATTACTGCGTCATTGAAGCTGAGTTCGAAGGATCGTCGCCCAGCCTGCCGTCCCGGATGCAAGTGACGGCTTATCCTCGGCAGGAAACGATTGCACTGCCTGACGGGACCAGTCTGGGGTGACTGCGCGGCGGCCTAGGCAAAGCCATCAACTTTTCGGGAATGACTTGAACCGCTACTGGATGAACTCAATCTGGTGCTCGTCGTATGAGTAAACCCGTACGCAAACCGATTCTGTCTGCCGCCGGGAATTATCCCGCGTTGCTGGCTGACATCAAGCAGCGCATTCGCACCGCACAGGTGCGCACGGCGATGTCCGATTACCAACTTACCCGCGCCCTGCCGAAGAAACTCCAAAGCGCGCTGCCGAGTATAGCGCAAATTGAAGCAGAACTTTCTGCGGCAGCCACCGTCAAGCCGGGCAAGAAATCCAACGGAGGCAAACGAAAATGAGCGCGCCGCCCGAAAGCCAGAGGACGGCGTCCATCAAAACAACAAACCAAATGCGCCAACCCAAATATCCTGTGATTCAGTTTCCCAATTTGGTGGCCGGCGCTCCGGTGGGTTTTGCAACAATTTGCAACACCTACAGGCCAGCAGGGTGGGATTTGGCGCGAAATTGTCGTCAAACAAGATTTTTACAATTCGCTAACATGAAGATACATAGCAACTTTCGCAAAAATTCGGGCATGATTCGAATCCCTTCGCTCGCTCCATTTTCTCTACCAATCACTTACAAAAACGAAGCCGAAAGTTACATCGGCTAGTTACAACAAATCCAAAAAAGTGTATCCGCGTGTAGATTT
>Ga0315270_10001379_pt1 | contig 12870 bp, 12 predicted proteins | sample C1_bottom_MG_FD_204932 | JGI IMG/M metagenome (GOLD analysis project Ga0315270, IMG submission 204932) | Sediment microbial communities from Yellowstone Lake, YNP, Wyoming, USA - C1_bottom | ecosystem: Environmental > Aquatic > Freshwater > Lake > Sediment | place: USA: Wyoming | collected... | reverse complement strand
GCCATCCAGTTTCGGCGCCCGGCGCAAAACGCCACTCCGTGACGATAACGCGGTCGTTCTCTTGCAATAACTTGCTGCTGGCTTTCGAACGCGGAATTGTCATGTCTCACCGCCTGTAGCCTGGTTAAATGATGATCCGACGATTCTTCATGAAAAACCACAACACGCGATTCAGGATCGCTGTCAGCCGAAGAAGCATGCGTGCCTATCCTCCTGCCCAAGTTGCAGGAAATCTTCGAGCGACGGGACCTCAGGCGCTGGATCGTAGCGGTGCCACTTCAGATCGGCGCGCTGCCAAAAAACTTTCCAGACGTCTTGCGCCGTCACGTAGGTGGCCTTGGCAAACGGGTGTTCAAGCTTTTCACTCGGCCTGTCGAACCGTGGCCGGATCTCGAAGAGTTCAACTCTGTGGGCGGCAACGCGAAACCCCAGATCCAGCTTTGGCCGCACGTGCGGCGGGGGCCGACGCTTGTCAATGAACGCGCCGACAATGCGTTCGAAACGCTTACACTCAAATTCGCTCAGCGCTATATCCACGCCCCAAGACGTTGCGACTCAGACGCGGCCGACCAGCGGGAACGCGAAAGGGACGAGCATCTTTGCGGTCCTTGTGGGGCCGTTTCTTATGCGGCTACTTGCTCGTATGAGAATTGTGGGGCATCAGCGCGCGTCGAGGCATGCTCGATGGTGATTGAGCGGATATTACCTTGGGCGTCGAGATCGAGAAGCGTGTTCTCATCGAGATCACGTGTCTCCGCAACAGGAACGTCCCGGAACTCAATCAGCATGGTATCCGTATCGGCAAAGTAACGAACTTTCATGGCACGAACCTTCGATCAAAGAATGCATTGTGGACGGTCTCGCCGTCAGGTAACAGGATAACCCGCAAATAACGATTCTCCATCTCCGATACCAGAGTCCAGCGTCGGATACGTCCATCTTCCTGAATTACCTCACGAACAGGTGCTCGAATGGCACGCACAATCCATTCGTCCCGAATGACCGCACGGTCCGGGCGACTGCGAACAGCCTCAAAGTAACGCGTGACCTTCACGATACTAAAGTAACAGAATGGGCCAGTGTCTTGGTTGACGCATAGCGAATAGGATTTTATCCGTGATGCGAGAGCATGGTGGAGAAAGTCGTGTTCGAATGGTGTGTTTCATGATGCTTATCGCTCATGCCACTGCCTCACGCTGCTGATAGAGGAACTTCTGAAGTCCGGAAAACACCTGGCCAATCTCTTCCCGTTTGCCCAGGTCAGCCACGGCATCGGCAATCGAGTCGTGATACTTCAGGCGCAGCAGCGGGGTCAGCTTGGCCTGGTCGAGTTCTTCCACTCCGCCGCCGACATCGGCGTGCCGTCGGGATGCCTGAAGCTCGTCACCATCATGTACTGGATGGACATCGTCAATTGCCATCAACCAGCTTGGCCACCTCGGCGATCAGTTCCGCGACCAGCGCGCACAGCTCCGCGATTGCGGATTCTTCCACTTCCAGAAAACCTTCGTACTCTGCCAGATTCCGTTTCCGGTGGGCTGCATCCAGCACCCGCCAGCGTGGCGCAGGCCAATTCAGCGTATGCGTCAGCGATTGGAACACGATGTAGCGACTTTCGCTGCGGTAGCCGTGCCAGCGCAGCGCGGCCACCGCCGCCGCATGTGCAGCGTTGTAGGCGCTTGTAAAACGGCCTTCGTCGGAAACAACAGTCTGCCCCGTGTCGTCCAAGCGGGTACGTGCCATCGTCAGCATCCGCCGGATTTCGGCGTCGTTGCGCGGTTCGGCCTTGCGCTGGCCGGTGCGGACGAGGTTATCCAGCGCCGGCAGGCCCATCGGGATTCTCGATCAGGGGCAGTATCGGCTGCGCCAATACACGATTTACGAACGAGTCGGGTTCGGCACGGCGTTTCGCAAACTCGGCAGGCGTGTATACGGTGGGATTGATTTTTCTCCCCAGTTGCGCTTCCAGCGGCACCAGCAATTCCAATACCTTGGCCAGCCGCACGTTCTTGCCGACCAGCATCACATCGATGTCGCTTTGCGCTGTGTCGGTCTGTTTTGCGACGGAGCCATAGACCCATGCGGCTTTCAGATTGCGGGACAGGGGCAGCAGTGCTTCGCGCAGCATGGGTTCAACCCCGAGCGTCTTGCGCGTCAGGCCGACCAACTCGCCGAACACCGGGCTTTGTGGGTTTGCCTGAAAGCGGCGCAGGTTGCCAACCCGCTCCGAACGCACCAGGCCCACGTCGGCCAGGCGGTTCAGTTCCCGTTGTAGCGAGGCACTGCCCAAGCCGGTGAGGCGACGCAATTCGCTCAAGTGAAACTCGCGCTCGGGCTGGCCGAAGAGCAAGCGGAAAACGCGGGACTGGCTGTCGGAAAAGAGGGCGGTGGCAATTGACATGGCCAGATATTAGCATGATCGTGCCAATATATGGCATGACTTTTCGAGACGGGCAAATCCTCTTCAGGGAAATGTCTTCTTTTAAGTCATCTTTCGGCTGGCGCCAGACGTCTTTTCCAGCACCGGTTTCGATCGTTGAGCAACTGCGTAGAGAAGGCCGGATCTCCTCTCAAGAGTTCCGCCATAGCTTAATCATGTGCTCGCTCCTTCATCGTCGGGCCTCCGTTGCCAGTCTTGCCAGTGCCGCACCGCGCACTCGATGCATCGAAAATCGAAGCGAGAATGCTTTGCTCGGGCAGCGTGATCTCTAAGTCGGAGTGCCTCTTCGACTTTGACTTCGGACTTATTCAGAAAACACGAAACAGCGCGTGGCATTGCCGATCTCCCAAGGGCACTAAGTCCGATCCGGTTCTGGTGCACTCACTGACTCGTGATCGCATACACCATGTCGCCGACAAAGCGCCGAAACGAATCGTTCTCGACGAACTGCTTGTAGACCTGTGTGTCGTCCTTGAGCAAGAGCTGCATCACCTTGCCGAGCGCCTGGTCGTGGGCCATGCGCGCGGTGTGTGGCGTGTTCTCCTTCGCATTCCTGTAGGTCGCATCGGCGGCGACCTTCGGCGCGATGTCATCGCGGATACGCTTCGCGACATGGTCTGCATCCGTGAAGAGCGTGCCGAACTGGTCGTTGAAGGTCTTGAGGATGTTGCTGAGGCGGTCGAGCTCGGGTTCGCGTTTGCCGCCTCCCACATCGGTCGGGACGGGTTCGATCTCCGCATTCTGATCCGCCAGCGCGATCTTCATCACCGCCTTCTTTTCGACGCGATAGCTGTCCATGTCGATCGCTTCGAGGATGCCCCTGGCGAGGTCCTCCTCCTTCGGCGCAGGAAGTTTGGGTGTAAGGAGGTTGAGCAGGATGGAAAGCTTCTCCCAGGCGGGGTTGGTGTAGGGCATCACCGAGGCGAGGAACTGCTCCTTGCCAGCGGTCGTGCGCGAGTCGATCTCGCGCACGACGTACTTCATACCGCGGATCGTCCAATGCGACGGAACCTCATCGACCCATCCGCCTTCAGCCTGCCGATATGCGGGATACTGCTTGAGGTCGGCGATCATGCCTGGCCGCCAGGTTCGTCGCTATCCCAGTATTCGCGGTAGGCGTTGACGTAGTAAGCGGTGGCGGCGGGGTCGATGTCCCAATAGTGGCGACAGAGCTTCTTGTACATCTGTAGCACGGGTTCGTGGCCGGAGAAGTCGAGCAGGCGATCCAGCGTGTGCTCGATCATCTGGGTATCGCGGGAACGGGTGCGCAAGATGTCATCGACTACCGGGAGGTATTGCTGCGCAGCCCGCTGCTGAAGTTCCCGCATGCTGCCCGCGAGGGCGCTGATCGCCTGCATGGCATCGTCGTCGCTCATGGCTGCTCCCCTGAGCCCGGGAGCTGTCGGGCAGCCTGCTCGCGCGCGTGCTCGATGGCCTGGTGCAGGCGGGCGCGCAGCAGCGGCAGCGGCGGCAGCTCCGTGAGGTACTCGCTGACGCGGATGGATTTGGCATCGAGCTCGAGCAGCTCCACCTGCTCGGCATCGGCTGCTGCGCACAGGATGAGCCCGATCGGGGCTTCCTCGCCTGGGGCGCGCTCGTGTTTGTCCAGCCAGCGCAGGTACAGCTCCATCTGGCCAACGTGTGCGGGTTGGAAGGACTCCAGTTTCAATTCGACGGCGATCAGCCGGCGCAGGTGGCGGTGGAAGAAGAGCAGGTCGAGATGAAAATCGTCCTTGCCTACGGTCATGCGCTTCTGGCGCGCGACGAAGGTGAAGCCCGAACCCAGTTCCAGCAGCACGCCCTCGATCTCGCGCAGGATGGCGCTCTCGAGGTCGCGCTCGCTGTAGGCGCCCTTCAAGCCGAGCAGATCGAGCAGGTACGGATCGCGAAAGACGGTGTCGGGGCTCATCTGCCCGTCGCGGAGCTTGGCGATCTCCGCCGAGATGACGGCTTCCGGTTTTCTCGACAGCGCGGTGCGCTGGAACAACATGCTGCCGATCTTCTGCCGCAGCGTGCGCACATTCCACCGCTCGATGCGGCACATTTCCGCATAGAAATCGCGGGCCAGCGGATCCTTGATCGGCAGCAGCGCATGAACATGCGACCAGCTCAATTGTTGTGACAGCGTCACGACAATTGCCTCATCGGGGAACAACTGCGAAAACTGGATCATGCGGGCAATTTCGGCATAGCTGAAGCCTTGCCCATATTCCGCCGTCAATTCTCGTGACACCGTCACGAGAATTTGTTTTCCATACGCGGCCCTGCCGCCTTGGAGATTCTCATTCAAGAGGCGCCGTCCCACGTGCCAACAGAGCAGTGTCTGGGTGGAATAGGCGACGGTGGCAATCCGCTGGCGTGCGGACTGGATGAGGCTGCGCAAGTCCGAGAGGAGGCCCGCCGCATCGACGACTGCGGGCGTTTCCGTCTCAGCGGCCAGGCTGCGTTGTTTGCGCTCCTCTGGCTGTAGCGCGAAGCGCCTGGGCTTTTGGGGTGACGGGTCGGCTTTCTTATTCATGGCTTGGCGTCCACCTTGAGCAGACCATCCAGCAGCCCCTCGGCCTCTTTCTCGATGGCGAGGATGTCGGCGCTGATCTCCTCCAGTGTACGCAGCGGCTGCGACTTGTAGAAGTGGCGCGTGAAACTCACCTCGTAGCCGATCTTGGTGGCGTCTTCCTTGATCCACGCATCGGGCGTGTAGGGCAGCACCTCGCGGCCGATGAAGGCTTCGATGCCGCCGTCTTCCAGGAGCGGCACCTGCTCGGTGTCGCGCAGGTCGGAATCGGGTTCGTACTCGACGATGCGTGGAGCACCCTCACCCCCGGCCCCTCTGCTGCGCCCCAAGTGCTCTCTTGTCCCAGAGGTAGAGGGGAGTTCGAACAGGCCACGCAGCGGGTCGGCCTTCATCTTGCCGGGCTTGTGCGCCTTGGCGATGACCGGCGGCGCTGTCTCGACGCGCCAGCTCACCGCTTTGAGGAGCTGCTTCAGATCGGCGGCGGCGAGCTTCAGGCCTGCCTTCTTCAGCGCGGCATCGACGCGGTCGCGGAAGACGTTGTGGTCCTCGAACAGCTTGTCGCCCAGCGCCTCTCGCAGCTTCGTGGCCACTTCGATGAGGCGCGCGCCGCGCTCCCAGGCCTTGGGGTCGAGTAGTTTCTTTATCTTCTTCTCCGGCAAACCCTTCTTCGTGCTGCCGCCTTCCTCGTCGTCGCCCTCGTCCTCGTCACCGCCCCATTCGTCGAGGCGCTTCTCCAGCGCGGAGAAAATCTTTCCGAACTTCGAGAAGAGGTCGTCGCCGAACTCGTCGTAGAGCGCGGCGCGCAAGTCTTCGTCACCCGCGGCGAAGCGCAGCGTTTCGATGGCCTTGAGCGAAAGCTGGCTGTGCAGGCGCAGCGGGCGCTCGACCGTGACCTTCCAGTAGCCGAAGGCGGCGTCGGGGAAGACCTTGGATTCGGGCGCTTCCTTGAAGCTGAGGAAGGCGCGGCTGATGCGCTCGATGTCCTCGGGCGAGAGTTCGCAGTTCTTCTTGCCGAGGTTCTTGCGCAGCGGCTTGAACCACTGGCTGGCGTCGATCAGCTGCACCTGGCCCGCGCGGTGCGCGGGCTTCTTGTTCGACAACACCCAGATGTAGGTGGCGATGCCGGCGTTGTAGAAAAGATTGAGCGGCAGCGCGACGATGGCCTCGAGCCAGTCGTTCTCGATCAGCCAGCGGCGGATGTTGCTCTCGCCCTGGCCTGCGTCGCCGGTGAAGAGCGAACTGCCGTTGTGCACCTCGGCGATGCGGCTGCCCAGCGCCGACTTGGCATTCATCTTCGACGCCATGTTCGCGAGAAAGAGCATCTGGCCGTCGCTGGAGCGGGTGACGAGCGACAACTCCTCGCCCGCGTGCATCACCTTGAAGCGCGGGTCGCACATCCCGTCCTTGCCGCCCATCGCTTCGAGGTCTTTCTTCCAGCTCTTGCCATAGGGCGGATTGGCGAGCATGAAGTCGAACTCCTGCGCGGGAAAGGCGTCGTGCGAGAGCGTGGACCATATTCCGCGCCACCGACGATGTGGTCGGCGCTCTCGCCCTCGCCTTTGAGGAGCATGTCCGCCTTGCAGACGGCGTAGGTCTCGGGGTTGATCTCCTGGCCGTAGAGGTGGCTGGTGATCTGCTGATTGCGTTTCGCGGCAATCGCCGCGAGCGTCTCCTCCGCCACGGTGAGCATGCCGCCCGTGCCGCAAGCGCAGTCGTAGAGCAGGTAGGAGCCGGACTTGAGCTGCTCCTCGATCGGCAGGAACACGAGATTCGCCATCAGCCGCACAGCATCGCGCGGGGTCCAGTGCTCACCCGCCTCTTCGTTGTTGTCTTCGTTGAATTTGCGAACCAGCTCCTCGAAGACGGTACCCATCGCATGGTTGTCGATACCGGCCGGCGAGAGGTCGATCTCGGGATCAAGGAACTTGTTGATCAGCGTGCCGATCGCGTCGGCCTTCGAAAGCGTCTGCAGTTGGTTGCGGAACTTGAAGTTCTCGAGGATGTCCTGCACGTTGGGCGAGAAGCCGTTGAGGTAGTCCTCGAAGTCGGCGAGCAGTTGCTGCTGGCTGCCACGCGACTTGAGGTCGCGGAGGGTGAACTTCGAGGTGTTGTAAAAGGCCTGGCCTGCTGCATCACATAGCGCGGCGCGTTGCTCGGTAATGCGTGCCTCGTCGAGCATCTTCTTGGCCGCGAGCACGTTCTTCTTGGTCGGCTCGAGCACTGCGTCCATGCGCCGGACAACGCACATCGGCAGGATCACGTCCGGGTATTTGCCGCGCTTGAACAGGTCGCGCAGGACATCGTCTGCAATGCCCCAGATGAAGGAGACGATTTTGTTGTGCGTTGCTTGATCCACTATTGCCGCTTCCGCTCCTTCAAACTCATCAGTCTACAGGGGTGATTGCCGCCGGACCAACGTGCAGCGGCAGGCAACATTATCAGCCACACCGATGTTCTCGGCAGGCTAGCGCCGAGCCAGGCAGCGCGGTGCTTTTGGCCACGCCCTTTCGCTGTCGAAGTCAGAGGATGCGCATGCTGCTCCGCGCAAACATCGAGAAGTGGAATGCGAAGACCACATCTGGCCGGCTTGGGTGAGAAACAGTCTTGTGTGAACCGGATTGGCGCTTGAGCGTCCAGCCAATTCGGTAGAGAGCGCAGAGTACCTGTCTGGCCTTGGACGAAGGCCAGGATGTCATGACAAATCCCGTAGTGATAGGGTGCAGAATCACACAGCCCGGATATTGCCCAAGACCGCCCTTTTCTCAGAAGCTACTCGACATCCACCGCGCGCCCACTGCGCAGCGACTGCGTGAGCGCGATGCCAATGCGCGTCGCTTCCGTCGCATCCCGCAAGGTTAATGGCAGCGGCAGATCGCCCAGCACCGCATCGACGAAGGCCTGTGCTTCGAGCTGGAAGGCTTCGGCAAAACGCTCGTAGAACGTCGGTGTGCATTCGTTGCGTACGCCATGCGCGTCGGAGATCTCGACCCGGTCGATGCGCGGGTTCTGCCCGACCATGAGGCGTCCCTGGGTGCCGATGATCTCGGACAGGGTCTCGTGGCCGTGGGCCATGGTCCGCGACGCGTAGAAGCAGGCGATTTGCCCGTCGCCGAATTCGCAGATCGCCACGCCGTTATCGACGTCGCCGCATTCCTCAAGGCCCTTGTGGATCGCGATCGTGCCGGCCGCGTAGACGCGTTTGGCGCCGCCCGCGCCGAGGAACCAGCGCGCGACGTCGATATCGTGAACGCTCATGTCGACCATGGCGCCGCCGCTGGTGGGCGCGAAGCGCACGAAGAATCCGCTCGGATCATTCTGGTCGGCGGTCTGCGAACGCACCAGGAACGGCCGCCCGATCAAGCCCGCCTGGACCTTGTCGTGGGCCTCGCGATAGCTCGGGTCGAAGCGGCGCACGAAGCCGATCATGACCTTCTGCTTGGGATATTTCGCGGCTTCCTGCTCGACCTTCAGGCAATCCGGAATGTTCAGCGCGAGCGGCTTTTCCGAGAACACGTGCTTGCCCGCCTGCAGGGCCTGGATGATCTGGTCGGCATGCAGCGTCGTCGGCGTCACCAGGAACACCACGTCGAGTCCCGGATACGCCAGGAGGTCCTTGTAGTCCCGGTACAGATGCTTGACGTTGAGCTTTTCTCAGGCCCATTCGAGTTCGCCGGCGATCGGGCTGCAGGCCGCCACGAGCTGGGCGCCGAGGGTGCGATGCGCGAGATTCAGCGCATGACGTTGTCCCATGCGCCCTATACCAGCTATTCCAATGCGAAGTGGAGCATTCATTGTGGCAATCTCCTTAAAACTTCATCCGCAGTGCAGACTCACCGCAAAGACGCAAAGGGCGCGAAGGAAAAGCAAAAGGAAGGAAAACGCTCGGATTGCAATGCTGCCGGGGCCGATGATCCGTCACGGTGAAAGTTGGCGGCAAAAATTCATGAATCGTCACTCTGCTCTTAACCCAGATCTGCTTTCCCTCGACTTGTTTTTCCTTCGTGCCCTTTGCGTCTTTGCGGTGAACGATTTTCGAACTTTACGCCAAAACTAGAGCGTGACGATTCGATCTTCCCGCCACGAGCGCGTGGCCGCGTCGGCAAGTTCGAGCGCTTTGACGCCGTCCTGCAGCGTGGTTCGTACCGGCTTGCCGTGAGTCAGGGCATCGAAGAAATGCGCGATCTCGAGTGCGTAGGCGGCGCGGTAGCGCTCGAGGAAGAAATGCGCCGGCTTGTCCTCGCTCACGCTCGCGGCGGTATGCGCGAAAACTTCGGTGGGCTTGTGGTTGCCTGCCTGCAACTGCCCCTTGGCGCCGAGCACTTCGAAGCGCTGGTCGTAGCCGTAGGCAGCACGGCGCGTAGTGTTGATCTGGCACAGGCGGCCGGCTTTCGTGCGAATGGTCACCGCGGTGGAATCGACGTCGCCGGCATCGCCAATTTCCTTCTGCACCAGACAACTGCCGGTGGCGTATACGCTCTGTGCTTCGTCGCCGAGTATCCAGCGGAACACGTCGAAGTCGTGGATCAGCATGTCCTTGAAGATGCCGCCGGAGACTTGGATGTAGCTGATCGGCGGCGGGCCGGGATCGCGGCTGGTGATGATCAGCATTTCCGGATTGCCGATTTCTCCGGCATCCAGGCGTTGCTTCAAGGCCGAGAACGTCGGATCGAAGCGGCGCTGGAAACCGATCATGCACAGCACGCCGGCCGTCGCCACGACGTCGATGCACGCGCGCGCGCGATCGAGCGCAAGATCCACCGGCTTTTCGCAGAAGATGGCTTTCCCGGCTTTGGCCGCCCGCATGATCAGCTCGGCGTGCGTGTCGGTGCTGGAAGCGACGACCACCGCTTTCACCGCCACGTCCTTGAGCGCCGCATCCGCATCCGCAACCCTGGCGCCATGCCGCTGCGCCAGCTCGCCTGCGGCAGCAGCGTTTACGTCCACCACGTACCTGAGCTTGACTCCGGGTTGCGCGGCCAGATTGGCGCCGTGGATCTTGCCGATGCGACCGGCGCCGAACAACGCCACTTCGATCATGTCTCCTCCCCGCTGGTTAGTGTGGATGTCCGCTCCGGTTGCTGCATTGCGATGCGATCGGAGTGTGGTACAGGGTGAAAGAAGATTGTACGAAGTTTTGATCAAGGTGGAAAATGAGCGTGGAAACTTGGAATCTCACCGCGAGGGTATTGGTGACATCGTGGTGCACCTTTCAGTTGCCGTGAATTTCGGGCCCGCACATCGGCGGGCGAACGGGAGGCAGTGCATGAGCAAGACGATCCGTTTGACCGCTGCGCAGGCGCTGGTGCGTTACCTCGCGGCGCTGCGCACCGATACGGCCGCAGGTGAGCAGCCGCTGTTCGGTGGCGTGTTCGCGATCTTCGGGCATGGCAACGTCGCCGGAATCGGTGAGGCGCTTTATCAGTATCGCAGCCAGTTGCCGACCTATCGCGCCCACAATGAGCAGGCAATGGCGCTCGCCGCGATCGCCTTCGCCAAAGCGAACATGCGCCGGCGCATGATGGCCTGCACCACGTCGATCGGCCCCGGTGCGACCAACATGGTGAGCGCTGCCGCGGTCGCGCATGTGAACCGCCTGCCGGTGCTGCTGCTGCCCGGCGACATCTTCGTCTCGCGCGCGCCGGATCCGGTATTGCAACAGGTGGAGGATTTCCACGACGGGGGCGTGTCGGCGAACGATTGCCTCAGGCCGGTGTCGCGTTACTTCGACCGCATCGTCCATCCCGAACAGTTGCTGAGCGCGCTGCCGCGGGCAATCCATGTGCTCACCGATCCGGCGCTGTGCGGTCCGGTCACGCTGGCGATGCCGCAGGACGTGCAGACCATGGCGCATGACTGGCGTGAGGATTTTTTTGCTCCCCAGAAAATCACGTCGCGCGCAGTGCCGCCGGCCCCGGCGCCGCTGCGCGAGGCCGCCGCTGCACTCAGGAATGCAAAGCGTCCACTGATCATCGCCGGCGGCGGCGTGCTCTACGGCGAGGCAATGGACATGCTGCGCGGTTTCGCCGACGGCCATGGCGTGCCGGTGGCGGAAACCCAGGCCGGCAAGGGCGCGCTGCCGTGGGATCATCCGCTGCAACTCGGATCGATCGGGGTCACCGGCTCCACCGCAGCCAATGCGCTCGCGCGCGAAGCCGACCTGGTGCTGGCGGTCGGCACGCGGCTGCAGGACTTCACCACCGGCTCGCACTCGCTGTTCGGCCAGGCAAGGCTGTTGAATCTCAACGTCAACGGCTTCGATGCGCTGAAGCTGCGCGGACTTGCCCTGCAAGCCGACGCCAGATCGGGGCTGCAGGCGCTCGACGCCGTGCTGAACGGCTGGAAGGCGGATGCCGCCTGGACCGCGAAGGCATCGAAGCTTGCCGCCGAGTGGCGCGCGCAAGTCGATGCGATCACCGGCCGCCGCGATGCGAAGCTGCCCTACGAGGGCGAAGTCATCGGCGCTGTGCAGCGTTCGAGCGAAAATTCAGCCACGCACGACATCGTGGTCTGCGCCGCCGGGGGATTACCCGGCGAACTGCACAAGCTTTGGCGCACCTCGGCGCCCGGCGGCTATCATCTCGAGTACGGCTACTCGTGCATGGGTTACGAGATCGCCGGCGGCCTCGGCGTGAAAATGGCCCGCCCGGATCGCGAAGTCATCGTCATCGTCGGCGACGGCAGCTACCTGATGATGAATTCCGAGATCGCCACCTCGGTAATGCTCGGCCTCAAGCTGGTCATCGTGCTGCTCGACAACCACGGCTACGGCTGCATCCACCGGCTGCAGCAGGCCTGCGGCGGCGCGCCTTTCAACAACCTGTTCGACGAGGGCGTGCGTACCGCGGGCGGCGCGCCGCGCGTGGACTTCGTCGCGCATGCGGCGTCGCTCGGCGCCGTGGCGGAGAAAGTCGACAGCATCGCCGGACTCGAAGACGCGTTGAAACGCGCGCGCGCCAGCAAGCACACGTCGGTCGTCTGCATCGAAACCGATCCGAACCGCTCGACCACCGATGGCGGCTGCTGGTGGGAAGTCGCCGTGCCGGAAATCTCGCAACGCAAGGAGGTCGTCGCGGCGCGCAAGGCCTACAATCAGGGCAAGCAACAGCAGAAGGCCTGAGCATGAAAGCTTTCGACGTGAAAATCGGCATCAACCCGATTTCGTGGGCCAACGACGACCTGCCGGAACTGGGTGGCGACACGCCGCTGGAAACCATCCTGTCCGAGGGCAGCGAGATCGGCTATCGCGGCTTCGAGCTCGGCAACAAGTTTCCACGGGAACCGGAAGCCCTGCGCAAGGTGTTGGCGCAATACCGCGTGGAACTGGTATCGGGCTGGTATTCCGGCGAACTGGCCCGCCGCTCGGTCGAGCAGGAGATCGAGGCTGTCGGCCCGCATCTGCAATTGCTGGGGAAGAACGGCGCCGACGTGATGGTCTATGGCGAAGTCGCCGATTCGATCCAGGGCAAACAGGCAGTCCCGCTGTCGCGTCGCCCGCAGTTCGCCGGCGCCTCGCAGTGGCGCGCGTACGCGAAGAAGCTCGACGCCTTTGCGGGCTACACGCTCTCACAAGGCATTCGCCTCGCCTACCACCATCACATGGGCGCCTACGTCGAAACCGTAGACGACGTGGATCGCCTGATGTCGCTGACCGGCGCCGATGTCGGCCTGCTGTTCGACAGCGGCCACATCACCTTCGCCGGCGGCGACGCGGCCGACACGTTGAAAAGACACATCGCACGGGTCTGCCACGTTCACTGCAAGGACGTGCGCCCCGGGGTCGCTCGCGCAGCGCGCAAACACGACTGGAGCTTCCTCGATTCCGTGCTGAAGGGCGTATTCACCGTTCCGGGCGACGGCCGCGTCGATTTCAAGGCCCTGCTGCAGATCCTCCATGACCACGGCTATCGCGGCTGGC
>Ga0315270_10001378_pt1 | contig 12871 bp, 14 predicted proteins | sample C1_bottom_MG_FD_204932 | JGI IMG/M metagenome (GOLD analysis project Ga0315270, IMG submission 204932) | Sediment microbial communities from Yellowstone Lake, YNP, Wyoming, USA - C1_bottom | ecosystem: Environmental > Aquatic > Freshwater > Lake > Sediment | place: USA: Wyoming | collected... | reverse complement strand
GGCTCATGTCCGGATTGGAAAATACTGTAGCAGCTTCCCCGCGCCTTGGCTTGGTGTGCCGTTTTACAGTCTCGGCGCCGGCAGGGTTTACGGGTGTGTTGGCTGCCCCGTGCCTGTGATACGATTCCTATTATGACCCTGGTTTGGGTTGTGTAGCCGAAAAAGGAAGGACGTTATGGAAAAGACGTGGATTTTGGTGGCGGGCGCGGCGGCAGCGCGGCTGTTCGAGCAGGAGCCGAAGGCGGCAGGGTTGAAGTTGCTGAAAGAATTCAGTCATGACGACAGTCGCAAGAAAGGGGCTGAGCTTGCGTCTGACAGACCTGGGCACAATCAGTCAAAAGGCGGTGGGCACGGATCGTTTGTCGAAGGATCTGACCCCAAAGAATATGAGGCCGAGCGCTTCTCTATGGAATTGGCCAATGAACTCGAAAGTGGTCGGGTGGCTAACAAGTACCATGCGTTGGTGCTCGTGGCGGCGCCGCGATTCCATGGCCTGCTAAACAAGCATGTGACGGACGGTGTGCGAACGTTGGTGCGTAAGCACGTCGATAAGGATTTGACGCAAATCGGCGAGCACGACTTGGTAGAGCGATTACGCGAGTTCGTACACATCTAAATTCGCCCGCTTTTGTCGAATAGGGCCCCTCTCCATGAGGGGCCTTTTATTGTGAGGTCGGCCGGTTCATTCTGCGTTCAGATGTTGTATGACTAAGATGATTCAGATGAAAACAGGGTGTTTGAGGGTGGGGTTCGTGAGTCGAAGATTTTTGAGAATACGAATGGCGTTGGCCTTTTCTAACGCAATTTTCGGTTTGCTAGCCGTTGACGGCGTGTCAGCGGCAATGGCGGGTGATGAGCTGTTCAATGAGTGCAAACAGTGTCACATGGATTTGAAGCACAAGTCCGATATTCCTGTGGCTACTTTGGACAATTGCAAGGCTTGCCACACGGAGGTGCCTAAACACACCGCCGAAACGGTGGCGAGGCCCGTAGCCAAGGGGGGGGCGAGTGCCGAAACCAAGATCGACCCGCTTGGCGGCATGCGTTTTCCCCAGTATCCGCCGCAGAGTCGCTTAGGAGATGCACCAAACGAGATGGTGGCGGTGCCTGCTGGCGTGTTCACGATGGGCACGAATGACCGATTGCCGGATGAAGGGCCGCAGCACCAGGTAGATTTGGCGGCGTTTCAAATCGATCAATATGAAGTCACCAATATGCAATATAAGAAATTTCTGGATGCAACGAAGCGACGATCGCCAAATCATTTTGTGAATCGAACGTTTCCAGATGGCAAAGCAGACCATCCCGTCGTTTATGTGTCCTGGGTCGATGCCGAGGCCTATTGTGCCTGGGCTGGGAAGCGCCTGCCGACGGATCAAGAATGGGAGAAAGCCGCGCGCGGGACTGACGGCCGAGTATTTCCTTGGGGTGGTGAGTTTGATTTCTACAAAGCCAATACGCCGCATCGCTGGAAATTGTCGGGCAAAGAAGGCGATACGACGCCGGTCGGCTCGTTTGAGGCGGGCAAGAGCCCCTACGGCGTTTACGACATGACCGGCAACGTGTGGGAGTGGACTGCCTCGTGGTATGCGCCGTATCCCGGTAATACTCATATCACCGAAAACTATGGCGAAAAATACAAGACGCTTAAGGGTGGCTCGTGGTGGGATTGCTCGTTTTATCAATGCGGGATTTCGGCGCCGGTTTACAATCGCAGCTTCTTTCTGCGGGCGACAAAGAACAGCAGTTTCGGCTTTCGTTGCGCCAAAGACGCACCGCAAGCTAACTAAAATTATTTGACACACAAGAGAGCTAGGATGAACAGTCGAATTGCGTTAACGGCCGCATTGGCGGCAGTAGGTTTGGTGTGGGGCGTTGCATTGCAGGCGGCTGATGCGGCAAAGGCGCCGCAAAAGCCGGCTGCCAAAGCGCCAGCAAAAAAAGGTGATGGCGCCGAGATGGTTCGCATCCCTGAAGGGGATTACGTGATCGGCAGCAACAAAGTCGAGCAGGGCGGTTTAGGGCGCGAATTTGGCAACACCAAAGCGTGGTATTTGGACGAGCATCCCGAACATAAAGTGCACTTGCGCGCGTTTATGATGGACAAATACGAAGTGACGAATGCGCGCTACCGCGAATACGTCAAGCTCGGCTACAACCCGCCTGAGAATTGGCTGGACAGTGGTTATATCGTCAGTCTCAAACCCGAGAAGCTTGAAAAGCTTGATGTGGAAACCATCCGTAAGCTGGCGGTATCGCGTTTTAAATTGGATATGGATACGCGAACTATGTCCAAAGACGAATTGCTGTTAGCAATCAAACAGCGTTGGGATGCGATGGGTCCGCTCCCTGTCGCGTTCGTTACTTGGTTTGATGCCGAACAGTACTGCAAGTGGGCAGGCAAGCGTTTGCCTACTGAGGCAGAGTGGGAAGCGGTTGCGCGAGGCGGCAAAGGCAATGAGTTTCCCTGGGGGAATGTATTCGCCGCCAAAAAGAGCAACACCGGCGAGGAAGATTGGGAGTATGGCGTCGCTCCCGTTGGGTCATATCAGAGCGACAAATCGGAATTTGGGGTGTACGACCTTGCCGGCAATGTGTCTGAGTGGGTGGCCGATTGGTACAAGCCGTATCCGGGGTCGGACTACAAGTCGGAGAATTTTGGCGAACAATTCAAGGTGTTTCGTGGTGCTGGCTGGGGTGGCAGTAGCGGGCACTATGCGTTAGAGCTGTTTCAGCGTACTGGGTATCGCGCGAATCTGCCGCCTGATGCGGCCAACGCCGACCTTGGTTTTCGTTGCGCGATGGATTTGACGGAACCTCATGGCCATGGCGGGGGCCCTGCAAAGAAGAAGTGAGCGGTTTAGCTGTGGCTGTGAAGGTACGCTTGGTCGGCGTGCTTTCCAGAGCCGGCGCTGACGGGGTCTTGATGAATGATCACGTCAGCGCCGACGAATTGCTGGCCGATCGCTAATTCGATTTGGTCTGAGATCGTGTGCGCCTGGTGTAGCGGCATGTCGTCATCGAGTTCAATGTGGAGCTGGATCATGACGGTTTGCCCGGACTGGCGCGTGCGCAGGTCGTGAACACCGCGCACGGCTTCGTGGTTGCGGGCAATTTTTTCAATCAGGGCGCGTTGCTCGTCAGGTAGCTCATGATCCATTAGCAAGTGAAACGCTTGAACGCCAATCCCCTTGGCGCTGTAGAGTATGTAAAGGCCAATGGCAATGGCAAGCACTGGGTCGGCGTTGCTCCAGCCTAAGGTTGTCAGGAAAAGCGCGAGCAGCGTCCCCCCGTTTGTTAGAAAATCGGTGACAAAGTGCAGGGAGTCTGCTCGGATTGCGGCCGACTGAGTTTTTTTGATCACGTAACGTTGTATCGCCACCAAGACTGCCGTGCAGACCATGGCAAAAACCATTACGCCGATGCCGGAGCTAATTTCCTTAAGCGGCGCTGGGTGGAGCAGTCGGTCGCCCGCTTGGAGTAGAAGAAAGCCTGCCGAAGTGGCAATGAACATGGCCTGCGCGATCCCAGCCAAGCTCTCGGCTTTGCCGTGGCCAAATCGGTGCTCGGCGTCGGCTGGGGCTAGCGCGTAGCGCACGGCCAGCAGGTTGATAAGTGAGGTGGCGGTGTCCATTAGCGAGTCGATCAGAGACGCCAAAACGCTGACGGATCCGGTAATGATCCAGGCGGCACCCTTGGCGCCAACCAAGAGCAGGGCTGTACCAACTGAGGCATACGTCGCAATTTTGAGCAGGCGGGCTCTTTGGTCGGCGGTGATGGGTGTTTCGGTCATAGACTCTCGTCAGTGCGGTGAATCGATTTTAAAGTGCGGAAATAGGAGGTGACAACCCCCGTGAAACTGAGGGGTACGGTCGGCCGAGCGGATATGATACGGCACGGGGGAGCCCAATTGGCGGAAAAAATGCCAGAGTCGCTCGAATGAGCCGCCGAGTGAAATAGCGTGGCCTCAACAGCGCCCGGTTGTGGGTGCACAATGCGAGAAGCCCGATGCGTTGGCATGGGCTTGCTTCGCCGGAGGTGCCCGGTTCTGTCAATTAATTTGTGTTGGCAAGTCGCTTGACATATAATTCGGCCCCCGTAGATCTACCTCTACTCCTTGCTTCACTGCCTAGGCTTTGGCCTTGTGCGGGAAGCTTTTCAATCCAAAGGGAGCGTCAATGCGACATTATGAAGTGGTATTCCTGGTTCATCCTGACCAGAGTGAGCAAGTTCCGGCGATGGTCGAGCGTTATCGCGCGATGATCGAAGCCGATGGCGGCAAGATTCACCGCTTTGAAGATTGGGGCCGCCGTCAATTGGCGTACATGATCGACAAAGTTCACAAAGCTCACTACATCCTGCTGAACATCGAATGCGGCAATTCCGTTCTTGTGGAATTGACCAGCGCATTCCGTTTCAACGACGCCGTATTGCGGCATCTTGTGACAGTGCGCGATGCGGCTGTTACCGAGCCTTCGTTAATTGCCAAGGCAAAAGACGAGCGTGCCGATGACCGCCCGCGTTTCAGCCAGTCCGATGATGATCGTGGTGGCGACAGAGACGAAGGCGACCGGGTTCGCGGTTAGTTCTGAGCGAGAATCACGTTACGCTTGCAGGTTCAGTTTCGCGGATTCCCACGGTACGGGTAACACCGGCTGGAATACCTATAGGTCAGTTTGAAATCGAACACAGCTCTACCCAGCGTGAAGCAGGATTGGAGCGGCGGATTCAGTGCAGACTTACCGTTCTCGCGGTGGGCAGCGGCTTTTCAAGCACACTGCCCAGCCTAGTGAACGGGGCGAAGATCCGGGTTCAGGGTTTTTTGAACTGGGCGCGCTTAGGTGAAAATGAATCGCGACTGGTACTGCATGCGCAGTCAATCGAATTAGTTTAGGTCAGGAGAATTGTAGTTATGTCACGTTTTTTTCGTCGTAAAAAGTTCTGCCGTTTCACGGCTGATGGCGTCACCGAAATCGATTACAAAGATCTAGTAACGCTGAAAAACTACGTTACTGAAAGTGGAAAGATCGTGCCCAGCCGGATTACCGGCACGAAAGCACGCTATCAGCGTCAGTTGTCGACCGCCATCAAGCGTGCGCGCTTCCTGGCGCTGTTGCCCTATTGCGACGCACACGAGTAAGCATCGGGCGCTCGCTATGATGGGCGCGCCGCACTGTGGGTTGGTAAAGTACTAAATAGATGAAGGCGCTGGCCAGTTATGTCATGCGGGGCCACCGGCAAGCAGGAATGCTTGCAGTGGTGTTCGCGGTTCTGGCCTTGTTGCTGCCGCCGCTGAGTAATGTGAGCGCCGCCATTGTGGCCTTGGTCACATTGAGGCGGGGGTGGCAGGAGGGCTTGGCAATCGTTGCGATCGCGGTCGCAGTCATTGCCGGACTCGCTTATGTAGCCTTGGGTAATCCATTGCTTGCCGTCGTGTTTCTCGGCGCTGTCTGGTTGCCGGCCTGGGTGGTTGCCTGGGTGCTGCGGGCGACGGTGTCGCTGCGATCGGCTCTGTCGGTTGCAACTGCTCTGGCGCTTGCTGGCGTGGTTTGGTTTTATGCCTTGCTTGATGACCCCGTGGCCTGGTGGAAAAACACCTTGACCACGGTCTTTCAGCAGGCCATTGAACAGGCCAAAACCGCAGAGATGGGCGATGTGGGGGATTTGCTGGAGAACGCGGCACCGTTCATGACGGGCGTGGTTTGCGCAGCGTTCCTGCTGAGCATTGGTTTGAGCTTGTTTCTGGCTCGCTGGTGGCAGTCGGTTTTATATAACCCAGGTGGTTTTGCTACCGAGTTTCGCGCCTTACGTTTGACCAAGGCGGTGACGGTGGCCGGCGGCGGGTTGTTTGCGGTTGCGTTGGGCTCGGGTACTGGCGGCGGAATCGCTGCCGATATGTCGGTGGTCTTGTTGGGATTCTTCGGCGTTGTGGGTTTGGCGCTGGTTCACGACTGGGTAGCCCAGACGAAGGCTAACGTAGCTTGGCTAATGGTACTTTATTTGTTGCTCGGGTTTGCGGCACCTCACCTTATGGCGGTGCTGGCGCTGGCGGCAATTGTGGATGCTTGGCTGGATATTCGGCGGTTTTTCACGGTTGCACCCAGTAGCTGAAATAATGGGTTCTTGAATCTTTCTTAATCTTTCGAATTTAGATGCGAAGAGGTGTGTGCAATGGATGTGATTCTGCTTGAAAAAGTGCGCAACGTAGGCGGTATCGGCGACAAAGTAAGCGTCCGACCTGGTTATGGCCGTAACTTCTTGATCCCTAACGGCAAAGCCGTACGGGCGAGTGCTGACAATCTGGCTAAGTTTGAAGCTGAGCGCAGCGAACTTGAAGCCAAAGCGACACAAGCATTGATCAGCGCACAAGCGCGTGGTGCTAAGTTTGCCGGTTTGGTTGTGCGCGTTTCGGCAAAAGCCGGCGACGAAGGTAAGCTGTTTGGTTCGATCGGTACGCGTGATATTGCTGACGCAGTATCGGCCGCTGGGGCAGAAATTGCCAAGCACGAAGTATTGTTGCCAAACGGACCGCTGCGTCATCTGGGCGAGTTCGATATCGATTTGCAGCTTCACGCTGATGTGAAGGCAACCGTTAAGATTGCGATAGTCGCAGAATAATATTCTGGACTCGCTGGGCCTTGTGCCCAGATCAGGTTGCCTCCGACAACACTGGGCGTGGTGTTATCGGAGGCGCCTGTTTTTCTCCTCGAACACGGTGGCCGCTTGGCTGTCGGGGCTGCGCGATTTTGATTTCGCCGCCCACGGGTGCGCTGTTTAATTCATGACATTCGTGCCAGGCTTCCATTCGAAAACACATGGCTGATCGCTCTTCCCAATCGCGCGGATCATTTGATCCACAAACTGAAGCACTGAGAGTGCCGCCGCATTCCGTGGAGGCCGAGCAGTCGATCGTTGGCGGTCTCATGCTGGACAACGCGGCGTGGGATGAAGTCGCGGACCTCATTGTCGAAGAAGATTTCTACCGCCACGATCACCGGTTGATCTTTCGCGCCATTTCCCAGCTTGCCGAACACAGCAAACCGTTCGACGTTGTCACGCTCTCCGAGTGTTTAGATAATGTTAATGAGTTGAATAATGTGGGCGGTCTGGCGTATCTGGGTGCGCTTGCCAAAAACACGCCGAGTTCGGCAAATATTAAAGCGTACGCGAACATTGTGCGTGAGCGCGCCGTGCTGCGCCAAATGGTGACGGCGGGTGGCAAGATTGCCGAAAACGCGCTCAATACCGATGGGCGGACTAGCAGCGAAATTCTGGATGAGGCTGAGAGTCTTATTTTTGAAATTGCCGAAAAAGGTTCGCGCGGTAAGAAGGGCTTTGTGGTAATGAAAGATTTACTGACTAAGGCGGTTGATAAAATCGACACGCTTTTTCAGCAAGACAATGCGATATCGGGTATTCCTACGGGTTTCACGTCGTTTGACGAGATGACTTCTGGCCTGCAAGGGTCCGACTTGATCATCGTTGCCGGGCGCCCAGCGATGGGTAAGACAACTTTCGCGATGAACATCGCGGAAAACGTCGTGTTGCAGTCACGCTTACCGGTCGCCGTTTTCAGTATGGAAATGCCCGGTGAACAATTGGCGATGCGTTTGATCTCGTCAGTTGGACGAATTGACCAACATAAAATACGTACAGGGAAACTGGCGGACGAAGATTGGCCAAAGTTGACGCACGCCGTTGGCGAGTTGGCCGAAGCGCCATTGTATGTGGACGACACGCCGGCGATGAGCCCGAACGAATTGCGTGCGCGTTCACGGCGTTTGGCGCGTGAGCATGGCAAGCTTGGTTTGATCGTGATCGATTATTTACAGCTTATGCAGGTGCCGGGTAATAACGAAAACCGGGCGAGTGAAATTTCTGAAATTTCGCGCTCATTAAAGAGCCTTGCCAAGGAATTGAATGTGCCGGTGATTGCGCTTTCGCAGCTCAATCGCAGCTTGGAGCAACGGCCGAACAAGCGACCGATCATGTCCGATTTGCGTGAATCGGGCGCCATCGAGCAAGACGCCGATTTGATCATTTTTATTTATCGCGACGAAGTCTACAACGAAGATAGCCCTGACAAGGGCACCGCGGAAATCATTATCGGCAAACAGCGTAATGGACCAATCGGCATGGTTCGCCAGACCTTCCTCGGTAAATACACGCGCTTCGAGAACTACATTAGCAACATCTACGACAGTGGCGAGTACGGATGACGCGCTCGGCTGTCGCAAGCGTTGATGTTGCTGCCGTTCGGCACAATCTTACCGTCGTCCGGCAGCTTTCCCCTCAGTCTAAAATTCTTGCAGTGATCAAGGCTAACGGCTACGGTCATGGCATTGTGCGCATTGCGCGCGCCTTGTCGGGGGCCGACGGTTTCGGCGTCGCCCACCTCGAAGAAGCGCTGGCACTGCGTGCGGCCAGAATCGACAAGCCCATTATCGTGTTGCAAGGTTTCAGTGACGCACTGGAATTGCAGACCATGGTGGAGCATCGGTTAGAGCCGGTGATTCACCAGTTTGAGCACATTGAAATGTTAGAGTCGACGGTGCTGGCAAGGCCGCTGACTGTTTGGCAGAAGATAAATACCGGCATGCACCGATTGGGTTTCGCTCTGGACGATGCATTGAAGGCCTGGCAGCGACTGCGTGCATGCAGCCAAGTGGACGCAATACGCCTGATGACGCATTTTGCCAATTCCGACGTTCCGGGCGATTCATTTACTCTGCAACAATTAGAACTTTTTGACCGAATTACGGCGGGTTTGCCCGGCGAGCGAAGTGTCGCCAATTCCGCCGGCGTTTTGCTGTGGCCGCAAAGCCGCATGGATTGGGTGAGGCCGGGCGTGATGCTCTACGGCATTTCACCCGTGGCCGGCACAGACGCCGCCGCGTTGAATCTGCGACCTGCGATGACACTGACTGGGCGAGTCATCGCCATTAACGCGGTTCGCCAAGGTGCGCGTGTGGGTTATGGCGGCGCTTGGACGGCGACGGCGGATACGCACGTTGGGGTGGTCGGTATTGGTTATGGCGACGGCTATCCGCGTCATGCGCGTAGTGGCACGCCGGTGCTGGTGAATGGTCAGCGGGTGCCATTGGTCGGCCGAGTCAGTATGGACATGCTATGCGTCGATCTCGGGCCGGCGCCAACGGTAAAAGTGGGTGATGCCGTAGTGGCTTGGGGTGTGGGTTTGCCGGTGGAGGAAATTGCGCAAAGCTCATCGACGATTCCTTATGAGCTTGTGTGTAAAGTCACGCCGCGTGTCCACATTGTGGAGCAAGACCATGGCCAAGGGTAAGGCGTTTTATACCTGCAATGCCTGTGGTGCCCAGGCGCCGAAATGGGCGGGTCAGTGCGCTGATTGCGGTGCTTGGAACACAATGACGGAAACCGTGGCGGCAGAACCAGTCGGGCGAGGCGGACGGTTTGCCGGTTATGCGGGCGGGGCCGGTGGCGCCAGTGAAGTTGGCCGTGTGATGGCGCTGGACGACGTCGAGCTGAAACTCGACGCGCGGGTTTCAACGGGTATAGGTGAGCTTGATCGTGTGCTCGGCGGCGGCCTAGTCTATGGTTCGGTGACGCTAATTGGAGGCGACCCTGGGTTTGGCAAGTCGACGTTGCTATTGCAGGCGCTAGCGAGTGTCTCGGCTGAGAATCGAGTGCTGTACGTCACTGGCGAGGAATCGTTGCGGCAAGTAAGTCTGCGGGCGCAACGCCTGAGTGTTTCGGCCGCGGGTTTGCGTTTATTGTCGGAAACGCGCGTGGATGCGATTATTGAAGCGGCGCAACGGGAAAAGCCGCAAGTGATGGTGGTCGATTCGATTCAGACCGTTTACACCGATTTGTTGCAATCGGCGCCGGGTTCCGTGGCGCAAGTGCGCGAAAGTGCAGCCCAGTTGGTGCAGTTCGCCAAGCGAAGTGGCGTCGCGCTGTTTCTGGTGGGCCATGTGACGAAAGAAGGTGCCATTGCCGGTCCCCGCGTGCTGGAGCACATGGTGGACGCCGTGCTTTATTTCGAAGGTGATCCGGGTAGCCGTTTTCGACTTATTCGGGCGGTGAAAAATCGGTTCGGGGCGGTCAATGAACTCGGTGTATTCGCAATGACCGAAAAAGGTTTACGCGAAGTGACCAATCCATCGGCTATATTCCTCTCGGCCCATGAGCAGCCGGTGGCGGGCAGTGTGGTGATGGTGACCCGAGAAGGGACGCGGCCTTTGTTAGTCGAATTGCAGGCATTGGTTGATGAGAGTCATTTGGGCAATCCGCGGCGGGTGACTGTTGGCCTGGATGCAAATCGTTTGGCTATGTTGCTCGCGGTTCTGCATCGGCACGGGGGCGTGGCGATGTACGACCAAGATGTGTACGTTAACGTGGTGGGTGGCGTGCGGGTGGCTGAAACGGGTGCCGACTTACCGGTTTTGGTCGCGGCGCTCTCGAGCTTTCGGAGTCGGCCAATGCCACCTGAATTGGTGGTGTTCGGCGAGGTGGGCTTGGCCGGTGAAATCCGCCCGGTGCCGAGTGGCGAAGAACGGGTGCTGGAGGCGGTTAAACAGGGTTATCGTAGAGTGATTCTGCCTAAGGGTAATGCGCCACGGCGTGCAATTGCTAACGTGGAGATTATTCCAGTCACGCGGCTGTCGGAGGCGCTGGCGGCGGTTTAGCCCTAAGTTTGGCTTGGCGGAGCGCCTCCGCCCAGGGCTGCAAGTTCCCGGTTCAGTGTTTCTTCATCGCCCACGTTTAATTCTACGAGCCGACGCAGATGGGAGGCGCTGTCGAGATCGATATGCGTACATCGCAGCCCGACCTTGTGTTCGTCGGCGTGCGCGACGACGCTTTCCATGCGGATCGCGAAATGGTTCTCGGGCGGGTGTATTTCCACCAAGAATCGATCGCCGCCCTGCCAAACCCAATTCAAAGGTCGCGTTGTGAGTACACCTTTGAGGGATATATCCAATAACTTTCCATGCCATATGCCGTTAGGGCTGGTGAGCGTAACGGCGGCATCGAACGGGATTCGGGAAAAACGTCTTTTGTTGGGCGTGGCCTGCTTGCTGGTGTTCATGGCATTCTTAACCCCTGTTGATCTTGGCTGATCCGTGTTGCAGCATGGCCGCCGCGTTCACAGGCTATCGGCGCGAGCGGCGCCGAGTTTAATGCTTCGATTTGGCGCGACCATTTGCGCGGATTCGGCGCCTCGTGGGAGTATAGCGCCGAACTATCCATTGTGGGTGTGGGTTGCGGTTGAATTTTACTCTCAGCTGGCGGAAGGAGTAGGTATTGCGCAAGGAGATTCAGGGGTTCTTGATTATTCTCGGGTTGCTCGCTGCTGGGCAGGTCTGGTCAGCCGATCAAGGCGAAGGGCCGGTCGTCAGGGTCGACTATTTCGGCTGGGAAGAGTTTGACGCCGACGGCTCTCGTTTGCTGCATGAGCTGGGCCCCCGCATTGGCGTTGGCGTTGAAGGTGACGATTTTCTGCGTGCGTTGCCCGGTTTCGTTTATCGTTTTTCCGGCCTTGGCTATGTGGGTAGCGTGGACTATTCCGGTCAGACCCAAGAAAAGGATCCAGCAACGGGGAAGGGCTTTCCCATCTCGCTGACAACAGATTATCTTGGGCTCAATATGGAGGCAATGGGTGGGCAGCGATACGGTTATATGATGGAGTCGTATCAAATGGACCTGCTTTTTGGCGCATCGATGGACTTGTGGATACGCAATTTACGGGATACGCATACCGCGGCAGGCAAGTCGGTGGCCGGCTATCGGGAAACCTATCTGGTTTGGACGGCTAAGGCCGCCATGGGGCTCTCTCATCAAATTGGCCGTGGTTCCGGGTATTTATTGGCGGGCGTGAAATATCCGTTCTACGCAAGTGAGTGGCCAACATTTGCAGATATTGAATTGCACCCGAAAGGGCGGCTGAGTACTTTTCTCCGCTGGACCGTGACAGACCTGTTGCCATTTCAACGCACCGGAATCGGCGTCAGCCTGTTCTACGACTCGTTTCGGTTTGCGGCATCGGATGCAGAATCAGTCGGCGGAAAATTTTGGCTGCAACCCAAAAGCAGTATGGATGTGGTCGGAATTGAGATTGCAATACAATAATCCTATTGCCCATGCTGTGCATTTAGTTTGAGTTATTCCATTAGAACGAAAAGGTGTGGTTTTAGTTATGGTAGTTTACGATCTTTCGTGCGGGCAAGCCCATCGATTTGAAGGATGGTTTAGTTCGGCGGATGACTATGTGAAGCAGCTTGCATGTGGTCAATTGGCGTGCCCGTTATGCGAGTCAAAAGACGTGCATAAAGTACCCAGTGCACCGCACCTGCAAGCGCGCAGTGGCGGGAAGGCACCCGTCGAGGCGATCTCCAATGGGGTTGAAGTTCGCGCGAAGCTGGCAGCTTCAGTGCTTGAACAGATTCGCGACGTCGTATTGAAAAACAGCGAAGATGTTGGGTCACAATTCGCCTCCGAGGCACGCAAGATTCACTACGGCGAAGCCAAAGAACGCGGCATACGCGGGCAAGCCACGCAAGACGAGGTTCGCGAATTGCGTGATGAAGGCGTGGATGTTCTCAGTTTACCAAACGCGGCCCTGGATAAGTCAAAGTTGAATTGACGCCGGCAGGCTGGTCCGGCCTGCCCAGTCTTTGGCAAATTGCCAGGCCGAGCGGCCGCTACGGGAGCCATGGGCCAGCGCCCAGCGTAGCGCCTCTTCGCGGATAGTCGCGCTGTTCATGATGACATCGACGCCTAGCGTGCTTAGCCAATGGTTGACGATTGCCAGGTAGTCATCTTGCCGGTTCGGATAAAAAGAAATCCATAGGCCGAACCGTTCGGACAGTGAAATCTTTTCTTCAATGGCTTC
>Ga0315270_10001377_pt1 | contig 12877 bp, 10 predicted proteins | sample C1_bottom_MG_FD_204932 | JGI IMG/M metagenome (GOLD analysis project Ga0315270, IMG submission 204932) | Sediment microbial communities from Yellowstone Lake, YNP, Wyoming, USA - C1_bottom | ecosystem: Environmental > Aquatic > Freshwater > Lake > Sediment | place: USA: Wyoming | collected... | reverse complement strand
GCATCTCGGCTTGATGCCTTGCGCCGAAGTGACAGACGCCCAGGCGCGTGTGCAGCAGATCGGCCGCATCGTCGGCGCGCAGGTCGATCTGGACCGGGTGCGTGCACTGGCCGCATCGGCGGGTGCGTTTGAAGCGCTCGCGCCGGATGCGCCACTTGCCAAGCTGACGACGCGCCGGCCCGACCTGCGCATCGGCGTTGCGCGCGACAACGCCTTCTGTTTCTATTACCCCGACGACTTGGCCGCGCTTGAGGCCGCTGGCGCCGAGTTGGTGAGCATTGATACGCTGCACGACGCACACCTACCCGAGATCGACGCACTCTTCATTGGTGGCGGCTTCCCCGAAACCTGCATGGACGCGCTGCAGGCCAATGTGTCGCTGCGCACCGGGATACGTGAAGCCATCGAGGCCGGCTTGCCGACCTATGCCGAATGCGGCGGGCTGATGTATCTGTCGCGCAGCATCAGCTGGCAAGGGCGCACGGCGTGCATGGTTGGCGCCATTCCCGGCGACGCGGTCATGCATGCGCGCCCGGTCGGGCGCGGCTATGTGCATCTGCAGGAGAACGCCACGATGCCCTGGCCCGGCGCCAAGGGCCAGCTGTTGCGCGGGCACGAGTTCCATCATTCGAGCCTGGAAAACCTGGACCCTGCGCTTCGCTTTGCCTACCAGGTGCGGCGCGGTCATGGCGTCGATGGCGCGCGCGACGGCATCGTGCTCAAGAATCTGGTCGCGTCGTATGCACACCTGCGCAGCGAGGCAGGATCGGGCTGGGCTGCGCGGTTCGTGGCGTTTGCGCGAGCCCAGCGTGGTTTGCGTAACGCTGCGCCGGCGTGCTCTGCAGCGGCGCTGGCAGTCTGATGGAGATGATGCTGGCCGGACGGTTGCGCACCAAGCACCAATTAACAAAGAAACTTTGAAGGAATCGAACGATGTTTCAAGTGACGAGTAGCGCCGCCAAAGAGATTCTTGCTGCTGCGGCGCGCAGCGATGCCAGCGGCCTGGCTTTGCGGGTTGCCGCGCGCCAGGTGGCCGACGGCTCGATTGAATATGGCATGGGTTTCGATGAAGCACGCGAGGACGACGAGCCGGTCGAGTTCGGCGGCTTGACGGTGCTCGTCGGATCGCCGAGTCGACCTTTGCTCGAGGGCACCCAGCTCGACTATGTAGAACTGGCGCCGGGTCGGTTCGACTTCGTCTTCGTGCCGGCCCTTGAGCAGGTGGTTGCAGGTCTTGGCGCAGGCACTGCGGCCTCAGGCGCAGGCGGCTGTAGCAAGGGCAGCTGTGGCAGCTGCGGTGCTTGACCGGCGCGCTGGCAAGCAATGGAGAGGCGTATGAATTCAATGGTTGACATGCCAGCGCTGATGGCTGCTTGCGGCGCGGCCCTTGGCAGGGTGGCGTTGGTGGGTGCCGGTCCGGGCGACCCGGAACTGCTCACCCTGCGCGCGGTGCGCCTGCTCGGGAGCGCCGACGCCGTGGTCTATGACCATTTGGTCGGCCCCGGCGTACTCGAGTTGATCGGACCTCAGGCCGAGCGCCATTACGTCGGCAAGGAACGCAGTCACCACAGCATGGCGCAGGACGACATCAACGCCTTGCTGGTGCGCCTCGCGCGTGAAGGTCGGCAAGTGGTTCGGCTCAAGGGCGGCGACCCCTTCATCTTCGGCCGCGGCGGCGAAGAACTTCAGGTGTTGGCCGCAGCCGGTGTGCCCTTCGAGGTGGTGCCGGGCATCACGGCAGCCTGCGGTGTGGCCAGCTATGCCGGCATTCCGCTCACGCACCGCGACTATGCGCAAAGCTGCACCTTCGTCACCGGGCATCTGAAAGACGGTACGTGCGACCTGGATTGGCCCGCCCTGGCGCGGCCGCGCCAGACACTCGTGATCTACATGGGCTTGTCCGGCTTGGCGAATATTTGCGCGCAGCTCATCGAGCATGGCCTGCCAGACAGCTGGCCGGCGGCCGTGGTTGCGCAGGGCACGCTGGCTGCGCAGCGCGTTGTCTGCGCGACGCTGGGCACGCTGGCTGACGCGGTGACCAGCGCCGGGTTGCAGTCGCCCTGCCTGACCATCGTCGGCGAAGTCGTGCGGCTGCGCGATGAACTCTCATGGTTCGAAGCTGAGTCCAAGCGCGAACCCACGATCCAAGGTTTTTCCACTGTTCAAGGCTGATCCATGACACGCACCAAGTACAAATATGCCCTCGTTCTCATGGCAATTGGTGGTGCGTCTTGCGCCACGGCCCAAGCGCCTGGCGTCGCCATGTCCGCGCCCTGGGCGCAGGCCATGTGCAGCGCATGGAATGGCGATGCGACGCTGACCGACAAGTTGGTCGAGTCGGGCTGGATCAAGAACGACGCGGGTCATGGTTTCAAAATCATGCAGATCTACCGCACCGACTGCCCGAGCAGCGCACGCATCGAGTTGCAGATCGCATTGAAGGACAACAAGGCGCGATGCGAATACGGCGGCTCCGCACGCACGACCAAGCTTGATGGTGGTGCCGACTACTTGATGTGGGCCGAGACCCCGCGCTGGCGCGAGATGGGTGCAGGCGAGTACGGCGCGATGCGAGCCATGATGTTCGGGCATCTCAACTTTGCGGGCCCGAAGATGGAGGCGATGGGCAATATGGCGCCCTTCGGTAACTTCCTGCTGCTGGTGGGCAAGGTCCCGGGTGATTGGGCTACCTGCCCCTGAGGCCGGACATATGAGCCCGGAAGGGCTCTTGTGCCTGCCGACGGACCGATCCGCGATACAAGCGGTCGGGCTGACCCCTCAGCGCGATTCCTGCGTGCGTGCCTCGACCGCGAACACGGCGGCCTCCACGCGCGAACTCAGGTTGAGCTTGGTCAGGATGTGCCGTACGTGCAATTTCACCGTGTCGTGGCTGATGCCCAACGCCCGTGCAATCGTCTTGTTGCTCTCGCCGCGCGCCACATGAGTGAGGATCTGGCGCTCACGCTCGGTCAGTGACGCGAGCAAGTCGCGCCGTTCGCCGCCCTTGGAACCCGACTGCAGCAGCTGCGCCAACTTGAGCGTCATGGCAGGCGCTACGGTGAGTTCACCGCGCGCCGCGTGGCCGATGGCGGAAACCAGTTCTTCCGGGTCCATATCCTTCAACAGGTAGCCGCGTACCCCGGCGCGCAGCGCTGCCGACAGGTCCACCTCGGAATCGCTCATCGTCAATATCAGTGCCGGCGTGTCTATGCCTTCGGCACGCAGCCGCCTCAGCAAGGTGAGGCCATCGGTGGTGGGCATGCGAAGGTCGAGCACGACGAGGTCGGGTTGGTGCTCACGCAGCGCGTCCGGGAGCTGGGTGGGATCGCCGAGCGCAGCCAGTACCTCCATGCCGCGGTGGCGCAGCAGGTCGGACAGGCCGTTGCGGCACAGCGCGTGGTCGTCGATGAGCACGATGCGCGGTGCGGTCATCAGCGCAGCTCCTCTGGCTTCGCAAATTCGGCCGTGGGCACGGGAAAGACCAGCCGCACCCGGGTGCCGCCGCCGTTGCGTCTACCGACCTCAAGTCCGCCGCCGATCCGGCCGGCGCGCTCGCGCATGATCTCCATGCCGTAGTGGGAGCCACCGACGACGGTTGTCGTCGGCAGCCCGGTGCCATCGTCTTCGATCAAGATTTCGACCTCGCCGGCATTCGTCGTCGCGATGCAAAGCCGGGCATGCTGTGCGCCAGCGTGGCGTGCAATATTGGTGAGTGCTTCCTGCACCAGATGAAATACCTGCGCCTCCTGCTCTGAAGCAAGTCTCAAATCGGGGATCTCATTGACGAACTCAAGCTCGGTGGGCGTCGTGCGGCGGAAGGCCTCGACGCTGGCATCGAGTGCGTGCACGAGTCCCTGCGGATCCATCGGCGCGCGCAACTGGGTGATGATGCTGCGCAGGCAGGTGTGGGCCTGGCTGACAGCTTCTCCCACATCGTCGCAGTAGGCCAGCGCGCGCGTCTTGTCTGGCTCAAGTATGGCGTCACGCAGCAGCGGCATGCGCATCTTCACGAAGGTCAGTGATTGCGCCAGTGAATCGTGTACTTCGGCGGCCATCATCTGGCGCTCTCCGATCAATTTGGCACGCAGATTCTCGGCCTCAAGGCGTGCGTTGTCGAGGGCCAGACCCAGCAGTTCCCCTACCGACTTCAGCAGCGCCAGAACGTCGGATGAGGGCTCTTGCTGCGCGCTGAAAAAGAGGTTGTAGACACCGAGCACACGGCCACGGTGCTGCAAAGGCACGGCCAGCATGCGTTGGCCGTCGGCAGGGCTGCCACTGGGCAGGCAGCTACTCAGATCGGTGGCCCAGACGACGCGGGAATGTTCGGCCGCCGTTCCACAAAAGCCACAATGGCGATCAGCCGATGGCTCGGCTCGGCACATCGCGGACGACAGTCCGACGTCGCTGACCAGGTCCAAGCGGTCGCCCGCGTCGGAAAACACGCGCACAGCGCCACTCGTTGCGCCGGCCAAGGCCACGACGGGTTGCAGAAAGCGGTGCATCAAATCGCGCAAATCCCGACCGCCGGTGGTCAGACCGGCCGTGATTTGCGCAAGTATTGCGCTGGTGGAGGCGTAGTGCAAAGGCATAGCGGCCTAACGGCGTAAAGCCATGGTCAATCAAGGTGCTGCGCACGAAACGCAGGCGGCAAGCGGGCAAGCTATCCATGAATCAAACGAACAGACTGCGGATCGTAGCGCATTGAAACGCAGCCAGCCGCGCATCGCCATGATTCTTGCCGACTGCCCAGAGTGCAGTGACAGCCCATCCCCCATATGGGTTACAAGGTTATTACCCGTGCCGGTGATAGACGTCTCTGGGCGTGGCTGCGCCTAATGCGTGCATTGGCAGGCTCCAGGCTCCAGGCTGCACAGCGCAGCCGTGCACATAAAATTCCGATGTCGACCTCCCCGCTGCACGACCCCACTGTTGCGCCTCTGCCCGGCGCCAGTACCGAGGTGCGCAACACCACCTGCTATATGTGCGCGTGCCGTTGCGGCATCCGCGTGCACCTGCGCGATGGCGAGGTTCGCTATATCGACGGTAACCCCGAACACCCGCTGAACCAGGGCGTGATCTGCGCCAAGGGCGCATCGGGGATCATGAAACAGTACTCGCCGGCGCGGCTCACCCAGCCGCTGCGGCGCAAGGCTGGCGCCGAGCGCGGCGCCGGAGAATTCGAGCCGATCAGTTGGGAAGAAACGTTTGCCATCCTGGAAGAGCGCCTGGGCAAGCTGCGCGCCACCGACCCCAAGCAGTTCGCGCTGTTTACAGGGCGCGACCAGATGCAGGCGCTCACGGGGCTGTTTGCGCGCCAGTTCGGCACGCCCAACTACGCAGCGCACGGGGGCTTTTGTTCGGTGAACATGGCCGCCGGCATGATTTACACGATAGGCGGATCGTTCTGGGAATTCGGCGGCCCCGACCTCGAACGCGCCAAGCTGTTCGTGATGATAGGCACGGCCGAGGACCACCACTCGAATCCGATGAAGATTGCGTTGTCCAAATTCAAGCGCGACGGTGGGCGTTTCATCTCGATCAATCCGGTGCGCAGCGGCTACTCGGCGATTGCCGATGAATGGATTCCGATCCGCCCCGGCACCGACGGCGCGCTGATGCTGGCGCTGATCCACGAATTGATCGCGCTGGGCTTGTACGACCGCGAGTTCCTGGTGCGCTATACGAACGCCGGCCAACTCGTCAATCTCGACGCCGACAACGACGAGTTCGGCATGTTCGTGCGCACCGAGGTACCCGAGGAAGAGGGCTGCTTCGATCCGCAAAACAAGCTCTGGTGGGACCGCGCCAGCGATCGGCCGGTGGTCACGCACACCGAAGGCTGCGATCCCTTCCTGCTGGGCGAATTCAAGCTCTCGGACGGCACGCCGGTGAAGCCTTCGTTCCAGTTGCTCAAGGACCGCGTGGCCGACTACACGCCCGACTGGGCCGCCGGCATCACCGGCATTCCGGCCGAGGTCATCCGCCGTCTCGCGCACGAGATGGGGATCACCGCACGCGACCAGAAGATCGAGCTGCCGATATCGTGGACCGACACCTGGGGCAAAGAGCACGACACCGTGACCGGCAACCCGGTGGCGTTTCATGCCATGCGCGGACTCGCCGCACATTCGAATGGTTTTCAGACGATACGCGCGCTGGCCATCCTGATGAGCCTGCTGGGCACGATTGATCGGCCCGGCGGCTTTCGCCACAAGTCGCCGTTTCCGCGTCCGATTCCGCCCTGCGCCAAGACACCGAACACGCCGTTGGCGGTGCGTCCGAACACACCGCTCGACGGGCTCGCACTGGGCTGGCCGGCCGAGCCCGACGACTTGTTTGTCGACGACGACGGCGCGCCGGTGCGCATCGACAAGGCCTTCTCGTGGGAATACCCGCTGGCGGTGCACGGCATGATGCACAACGTCATCACCAACGCCTGGCGCGGCGACCCCTACCCGATCGACACGCTGCTGATTTTCATGGCCAATATGGCGTGGAACTCGACGATGAACACGTCCGACGTGCGTCACATGCTCAACGACAAGCATGTCGATGGCGAGAAGGCCGGCGAATACAAGATTCCGTTCCTCGTGGTGTGCGACGCCTTCCATTCGGAGACGACGGCGTTTGCCGATCTGGTGCTGCCCGACACGACCTATCTCGAACGCCACGATGTGATGTCGATGCTGGATCGGCCGATCTCCGAGTTCGAAGGGCCGGTCGATTCAGTGCGCATTCCGGTGCTGCCGCCCACGGGTCAGTGCAAGCCGTTCCAGGAAGTGCTGATCGAACTCGGTGGTCGACTCAAACTGCCGGCCTTTGTGCGTCCCGACGGTTCGCGCAAGTACCGCGACTATCCCGACTTCGTCGTCAACTACGAGACCGAGCCCGGCTCGGGCATCGGCTTTCTGGCGGGCTGGCGCGGCAAGAGTGGCGAGAAGTTCATGCGCGGAGAGCCCAATCCGCGCCAGTGGGAAATGTATGCGCAGAACAACTGCGTCTACCAGCACAAATTGCCGCCCTCGTACCAGTACATGCGCAACTGGAACAAGGGTTATCTCGAGTGGTCGCAGCGCAACCGCATCCAGCGCTACGCCGAGCCCATCCTGATCCACCTGTACTCCGAGGTCTTGCAGAAATTCAGGCTCGCGGCGCAAGGCAAGGGTATTTCGCGCAAGCCTCCGGAACATTTGAAGAAGCGCATCGAGGAGTTCTTCGATCCTCTGCCTTTCCACTACGAGCCGCTCGAGGCGCAGCGCACCGACAGGATCAAGTATCCGCTCGCCGCAGTGACGCAGCGACCGATGGCGATGTACCACTCGTGGGATTCGCAGAACGCCTGGCTGCGCCAGATTCACACGCACAACCATCTGTACGTGAACCCTGGCGTCGCGCGCGCCCAGGGCATTGCCGACGGCGGCTGGATGTGGGTCGAGTCGCAATGGGGCAAGGTGCGCTGCATGGCGAGCTATTCCGAGGCGGTCGAGCCCGGCACCGTGTGGACCTGGAACGCCATCGGCAAAGCCAGCGGCGCCTGGGGTCTGGAGCCCGACGCCAACGAATCGCAGCGCGGCTTTCTGCTCAACCACCTGATCAGCGAGGAGTTGGCGGGCGAGGGCGGCAAAGGTCCGACGTCCAACTCGGACCCGGTCACGGGCCAGGCCGCCTGGTACGACGTGCGCGTGCGCATCTACCCGGCCGAGGCCGATGAGCCGCAGCAGACCTGGCCTCAGACCGAGACCATGAAACTGGCGCCGGGCATGACGGCGGCGCCCAAGAAACGCATCTGGATGGCGGGCCTGGGCCGCGGCAAGAGGACGACGCCATGACCCAGCTCGCCCTGGTCATCGACCTCAACGTCTGCGTCGGTTGCCACGCTTGCGTGACGAGTTGCAAGCAATGGAACACGTCGGGATCGGCGGGGCCGCTGGCCGACTTCGAGGCCTATGGCAAGAACCCCACCGGCACCTTCTTCAACCGCGTGCAGACCTTCGAGGTGGGCGAGTTTCCGAACACGCAGACCGTCCATTTCCCGAAGAGCTGCCTGCACTGCGAAGACCCGCCCTGCGTGCCGGTATGCCCGACCGGCGCCAGCTACAAACGTGCCAGCGACGGCATCGTGCTGGTCGATTACGACAAGTGCATAGGCTGCAAGTACTGCAGCTGGGCCTGCCCCTACGGCGCGCGCGAGTTCGACGAAGAGCGCAAGGTGATGACCAAGTGCACGCTGTGTGTCGATCGCATCTACGATCAGGCCCTGCCTGTTGCGGAACGCAAGCCGGCGTGCGTGATGGCGTGTCCGACCAGCGCACGCTTGTTCGGAGACATTCACGATCCGGATTCGGTCGTGTCCGAAGCGATCCGCGACAACGCAGGCTATGCCTTGATGCCCGAATGGGGCACCCATCCGGCGAACCACTACCTGCCGCGACGCAAGACGCCTATGCACATCCACAAGGATGAACTGGTGCGTGTCGACAACCCGTTGAAGATCGACGGCCTGCTGCCCAAACCGGCGAAGTCCGAGCCCTCGCTCGACGACGTCATGTCCTGGTAAGCGCTGCCATGAATCCCGCCTTGTCAGTGATCCTGCTCACCACCCTCATCGGTGCCGGCCAGGGGCTGTTCCTGGCCTTGTTCACGGCCCAGTCCTACACCTTGTTCGGTCTGCTGCCCAAGGCTGCCGACGCTCAGGCTTTCTATACCTACGGCAGTCTGATCGCCATGCTGTTGTTGCTGGCTGGACTGGTGGCGTCGTTCTTCCACCTCGGGCGTCCCGAGCGCGCCTGGCGCACCGCGACGATGTGGCGCACCTCGTGGCTGTCGCGCGAGGTGATCGTGTTGCCGGCCTTCATGGGGACGGTATTCGCCTATGGGCTGGCGCACTTCAGCGGCGTCAACCCCGTGCTCGTGACCTTGGGCAGCGGCATCGATATCGACGCGTCAGTGGTGCTCGGCGTGCTGGGCACGGTGCTCGCGTTTGCACTGTTCTTGTGTACGGCCATGATTTACGCGAGCGTGCGGTTCTTGCGCGAATGGGCCACGCCGCTGACGGTGCTCAACTACACGCTGCTCGGTGGCGCCTCGGGGTTCACCCTCGCAGCGGCGTTTTCGGCCAGCGCCGCACCCGAGCGTCTGGGATTTTTCGCCGCATGGGCCTTGGTGCTGACGCTGCTCGGCGCTGCCAGCCGCAGCGCTTCGCTGCTGCGCAATGCGCGGCTCAAGCCCACGTCGACCTTGCAGACCGCGATCGGCATCAAGCACCCGCGCATCGTGCAGAAATCGCAAGGATTCATGGGTGGATCGTTCAATACGCGCGAGTTCTTTCATGGCCGCACCCGCGCCACGCTGCGCGCGGTGAAGTGGGGCTTTCTGCTGGCCGCATTCGTGCTTCCAGCGCTGCTGCTGGCGCTGGCCGTGTGGCAACGATCGGGCGCGCCGCTGGAGGCGGCGTTCATCGTGCAATTCCTGGGTTTGCTGGCGGAGCGGTGGTTCTTCTTTGCCCAGGCGAATCACCCTCAAAATCTCTACTATCAGGCGATTGCCTGAAGAAAGAAAAGGACACACATGATGGCTCTGGTCGATCCGCATGGCGGCGGTGAACTCAATGCGTTGCTGCTCGAAGGCGAGGCGCTGGCGAAGGAGTTGAAGCGCGCCGCCAGCTTGCCAAAATTGCGTGTCAGTTCGCGCGAGAAGGGCGACCTGATGATGCTGGGCATCGGCGGCTTCACGCCGCTGACAGGCTTCATGACGCATGCCGACTGGCAAGGTGTTTGTGATGGCATGCACATGGCCAGTGGCTTGTTCTGGCCCATCCCTATCACCTTGTCGGCGAGCCAGTCTGAGGCGGATGCAATCGTTACTGGCGCTGAGATTGCGCTGATCGATTCCGACGACGGCGCCGTGCTGGCCACCATGCGCGTGACAGAGAAGTACGGCATAGACAAGGCGCATGAATGCGCGACCGTATTCGGCACGACCGATGCCAAGCATCCTGGCGTGGCCTTGGTGATGGCGCAAGGTGACGTGAATCTGGCCGGACCGGTGAAGGTGTTGTCGACCGGTGGTTTCCCGGAGAAGTATGGCGATCTTTACAAGACGCCGAAGCAGACGCGTGCGTTGTTCAAGGAGATGGGATGGTCCAAGATTGCCGCCTTCCAGACGCGCAATCCGATGCACCGCTCACACGAGTATCTGGCGAAAGTCGCCATCGAAGTCTGTGACGGTGTGCTGGTCCATTCACTGCTGGGCGCGCTCAAGCCTGGCGACATTCCAGCCGAGGTGCGCACCAAGGCCATCGGCGTGTTGGCCGAGAACTACTTTGTCAAGAAGACCGTGGTGCAGGCCGGCTATCCGCTGGATATGCGTTATGCCGGTCCGCGCGAAGCTTTGCTGCATGCGCTTTTCAGGCAGAACTACGGGTGCTCGCACCAGATCGTCGGCAGGGATCATGCCGGTGTCGGCAGTTATTACGGTCCGTTTGACGCGCATCATATTTTCGACAAAATTCCCAAGGGTGCGCTACAGACCGAACCCCTGAAGATTGATGTAGCATTTTGGTGCTATCGCTGCGGCGGCATGGCATCGGGGCGGACTTGTCCGCACGACGATGCTGATCGCTTGCAGGTTTCGGGGACGCAGTTGCGCAAGTCGCTGTCTGAAGGCTCCGATGTGCCACCGGAATTCAGCCGCCCCGAGGTGCTAGAGGTACTTCGTGACTATTACGCCGGGTTAGATGCCGGCAAGACCCACCCACAATAACCGCAAACCCCATAGGAGAACAGCAATGCCGACCTTCGTAAGAACCGACAAGTGCGATGGATGCAAGGGCCAGGACAAGACCGCCTGCATGTACATCTGCCCGCATGACCTGATGTCACTGGACAAGGACGGGTCCAAGACCGGTCATGCCATGAAAGCCTGGAACCAGGAACCCGAGCAGTGCTGGGAATGCTATTCCTGCGTCAAGATATGCCCGCAAAACGCCATCGAAGTGCGCCACTACGCCGACATCGTGCCGCTCGGCGGCTCAGTCCAGCCCTTGCGTGGTTCGGACTCGATCATGTGGACCATCAAGTTCCGCAATGGCACGCTGAAGCGTTTCAAGTTCCCGATCCGCACTACTGCCGAGGGTTCGATCAGCCCGTACGGCGGCAAGCCGATGCCCAAGGTGTCCGAGCTCAGCCTTCCCGGTGTCTTCACCAAGGAAGTGATGGGCGGCTACCGTCCCGGCCGTGACGGCGAACTGCTTCGCGTCACCAAGTAAGCAGCGCAGCCAAACATCAAAAAACCAATCTGGCGGGGCAGGCCGCAAAGTGCGCTGTCCCGCATGAACTGAAGAGGTGAAGAACATGTCCCAAGGTAGTTTCGAGAATCCCACCATCATCCAGGAAGAACTGGACGTACTGCTCATCGGCGGCGGCATGGCCTGTTGCGGAGCAGCCTTCGAGATCATGCGCTGGGCCGAAGCCGTGAAGGCCGAGACCGGCGTCGATCTGCGTATCAAACTGGTCGACAAGGCTGCGATGGACCGCTCCGGCGCCGTCGCTCAGGGCCTGTCGGCGATCAACACCTATATCGGCCCGGATCAAGATCCTGCCGATTACACGCGCATGGTCTCCAACGACTTGATGGGCATCACGCGTGACGACCTGGCCTACGACCTGGGTCGCAATGTCGACGACTCGGTGCACCTGTTCGAGGAATGGGGCCTGCCGATCTGGAAGACCGACGACGAGGGTGTGCGTCACGACGGCGCCGAATCGCTGAAGGAAGGCCTGCCTTTGCTGAAAGACGGCGGCAAGCCGGTGCGCTCGGGCAAGTGGCAGATCATGATCAACGGCGAGTCCTACAAGAACATCGTCGCAGAAGCAGCCAAGAAGGCGTTGGGGCTGGATCGCATTGAAGAGCGCATCTTCATCGTCAAGCTGGTGAACGACAAGAACGATCCGTCGCGCATTGCCGGCGCGGTCGGCTTCTCGGTGCGCACCAACACCATCCACATCTACAAGGCCAAGGCCGTGCTGCTCGCCGCAGGCGGCTGCGTGAATCTGTTCCGTCCGCGTTCGGTGGGCGAGGGCACGGGTCGCGCCTGGTACCCGGTGTGGAACGCCGGCTCCACCTACGCCATGGCGGCTGAAGCTGGCGCTGAGATGACGATGATGGAAAACCGTTTCGTGCCGGCGCGTTTCAAGGACGGCTACGGCCCGGTCGGCGCCTGGTTCCTGCTCTTCAAGGCCAAGGCGACGAATGCCTATGGCGAAGACTATATGATCAAGAACAAGGACTTGCTGAACGACTATCCGCCTTACGGTCAGGCTGCGGTGCCGGCATCGTGTCTGCGCAATCACCTGATGCTCAAGGAGATGAAGGAAGGTCGCGGCCCGATCTACATGGACACCGTGGCGGCCCTGGCGCGTCTGCGCGAGACGCTCACGCCCAAGGAGGTCAAGCACCTCGAGGCCGAGGCATGGGAAGACTTCCTCGACATGTGTATCGGCCAGTGCGGCATCTGGGTCGGCGAGAACATCGAGCCCGAGAAGAAGAACTCCGAGCTGATGCCCACCGAGCCCTATCTGCTCGGTTCGCACTCGGGTTGCTGCGGCATCTGGGTGTCGGGTCCGACCGACCTGGGCGCGCCGACCGCTGCCGATCCCGAAGAGGACGGCGTGCCGGCGCACCTGCCGCGCGGCTGGAGCTGGGGCTATCGTTCGATGACGACCGTGAAGGGACTCTTCACTGCCGGCGACGGCGTCGGCGCTTCGGGCCACAAGTTCTCGTCCGGGTCGCATACCGAAGGACGCCTGGCTTCCAAGGCCATGGTGCAGTACGCGCTCGACAACAAGGACTGGAAGCCCGAGCTCGACACCATGGCCTT
>Ga0315270_10001373_pt1 | contig 12908 bp, 8 predicted proteins | sample C1_bottom_MG_FD_204932 | JGI IMG/M metagenome (GOLD analysis project Ga0315270, IMG submission 204932) | Sediment microbial communities from Yellowstone Lake, YNP, Wyoming, USA - C1_bottom | ecosystem: Environmental > Aquatic > Freshwater > Lake > Sediment | place: USA: Wyoming | collected... | reverse complement strand
CGGGAGAGCTGGATCGCCACCACCGACGACGACTTCTACGGCGACCCCGACGACTGCGAGGCGACCGCCGACGAGGTCGACTACCTGCTGGAGGGGGCGGCCTCGGTCTTCCCCGCGGTGCGCGAGGCCCGGCGGGTGCGCGCCTTCTGGGGGCTGAGGACCACGCTCTACGACTACGGCCCGAACGAAGACGCGCTCTCGCGGGAGCACGAGATCATCGACCACGCGACCGATGGGGCGGCGGGGCTGCTCTCCTTCGTGGGCGGCAAGCTGGCCAGCTACCGGTCCCAGTCGGAGGAGGTCACCGACCGGATCCTGCGCGAGCTGGGGCGGCCGGCTGTGGCCTGCCGGACGCATCTGGTGGCGCTCCCGGGCGGCGAGGCCCGGGCCGACGCCGCGGCGCTCGCCAGCAGGCACGGGGTGGCCCTGCCGGTGGTGGAGCGGGTGATCTACCGCCACGGCGCGCTGGCCGGCGAGGTGCTGCGGCTCTGCGACGAGGACCCCCGCCTTCGGCTGCTGCTCTGCCGGGAGGAGGGGATCCTGGCGGCGGAGGTGGTCCACTCGCTCCGGCACGAGCTGGTGCGCCGGCTGGTCGACCTGCGGACCCGGCTCAAGCTGGCGGTGGGGGCCTGCGGCGGGCTCGACTGCGCGCGGATCGCGGCGCAGCTCGCGGCGCGCGAGCTGGGCTGGGACGCGGAGCGGACCCGGCGCGAGCTGGCCGAGCTGCTGGAGGCCGGCTGGCGGGAGCGGCGCTCGGTGCTGGGCGGCGCGCAGCTGGCCCAGGAAGAGCTGCTGCGCGGTGCGCACTGGGCGGTCGGACCATGAGCGCACGGACCGTCGACGTGCTGGTGGTGGGTGGCGGGCTGGCCGGCGCCATGGCCGCGCTGGCGGCCAAGGCCCGGGGCGCCTCGGTGCTGCTGGTGCGGCGCTCGCCCGGGGCCACCGCGCTCTCTGGCGGCGCGCTCGGCGTGGCCCCCGATCTCGACGCCCTCCCGGCCGACCCGCTGCTGGGGCGCCGCTCGCCGCTCGAGTCGGCGCGCCGGCTGGCGGTGCGGCGGCCCAGCCACCCCTACGCCGTGCTCGGCGTCCACGACCTCGAGGAGGCGCTCGGCTTCGCCGGTGCCAACCTCTCGGCGCTGGTCGAGCCGCCCGACGGCCGGCCGCGCTTCCTCGTCCACGTCTCTGGCGGTCTGGCCGAGTGCGCCCTCTGCCTCCGCTCCCAGGCGGCCGGCGACTTGCGGCGCGTGCGCGGGCTGGCGGCGGTGATCGGCTTCTCCGGCCACCTCGGCTTCGACCCCCGGTTGGTGGCGGCGGCGGTGGAGCGGCTCATGGCGGCGGGCGGACCCCGGGCGGCCTTCGCCGAGGCGGCCGCCTTCACTGGCCCGGGGGAGGGCGCGCTGCGGCCGGTCGAGCTGGCCCGCGCGCTCGAGCTCCCTGGGGCGGCCGAGGCGCTGGGCGCCGCCATCCGGGCCGTGCTGCCGCGCGGCGCCACGGTGGCGCTGGTGGCGCCGGTGCTCGGGCTCGACCCGGCGGCCCGGGTCCACGCCCGGGTCGAGGCGGCGGCCGGGCTGCCGGTGGCCGAGGTGGTCTCGGATCCGCCCTCGGTGCCGGGGCTGCGGCTCGACGCGGCGCTGCTGGCCCGCCTGGCCGGGGCCGGCGTCGAGGTGCTGCACGGTGAGATCGCGGCCGGGAGCGGTCCGGGGCAGCCGGTCCACGTCGGAGGCGCCACGTTCGAGGCCAGGGCCTGGGTGCTGGCGACCGGCCGCTTCATCGGGGGCGGCCTGCTCCGGAACGAGCGGCTGGTCGAGCCGCTCTTCGGCCTGCCGGTGCTCGCCTCCGAGGTCGGGGCGGGCGGGCTGACGCTGGCGGGCCGGCCGCCGGTGAGCCTGACGGTCCGCGAGCGGACCGCGGCCCAGCCGCTGCTGGCGGCCGGGGTGTCGGTCGATGCGCTCTGCCGGCCGCTCGACGAGCGCGGGGCGCCGCTCCACCCGAGGCTCTACGCTGCCGGGGCGCTCATCGGCGGCCACGAGCACGCCGCGGACCAGACCGGCCTCGGCGTCGCCATCCTGAGCGGCTGGATCGCCGGCCGGGGCGCGGCCGCCACCGGAGGGGAGGGCTGATGCCATCCCTGCACGCACTCCTCTACCTCGGCTGGCGCGCCGTCCTGGTCGAGCCGATCAAGCGGCTCTTCCAGCGGGGATCGGGCCTGGATCGCTTCCAGGCCGCCTACGCCGAGGACCGGCTCTCCACCACCAGCCTCGTCGACCGCGAGATCGCATTCGAGGCGGCGCGCTGCATCGGCTGCGGGCTCTGCGAGTCGGGGTGCCGCCTGCTCTCGGCCTCCCCGGCCATCCGCGCCCTCGGCCTGCCGGCCGCCTTCCGGCTCGTCGGCCGGAGTCCCGGCGACCTGGCCGGCGCCCACGACCTGCTGGAGGCCTGCCAGGGCTGCGCCGGCTGTCGGGCGCACTGCCCGACCGGCGTCCCCATGGCGCGGGTGCTCGGCAACCTCTGGATGAAGGCCGAGTCGAGTCGCTGACAGGCCCCCTTTCACCCTCTGGCGCGCTGCGTCGCGATGAGGTGCGGCATCCAGCCGCGGACGTGGGGTATCCTGCGCCTTCCTTGAAGCCGCTCCTGATCGTCAACCCCGCCTCAGCCAACGGCGCCACCGGCCGCAACCTCGAGTCGATCGCCCGCACCGTCCGCGACTCGCTCGGCGACTTCGAGACCCGGCTGACGCGAGCCATCGGCGACGGCGTGGCGCTGGCGCGGCAGGCGGTCGAGGCCGGCCGGGCGCTGGTGGTGGCGGTGGGGGGCGACGGCACCGCCTCCGAGGTGGTCGACGGCCTGGTTGGCGCCGGCTACCTGGGCGAGTTCGGCTACATCCCGCGCGGCACCGGCGGCGACTTCCGGCGCAGCCTGGGCATCCCGGCCGACGTCCCCGGCGCGGCGCGCCAGCTGGTGGCGACGGCACGGCGGCAGGTCGACCTCGGCCGCATCGAGTTCACCGGCCTCGACGGCCAGCCGGCCATCCGCCACTTCTGCAACGTGGCCAGCTGCGGCATCTCCGCCGTCGTGGCCCGCAACGTCAACCTCGGCTCCAAGCGGCTCGGCGGGAAGATCTCCTTCAAGCTCGCCTCGGCCCGCGCCCTGCTCGGCTGGGACGACCAGGCGATCCGCTGGCGCGTCGACGGAGGCCCCTGGACCGAGGATACGGTCACCGCCCTCTCGGTCTGCAACGCCCGCTACTTCGGGGGCGGGATCATGGTCGCGCCCCAGGCCGACATGGAGGACGGCCTCCTCGACGTCACCATCTGGAAGGACTACGGCGTGCTCGACTTCGTGGTGCAGCAGCCGAAGCTCTACGACGGCCGCCACGTCCAGCTCGCCAAGACCCGCCTGCTGCGGGGCCGGGAGATCGAGGTCGAGCCGGTTGGCGGGGCGCGGGTGCTGCTCGAGGTCGACGGCGAGCAGCCCGGGATGCTGCCGGCCCGCTTCACCGTCCTGCCGAGGGCGTTGACGCTGCGGTCGGCGTAGGCGGCTCTTCGGCACCACCACCCACGGCCTGCGGCCCGCTGCTTGCCAGCCTCGGTCTGTGGCTCGGTGTCGCACCTCCCCAACCGAGGACGGACGGCCCGCAAGGGTATCCCGTGGAGGGCCGTTCCCTCGGCCACCACCGAAGGCGTATTCGTGTGGCTCTCATGCAGCCAGGGGGGGGCGCTCGGATGGCTTCCAGGAAGACGCCAGGCAAGTCCGGAGCGAAGTCGCCGAGCGCGGCGAAGTCGCCGAAGGGGTCCGGACCGAAGGCCAGGGCCAGCTCCGCGGCCAGGCCGCCATCGAAGCGCGCGGCCAGCCCGGCATCGAAGCGCGCCCCCAGGCCGGCCGGTGGTCCGGAGGTCCGCAAGGCGACGGCGCCTGCGCCCAGGGCCAGGCCGGCGGCGACGAAGGCCGCTCCAGCCGCGATCCCGTCGAAGGCGGTGCCGCGCAAGAAGGCGGCTGCCAGGGCCGGGAAGGGGGCCGCTGCACCCGCCACGCCTGCGACCGAAGGCGCCTCGGTCCCGGTCACCGAGACCGATCCGGCCGCGCTGGCCAAGCTGGCGCTCGGCCCGGTCGCCGGGCGGAGCGAGCCCAGGCCGGCCACCATCCCCTGGAGCTACGGTCTCGATCGGATCACCGCGATGGCCATCGACCCCGACCGGCTCTACGCCTGGTGGGAGGTCACCGACGCGGCCATCGAGCGGGCCCGCCAGGCCCTCGGCCCGGGAGGGCCCGGTGCCTGGCTCTGCCTGCGTGTCTACGACACCACCGGTCGCCTCTTCGACGGCACCAACGCCCACGGTGCCTTCGACGTCGGCATCGACCGCGACAACCGCGACTGGTTCTTCCAGATCGGCAAGCCGACCTCGACCGCCTTCGTCGAGGTCGGGCTCAAGTCGGTCGAGGGCTACTTCTCCAGGATCGCCCGCTCCGGGCGGATCGACTTCCCGCGACGCGAGCCGGCCGCCTTGAGTGACCCGGAGTGGATGACGGTGGAGACCCGGGGCGGCCAGGTCTCCGAGACCCACCGATCGTCGGCGCCCGCTCCGGCCGCCCATCCGGTCCCGGCGGCCGGTGGCGGCGCCGCGCCGCCACGCTTCGAGCAGATCCCGAGCTGGCTCATGCGCGATCCGATCCAGGTCACCGAGACCATCCTGCGCGAGGCCGCCGAGCACGGCTGGGAGCGCATCGACTGGAAGGAGGAGTCTGGCGAGGGCTGGTCCGCCTCCGAGGGTCGGCTGGAGTGGGAGAGCCCGCACGTGGTCTCCTCCTGGGAGGCCGGGCCGTTCAGCGACCCGGTGGAGATCGTGCCCCCGAGCCGCGAGGCCTGGCAGGGCCGCTCCTTCGCCTGGCGCGTCGGTGGCGTGACCCACGTGGTCCACGGACCGTGGCGAGTGGTGATCCGGAACCTGGCCTCGCGCGCCGAGCACGCGGTGCTGGGGGCCTGGTCGATCTACCGGTCGTGGGCGGTCGAGGCCGGACAGGAGGTCCGCCCCGGGCGCCGCGCGGCGGTCCGCTCCGGGGCTTCGGAGCTGCTGGCCGTCGGCGCCAGCGAGCGGCGCTGGCTCGCCGGCAGCGAGGTCCGGCTCGGCGGGGCCAGCGAGCTCTGGCGCGCCGGGGCGAGCGAGCTGGCCTACGGCGGCGCCAGTGAGCTGCGCTTCCTCGGGGCCAGCCAGTGGGTGGCCCGCGGGGCGAGCGAGCGCTGGCAGGCCGGGGCCAGCGAGCGACGGCTGGGTGGCGCCAGCGAGCGGGACATGGACGGCGCCAGCCAGGGGCGCCTCGGCGGCGCCTCGGAGCAGCACGCGACCGGCGAGGAAACCACCTGGCCGGCCGTCCCGACCCTGCCGGACGGAGAGGGGTGAGCGCCATGGCCCGAGGCTACCTGGCGATCGTGCTGCACGCGCACCTCCCCTTCGTCCGTCACCCCGAGGACCCGACGGTGATGGAGGAGAACTGGCTCTACGAGGCCATCACCGGCACCTACCTGCCGCTGCTCCAGGTCTTCGAGGGGCTGGTGGCCGACTGCGTGCCGTTCCGGGTGACGGTCTCGCTCTCGGCGCCGCTCATCTCGATGCTCACCGACGACCTGCTCAAGGAGCGGTACGCCCGGCACATCGACCAGCTCATCGAGCTGGCCGGGAAGGAGCTGGAGCGGACCCGCCCCGAGCCCCACTACCAGCGGCTGGCCACCTACTACCTCGACCGCTTCTCCTCGCTGCGCCACACCTGGCGCATGCACGAGGGTGACCTGGTGCGGGCCTTCCGCAAGCTGCAGGAGGCCGGCTGCGTCGAGGTCATCACCTCCACCGCCACCCACGCCTTCTTCCCGCTGCTCGACCGGAACTGGGCGGCGCTGCGGGCCCAGGTCCACGTGGCGGCCGATCTCTACGAGGACCACTTCGGCCGGCGCCCGAAGGGGATGTGGCTCGGGGAGTGCGGCTACGTCCCCGGCTGCGACGAGCTGCTCCGCGAGGCGGCCGTCCGTTACCTCGTCCTCGACACCCACGCCTTGCTCTACGGCGACGAGCCGCCGGTCTTCGGCGTCCACGCGCCGGTCTACTGCCCCACCGGCGTGGCCGTCTTCGGCCGCGACACCGAGTCGTCGCAGCAGGTCTGGAGCGCCAAGGAGGGCTACCCGGGCGACCCGCTCTACCGCGACTTCTACCGCGACATCGGCTTCGACCTGCCGCTCGACTACATCGGCAAGTACCTCCACCCGGAGAATGTGCGCGGCTTCACCGGCCTCAAGTACCACGCCATCACCCACGACAAGCTGCACGACAAGTGGGTCTACGACCCGGGGCGTGCTCGCGATCGGGTCGGCCTCCACGCCTCCCACTTCCGCGGCAACCGGGCCAGGCAGGTGGAGGCGCTGGCGAGCCGCATGGACCGGCCACCCATCGTGCTGGCCCCGTACGACGCCGAGCTCTACGGCCACTGGTGGTACGAGGGGCCGCTCTTCCTCAACGATCTCTTCCGCCAGCTGGCCTTCGACCAGGACGTGGTGGAGCCCATCTCGCCCGGCGACTACCTCGAGCGCCACCCCACCAACCAGGTGGTGACGCCCTCGCTCTCCTCGTGGGGCCAGAAGGGCTACGCCGAGTACTGGTGCAACGGGAGCAACGCCTGGATCTACCGCCACCTCCACGTGGCCGGGGAGCGGATGGTCGAGCTGGCGCGGCGCAGCCCACACGCCCAGGGGCTTGAGCGGCGCGCCCTCGACCAGGCGGCGCGGGAGCTCCTGCTGGCCCAGTCGAGTGACTGGCCCTTCATCATGACCACCGGCACCACCGTCTCCTACGCCACCCGGCGGCTGAACGAGCACGTGGTCCGCTTCACCAGGCTCTACGAGGAGATCAAGGCCGGGCGCATCGACGCGGCGGTCCTGGCCGACGTCGAGGCCAAGGACAACCTCTTCCCCGGCATCGACTACCGGATCTACGCGACCTGACCACCCATGGCCGCGCCATCACAGCTCAAGGTCCTGTTCGTCAGCTCCGAGGTGGCCCCCTTCGCCAAGACCGGCGGGCTGGCCGACGTCTCGGGCGCGCTGCCGAGGGCGCTGCGGGATCGCGGCGTCGACGTCCGCGTGGTGACGCCGCTCTACGCCGGCTTCGACTGGGGCGCGCTCGAGACCCTGGAGGGGACGCTGCGGGTGCCGATGTGGTGGGGCCCGGCGCGCGCCTCGGTCCGGCGCGGCGTCCTGCCGCGCAGCGAGGTCCCGGTCTACTTCCTCGAGTACCACCGCTACTTCGATCGGCCCCACCTCTACGGACCGCCCGGCGACGGCTACTCCGACAACCTGGAGCGCTTCACCTTCCTCTCCCGCGGCGCGCTGGAGGCCTGCAAGGCACTCGACTTCTGGCCGGACGTCATACACGCCAACGACTGGCAGACCGCCCTGGTGCCGGTCTACGTCAACACCGTGGAGTGGGCCAGGCCGCTCCACGGCGCGGGCACGATCTTCTCCATCCACAACATGGCCTACCAGGGCGTACACGACGTGGGCGCGATGTTCATCACCGGGCTGGGACGGGAGCACCTGAACCCGTCCGAGTTCGAGCACTTCGGCTCGATCAACCTGATGAAGGCGGCGCTCCGCCACGCCACGCTGCTCTCCACCGTCAGCCCCACCTACGCCCGCGAGATCCAGACCCCGGGCTTCGGCAACGGCCTCGACGGGGTGCTGCGCGAGCGGGGGGGCGACCTGGTGGGCATCCTCAACGGCATCGACGTCGAGGAGTGGAACCCCGCCACCGACCCCTACCTGGCCGCCACCTTCACCGCCGAGGACCTCTCCGGCAAGGCGGCCTGCAAGGCGGCCCTGCAGCGCGAGGCCGGGCTTCCGGTCGACCCCCGCATCCCGGTCTTCGGCGTCATCGGCCGACTGACCCAGCAGAAGGGCTTCGACGTGCTGGCCCACTGCCTGGAGCAGGTTCTCTCCTGGGACGTGCAGCTGGTGCTGCTCGGCTCGGGTGACGGGGAGGCCGAGCACTTCTTCTGGTCCCTCTCCCAGCGGCGCCGCGACCGCTTCCGCGCCTGGATCGGCTTCGACAACGGGCTCGCCCACCGCATCGAGGCCGGCTCCGACTTCTTCCTCATGCCCTCGCGCTTCGAGCCATGCGGCCTCAACCAGATGTACAGCCTGCGATACGGGACGCTGCCCATCGTGCGCGAGACCGGCGGGCTCGCCGACACCATCCACAGCTACCGGCAGGAGACCGGCGAGGGCAACGGCTTCGTCTTCCACGACCTGACGCCCGACGCGCTGGCCGGCACCATCGGCTGGGCGCTCGCCACCTGGCACCAGCGGCCCGCCCACATCGAGGGGCTGCGGCGCCAGGCCATGGCCGAGGACTTCTCCTGGCGCCACGAGGCGGAGGGCTACGAGCAGCTCTACCTCGAGGCGTACCGGCGACGGCGAGGGCACGAGTTCGGTGGCCTCCGCCGCAGTCCGCCGCAAGGCCAGGCGCCGGTCCCCGGCTCGGTGGCCCGGCGGCGTGCACGGGCCAAGGCGCGCCGGGGCTGATGGCGCCACTCACTTGGCCCGATCCCTGCTGCGGCGCAGGCTGCCTGTCCAGGCCGGGCGGACTCCTCCGTCCGCTGCTCGGCGGGCCACCAGCCCGCCTGCGCTGCTCCGTCGTCGTGCGACCCGGCTCGCCAACGGCATCCGGTGCCTCGCGACGGGCTCAGGCCAGGTGAGGGGCGCTGTGAGTGGCTACCCGACGGCCGGTTTCGCGGGGCGGTGGGGGACGTCCCCGGGCCTACCCCCGCGGGGCGGGGACGGGCGCCGCGGCCGGAGCGGGAGCCGGGGTCTTGGCCGGGGCCGGTGCGCTGGCCCGGGGCGCAGACGGAGCCGGAGCCGCAGCCGGTGTCGCAGCCGGTGGCGCCTTCTCCTCCGGCATGAGGAGCCGCTTCCCGGCCTCCTGCACGATGCGCCGCTGCCAGGCCTCGGGGGCGGCCGGGTGGGTCACCTTCCCCTGGGCGTCGCGCACGTTGCCGTCGAGGTACTTCACCATCAGCTCGGCGAAGAGCGCCTTCCAGCGCGCCAGGGCCTGCTCGGAGGCGCGCGTCGAGTAGTCGGTCAGGTAGGCGCGGGCCTGCTCCGGCGACCCCTTCCAGAGCTGCAGCGCCGCCTGCTCGACGTCGGCCTGGCGGGCGGCGTAGCCGGCCTCCAGCTCGCCCTGGACCCGGCGCACGTCCTGGCTCATGTCCGAGTAGCGCGAGTAGGCGAAGTTGGCGACGGCGTTGAAGGTCCAGAAGGCGGAGTCCCAGGTGAAGTGGTCGAAGTCGCCGTTGCCCACGGCGAAGGGGCGGGGCGGCTCCCGCAGCCCGGCGTAGAGCGGGACGTAGACGGTGCTGGACGTGTCGTCGACGCCGAACCAGAGCACCCCACCGATGGGTCCGGGAAGCCAGGCCCGCGACTGGGCCACGAAGGAGAAGCCGGTCTGCTGCGTCGAGATGGCCCGTTCGTTCAGGTACTCCTTGCCATCGACCTTGAAGGTGAGTGGCCGCCAGCGGTACGGCAGGGCGTACGGGCCGGCGCCCAGCTCGCGGGTCATGTCGAGCGAGGTCCCCTCGAAGTGGTCGCGCATCAGCGCCATGACCTCCTGGGCGCCCAGCTTCCTGTCGACCTTGACCCAGATCGGCAGGGGCGGGGCGGCCGGGTCGCCGAGGATCATCGACTCCGGGAGGTCGGCCGTGGGGGCGGCGCGGCGGAAGACGCTCCAGACCCGCGCGTCGCAGAAGCGCCGCTTGCCGAAGTCGTCCGGGTTGTAGACGTCGGCGAAGCTGAAGGCCTCGTCCTTGCCGGAGAACCAGCCCTGCGCGCGGGCGAAGCTGATGACGTCGGGGGCGTAGAGGGTCTCCTTGTCCTTGAGCGGGAAGGCGTGGATACGGGCGGCGTTGGCGTGGGCGGTGATGAAGCCGTCCGGCACGCGCCGCGCCACCCAGACCGCCCCCTTCTTCCCCTCGCCCTTGCCGATGATCTCGAGCAGCCAGGCCTCGTTCGGATCCGAGATGGAGATCGACTCGCCGGTCGAGGCGTAGCCGTGCTCGGCCACCAGGCCGGTGATCACCAGCACCGCCTCGCGGGCGGTGCGAGCACGCTCCAGGGCGACGTACATGAGCGAGCCGTAGTCGAGGAGCCCGGCCGGACCGTGCAATTCCTTGCGGCCGGTGAAGGTCGACTCGCCGATGGCCACCTGGTGCTCGTTGATGTTGCCGACGCGGGCCCAGGTGACCGGCGACTCGGGGATGGCGCCGAGCCGCTTGCCGGTGTCCCACTCGATGATCTCGCGCATGGTCCCGGGCGGGTGGATGCCGGCGGCGCGGAAGTAGAGCTCGCCGTAGAGGGTGTGCGAGTCGGCCAGGTAGGTGAGGAAGGTCGAGCCGTCGGTGGTGGCGCCGCGGGTCACCATGGCGCTGGTGCAGGGGACGGCCGCGGTGGGGGCGAGCGCGAGGAGCGCGGCGGTGACGGCGAGGCGGGGGAGGGTGGGGCGCATGGGGGGGGAGAGTACCCGGAGCGGGGGCGCCGCGGGCGGAGATCGGCGCCGAGTGGAAGGGTCCGTTTGCGGAGCGGGCGGTTCCGTTCGCCGGTCGAGAGGCGTGAGGAGCGCCAGGGGCGAGCGCGAGATCGACCGCCACCTTTCGTCGACCGAAAGGTGTCGCGAGGGGCGAGCGGGTTCGGGCGGCTCCGCGGGCGGGTGGCCCAGGCCGTTGCGTATGCGCCGGCCCCGCCGGGCATCGACGACACGGACTTGGAGTCACCCTAGGCACCCAAAGTGGAGGTCCCTTGCCTCGAGCGAAGCGTGCAGCGACAGTGTGAGGGCTCCGGTCGTCAGGCGCGTTGAAGTGGCGTCCCTGTTGGGTTCCGTGCATGTCCTGGTACCTTGGAATGTCAGACCGTCGTGAGACGCTGCGTGAATGATCAACCACGCGCCACCGACCCCGTCCTCGGCCGCGGCTTCGAACCACGGAGCGGCCTCCCCCTCCCTCGAACTCCTGGAAGCACGCCGGGCCCGCAACGGCCTGGCCACGCTGCTCCGCGCCGAGCAGTTCGCCATGGCCGACTTCCTCATCGCCCTGGCCGACTTCGACCAGCAGCGCGGCTGGGAGGCGCTCGGGTATTCGAGCCTCTTCGCCTTCCTCCACGTCGACCTGATGCTCCCCAACCCGAGCGCCTACTGGCGCAAGAGCGCCGCCCAGGCGCTGCATCGCTTCCCCGACCTCATCGAGCCCTTGCGCGACGGCCGGCTCTGCTGCTCCAGCACCGCCGAGCTGGCCAAGGTGCTGACCGATGAGAACAAGGACACGGTGCTGCCCCGCTTCTTCGGCCTCTCCTCGCGGGAGGCGCAGGAGGTCGTCGCCGAGATCCAGCCACGCCAGGCCCCGGCGACCAGGACCGTGGTGACCAGGGTGAATTGCGTGCCGGTGGCCCGGGCGACCTTCCTCGATCAGCCGCATCCGGAGTCTCAGCGGCAGTCGCAGTCGGCGCTCGATCTGGCGCCCGCGCCCGCGCCTGCGCCGATGCCGGCCGCTGCGCTCGCGCCGATGCCAGCCGCCTCGCCCGAGTTTGGGCCTCGGCCCGGGATGGCGACGGCGACGGCGACGCCATTCGAGTTCCAGTCGCTCATTCGGGCACCCAATCCGGAGCAGCACCCCAACGTGGTCCCTCTTTCGCAACTTCGGACGCCCGAAGTGGATTTCGGGGGAGGCGCCCGAACCGTCGCCACGCCCGACGAGATCGAGCCGCTCTCCGCCGAACGGCGCCGCGTCCACGTCAACGTCGGCAAGGAGTTCGTGAGGAAGCTCAATACGGCCCGGTCCGGACTCTCCCACGCCATCCCAGGAGCGACGCTGGAGCAGGTGCTCGAGGCCGGGCTCGACCTGCTCCTTGAGAGGCAGGCCAAGGCGCGCGGGCAGGTGAAGCGGCCGAGGACTGTGGTGGCGATTCCGGCCGCGACCGAGAGCCAGGCCACGCTTCCGACTCCAGTCACTGGTCCGAATCCAGACCCGGCCACGCATCCGAGCACGCCCCAACCCACGACACCGTCCACGATCGCGACACCGTCCACGACCCCGAAGGCGATGGCTACCGAGCCCCCGTCGCACCGCCGCGACGGCCACCGCGAGGCCATCCCGGCCGCGGTGAGGCGCGCCGTCTGGGTGCGCGACCAGGGTCGCTGCAGCTGGCCGCTCGACGGGGGTGGCTGCTGCGGTTCGACGCACCGGCTGGAGCTGGATCATGTCGTGCCCTGGGCGGAGTGGGGCGGCGAGACGGAGGTGAACCTCCGCCTGACCTGCGCCGCGCATAACAGGCTGGCGGCGAGGCGGGTGTTCGGGGAGCGGGTGATGGGGAGGTACCTGAGAGGCGGGGCGCGAAGTGCTGGCTAGAAGACTGGGTGGCCTGAAGGCCGCCCGACTGCGCGCCCGATTAGGTACACCGCCAGTACGCCGTCGCCACCAGGGTGCGGCGCTCCTTCGGCTCGGCCTTTCGCTTCAGCTCGGCCACCGAGCGATCCCGCTCGGCGTAGCGCTGCGCCTCGGTGGCGCGCAGCTCGTCGAGCTTGCGCCGGTACTCGCGCTCGGCCCGTTCCAGCATGCCGCGCCGGTCCCGCAGCGGCAGGTCGCCCTTGTCGTGCAGCGCCCCGCGGGCCCGCTGCCAGGCCTGCCGCGCCGTCTCCACCCCGGCCCGCGCCGCCAGCAGGGTGTCCTCGACGCTCCGGTCCCAGCGCTCGCGCGACTCGTCGAAGGCGGCGCCGGAGCGCTCCTGCACCGAGCCGAGCAGCTGGGCGTGGATGGTGGCCAGCGCCTCCTCCTGCGTCGTCCCGATCGAGACGGTGGCGCCGCGCGGGCCGCCACGGGCCTCGTCG
>Ga0315270_10001371_pt1 | contig 12913 bp, 10 predicted proteins | sample C1_bottom_MG_FD_204932 | JGI IMG/M metagenome (GOLD analysis project Ga0315270, IMG submission 204932) | Sediment microbial communities from Yellowstone Lake, YNP, Wyoming, USA - C1_bottom | ecosystem: Environmental > Aquatic > Freshwater > Lake > Sediment | place: USA: Wyoming | collected... | reverse complement strand
AGGAGACGCTGTCCTGCCTGAATGGGCACACCGTAATTGCCTCCCTCGAACTCCTCAAGATACGCCGCGTTCACGCCGATCACGCGCCCCTGGCGATCCAGGACCGGTCCGCCGCTTCCGCCCCCCGTGGTCCGCGCATCGTAGACAAGCACGTGCGGGCGAATCTCCCAGACGAACGCAACGGCGGCGCGCGCCATGGCCACCGCTACCGGCACCTGCTCCCGCCTGGCCTCCAGCGTCCGCAGGCGCGTTTCCAGGATTCCGATCCGTGTCTGCAACGCTTCGACGGTCCCGGAATTTATGGCGGGCGCAGACGCGCACGCCCCCAGGATCAGCACCAGAACCGGAAGGGCAATCCTGTATCGCCAAAGACCGTACGTCGAACAGCCTCTGCCGGCTAGCGCTTCCACGAGGGACGACCGCTGGTCCAGAGTGGCCGCCCTGCTTCGTCCCGAAGCCGCAGGACCGCGCCGGTGCGCTGGTTGGTCACCAGCGCCGCTACCAGATGGAGGTGCCCCCGGCGGTCCATCATTTTTGCTCCTTCAACCACCAGCGGATCCCCGTCCTGGATGTCCGCGTGCTGTTCGGAGAGGAACCAACTCGGTCCCAGAATGACCGTGATGCGCTCGGTTGGGGTCTGAAGAGACAGGGTGCAGGGACCGCCGCGAGCCGCGATGTCCACCTGCGAAGCATTCCCCGTGGCCTGGATCACCGTGTTCCGGTCAAAACCCGGGTTGACGGGAGATCCCCACCAGAATCCCTCGGCCGCCGGAGCCGGCGAAGGCAGGGCGATCGTCATTCCGAACGACATCCCGACGATCAGGAGCAGGATGGGCATCGCCCCTGTGCGTTCCCGATGGACCGATTCGATGGCGTGTCCCGGAGTGCCCATGGCGTCCTCCCGACCGTGGTTAACGCTACTGGTGGAAATCCATTCCGGATCCTGCCCTCTGCATACGAGACGACACCGGATGAAATACAGGATATCGTGCAGGTGCAGGAAAGCGAACGCGAGAAGCGCCATGCCACTTCCTTTTAGTATCCCCGCGTCAACCGCTCGTTCCATCCATCCGCTCGATGCGCGCCACATTCCCCGGCTCCTCTCTGTTCCTGGAGCAAGTGGTTGTCCCCGGAGAGACGATGGTCCCTCCGGGGACGTCCTTGCCTACCACCGGTTCCCGGAACCCATTCCTCTGCCGCGGCCACGGCCGGACCCGGGACCGTAGGCCGGAAGTTGCGCCCGCTGCTCGGGAGTGAGTGTTTCGGCAACGGCCGTCCGGGCGACCAGCCCCTTCTCCTGGAGCTGGTTCTTAAGAGCTGTAATCTCTTTCTGCTTCGCGGTGATCTTGGCCTGATCCAGCACCGGCTCGCGGAAGAGCCCCTGGAGTTCGATCTTCTTGGCGTACATCTCGCTCCGGACCTTCGCCGCCTCGGCGTACCGGTCGCTTTGGATCTTCTGGATCTTCGCCGCCTGCTCGGCGCTCAGATTCGGAGCCGCCGCCACGTCGCAGCCAGGACCGGAGCCCCGCCCCATCCCCGGACCCCACGCGAAAACCGTCGCCGCCGTCAGGGTCACCGCCATCGCCAATCCGAGTGCTGCCACCATCCGTTTCATCTCGTTACCTCCTGCCGCCTCTACGGCGTGTGTTGTCGTTGCCTGCATCCGTTAAACGCAGGGATCGTGCCACGGCGGCTGATCGGCAACGGCCGCCCCATCCGGCAAGGAAACCGTATACTATTCAGCTGGTTGGAAAGATGCTGGGCGACCGGATGGCCGTGCGTGGTCGATGGGCCAAACCAGGGAGAGTGCGGATCCCGCAGTCGGCGTGCGGATTCGGCACTCGGGGAAAATGGGGGCTATTCCTCGTCGTCCGACTCGGCGGAGATCCCGTACCCCCGAAGACGGGTGTAGAGGGTGCGCAGACCGATCCCCAGTTGGTCAGCGGCTTTCCGGCGATTCCCCTTGTGCGCGGCAAGCGCCGCCAGGATCGCTTCCCGCTCCAGATCCATCAAGGTCTTCGGCGCACCCGAAGACAACGCGGGAGGGGACACGGGGAAATGGAGGAGGGCGGAGGGAATGCGCTCTTCCCGGCAGAGGATCACCGCGCGCTCGACTACGTTCTGAAGCTCCCGGATGTTGCCGGGCCAGGCGTAGTCTTGCAGGAGCGCCGGCACCTCGTCGGTGAAACCGACGATCCGTTTGCCGAATCGTCTGTTCGCCTGCTGAAGGATGCGCGCGGCAAGAGGGAGAATGTCGGCGGGCCGTTCCCTGAGGGGCGGAAGCAGGATCGGAAAGACGCTGAGGCGGTAGTAGAGATCTTCACGGAAAACGCGCTCGGTCACCAGGCGCTGGAGATCCCGGTTTGTCGCCGCAATCACGCGCACGTCCACGGTGACGGTCTTCGTTCCCCCAACCCGCTCGAACGTCCCATCCTGCAGTACCCGGAGGAGCTTGCTCTGCAAGGCATGGGTCATCTCGCCGACTTCGTCAAGAAAGAGGGTGCCTCCGTGCGCCAGCTCGAAGCGCCCCCGCCGCTGGGTCACGGCCCCGGTGAAGGACCCTTTCTCGTGCCCGAACAGCTCGCTCTCCAGCAGGGATTCGGCCAAGGCGGCGCAGTTCACGGCAACGAAGGACTGCTCCGCCCGCGTGCTCCAGTGATGGATGGCCCGCGCCATCAACTCCTTTCCCGTCCCCGTCTCGCCCGTTACAAGGACCGTCGCGTCCGTGGGCGCCACCGAGCGTCCCAACTCCAGGGCGGCCTGCATCTTGCCCTCCCCTGCGACAATCTCGCCGAAGGGAAACACGGCCTCTGTGGCCTGTCGGAGGGTGGTCGCCTCGTCCGTCACCCGCTGCTCTTCCAGGACACGCCGTACACTAAGGCGCAGCTCCTCGGGATTGGAGAGCGGCTTCAGCAGGTAGTGAACCGCCCCCATCCGCATGGCCTCCACAGCGCCCTCGACCGTTCCGAACGCCGTCAGGATGATCAGCGCGGTGCCCGGATCGTCGCGCTTCACCTGTTTCAGCAGCTCCAAACCGGAGATCCCTGGCATTTTGAGATCGGTCAGGACGAGGTGATAGTGACGCTTGGCGATGAGCTGGAGCGCCTCTTCTCCGCTGGCCGCCGCGGTCACGTCGTGCCCCTCGTCTTTCAGGACGGACGAGAGCAGGAGCCGCATCGCCGGTTCATCATCCACCACCAGGATACTGCCCTTTGGTTTAGCCATTCGCCGGACCCTCCACCGGAAGCGTCACCAGGATTGTAGTGCCCTCCGGACCCGTCCGCGCGACGCGAATCGTTCCGCCGTGCGCCGCTGTAATCTGCGTGCAGATTGCCAGCCCGAGCCCGGTCCCCTTCGACCTCGTCGTGTAGAACGGCTCGAAGACCCGGGACAAATCCGCCTCTGAAATTCCCGCCCCCGTATCCTCCACGGTAACCTCCACGGCCCGTCGTTTGCGGCTTTTCCCGTCCACCGACCGCTGAGTCAGCGTCAACCTTCCCCCTGTCGGCATGGCCTGGATGGCGTTGAGAACGAGATTCCCGAAGAGTTGTTTCAGTTGCTCCGGGTCGGCCGAAATCGGGAGCGCGTTCCCGGCAACGTCGAGCCGGCAGACCACTCCGGCGGTATTCGTCGCCGGCCCCATCAATCGTAGCACCTCATCGAGAACCCCGGGCAGCTCCGTCGGCTGGAGATTCGGGGGCCGGGACCGCGCATACGTGAGCAGGTCGTTCACCAACCGCTCCAGCCGGGTGGCCTCATCGGCGATGGTCCGGGTCATTTCCAACTGTGGTGGATCGGCCGCCCGTTTCTCGCCCAGGAACTGGGCCAGTCCCTTGATGGCACCCAGCGGGTTCCGGATCTCATGGGCGAGCACCGCGGCCATCTCCCCCAGTGCGGCGAGGCGCTCCTGCCGCGCGGACTCCTGCTGCAAGATGAAATACCGCCGCAACGTCCTCACCTGCCAGGCGCCGAGCCCCGCCAGCACCAGAACCGCCAGAGCCACGAAAAGAAGCTGGGCCTGAGCCTGATAGACGATTTGCCTGGCGGGGGCCGTGTGGAGGGCGATGCGGAGGATGCGGAAACGGGGTTGGCTTACATCCACCAGTCCTCCCGGCCCGACCGGTGGAATGTGGAAGGGGGCCGTCAGTTCATAGACTTCCTCCCCGGTGCCGAGCACAACGAATTCCCCGACCAAACGTCCGGTGTCCCGCGCATGGGAAAATGCCGCATCGTCCAGGCGATTTCCCACGAGCCGGGGGTTGGTGTGCGCGATGATCGTCCCGTCGCGCTCTCCGATCGCGAGATACGCGATCTCCCGCCGGTGCTGTCCGGCCACCAACGCCTGGAGCGCGGCGGCGTCCCGAGCACCTTGGGCGCGGGACTCGGCGGCCACTTCAAGGGCCATGCCCAGCCCGGTGTTCTGCAACGCCTGCTCCGCCAGTTGCGATGTCGTATCATAGTTCAAAAGAGTGACCGCGATCAGGCCGGCCGAAATCACCGCGAGAGTACCAAGGAGAATCCGGATTGGCCAGCGATACGGGGCGGCGCCGATCCTCGCACCCCGCATGGATCGTTCATCCCCCGCCAAGGCCCGCCGCCCGGATCGTCCAACCATGCATCGCCCCACCAGCCGCCCCCGGCAGTCCTGGACGACTGCACTGGGCCAAGAGTTCGTGCTGACGATTCTTTATGCCGGTATACAGGAACTCGGGGGACAAGGAGAAACTTTTATCGTTCCCATTGAAAATCCCTGTGATGGACGGGGTGAAATAGAGGATGTCAAATGGCTCTTTGTGGCTTGCCCGATATCCTGTTCCAACCTCATGTTTCGTCCTTGCTCGGTCGCGCCCCCTTCGGCCGTCTCCGGTAATGGTCCAGAAATTCCCGGGGAGAGAAAAGCGTGACCCCTTGCCGCAGGCTGGCGGGAAAATGTGCCCGGTTCCCCATGACGAGAGGGGCGACCCGTCCCGCGATGGCGACCGCAAGAAACGGTTCATCGTCGGGATCGGGAAGAGGATCAGGCAGGGGGGAGGTTGCCACCGCCTTCCCCCTGTTGACGATAAAGTCAAGCAAGGCATCGACCTTGTCCGGCTCGAAACGAAACTTCGGCCGTTTCAGGACGTCGTTGTATTCGGAAAGGATCCGGGCGTCGAAACAGAGCGCCGGTTCGCCGGAGGAAACCATGCGGACGATCTCGCCGCACGGCCCGAACGGGGACAGCAGGCCCGCCACCAGGACGTTCGTGTCGAGGACGATCCTCAACGGCGGCGTTTTTCGCGGACCGCCCTGATCTCCGCATCGATTTCACCGGGGGAGATCGTGTCGGTCCCCTGTTCCACCGACCGGCGCTGAAGAGCCGCAACCGCCCCGATCGCGCGTGCCTGTCGAAACGCCGCCAGCGATTCCTCCACGTTCGACTCGCCGATCGAGGCCAGAATGGCGATGGGTCGACCGTTGCTGGTGACGATCATCTCCTTCTCTTCCGGAAGGTCTTTCCACACTTTCGCGGACTTCCCCCGCAAATCGCGCACGCTAAGGAATTTCATATTGTGTCCTCCATCGCGTGTCAATTATGTGCACAACTGTCACCCAACGTCAACCTTCTGGTAGCCGCCGCCCATCCCCTAGCCCCCGCTGCCTCTGCTTCCTCTTCCCGGGCCGGCCGCCGCAAGAGACACCGTCACCGCCAACACCGCCAGGACCGCCATGCCGATCATCCCGTTCCTTTTCATCGTTCCTCCTTCCCCGGGCCTTCGGAAGCCCCGGGCTTTTGTATTGATGTATGTTTATGTAAACCCGGAACGGCGACGGATGTTTCAGGGGGAGGACGCTTCAGCGGGGCGCCGCTTACTGACAAACCCCTTCGCGAACAGGGTCGCATCTTCGAACAGGGTGTAGAAGATCGGCACGTAAAGGAGCGTCAGGAAGGTGGAAACCAGGAGCCCCCCGATGGCCACCATCGCCAGGGGGGAGAGGCGCTCCAGGCCGATGGCCCACTCGAGGGCAATCGGGAGCATGCCGACGGCGGTGCCGAACGCGGTCATGAGGATCGGCCGGGTGCGGACCCGCACGCTCTCATGAAGCGCCTCGAGGGTGGTCGCCCCCTTCTCCTTCGCCATTTCGATGAAGTCGATGAGGAGGATGGAGTTCTTCACCACGATCCCAGCCAGGAGGATCACCCCCATGAACGATGCGGTGGACTGATGTTTCCCGGTGATCAGCAACGACCAGATGGCGCCGATGAGGGCCAACGGGATCGCGCTCATGATGGTCAGGGGGTGGACGAACGATTTGAAGGCCGGGACCAGGGAGAAGTAGAGCAGCACCATGCCGACCATCAGGGCCGACATGAGCGCCGCGAAATTTTCCCCCCCCTGCTTCGAGTCCCCCTCCTGGGAAATCGCGTATCCCGGAGGAAGCTTGAGCCCCTTCAACTCCCGTTGCACGTTTTCCATGATGTGGGAGAGGGCGGCCTTTTCCCGGTAGCCGTAGACGTCGATGCTGTTCATGAGGCCCTGTCGGGTAAGCAACGTCGGCACGTAGGACGTTTGCATGGCGCCCAGAGAGGCAAGCGGAATCTCCCCCGCCGGCGTGTGGACCTTGAGCGTCGCCAGTTGGGCCGCGCTGTCGCGAAACGGCGCGGCGTACCGGGTCCGGACCGGGAAGCCGTCCTCGTTCGCCACCCGGAAGGTGGAGGATACCCCGCCCTGCAGCGCCGCCTGGACCTGCGAGGCGATCTCCCTGGGAGAAACGCCGTAGTAGGCGCACCGCTCCCGGTCGGCGACGAAGATCATCTCCTTCTTGTCGTTCCCCCAGGTGAGAGATACGGAGGAGAGCCCGCCGGCCCGCTCCATGCGCCGCTTCACCTCCTGCCCGATCCCGTAGAGAACTTGCGGATCGGGACCGGTCACCATCACGTCCACGGCGGCGCGGATGCTGGACATGGCGGTAGCGCCGTAATCGAAGACATCGGCGAACTTCAGCCCCGGGATCACCCGGAACCCCTCCCGAAGCCGCTCCTCCACCTGCCAGATGGTCGCCTTGCGGTGATAGCGATCCACCAGATTGACGGTCATGGTCCCCTGTTGCGGATTTTTCCCGCTGCCGAAGGAGACGACCGACGGCTCCGATCCGAGGGTGGAGCTGGTGTACACCACCCCCTCCTGTTTCCGGATCACGTCCTCCATACGGGTAAGAATCCGGTCCGACTGGCCGAGCGATGAATTGGCGTCGGCCTCGAAGTTGATCTTGATGATGCCGGTGTCCATGGGGGGCTGCACGTCCTGCCCCACCAGCGGTTTCACGAACGTGTTGGTCGCCACCAGAAGGAGGAAGGCGCCGGCGATGAAGAGGAACCGGTGCCGGAGCGCCGTGTCGAGGCTTCCGAGGAAAAAGTCGCGGATGCCATGGACGAAGCGGTCGCTCCCCTTCGAGACGAGGACCTCCAGGCGGTTCGGCTGGTGGCCTCTCTTGAGGAGGAACGGCGCGAGGATCGGGATGATGGTCACCGAGACGACGTAGGAGGCGATCAGGGCGATGCAGAGGGAAAGCGACAGGGGGCGCAGGACGGTCTGGACGTAGCCGCCGATGAAGATGATCGGCACCAGCACGACCACCGTCGCGTAGGTTCCGGAGAAAATGGCCAGCATCACCTCCTCGGTCCCGCCGGCCACCATCTCGACCAGGTCCTTCTTCCCCTCCCGGTAGTGCCGCTCGATGTTCTCGATCACCACGATGGCGTCGTCCAGAAGCATCCCCACCGCCAGGATCACGCCGGTCAGGGTCACCATGTGGAACTCGAAGCCGAAGAGCCACATGACCGCGAAGGTGATGAGATAGGTAAAGGGGATGGAGACGGCGCACAGCATCATGGTGCGAATGTTGCCGAGGAACAGGAAAATGACGATGACGGTGATGATGATGGCGTCCCGGAGCGCCTCCAGCATGTTCGTCACGCTCAGGTCGATCAGTTCCTTCTGGGTGTAGCTGACGTCGAACCGGATGAACGGGTAGAGGGCCCTGAGCTTCGGCAAAAGTTGTTCAGCCCCATGGATGGCGTCGAGCGTGTGGCCGTTCTGGCCCCGAAGGATGTTGATGCCGATCGCCTCCAGGCCGTTGCCGTGGTAAGCCGACTGGGGTTCCTGCACCCCCGCCTCGACGTCCGCCACGTCCCGCAGATGGACCGTGCCGGTGTCCCTGCGGGCCACCACCAGCCCCTTCAGCTCGTCGGGGTTTTTCACCGCCCCTTCCGTCTTGAAGAGGTACTGCCCGTCTCGGCGGATAACGAGCCCTTGGGGGATGTTCTGGTTCTGGGCGGACAGGGCGCCCATCACGTCCGGCAGGCTGACGGCGAAGCGGTTCAGCCGGTCCGGGTCCACGGTCACCTGCACCTCCGGCTGGTGCGCCCCGAAGACCTCGACGTTGGCGATGTCCGGGACGCGCAGAAGCGCTTCCTTGATCGGATTGTCCGCCAGTTCCCGGATCTTCCGAAGGTCGGCGGGAGAGCCGGGCGCAGGGGAAAGAGCCAACGTCATGGTCGGCTGGGTCGCCTGGCTGATCTTGAAGATCTGGGGGGGACGGATCGCAGGGGGAAGGCGTGCGCCGACCTTGCTCAGGGCGTTGGCCACGTCGGTGGCGGCGGCGTCCAGCCCCTTGTCGTACTCGAACTCCGCAGACACCACCGAGACCTCGTCCTTCGATGTGGAGGTCACCTTCCGCACCAGGTCGATGGTGGAGACCTCCTTCTCGATGATCCGGGTGATGTCGGTCTCCACGTCGGCGGCCGCGGCCCCGGGCATGACCGTCACCACGCTGATCTGGGGGCGATCGGTGTCGGGGAAAAGGTTGAACGGCATCTTTTTGTAGCCGATCAACCCCACCACCGACAACAGGATCACGAACGAGAGGACCAGGTGCGGCTTCCGTATGTAGCGTTCGACGACCTTCATTTCGTTTCTCCCGCAACGGTGACCCGGCTTCCCTCGACCAGGGTGAGGAGACGGTTCTCCTGGCCCACGGCGACCTGTTCACCTGGCGCCAGTTCACCCGCCAGCGCCGCTTTCCCTCCATCCGCACCGAGGAGGGTCACCTTGCGGATCCGCACGACCCCGTCCTTGACCACGCAGACGAAGGTCCCGGCGCCGCTGCGCACCAGGGCGTTCTCCGGAACGATGACACCGGTCACCGCCTTCCTCACAAGATCGACCCCCACCGTGCTTCCGGAGGGCAGGCCGAACGGTAACGCGGGCAGGACCATCTCCACCGAGCCGAGGATGTTTTTCCCAAGGGCCGGATAGACGCGGGAGATCGCCGCCGTCGTGACCCGACCGCCGTACCCGAGTTGGGCCTTCCCGCCGGGCTTCAATCCCTCCATCTCTTCCTGGGGAACCTGGACCGTCACCTTGTAGGGGGAGATCTTTTCCACCGTCAGGATCGGCTTGCCGGGGACCGCGAGATCGCCCGGTTCCATCCACCGCCTGGTGACGACGCCGTGGAAAGGCGCCCGGATGCGGGCGTAGCCGGTCTGGGTGGCGGCCGCCGCGCTGTTCATGGAGAGCCCCTTGATGCTCTCCTCGTAGGCGTCCACCGTGGCCTTCGCCCCATCGATGGCGGCCCGGGACCGCTCCAGCGCCTCCCGGGAAATGGCGCCGGCGGCGAACAGCTTCTCGTCCCGCTCATAAATCGATTTCTGGGTCTCGTAGGCGCTGCGCCCTCCCGCGAGCCTCTGCCGGGTGGCGAGCACCTCGGCCTCGACCGCCGCCGACCGCTCGACCAGCTCCCGGTCGTCGATGATCGCGACGATCTCCCCCTCGCGGACCGGGTCTCCCTCGCGCTTTGCGACCGAGAGAAGATTCCCGGAGATGCGGGCCGAGACGTCGCTTTTCGTCAGCGGCTCGACGCTCCCCTGGTAGTGGGTGAAAACCTCAAGGGTTCCGGGGGCGGCGGCGGCGGTACGGACGGCGGGGAGGGATGCTTCAGGCTTCGGCAGCGCCGCGATTCCCGCCCGTTTGCTTTTCACGAGGATGAGCGCCCCGGCGGCGAGCACCACCGCGATCAGGAGATACATCCATTTCCGTTTCATCGTATATACTCCTCCAGAGTGCCGGTCGCCGTTCGATAGGCGACCAGCGCCGCGTTGTAATCGAACAGCGCCTGGGCAAGGTTGGCCTCGGCCGTGATATCGGCCGCCTGGGCCAGGAGCAGATCGGTCATCGTGCCGGCTCCGCTGCCGAACTTTTCCCGCTCGATGCGGAATGATTCCCGGGCCTGTTCGATCACCTGCCGGGCGGTCTCCACGCGGTGCGCGCTCTCCCGGAGAGAGGCGACGGAGGTATTGACCTCGAGCCGAAGCTGGTTGTCGACGGCCCGGAGCCGCTCCGTGGCCTTGTCCCGCAAGGTCTTTTCCCGCGCCAGGTCCGCAGAAAGGGATCGATCGAAGAGGGGGACGCTCGCCTGAAGGCCGACGAACCAGTTGGCCTCGTCGTACGAGGGCCGGAATCCGAACTGGTCGGTGTACCCTCCCATGGCGTTCACGGCCGGCAGCAGCTTGCCGAGGGCGATCTTCCGGGAGAGTTCCGCCTCTTCCACTCCCTTCACGGCCGCGAGATATTCAGGCCGCTTCCTCGCGGCATCGGGCGGGCTCGACGCGGGATCGGAAGGCGCTGCCTGCACGACGAGATTGTCGGACAGGAGGGGCGGTCCCGCTTCGTTCCCGGGGTCCTCTCCCATCAGGAAGCGCAGTGTGGCGCCGGCCGTGGCGATCCCCTCCCTGAAGATAAGGAGCCGCTGCCGCTCGTTGGCCAGCTGCACCTCGACCTTCAAAAGATCGACCCGTGCGATCCGCCCCACGTCGAAGAGAAGCCGCGTGCTCTTGATCTGTTCCTCCAGGGCCGTCACCGAAGCGGAGGACGCCTCCCGCAACGCCAGCAGTTGCAGAATCTTGTTGTAGGTGTTTACCGTGTTGGCGATGAGATCGTTGCGGGTCCGGGCCAGGGAATATTCCTGAAGATCCCTGCGGACCGTCGCCAGATCCACATTGTTCGAGATCTGCCCTCCCTGATAGACGGGGAGAGTCAAGATTACCCCCCAAGCGGCGTACTCGTCGCTGAAGTGGGCGGGGATCAAAATCGCCTGGGCCGGGATATACGGCACCGGGTCCTGGCGGAGCGCATAGTTCATGTCGAGGGATAGCCGCGGAAGGTGCTTCCCCCGGGCGCTCAGAAGCCCCTGGCTTCCGGCTTCCACGCCGAGGCGTCCTTCCGCGACCAGAGGATTTTGCGTCAGTGCCCGGTTCACGCACTCGCGCAGGGAAAGCCCTTCGGACTGCGCCGGGCCGGCCGTCGCCAGGGACATCGTCAGAACCAGCACCGCCACCGGAAAAAACATCGCAGTCTTCTTCATCTTTGCTCCTTCCACCGCCCCCGGAGGCCGTAGGACATATCGATATATCCTTATATAACACACTTGAGAGGAGAATGTTTCCCTGGTTCGGGCCCGCACTCCGGCTGCGGGGTGACGTGTCTACCTTCGCCACTCGGCCCACGCGGGGATACCGCGCATGCGGAATGCCGAGCCGGTCAGGATGTCACCTTTCCCGGCTTGCCATCAGGTACATGCACGGCATCAGAAAAAGCGAAACGAAGTTTTCCATCAGCAGTCCGCCGATGGCGGCGATCGCCATCGGTTGCAACATGTCGCCGCCGGCTTCCAGCGCCAGCGCCAAGGGGACAAGGCCGAACAGGATGGCGGTGGTGACCATGACTCTGGGCCGCAGGCGGAGTTTCGCCGCCTTGAGGATGGCCTGGCGCACCGGCATGCGTTCCTCGTTCTGCAACGCTCTGGCATAGGTGAACAACAACACCCCGGCGTTGACCACCGCGGCAAGGACCAGCAGCACACCGATGATGACGGTGGCGCCCAGCGGCTTGCCTGTGGCCAATAACAGGCCCGCCGTGCCCGCCAGGCAGAAGGGGACGCTGGCCAGGATGAGGAGCGGCAGCTTGACGCTGTTGAACTGCACGGCAAGCACGATGAAGGAGAAGAACACGGCAAAGCCGAAGATCATCAGAACGTCCTTCGCCATTTCATTCATCATCTGCGCCTGGCCGCCGTAGGACAATTCGTACCCCGACGGCACGCTCTCCCCGGTCATGGCCGCCTGAAGTTCGGCAAGCGCTTCGCCGACGCTCACGCCGGTGGCATCGCCGCGCACGATCACCATTTTGACCTGGTCTTCCCGCACGATCTCCACCGGCCCGGTAGCCGGCCGCACCTGCGCCAGGCCGGCCAGACGAACAGAGTCCCCACGGGCCGAGGTGATTCGCAGGTTTTCCACATCGCCCATGTTTTCGATGCGGGATTCAGGGATCATCACCCGGATGTCGTACTCCCGGTTCCCCTCGCGCAAACGGGTGGCCACCGCGCCGGAGACCATGGTGCGCAGGGTGTCGGCGATTTCACCGACCGAGACCCCCATTTCCGCCGCCCGGGCGCGATCCACCTTCACCTGGTATTCGGGCTTGGAGAGGTCCATGGCCACCTGGACGTTGGTGAAATGCTTGAGGCCGTTCATGGTTTGAGCGGCCCGGGCCGCCATGTCGAACAGTCGTTCCAGTTCCGGTCCCTTGATCTTCACCTCGATGTCCGCCTCGCCCATCTTGCGCATGCCTTTGACCTTGTCCTGGGAGGCGGTGATCTTGCCGCCGGTCGCCGGCACCTTGGCGACGATCCGCCGCAGTTCGGCCAGGTATCCCCAGGTGCTGATGGTGCGCGCGTCCCGGGGCACCAGCTGGATGTTGAGTTCGCCCTCGTTGGCGATCTCATAGGTGACGGTCCCCACTGCCTTGCCGCCTGCAAGAGTGAACAGGCTCTTGATCCGCTTGTCGCCTCCGACCTGCTGTTCGATCGCGGCGAG
>Ga0315270_10001369_pt1 | contig 12924 bp, 11 predicted proteins | sample C1_bottom_MG_FD_204932 | JGI IMG/M metagenome (GOLD analysis project Ga0315270, IMG submission 204932) | Sediment microbial communities from Yellowstone Lake, YNP, Wyoming, USA - C1_bottom | ecosystem: Environmental > Aquatic > Freshwater > Lake > Sediment | place: USA: Wyoming | collected... | reverse complement strand
CATCATGCGACTAGCTGGAGCAGACATTTCGGTGTTTCCAAACTTTGGAGGACGCTTTTCATTTACTCCAAATGAATGTCTGGAAATCACTCGGGCGGCCCGCGCTGATCTTTCAAACCTCAAGGCGATCTGGGTTTCGCCAGCCGGCGGCATGACTCTAGAGAAGATTTCAGAAATGCGCTCCTTCTACGGCGATGACCTCACACTGTTAATCGGTGGAGCACTTCATAGGGGAGATCTGTTTGAAAATGCTCGGACAATGAAATCCGCGGTTCCTGATTAACGTGGAAACGCGGCCGCCACACCTCCATCAACTGCGATGACAGCTCCGGTTGTGCGTGACGATTCATTGGCAAGAAGGAAAGCGACACTGTTCGCGACATCGCGGGTAGTGACTCTAACTTTCAACATATTGCGTGAGGCATAAAAGTCTTCAAGGTCTTCCGGTTTCACACCATGAGCCGCAGCACGTTGCTCACGGATTCCACCAGCCCATAGTTTGCTGTGATCAAAGACGGCATCTGGGTTGACTGCGTTAGCTCGAATACCTACTGAGCCGCCCTCGATGGCTGCAATGCGCATCAATTGCAGCATTCCCGCCTTTGATACCGAATAGCCACCGAACCCTGCGCCTGGAGCGAATGCATTCTTGCTAGCCACATAGACCAAAGAGCCTCCGAGTCCCTGTGTACGCAAGGCCTTCATGCTTTCCCTTGTAAGCAAGAACGCACTGGTCAGATTGATGCGAAGTCCGCGGCTCCACTTTTCTTCAGTGAGATCTTCTAAGTTGTCTGAAACTCCAATGCCGGCGTTCATTACAACGCCATCGAATCCACCGAAATTTCGAATCGTTGAACTCACGGTCTCGATGACGGTTTTCTCATCCGACTGATCGCCAGCTATCACTAAAGGTGAAGGTGCCCCAATGTTCTTGAACTCGGATTCCACCTCGGCCAATCCGCTTTCGTCTAGATCAGCTAAAACTACGTTGGCTCCCAAACGTCCTAACTCGAGCGCAATGCCGCGACCAATTCCACTTCCAGCACCAGTAACCATAAACACATGTCCAGCAAAGTGTGGATCAACAGGGCGCAACTTGAGTTTGTAAAGCTCCATCGGCCAATAATCGAATCTGAATGTTTCAGACTCTGGGATGCTCTTGGAAACCCCGAAAGTACCGATCACCCGCGCAGCAACGCTGGTGCTATGCAAAGCGATATCAGCAATCACCTTGGCCTCGTTAAGCGTTGCCCCAGTTGTAACAGCGCCAACACCTGGAACCAATAATGCCCGAGGGTTTGCATCGTGCTGAACATACCCAGCCGGTAGGTGTTCAATATTCCGGTCAAAATATTCGCCGTAGGAACTTCGATACGACTCAACCGACGCTGCCGCCGTTTCGGCAGCAGGAGAAGTTAGTGCTGCCGCCCAAGGCTTCATTCGCATCATGTGGTCCGCACTTGATACCCCGGCCTTAGCAACAGCAACTACATCTGGCCGGTCTGCAGTTTCACGAAGGCGATCGTCAGTACGCAAAACCAGTTTCTTCTTTTTGGCAAGTGTTCCTCGAAGAGTAAGCAGCAAGCTGCGCAATTCGTCATCGCTTGGCTCGCCATGATGGAAATTTGCGACCGGCTTAGTATTCAACGAATCCAAATACTGGTTAGCTTTAGCAACAGCAGAGTGAGTTCGTTCCAGACACACATCGCTAACGTCGTCCCACACCACTAGACCGTGATGTGCCAAGACGATTCCGTCATAGTCACCTAAAGCGCCGGCGATCTTGCTCAAGGCAAAACCAGGTCGCATCCAATCAACATAGGCAAATCCTTTGCCCAGCGCTTCTTGGACCGCACGTTCCCCTTCAGCGTGATTGGTGAGTGCACAAATCGCATCGGCATGGACATGGTCAATGTGTTTTGCAGGAAGGAAGGCGTGGAGCAGCGTCTCTATTGAAGGGCGACGCGAAGTGGGATCAACCAATGCACGAGTCACGTAGTCGGTCATGGTCTCATCGTCGAGCGCATCCATTTCGCGCAGCGCAAGCAATTCGTCGAGGTAAAGCGCTGGATAATCTCGCTCTCCAGAGATCGCCATATCAGCGCCTGAGCCTTTAACCCAGAGCACCGAACGCGACCTACCTAGATAATCTTGAATCTGGCCTTTACTCGAGGTGTTGCCACCGCCATAAACAACCAATGATTGATCCGACCCAATTGCCTTCGACCGCTCAACCAGTTCGTATAGTGGTTTCAACGATTCATTTGAAGTCATGACCCACTCCTCCAGTGTTTAGCCGGCGTCTGGCCCTTTGCCACTTCAAGCACAATCGACTCGCAGACAAAAGCAGTAATCAAACGGGCCGGAGTCACATCGAAAGCAGGGTTGAAACCCTTTGATTCATATGGCGCTGTGCGTTGACCAGCAAAATTGAGCACCTCGTCTTCGCCGCGCAGTTCAATTTCAATGTCATCTCCATGAGCCGTATTCAGATCAACGGTTGATTCAGGTGCAACTACTAAGAATGGAATTCCAGCATCCGCACAAGCTAATGCAACTCCCACCGAACCGATCTTGTTGGCAGTATCACCGTTTGCAGCAACTCGGTCTGCACCAATAAGTGCAGCATCAACCATGCCGCGCAGGATTGTGCTTGCTGCTGCCCCGTCGGGTTCCACTACGTGGGCGATGCCATCTTGCGCTAATTCCCAAGCAGTGAGTCTTGAACCTTGAAGTAACGGTCTTGTCTCATCTACATAGATCAATTCAATACGATCGCGAGCCGCGAGTTCACGTATAACGCCTAGTGCCGTTCCCCAGCCAGTAGTTGCCAAGGTTCCGGTATTGCAATGAGTGAGTAACCGAAGTTTTCGATCTCCAATGTGTGCCAGTAGCCAATCCGCACCCAACTTTCCCATCGCGTGGTTTGCCTCTTGATCTTCACGAGCAACAGCCTGGGCATCTGCCAGAACTGCATCTCGACCCAGGGCCATCAAAGGTCGAACTCGATCAACCCCCCAAGCCAGGTTTACCGCAGTAGGCCGTGAGTTTCGGATTCGATCAATTTCAAAGGACAGTCGAGCCTCATCCCATCCCTCGCGTTTTGCCTGATCCATTGCTATCACGACCCCAAATGCTCCGACTGCGCCAAGAGCTGGCGCACCCCGCACCGCAAGCGTGACAATTGCATCGATCAACAGATCCACATTTGTTGCTTCGATATAGCAGAGCTCGGTAGGCAAGGCGCGTTGATCAAGCAGTTCTAGCCGATCATCACGCCACTCCATGGTCTGGTACGTCGAGCCCACAATTGCTCCAATTGAATAGTTGTCCTACAACTTTGGGAGCAGCCTGCTCTCCTAATGCTCTGTTGTCAAGGGTATGAAGACCCCATTACCTTTCCCCAATAAGACATAATCAAGCAACAAAGGAGGCCAAGTGCCAAAGCGCAGCACGCCACTTGGTGGTCAGGGCACTCTTACTCAACGTCTACGAGATGTGATGAGGGCGCGCATTCTGGCCGGTGAATGGCATCCTGGCGAGCGAATTCCCAGCGAAACGGAGATTGCCGAGTTATACCGGGTATCCCGCGTCACCGTACGGACCGCGCTAAAAAGTTTGGAATCTCAAGGACTGCTCGATATTCGGCACGGATCGGGTGCTTATGTTTCAAATTTCGGCACGAATATCCGTGCTGGGCTTCAAGAGTTGCGTTCAATCACCGAAACGATCCGCGAATTAGGTTTCGAGCCGAGCATGCAATTTCGGTTAGTTAATCCGACTACCGCCAATGAGAGTCAAGCCAAGCATCTCAATATTGATCTCGGCGCCCCAGTGCTTTATATGGAGCGAGCAATTTTGGCAGACGATGAAATTGTTGCCTACTCCTACGACGCAGTGAGCATCGAAGGGCTCCCCTCATCAGTAGTACAGGCAATGGGCAAGGGCTCGGTTTTTTCGGCACTTGCAAAATTTGGAGTGTATCCGGCACGAGCGTTCGCCGAATTGCACGCAATACATTCAAAGGAAATCGGTTGGGGAACAAAGCGCCCAGCTAGTGCGCTCTATCTATTGCTTGATCAGGTCCACTTTGATCGGGATGGAAATCCGTTGATGCATAGCAAGACGTACTTTGTCGAGGGTCGATTCCAATTCGCGATTCTGCGAACTTCCTAAATCTAACTACTAAAAAATGTCGCGGGGTTGGTAAACACCCCAGGCTGATCGCATGACATCACAAACTTCGCCAATGGTGGCATGCGCCTGGAGGGCACGCTTGATGAATGGCAGCAAATTACCATCGCCCTTAACCGCGTTAGCAAATTCAGACATCGCAATCTCATATTCCTTTGGGTCCCGCGATGCCCGCAATCGAACTAAAGACTCCTGCTGGACCTGACCGATAGTTGGATCCAGACGTAACGGCTCGTAAGGCTCGTCTTCGTTGAGCTGGAACCGGTTTACTCCGACGACCACTCGCTCACCACGGTCAATCTCGCGGGCAAACTCATAGGCGCTTCGCTCAATTTCAGATTTCTGAAAACCAGTCTCGATCGCTGCTGTGGCACCGCCCATGTCTTCAATAAGACCCAGTAGGCGACGAATCTCAACCTCTAGATCATCGGTCAGCGATTCGATTGCATAGGAACCTGCAAAGGGATCAACGGTTTTGGTTACATCCGTTTCGTAAGCCAATACCTGTTGCGTGCGCAGTGCCAGACGCGCCGCTTTGGCGGTTGGCAAAGCGATCGCTTCATCGTAGGAATTAGTGTGGAGCGATTGGGTCCCACCAAAGACAGCGGCGAGCGCTTGAACGGCCACGCGTACCAGATTCAATTCAGGTTGCTGGGCGGTGAGTTGAACTCCTGCAGTCTGAGTATGAAACCTGAGCATCCATGATTTCTCATTCTTTGCCCCAAATTCATCGCGCATAATGCTGGCCCAAATCCGCCTGGCAACTCGAAACTTGGCGACTTCTTCCAAAATGGTTGTGCGTGACACGAAGAAGAAAGCTAGGCGTGGTGCGAACTCGTCGATATCAAGTCCAGCTTTTATCGCTGCACGCACGTATTCGATCCCATTAGCGATGGTGAACGCCACCTCTTGCGCAGGTGTCGCGCCCGCTTCAGCCATGTGATAGCCGGATATGGAAATTGTGTTCCACTTAGGCAAGTGTTCCTGGCAGTAGGCAAATAGGTCAGTGATCAAACGTAACGATTGACGCGGCGGATAGATGTAGGTACCGCGAGCGATGTACTCCTTGAGTACATCATTTTGAATAGTGCCGGTCAACTGCGCGGCGGAGATTCCCTGTTCTTCTGCAACAATTTGATACATCAAGAGCAAGATGGCAGCAGGTGCATTTATCGTCATGCTCGTCGAAACTTTATCCAGGGGTATTCCAGCAAAGAGCAAGCGCATATCCTCAATGGAATCGATTGCCACTCCCACCTTGCCGACCTCACCAGCTGCTAGTGGAGCGTCGGAATCCATCCCCATTTGAGTAGGAAGATCGAAAGCCACTGAAAGACCACCAGTTCCAGCTGCCACCAGTTGGTGGTACCTGGCATTGGACTCGGTGGCGCTACCAAATCCGGCGTACTGGCGCATGGTCCACGGGCGCCCGACATACATGCTGGAGTGGATTCCTCGGGTATAGGGATAGCCACCAGGCAGACCAAGGCGCTCCGCAGAGATCCAACCTGCCAGGTCATCTGGAGAGTACGACGTGTTGAATCTCAGTCCAGACTCGGTCTGGATCGGTTCATCGCTCATGACAGGTCAGGTTACTGTGCTGGTCACCGACTCGCCCAGTGCTCTCTCAGAATCCCGGTCGGGGTGGCGACTTTCCTGAGCATAAAGCGCCCTCTACTCTGACCGGTACGATGAAAATTCGATCCGGCGTTCGGGTAGTGGCGCCCGTGGTTTGTCTTGCGCTAGCGGTCGTCGTGAGTGTTCCAGCCGAGGCAACTAGTGACAAGAACACGACCAAGAAATTCATCGGTGGCCTCCAACTTGGTAAAAGCGGAGTTGTAGCGAACTTGGTTGAAGGAGTTCCTCCACTTCCGGAGACTGAAGCCACCTCATATCTCATCGCAGATCTAACTACTGGCAAGGTATTGGCGGCCAAAAATGCGCACCTGAAACTGCCGCCTGCGTCCACCTTGAAAACACTCCTAGCGCTAACTCTGCTCCCGCGTTTGAACCCCAAATCTAGTTACCGGGCCGACCTTAGGGATCAGAATGTCATTGGCAATCGAGTCGGGCTTTATCCAGGGCAGAGTTACACGATTAGTGCCCTCTGGAACGCCACTCTGCTTTTGTCAGGAAATGATGCTGCGATTGCGCTGGCCCATGCCGCCGGTGGCTTTGATAAGACCGTCGCACTAATGAATCAAAAGGCACGCCAATTGCAGGCATTGGATACTTTCGCGAGAACTCCGAATGGGCTCGATGCAAGAGGGCAAGTATCTAGTGCCTATGACTTGGCGTTAATCGGGCGGGCAGCGATGCAGCGAAAAGATTTTCGCACCTACGCCACAACTCAGAGCTATGTCTTCCAACACAGCGGTAAGAAAAATGAGCCGCTGAAAATCGATAACCAAAACAAGATGCTTACGACATATCCCGGCACCATGGGAGTCAAGACTGGTTACACCACTCAAGGCAAGAACACTTACATCGGCGCAGCAACCCGCGACGGGCACACGATCATCATCACTTTGATGCACCTGACTTACGGTCGCGATGCCCTAGCCACTCAATTATTCGATTGGGGTTTTGCCGCAGATGGCAAGGTGCAACCCATTGGCACTCTGGTTAAACCGCTTAAGTAGCTGGCACAAACCCGATAGCGTCATAAACAGAACTAAGCGTCACTTCAGCCACCGCACGCGCCTTTGCTGCACCTTTGCGTAGGATCTTTTCCAACTCTGCAGGATCAGAAAGGTATGCGTTTGTGGCATCGCGGAATGGAGTAACAAAATCTGCAACGACAACTGCAAGATCTCCCTTTAGGTCTCCATACCCCTTGCCTACGTAATCAGTTTCAAGGGATGCAACGCTGCGATCGGCAAGGGCCGAATAAATGGTAAGCAAATTGCTGATACCCGGCTTGTTTACTTCGTCAAACACGATCTCACGGCCGGTATCGGTCACGGCACTTTTGATTTTCTTTGCACTTACCTTTGGATCATCAAGCATCTCAATGATCCCAGCACCCGACGAGGCGGACTTGCTCATCTTGGAAGTCGGGTCTTGAAGATCCAAAATCTTGGCAGTCGCCTTAATAATGTGGGGCTTGGGAACCGTCAAGGTCTGGCCAAATCTGGAGTTGAAACGTTGCGCCAGGTCGCGCGTCAATTCGATGTGTTGGCGTTGGTCTTCCCCAACAGGAACTTCATCTGGGCGATATAAAAGTATGTCGGCGGCCTGCAGGATCGGATAAGTGAACAGACCGACCGTGGCGCGATCCAAGCCGCCTTTCTGACTCTTGTCTTTAAACTGGGTCATCCGACTGGCCTCGCCGAAACCAGTAATGCAACCAAGAACCCAAGCCAACTGTGCATGCTCGGGAACATGGGACTGAATGAACAGTGCTGACCTTTCCGGGTCCACGCCGGCCGCCATAAGTTGAGCGATCGAAACCAGGGTCCGCTGCTTTAGTTTTTTTGGATCATGCTCGGCAGTGATCGCGTGCAGATCGACTACACAATAGAAAGTGTCATGCGTGTCTTGCAAAGTCACCCACTGCCGCACTGCACCGAGATAATTTCCAAAATGGAAAGAGTCATGCGTAGGCTGAATTCCGGAAAGAGCTCTAGGTAGCGGCACCGGGCTATTCTGCCAGTTCTTCATCGTGTGGTGCTGGCATTATCTGAACCCGCGAGATGCGTCGACCATCCAGAGCTAATACGGAAAGAGTTATTTGGCTTTCAATAACTTCATCTCCAATGACCGGCATCCGACCGAGGCGATGGAGCACAAACCCTGCGATCGTCTCGTAGGGACCCTCGGGGATCTCCACTCCAGTTTCTTCTACCAGATCTTCTAAAGAAGTTAGCCCGTCGACTTGATACTCGCCGGTGATGCTCTTTGTGGTGTCATCACTTGAATCAGTGTCGTATTCGTCGCGGATATCGCCAATTAACTGTTCGACGATGTCTTCCAGGGTAACGATGCCGTCAGTCCCACCGTATTCATCTAGCACAATTGCCAAATGGAGATGGGCTGCGCGCATCTCGCTCAGCGCCGAGAGCAAACGCTTGGTCCCTGGCAGAAAGACCACGTCACGAACGAGATCACCTAGCCGAGCACCATGCACGTTTGGATCAAGCAAATCCCGGACATGAATAAAGCCAGCGATCTCGTCTGAAGAACCACGCATCACTGGGTATCGAGAACGCTTCTTTTCAATAGCGAATGCAATTGCACGATCAATGCTCATGTTGTAATCGAGAAAATCAACTTCAGTGCGAGGAACCATAATTTCGTGAAGTTGGCGATCGCTGGCGCTAAATACTTCCTCTACGATCCCTCGCTCTTCTGCAGTTAAAGCCGCGTGTCCGCTGACCATCCCGATAAGTTCTTCTCCAGAGATCTCTTCCCTCTTGGCTTCTGGATCAAGTCCGAACAGTCGAACAACGACATCGGTTGACTTAGATAACAGCCAGATAAATGGCCGAAAGATGGTGGCTATTCGATCGATGGATGGCGCAGCAGCGAGCGCGATCTGTTCGGTGCGCTGAAGCGCCAATCGCTTTGGCACCAACTCGCCAAGAACTAGCGATACGAATGCCACCGACAAGGTAGATAGGAATAGGGCCAAAGCATTGCCCAGACCTTCTGAGAGTCCCCAACTTTCAAAGAGCGGTCGCAGGTGAACTGAGAAGCGTTCGGCACCAAGGGCTGCCGAAAGAAAGCCGGAAACCGTGACACCGACTTGAGCCGCAGCCAGAAACCGGTTTGGGTTTTCTGCCAGGCTCGCCACCCGAGCTCCCCGTCCACCACGAGCGGCCAATGCCTTTATTTGGCTCTCCCGAAGGGATAGCAAGGCGATCTCAGCCGCCACGAACAGGCCAGCAATCAGGATAAAGAAGAGAACCAACGCAATACTGCCCCAGAGGTCTCCTAGTGTCATGCCCCGAGGTTACCGCTAGACTCGCCAAGAAATCTGACGGGCCCAGGCTCGTCATCACCTTCATTCAACGGATCGTCCGGCACGTTCCTGCCGGAAGAAGGAGTTAACCATGGCGACTGTCGCCTTTCAGAAAGCATCACGTATCTACGACGGCACCACCAAGCCCGCAGTTCATGAATTGGATCTCGAAATCGGTGATGGAGAATTCCTCGTCCTGGTCGGGCCTTCTGGGTGTGGAAAATCAACCTCACTGCGAATGCTTGCCGGTCTTGAAGAGGTCGATAGCGGATCAATCAGAATTGGGGATCGCGACGTAACAAATGTCGCCCCTAAAGACCGTGATATTGCCATGGTCTTCCAGTCATACGCGCTTTATCCGCACATGACCGTGGCTGAGAACATGGGTTTCGCCCTGAAGTTAGCTGGAATCAGCAAGGACGAACGGGACCGTCGGGTACTTGAGACCGCGAAACTGCTTGATCTTGAGCCTTACCTAGCCCGTAAACCAAAGGCGCTCTCCGGCGGACAGCGTCAGCGCGTTGCGATGGGCCGGGCAATCGTTCGGGAGCCACAGGTCTTCCTAATGGATGAGCCACTATCCAACCTTGATGCGAAACTGCGCGTTTCCACTCGTACCCAGATTGCTGCGCTACAACGACGACTAGCAATTACAACCGTCTACGTAACTCACGATCAAGTCGAAGCAATGACCATGGGTGATCGAGTAGCAGTTCTCAAAGATGGCGTGCTGCAACAAGTGGACACACCACGCGCGCTATATGACACTCCTGCAAATGCGTTCGTGGCGGGTTTCATTGGTTCGCCAGCAATGACTTTGATGCGCGCTACTGCACAAAGCGGCAAGGCGATGCTTGGAAATCTAGAAGTTAACTCCCCTGGCAATGGTGAAATCTTCATAGGTGTCCGACCAGAGTCATGGACGCCAACAACAAATGGTCTTGATTTGCACGTTGCTCTCGTTGAAGAGCTAGGTGCCGATGCATACGTTTATGGCACGCCAACTATGAATAGCAACGTCAGTGTCGAAGATGATGCCCAAATCGTTGTCCGCTGGGATCCAAAAGACACCCCAGTGGTTGGCTCAACCGTAAGCATCGCTCCAGATCTAGCCGCAACGCACTTCTTTGATGCCAACAGCGGGCTTCGCCTCTAGGTATCTCTGACTAACTGCCTATCTGGCGGGAAGTGGCGAGGGGTTCTCAGAATCCTTCATCGCTTCCCGCCATTTTCTATTTGTTTAAGAAAGCACAGGCTTAAAGATTGCATGTTCTCTACCGGATTTCGTTATGCCTACTATCGGGTCTGTAAAAAGAATCGAATCTATAAAAAGAAATTGCCCCGGCGCGCCGACCGCTATGCGGTCTCGTCCGGGGCTTTCAGAAAAGAGTTTAACACAGTGGACTACTCTCCATAAATGGATAGCAACGAGTGGGATGCCTATGCCTCCAGGTATGACAACGAACCTGACCATGGCTTGTCAGACCCAGCCACCAAGGAAAAGTGGAGAAAGCTAGTTATCAGTCAACTGCCAGCAACTCCAATAAAGATCATCGATATGGGCGGCGGCACCGGAAGTATCAGTGAGTTATTGGCGGAGGCTGGACATCAGGTGACCTATGTTGATTCATCTGTCGAAATGACGAAGTTAGCCAAACAAAAATGCCAGCGATTCGGCGACCAAATAAGATACTTCACTTGCTCAGTAGAGACTCTGGATGACGCAATCACAACATTGAGCTTCGACGTGATTTTCGGAAGACACATTTTGTGGGCTACTCACGAGCTTGCAAAGACTCTTAAAACATGGCATTCCATGTTGAAGGACCGCGGATATTTTGTGTTCGTCGAAGGATTTTGGTCTACCGGAGCCGGGATTACTTCAGATGTTCTTGAAAAAGCCGTTAAGAATGAGATGGGCTCGGCATTTTCGTTGCCCTTGAATGATCCCGCCTATTGGGGAAAGCAAATAGACGATGAAAGATACCTCATCACCTCAAGATTACCCTTAGAGGATTACCTCTGACGTTGCCGCGATATCGCACTTTCTTCCAGGCAATTCGTAATCGGAACAGGCTCGATTCTGCTCACTAATAATTGCCGACGCCTGAAGCACACTTGAGCCCCACTTGGTATCGGAGGTTGTGTGCGCATCTTTAACCAATGTGACGTCATAGCCTCGTTCCAAAGCCGCATGCGTCGTATGCCTGACGCAGTTGTTTGTTTGGGCACCAGAAATATAGAGGTGACCTACTCCAAGCTTTTCGAGAATTGAATCAAGTTCTGTTTCCTCAAAAGAACTACGGAAGCGTTTACGAACTATGGGTTCGGACTTCAAGGGCTTTAATTCCGGAACGATCTTCCACCCTTGACTGTCAATCTTCAGATGTTCACTAGAATGCTGAACCCAAATCACTGCGGCGGCACTAGAGCGAGCCTTCTCTACAAGCGCATTGATATTCCTGATGGTTTCTTCCCTGTGCCAGGCACCTTCAACAACTGCATTCTGCACATTGATGACGAGAAGTGCGGCACCGCTTCGATCCGGAAATCTACTCACCTTTAAGCCATTGCCTTCTTCAAGTTCTCATCGATTGCATCCAAGAACTCTTCGGTGGTTAGCCACGCAGTATCTGGTCCAATGAGGGAGGCCAGGTCTTTGGTCATCTTGCCGCTCTCAACAGTTTGAATACAAACCTTCTCAAGAGTCTGTGCGAAGTTAGTCACCTCAGGCGTGCCATCCATCTTGCCGCGATAAGCAAGTCCTTGGGTCCAAGCGAAAATCGAAGCGATTGGATTGGTTGAAGTTGGCTTACCCTGCTGGTGTTGACGGTAATGGCGAGTCACAGTTCCGTGAGCAGCTTCTGCTTCCACAGTTTTGCCATCCGGGGTCATAAGAACACTGGTCATTAGTCCAAGAGAACCAAAACCTTGCGCAACGGTGTCAGATTGGACATCGCCGTCATAGTTCTTGCAAGCCCAAACATAACCGCCTTCCCACTTCATTGCGGCAGCCACCATGTCATCGATCAATCGGTGTTCGTAGGTGATTCCGGCTGCAGCAAATTCACTGGCGAATTCGGTTTCAAAGACCTCAGCGAAAATATCTTTGAAGCGACCGTCATAAGCCTTAAGAATGGTGTTCTTGGTCGACAGATATACCGGGTATTTGCGGTCTAAGCCATAACGCATTGAAGCGCGGGCGAAGTCACGAATCGAATCATCTAAGTTGTACATCGCCATCGCCACACCGGAACTGGGGAATTGGAATACTTCCAACTCCATTGGCGCCGAGCCGTCTTTAGGCGTGAAGGTAAGAGTCAAAGTTCCTTCTCCAGGAATCCTGGTATCAGTTGCCTTGTATTGATCGCCAAAAGCGTGACGTCCAACAATGATCGGCTTGGTCCAACTTGGCACCAATCTTGGAATATTGCTGATGATGATCGGCTCACGGAAGATTACTCCGCCGAGAATGTTACGAACGGTGCCGTTGGGAGACTTCCACATTTTCTTCAGGTGGAACTCTTCGACACGGGCCTCATCTGGTGTGATCGTGGCGCACTTAACCCCAACGCCATGCTTCTTGATTGCATTAGCAGAATCGATGGTTACTTGATCATTTGTGGCATCGCGATTTTCGATGCTGAGATCGTAATAATCAATGTTGAGATCAAGGTAAGGGAGAATCAATTTATCTTTGATGAAATGCCAGATGATTCTGGTCATTTCATCGCCGTCTAATTCGACAACCGTGCCACTTACCTTGA
>Ga0315270_10001368_pt1 | contig 12930 bp, 7 predicted proteins | sample C1_bottom_MG_FD_204932 | JGI IMG/M metagenome (GOLD analysis project Ga0315270, IMG submission 204932) | Sediment microbial communities from Yellowstone Lake, YNP, Wyoming, USA - C1_bottom | ecosystem: Environmental > Aquatic > Freshwater > Lake > Sediment | place: USA: Wyoming | collected... | reverse complement strand
ACAGCACACCGGCGAGACCGGCCGCCAGTCCGAGAACCAGACCCGGGAGCACCCGACGCAGCATCATGCCGTACCCGATCGGCCGAGACGGTGCCGGACGGCTTCTATCGGTGTGCGGGGGCGTCGCATTCGCACTTCACGACCGACGTGATAAAGTGGTTTCCATCATGTTCGATAACATCCCACTCTTCACCGGTCTCGGCAAGAAGGATCTGGATATCATCAACCGGCATACGCTGGCCAAGACCTTCCCGACCCATGCCCTGCTCCTGCGCGAGGGCGACAAGTCCGACTCGCTCTACTTTATTCTGTACGGCAAGGTGAAGGTCTACATCTGCGACGATGAAGGTAGTGAGGCGATTCTCAACATCCAGGGCAGCGGTGACTGCTTCGGCGAAATGGCCCTGCTCGACGATGCGCCGCGCTCTGCTTCGGTGATGACCATGGAGCCGACGCGCGTCGCGATCATGACCAAGGCCGCATTCAAGGACTGCCTCGCGAACCATCCTGACATCGCCTACAACCTCATTCGCACACTTACTCAACGTGTGCGCGTACTCTCCGGCAACGTGCGCAACCTCGCGCTGCTCGATGTCTACGGGCGCGTGGCGCGTACCTTGCTCAGCCTGGCCAAACCTTCGGACCCGCATCTGGTCATCGACCAGAAGCTCACCCATCAGGATATCGCCAGCATGGTGGGCGCCTCGCGCGAAATGGTGAGCCGCATCCTAAAGGACCTTTCTAACCAAGGCTACATCAAAGTCGAGCGACGACGTATCACGCTGTTCGAGAAACTCGCGCGCAAGCATTAACAGGTTGTTGAGAAAGTAGTTGTAGGGTGCGTTCTACGCACCATGGCCGGTGCGTAGAACGCACCCTACAGTTCGAGAAACTCGCGCGCGCAGTACCGCGCACTTCCTGAACCGGCCATCAATTCGCTTCGCAGGATACGCTTGTGCTGTGCAGGGACGCGCGAATGCCGAGAGCGCCAGGATGCACGAGAGCGGCCGCGCCATTGGCTTCGATGTGCCACGGCGTGGTGCGCAAGCGCACCCTACGCACTCCTGCGCAGCACCATAAACAGCGGTCTGCGTGTCCATTCCCTGATTGAACCCGGATTACAGATCGAGAGCCGGGTGATTGGCTCTGGGCATGTCCAGATGATAACCCTGCACCATGTCGACGCCAAAGGCCTTGAGCATCAGCAGGGTCTCGGCATCTTCGACAAATTCGGCCACAGTGATTTTATTCATGCCACGCGCCACGTCGACGATGGATTTTACAAACACCTGGTTGTCGTGATCATTCGGCAGGTCGCGGATAAACAGGCCGTCGATCTTGAGAATGTCGGCCTTGAGGTGCTTGAGGTAGGCGAACGAGGAGAAGCCGGTGCCGAAGTCGTCTAAACACACCCGGCAACCCGTCTGGCGCAGCGCCTCGATAAAGCGTTGCGCATCGTGCAGGTCCGAGACCGCCGAGGTTTCGGTGAGCTCGACCATCAGACGCTGCGGCTGAACCCCCTGCGCGGACAACTGCTCGGCGATGTACTGCGGCAAGGTGGGTTCATCGAACGAGCGCCCGGAAATGTTGACCGCAATCGCCGGCAGGCGCGGCACGCGTTTGAGCAGGGCCACGCTCTCGCGGATCACCCAGCGGTCGATATCGAGAATCTTGCCGGTCTTCTCGGCCGCCGGAATGAAATGCCCGGGCATGATGATGCGGTCGGGATCGGTCTCATCCTGCATGCGCACCAGTGCTTCGACGTGCGCGAGACTTCCGTCCACCGCGCGATAGACGCCCTGGAAGTGCAGTCGTAGAAGATTCTTTTCCAGCGCATTGCTCAGGCGGTCGTTCCAGGAGAGGCGTCGCAGCATCTCGCGCGAGGCGTCGAGATCGTGGCGATACACGCGCCAGGCATTCTTGCCGGCCTCCTTCGCCTGGTACATGGCGGCGTCCGCATGCGACACCAGCTCCTCGGTGTTCGCGCCGTGCAGCGGATAGAGCGCAATGCCGAGACTGGTGGTGAGGCGCAGGTTCTGGCCCTCAAAACGGAATGGAATCTGGGCGATTGCGCGGACGACGCGCTCGGCCAGGTGGGTCGCTTCGGTCTCGCTCGCATCCGGCAACAGCACGGCAAACTCATCGCCGCCGATGCGGCTGATGATTTCGTTGCGCCGCACCAGGGCGTGCACTTCGCCGGCCACACGGATCAGCATCGAATCGCCGGCGCGGTGACCGAAGGTGTCGTTGATGTATTTGAACTCGTCGAGATCGAAAAACAACAACGCGCCGTGCGATTTGCGCCGCTCCACGTCCGCCAGCATGCGTGACAGCTCTTCCTGAAAGCGATGCCGGTTGTACAGGCCGGTGAGCGAGTCGCGCTCGGCCAGATAGATAAGCTGTTCCGCGGTCTGGCGCTCGCGCGTCACATCTTCGTAAATCCATAACCGCCCGATGAACCGTCCCTCGCTGTCGCGCACCGGGTAGGAGAGTTGGGTCACGACCCGGCCGTCGGCCATCACGATTTCGAAGGTATCGCTCACCTCGTGCGTACCCAGCACATTCAGAATGTGCTTGGAGAAATGATCCGGCCGCGCCAGTACGTTGGCCGACAGGCTCATGACATCGCGCGTCGCGCGCCCAGCCAGATCGATGCTGTCCGGAATCAGCCAGATACGGCGGAATGCCGGGTTGAAATAGATGACGCGGTTGTTCACATCCTCGAACAGAATGCCGATGTTCATCGCCGACAGCAGCGAGGTCATGCGCGCCTGCTCCTGTTGTCCGAGCGCGACCAGACGTTTCTGGATGTCCTCGGATTGTTGCAGCGCCATAACCTTGTCCTGCAGGTCCAGCTCCATGAGTTTGCGGTCGGTAATGTCGCGCACGCTCGAGCGGTGGCCGAGGTACTCACCATTGCTCCCATAAATGGACTGCCAGGAGACTGCCACCCAGCGTTGCTCGCCGTCCTTCTGGCGCAACAGAAATTCGAAGTTTTCACCACGGCCGTCGCGCGCAGTGCCGGTGTACTCGCGGCGCAGGCGCTCGCGGTCGGCGGCGTCGGCCAGCAGCGGCATGGGGAAATCCGGCATCGCCAGACATTCCGCTGGCGTGTACCCGGTCATGCGGGTGACGGAGGGATTGACCCAGATCAGTCGGCCGTCCGGGCCGATCCAGTTTTCCCAGTCCACGGTGTAGTCGGCAATGGCGTGGAAGCGTTGCTCGCTCGCGCGCAACTCGGCAAGTGAAGCGCTCGCTTTACCATGCATGCGGTTAATGGCCATCACCAGTTGGTCGAATTCGTCCGACGACGTACGCGCCGCACGCCGCAAGGATAGCGCGGGCGCGGGCGTGTGCACGTCGAGGTCGTGCAGGTAGTCGGTGACCGTCAGCAGATGGCGGTTCACCAGCCAATGGAAGAAAACCAGAATGAAGCCGGCCACCAGGAAGGTCGTGAGGGCATTGCTGGCCAGAATGACAATCGCCTGGGTCAGCAGGTGCTGGTAGACGGCATCAAGACTCGCCACCACGCTGAGAGTACCGATCTGTCGTTCCTTCCCTTGTACCGGGTAGCGCATCGGATAAGTCCGCTCGACCACGCTGCGCGCGCTGCGCTTGCCCGCCTGCGCCCACAGGCGCGACCCGTCGTGTACCGCGGCGTACTCGAAGTTTGGCACCTGGATAATGCCTTCGAGCTGGAGGCTGAGTTCCTTGTTGTTGGTCGCCCACAAGGATTGGGTAAGGGCCTTGAGATGCACCTGTTCGATCTGTGCGAGGTCGGCCTCAATGGCGTGCACGTCATAGCGGTATTGCCCGTAGAGTTGAATGGCCGTCAGGATCAGGGTTACGGCCGAGCTGAACAGAACGATGGCGATGATCAGGCGCCGGGCCAGCGGCGAACGCCATGGACGGCGGTGCTGGCCTGCGGGCGTCACGGGCTGGGCGCCTCGCGGTACGGTTTGAGCTTCTCGTTATACACGCGTTGATAAAAACCATCGCGCTTCATCGCGCGCAGTGCCTCCGCCAATGGCGGTGCAAGTGCGGCATGGCGCCGGTGCAGATAGATGAACATCTCGCGTGTCGCGAGCGGCGGCGCCAACAGCCGTACACCCTTCAGGCCCTGCTGCTGTACGAGCGCCGTTCCCAGCGAGCGCTCATACAGTGCGACCTCGATACGGTCGAGATCGAGCAACCGAAAGAGTTGTTCGGCATCGTCCGCCGTGGTGACCTGTCCGGCCGTGGCCAGGTTCTGTTCGTAGATTTTCCAGCCCTTGATGTGTCCGATGGCATGTTGCCGCAACACCGACCACGTGGACGCGATCGATGTATTCTTACTAAATGCCATGAACTCCCAATCCACCAGTTTTTCCGGCACCCGTACCAGATTCGGATATTGCTTTTCGAGACCGGCAATGCGCGTCAGGTCGCCGTCCTCGATGCCGGCATTGGCGTTGATCAGGCCGCGCTCGGGTGGCAGCTTGACCAGTCGCAGCTCAGCCCCGACACGCCGGAACGCCTCGCTCGCGATCACGTCGAGAAAACCAGTGTGGTCCGCCGTGGTGAACGGCGGATCATTGGTATCATTGAGCACCAGTACCGGTTTCTCGGCAGCCAATGCAGCGGACGACAGCCATAGCAATCCCGCCAACCAAAGCCATACCTGGCAGCGAACCTGCATCCTTCCAATGGTTGGCCAAGACTGCATGAAATCTGCCCCTCACCCGTCGTTTGTGGCTGGTCTTTGCGCCTGTGTGTCAGATCGATACGTCCTGTGGTGCACCCCAGCTGCGCGTTGCGCTTCGCACCCTTGCGACAAAGCGCATGGCGCTAAGCGCGGCACCCGGATTGATTGTGAACTATGGCTGAGAATAGGCCAGCGCGGCACCCGGCGCCACTGTTGGGACACCGCGCAATGCTGCCCCTTTCACAGCAACCGGTTGAACGGCGACGCGAAAGCCACTCGCCCGCCGCCAGAACCGTTTGTTTCAGTGCCAGTCGCATCATGTCCTGTGAGATTCATGCGGCGGACAGGACCACAGCACGCCGGGATCAGGATACGGGTGTTGCCGGCTGCGGCCGCGACGCCGTGTGGAGGGGGGCAGGCCGCTGGATGGCATAGCCCTGGGCGTAGTCCACACCGATGTCGATCAGGCGCTGCTTGATGGCATCGGACTCAACAAACTCGGCAATGGTCTTGAGCCCGACCACGTGGCCGATGTGGTTAATGGCTTCGACTATCGCATGGTCCATGGGATCGTCCAGCATGTCCTTGATGAAGCCACCGTCGATCTTGAGATAGTCGGCGCGTATCGTCTTGAGATAGGAGAACGAACTCAGGCCGGCGCCGAAATCGTCCAGCGCGATGCGGCAACCGAGTTGTTTGACCTTGTCGATAAACTGAACGGCACTGCCGAGATTGGCGATCACGGCGGTTTCGGTGATCTCAAAGCCGATCGATGCCGGTGATAGTCCGTGGGCCACGATCTGCTCGATGACATCGGCGGCAAACTGGTCGTCGCTCAAGGTTGCGCCCGACAGATTGATAAAATAGACATCCGTGATCGCACTGTCGGTGCTGGCGGGATGCTGTGCCAGGAAGCGGAATGCGTGGCGCACCACCCAGCGATCGATGTCCGGCATAAGATTGTAGCGCTCAGCCGCCGGGATGAACGCGCCTGGCAGAATGCGTTCCCCGCGATCGTCCAGCATGCGCAGCAGAAATTCGCAGTGCCGGTCGCTGTTCTGGCCGAGTGGCTCGATACACTGGCGGAACAGTTCGAACCGGTCTTCTTCGAGTGCGCGCTTGAGACGCGCCACCCATTGCATTTCGCCATGCCGTTGCAGGAGTTCGGCATCGTCGGCCCGGTATACATGCACACGGTTACGGCCACGATCCTTGGCTGCGTAGCAGGCCATGTCGGCAATGCGCAGGACATCGGACAGCGTCTGGCTGCGCTCCTCGAGCATGACCAGACCGATGCTGACGCCAATGGCAAACGTTTTGTCTTGCCAGATGTAGCGGAAATCCTTGACCAGTTGCAGCATGCGCTCGGCAACCTGCAGGGCATGTTCGAGCGCACAATGCGTGAGCAGCACGCCGAACTCGTCGCCGCCCAGGCGCGCGAGCGTATCGGCCTCGCGCACCGGCCCACGCAGCACGACGGCCAGTTGGCGCAGCAATTCGTCGCCAGCCTCGTGCCCGCAGGTGTCGTTGATGATCTTGAACTGATCGAGATCCATGTACAGCAGTGCATGGCGCGCGCCCTCGCCGATCGAACGTAGTGCCTTTTGCACCTGCGTCTCGAATTCGAGACGGTTGGCCAAGCCGGTGAGGGCGTCGTGGTAGGCGAGGTGCTGGATGGTTTCCTGGGCACGCCGGTGGGCATAGCGGTTCTTGGTTTCGCGCAGCTCACGTGCGATCGCCGGCACCAGACGCACAAGGTTGTCCTTCATGATGTAATCGTGCGCGCCGTTCTTCATGGCATCGACCGCGATACTCTCGCCGATCGAGCCGGACACGATAATCACCGGAATGTCGAGGCCACTGCGTTTAAGGGTGGTGAGCGTCACCTCCGAGCTGTAGCCGGGCAGATTGTGGTCGGTGATCACAATGTCCCAGGAGTCGCGTTCCAACGCGGCTTCGAGATCCGCCGCCGTGTCCACGCGCCGACAGTCCGGCTCATAGCCGCCGCGGCGCAACTCCCGCAGAATGAGTGCGGCATCGTCTTCGGAGTCCTCGACCAGCAGGACACGCAGCGGCTGGGCCATACTATCAACTCCGCGACGGCGTCATGTTGAGCACCAACCAGTAAAGACCGAGCTGGCGCACGGCCTCCATGAACTGCTCGAAATCCACCGGCTTGCGAATGTAGCTGTTGGCGCCGAACTCATAACTCGACAGGATGTCACGATCCTCGTTGGAGGTGGTCAGGATCACCACCGGGAACAGGCGGGTGCGCTCGTCGGCGCGCAAGCGCCGCAGCACTTCCAGGCCATCCACCTTCGGCAGTTTCAGATCGAGCAGGATGACCTGCGGGTGATCGTTCACATCCCGGCCGGCGTGCACGCCGGTGGCGAACAGGTAGTCGAGCGCCTCGATGCCGTCGCGCGCCACCACCACCTCATTGAGAATGTTGTTCTTCCTGAGCGCCCGCAACGTGAGCGCCTCGTCGTCTGGGTTGTCCTCGACCAGGAAAATGATTTTATTACTGGTGGCCATCCATCCCCCGTTCTTCTCCGTTCACGACGCAACCCACAAGGCGGTCCCGCCACAACCATGCGGTACCGTTCCGTAGCTCACTATCTATATATAATAGCCACTGCCCTGGCCGGCTATTCCCTTTTTGTCACAAAGAGACGCATACCCGAGAAATCAAGGCGTTAGCGTGAAATAGAACGTCGCCCCCTGCCCCGGTTGCGCTTCGGCCCAGACCCGGCCGCCGTGGCGGGCAATAATGCGCTGCACGGTGGCAAGTCCAATGCCACTGCCGGCAAATTCGTTCGGTGCATGCAGGCGCTGGAACGGCTGAAACAGCTTGGCGGCATATTGCATGTCGAAGCCGGCGCCATTGTCTTGCACAACATACACCGTCTCGCCGTTCTGGCGCAGGGCGCGGAACCCAATGCGCGGCGCCACTGTCCGGGTGGTGTACTTCCAGGCGTTGCCGAGCAGGTTATCCAGGGCAATGCCGATCAATGCGGTATCTGCGTTGGCATGAACGCCCTCCTCGACCAGGATCTCAACCGGGCCCGGATGCGGTTCGACCTGCGCCAGGTGAGCAAGAGCGGCACGCGCCAGGGCACTGAGGTCTACATCCGTAACGTGCATGTCCTGGCGTGCCATACGCGCCAGTGACAGCAGTTCGTCGATCAGCAGCCCCATGCGCTGCGCGGCCGCACGTGTGCGGGCGATGTAGCCCTGCGCCGTGGCGTCCAGCACGTGGCCATAGTCTTCCGTCAGTGCATGGCTGTAGCCATCGATGGCGCGCAATGGTCCGCGCAGGTCGTGCGAGACCGAGTAACTGAAGGATTCAAGTTCCTGGATGGAGGCCTCCAGTTCGAGCGTGCGCTGGCGCAGCTGCGTCTCCTGCACCGCACGTGCGCGGATCTCGGTCTCCAAAGGCTGGATGGCCGTGCGCTGCAGCGTCCACCACAGCAACCAGCCAAGCAGCAGGATCAGGGCAATGGCCGCCAGCGTGGCACGATACACAATCTCGGCAAACCCGGTCTCGCGGACGGAGAAGTCGCTGACCGTCTTCAGCGTCATCACCACACGTCCATTGAAAACGATCTCCTGGCTTACCGGCAGGGTGTCGCGTGGCATAGACGCCTTGCTGAAGTCAGCCAGCACAAAACCGTTCGGCATCACCGCCGTGATCCGCGCCAGGTAGTCATGCCGGTCCAGCCAGGTTTTTACCAGGCGCTCCACCGCGGCATAATCGGAACTCAGCAGCGCATCCATGGCGAGTTCGCCGAGCAACACCATCTCATTGCGGACTTCCTCCTGCGCATCGCTCAGCAGGTGCTGGCGTTGTAGCCACACGACCACACCCTCGAACGCCAGCACCAAGGCCACCAGCACGGCGATGAACGCCAGCAAGGCTCGCCGGTTGGTTGCGCGCGTCGCGGCGACCACCGGCATCAGTCGTCAACCCCGATTGTTTTCAGCTTTTTCAATACGGTACGCAGCGTGTCGTAGTCGCTGTCTTGCACCGGCACCAGCGCCGTAACCCCGGGCGTGATCGACGTTAGAATCTCCGCACCCTTTGGATCCTTGTGCAATTGCAGCAACGCCGCACGCAGTGTGCATCGCTGCGCGTCCGGAAGTTTGCGGTTGGCAACAAATACGTGATCGGAGATCGGCGGCGAGGTGGCGATGGCGCGCAGGCCACGGCCTTTGTAGAGTTCGAAAACATCTTCCTTAACAGCACCGGCATCGTAGTCGCCGGTGAGCACGCCCAACGCCACATTGACGTGGTCACCGAGGAATTGGTATGTCGCCAGTCGTTCGACTGGAATGCCGGCCTGCCACAGTTGATAGCGCGGCACAAGATAGCCCATGGTGGAATGCGGCTCGGTAAAAGCAAAGCGCTTGCCCTTCAGATCGGCCAGTGTCTGGAGAGGACTGTTCTGGCGCACGAAGATCTTGCCGTGAAACACCGGGCTGTTGCCGATCTGCTGGCGTGCCAGCAATGGTCTCGGACCATAGGCCGCGCGTAGTTTCACATAGGCCACCGGGCCGAGGTAGGCGAGATCCACCGCGTCGTTACCGATCGCCTCGATATGCGTCTGGTAGTCCTTGGCGATGCGTACCGTTACCGGTTGGCCGAGTTTGCCGCTGAGATAGTCCGCCAGTGGCGCGAATGCCGCGACCAGCTGGGTCGGCGGTTTGAAGGGGTGGACTTCCAGGATCAGGTCCGCGTGCACCGACGCGCACAGCAGCACAATGCCCATCCCGGCAAACCTAACTGACTGCATTGTCGTTGTCATGCCATGAGTTCCTTCTGCTGCTCCGTCATCACACGCCGCGTGACATGCACCGCGCACCAACACACCGGCGTTATTTTTCTTCCATCACTTCTGTCCGGGCCAGCGTAAAAAAGAACGTCGCCCCCTGCCCTGGCTGGCTCTCGGCCCAGATGCGACCGCCGTGGCGGACCACGATGCGCTTCACCGTGGCCAACCCAATGCCGTTGCCGGGGAAATCCTCGACTTTGTGCAGGCGCTGAAACGCGCCGAACAGCCGTTCCGCATAGTGCATATCAAATCCGGCGCCATTGTCGCGTACAAAGTAAACCGCCGTGCCGTCACCGGGCTGCACACCAAACTCAATGCGGGCACGCGACGTCCGGGACGTGTACTTCAGCGCATTGCCGAGCAGGTTACCCATGGCGATGCGCAGCAGGTGCGGATCGCCCGTGACCATCACATGCGGCGCCAGCAGCCAGTCCACCGCGCGTCCGGGCTCTTGCGCGTGCAGTTCGACGGCACATTCCGCCGCCAACGTGCCCAGGTTCACATCCTGGCCGCGAATTTCCTGGCGCGTGACGCGCGACAATTTCAGCAGATCGTCGATCAACTCGCCCATGCGCAAGGCACCCTGGCGCACCCGATTGAGGTGTTCCACGGCCGTCGCATCGAGCTTGTCAGCATAATCCTCGACCAAGGCCTGCGAGAACCCGTTAATGGCGCGCAACGGGGCACGCAGATCGTGCGACACCGAATAGCTGAAGGCCTCGAGCTCAAGATTGGCGGCTTCGAGTGCCGTGGTACGTGCTTCGACCAGCTCTTCAAGGTGCTCGCGATATTGCGCCAACTCGGCTTCGACTTTTTTGCGCTCAGTAATGTCCTGAGTAAAGGTCAACGCGCAGTCGGTGCCGTCAATTTCGATACGCGTGATCGATCCAAGTACCGTATGAACTTCGCCGGTGCGCGTGCAGCGCTGCCACTCGACATCGCGCACCGTTTCTGTTCGTGCGATACGTGCGTGCAACGTCTCCCGCAAGGCCACATCCGGCCACAGCGCCAGTTCCGTGGCTGTGTGCCCAATGGCCGTGGCGCGCGGCCACCCGGTCGCCGCCTCCCACGCGCGGTTCACGTATAGAATCGTGCCATTGTCGAGCCGCGAAATGTTGATGGTCGCCGGACTTGCTTCGAACACTGTCCGCAATTGCTCCTCCGACTGTCGCAACGCATCACGCGCACGCTTGCGTTCGGTAATGTCGCGGGTCACCCCGAGCAGCCACGTTTTACCGGTTGCCTCGTCGCGCAAGGGCACTGCGTTGGTTTCGAGCCAGCGACTCGTACCTTTGAGCCCGTTTATTTCAAATTCTAATCTCCCGGACTCCCCCTGCTCGCAGACACGCCGAATCAACCCGACGAAGGCCGCGCGATATTCGGGGGCAACAATGTTGGCGACCTTATGGCCCTGAACCTGAGCCAGCGATTCGGCTTCGATCATGGCCAGACCGGCCGCATTCATCTCGAGCAGTGTCCCGTCTGCCGCGAGAATCTTGACGCACTCGGGCTCCGTCTGCAGGATCATGCGCAGTCGCTCTTCACTGGCGCGCAGTGCCTGTTCAGCGCGCTTGCGCTCGCTGATGTCGATGGCGAGCCCCAGGAATCCAGTCACCGCGCCGTGCGCATCGCGCAACGCGGTGACCGTCAGCAACACCGGGAAGCGGCTGCCATCCTTGCGAAGATAGGTCCACTCATGCTCGTTCGGCAGATCGCCGCGTGCCTTGGCGACAAACACTTCGAAACCGGGTTCAATGTTGCTGCCGAGTGCGGCCGAAAACTCGCGCGCACGCGCGCCGACCTCGACCGGGTCGTGAAAGACTACTGGCGTCGCGCGATCGATCACTTCCGCGGCGCTGTAACCGAGCATGCGCTCGGCGGCGCGATTGAAGCTGGTAATCTTGCCATCCACGTTGGAGCTTATAATCGCGTGCCCGGCATGGTCGAGAATTGCGCGTTGCAACACGCTGCTTGCGCGCAACGCTGCCTCAGACGCCACGCGTGCTTGCGCACTTCGACGTAACTCGCCGCTCAAGGCCGCGCTCATCAACAACACCAGGGCAATGAAACCGAATTCCGCGGTATGGGTAAAGTTCACCAAGCCGTAATTCACCGCCTGATTGAACAGCACGAAGGCCAGAAATACCCCGAGTGCGAGAGCCAGGGCCAGTGCCTTGCGCTGTTGGCCTTGTCGGTACTGGCGCGCGCAGACGAAACCGGTGAATAAAAAGTTCATCAGAATGCTCAGCCAACCGGCAACGAACCAGACGCTGCGTTGATGCACGCGCAGATCTGCAACCTGCTCGCCCCATGGCAGTGAGAGATGGCTAAGCGTCGGCAACTCGATGAAACTGATCCCGTAGGGCAAAATCAGATTTGCAGTCAGAAATATAACCGCCAGAACGGTTAGCGCTGCCGGTAGCGCGTGCTGCCGCATGCCGGTATACGCCATGGCAAACCAGGGGAGCAAGGCGATGACCACGATGCCCAACGATGCTTCCCAGCGCCGCAGGCTCACCAGTTCCGCCGCCGTCCCGGCACGATAGGCACCGGTCTTGGCAAGAACATAAAACGTGACCACCAGACACAGCAACGCAAACCACAGGTGCGTACGTTCCGACAGCTGGCGCGCGATCCACAGGTGGTGGATGGCGGCATACAGGCAGACGCCGGCCAATACGGACAGGGTGGTGAGCAGCATACCGTTCACGTTCCTCTGTTGGGTTAGCGGTCAACACGATCCGAGCTGCACACCGGGCTGGCGGGACGCCGTTGCCCTGAAAATGAAGCCCTGCTTCGTTCATCTTGTCCTGATTTTGAAGCCCTACATTGTTCATCCAGCCCGAACAGGGTGGCGAAAAAGGAACTCCTCACACCGGCGAAAGCCAGTGTCCATGAATTATTCGTGACTTCATTCGCTTCCTGGATTTCGGCTTTCGCCAGAATGACGGGTTCTGGTGTTCCAGTGGGTTCATACTAACTAGCCTGCCAGTAAGCATAGGCCACCTTATCGTCTTGGGGTTAGCGGACACACCACGGCGTCAAAACAGCGTGGTGTAGCGGAGCAGCAGTCTGTGCACCTCGCGAAAGCCGTTCTCGGTCGACAAATCCCCGCCATATTGCAGGGTCGCCAGGCTGGTCGGCGTGAACGCGAAAAACCCCGAGAGCTGGTAACGCTGGGTCTGGACTGCATTATCCTGGCTCAGGCCGTCAATCTGAGTCTGCCCGCCTGCAGTATAGAAATAGCCCGCGGCCAGCGCGACGGACGCGGTCCACTGAAACTTGAAGGCCAACTGCGTGGCATACAGTGGCGCCTGCGACAGGCTCAGGCTGGCCGACCCATAGTCGGTGTTGTCCTGGAAGTAGGTGGCATCCACGACCCACATCCAGATGAGCCTGTCGACCACGGGCGCC
>Ga0315270_10001366_pt1 | contig 12964 bp, 11 predicted proteins | sample C1_bottom_MG_FD_204932 | JGI IMG/M metagenome (GOLD analysis project Ga0315270, IMG submission 204932) | Sediment microbial communities from Yellowstone Lake, YNP, Wyoming, USA - C1_bottom | ecosystem: Environmental > Aquatic > Freshwater > Lake > Sediment | place: USA: Wyoming | collected... | reverse complement strand
CTTTTGCCAGGATAGGCGAATTGTTTGAACAATACCAGGGCGACACCTTGGTGCTGGCGCGCTTTATGCAAATTTTGCCTGCGGCGCTGTGCCGCCGTTATGCGGGGCGTGTAATCAATATTCATCATAGCTTCCTGCCTTCTTTTGCCGGTGCCAAGCCGTATCACCAGGCATTTGAACGCGGTGTAAAGCTGATAGGCGCGACCTGCCACTATGTGACCGAAGAACTGGATGACGGGCCCATCATCGAGCAGGACACGGTGCGTATAGATCATGGCGACAGCGTGGAAGACATGGTGCGCTATGGCCGCGATATTGAAAAAACCGTGCTGGCACGGGGGCTGCGCTATCACGTGGAAAGCCGCGTGCTGGTATGCGAAAATAAAACCGTGGTGTTCAAGTAACAGGCGCGCTATGCAAGACAACAACGAAGAGTATTACACCCGCAGCGTAACCGAGCTGGCCGATCTGGTGCCGGTGACAACCTGCCAGGAGGTCTTTTCCACGACCGGCATCAAGCTGGTAAATCGCGGCGTGCGTCTGGATTCCTCGTTTTTTGAACGCTTGGGGCGGCATAAAATCATGCCGCCGCTGGAGCAATGCCTGCTGGTGGAGCAGGGCGTGGACAATGCCGAGCTGGTAACTCTGGCACAGCAACTGCTGGAAAACGACCCCCCGTTGTCGCGCATGGTCAAACTGCTGCCCAATGCTGCCGAATTGTTTGAGGTGCTGCAGGCGGTACAGTTAAGCACCCCCGTTATTTTTTTGCTGACATTGGCGCGCGAGCGCCGGCCGCGGCTGCTCACACACAGCGTGACAGTGGCCCTGATCAGCACCTATCTCGGCATACGCCTGAGCCTGCCACGGGCACAATTAATAGAACTGGCTTCCGCCGGTTTATTCCATGACTTAAGCGAGTTGCGCATCGATGTGCGCCTGTTCGACGAGGGCACCATAGCCACTGCGGCAGAGCGTGAGCAAATGTACACCCATCCGGCTACCTCGCAACGCATGTTGCTGAACGCGCAATATTCGGTGGAAATTGCCAGTACCGTGATGCGTCACCATGAGTGTGTAGATGGCAGCGGTTATCCGTTTGGCCTGATGGGCATAGAAATGGGACGCCCGGCGAAAATATTGTCGATTGCCGAGGTGGCCGGTACCAAGCTGGAACAGGAGGCGATGGATGGTGTGCCCAGGCTTGAGGTGGCGCTTAAACTCAATATGCAGAAATATGATCCGGCCCTGCTGGCGTATCTGTCGGTACTTTACGAGCACACCGCTGAAGCAGGCGGCGATAATCTGCACATCAGCCCGTCGAGGGTAAGTGTGCCACATATACACACGCAAATGCATAACATCGATCTGGTACTGCAGTTCTGGAAACGCTTGCTCGGCGAGCATGCCATCAGGCCGCGCAGCCCGTCGGCTTATATACATCAGCGTTTAAGCAGTTTGGCCCAGGCATCGCGTGAAGCCGGTGTTGATTTGTCTGACAAGGTGGGTATGACCGATGCGATAGAAGACGATAAAAAATGCCTGGCCGAATTGAATCAGATTAACCGCGAAACCCTGAGCCAGATCAGCGAAATTGTGTTTGAGGTGCAGCGCCGCTGGCCGACCTACCAGTCCGATATGACGCCGGTAGGCAAAGTAGTAAGCGGATGGATGGAACATATACAAAGCTTGTTGCATAAACAGCGGTATAAAAATGATTAGCCCGGACGTATCCGGGTTTATTAGCCGCACAGCGCGTAACAATTTCAATGCGCATTCAACATAAAGCCCGCTTGAATGGGCATTGAAATTGCCAGGAGCAAATTAAAAGCCTGAAAATAAAAACGCCCCTGTGCAGGGGCGTTTTGTTTTACAGCGTTGTTAACAATTACATGTTGTAAGCACGTTCGCCGTGAGTTGCAGTATCCAGACCTTCGCGCTCTGCTTCTTCACTTACGCGCAGGCCAATTACCATGTCGATCAGCTTGAACAGTACGAAGCTCACGATACCGGACCAGAGGATGGTTACACCTACACCCCAAGCCTGGCTGGTTACTTGCGCCATGATAGAGTAGTCGGCTACTTTGCCGGTTGCGTAGTCGAATACACCAGTGCCACCGAGGCTGGGAGCAGCCAGGATGCCAGTGCCTAGCGCGCCAACAATACCACCCACACCATGCACACCGAACACGTCGAGTGAATCATCCACACCGAGCATTTTCTTCAGGCCGGTAACACCCCAGAAGCACAATACACCTGCAACCAGACCCAACACGATCGCACCCATCGGGCCGACAAAACCACATGCCGGAGTGATGGCTACCAGACCTGCTACAGCGCCTGAAGCAACACCCAGCATGCTAGGCTTGCCATGCAACATCCATTCGATAAACATCCATGACATTGCAGCAGCGGCTGTTGCAACAATAGTGTTTACCATCGCCAATACTGCAGTGCCGTTGGCTTCCAGGTTAGAACCCGCATTGAAACCGAACCAGCCCACCCACAACAATGCTGCACCAACCATAGTCATGGTCAGGCTGTGCGGAGGCAAAGCTTCTTTGCCATAACCGATACGCTTGCCCAATACGATCGCACCCATCAGAGCACCCATCGCTGCATTGATGTGTACTACGGTACCACCGGCGAAGTCCAGTGCACCCTTGCCGAAGATAAAGCCTGCTGGATCAGCAAAAGCAGAAGGACCGCCCCAGAACCAAACCATATGTGCCATAGGCAGATATGAGAAGGTGAACCACAGTACAGCGAAGATCAGCAATGCGGAGAACTTGATGCGTTCAGCAAAGCCGCCCACGGTCAGCGCTACAGTGATCGCAGCGAAAGTCAGTTGGAATGCCATAAACAGCATCTCTGGAATGTACACACCTTTGCTGAAAGTTTCTGCAGCAGAATCAGGGGTGAGACCAGACAAAAATACTCTGGAGAGTCCGCCGATAAAACTATTTAATCCTCCGCCCGCGGTAAATGCCAGGCTGTAGCCATAAACAACCCAAAGTATTGCGATCACACAGAAGATCACGAACACTTGAGTGAGTACAGACAGCATATTCTTGGTGCGTACCAGGCCACCGTAGAATAAGGCCAGACCAGGAATTGTCATCAGGATAACCAGCACGGTAGAGATCAACATAAAGGCAGTGTCGCCCTTGTTGGGTACCGGTGCGGGTGCAGCAGCGGGAGCTGCTGCCGGCGCATCTGCTGTGGCAGTGACTGCCGCCGCAGCAGCAGGCGCCGCATCATCAGCATAGGCTGCAACAGACATGCCGAAGAGCATGGTGAGCAGGCTGAATAGTACGATTAGTTTCTTCATTTTAGCGCTCCTTATAAGGCTTCTACGCCGGTTTCACCGGTGCGGATGCGGATAACTTGTTCAATACTGGAAACGAAGATTTTGCCATCGCCGATTTTGCCGGTTTGAGCGGCTTTCTCGATTGCTTCCAGCACCTGATCCAGCATGTCTGACTTGATTGCAGCTTCAAGCTTGATCTTGGGCAGGAAATCCACTACGTATTCCGCACCGCGATACAACTCGGTGTGACCCTTTTGCCGGCCAAAACCTTTGACTTCAGTTACGGTAATGCCTTGCACGCCGATGGCGGAAAGGGCTTCTCGAACTTCGTCAAGCTTGAACGGCTTGATGATTGCGGTAACCATTTTCATATCACTCTCCCGGTTAACGGCGTGATTGCTCACGCCCTGAAACAAATTAGAAAGAACGGCTGACAGATGCAGCGAGGATGTTGCCGCTCAACACTTTGTCGTCGCCATTGATTTTTACGTGGTACAGGTTGTTGTCAGTAGCATTGGTTGTGGTGTATGCCAGGCCATAAGTGAAGCCTTGATACAGCTTGCTGATAGCCACCTTGTAATCGGTGTAGCTCAGAGCAGAGAAATTAACGATCTTCTGGTGACCAGCATGCAATGCCAGGCTCAAGTCATTTCCCAGATCGAACGAATAGTTACCTTCGATATAAGTAGAACCTTTTGAGCCGAGATCAGCTTCAGTACTGTCTGCGGTTGAGGCGTTATTAGCCCACAAGGTGGGTGCATAACCACTGTTATTTATGCCATACCAGTCGGTCAGTGTGTATGTCACTTTTACATTCACGCCCTTGAAGGTAGCACCGATGATGGCTTCTGTAGTGTCCCATTTTTTATATACAGATGTAGATGAATCAGCAGTTTTGCCGCCAGGGTACATCACGCTCATCAGGCCGATTTGGTATCCCAGATCGTCGTTAACCTTTCCGTTATAGCCGCCATAAAGATCCCATTCCATGCTGGCGTTGGTGTATTGATTTCCGCTGATGTTGGATGCCCATGTGCCTACATACAGTCCGTTTGCTGCGGCGTAATCAAAACCACCTTGCAATGCTGGCGAACGGAAGTTTTGAGAAATGCCGTTAAATACATAATCACTAGTGAAACCAACGTTGGCTGTTACAGCTGGTGCAGGAGCGTCCGCAGCAAAAACAGGCATTGTGCACAGCGCGCCAAGTACAGCAACCAGGAGTTTAGACTTTTGCATGATGTTTCCTTTTTAAAGTTAAGGGCGGGACAAAATTATCCTCGAAACATACCTAGCAGCTTCTGTGCCAGAATATATTTATATAATATAAACAAATTGTTATATTGTGCATTAAAAATAGTGCACAGTTGTTGTGCACTATTTGTTAGCACCTTTATGGCGCAGCGCACCGAACAGGTGCATCAATAAAAGCGCGCAAAGTTTGCTACACTGTCAGTCACTTGTACACAGGAATCATCACTATGTTTACCCCAAAGTCACTGGATGAAATTGCGGCCAAACTTTCTGACGCTGTCGCCAACAGCCCGGTTAAGGATTTTGAAAAAAATGCACGTGCCTTGCTGGCACAGGGTTTTGCCAAGCTGGATCTGGTCACGCGCGAGGAGTTTGATATACAGGCTCAACTGTTGTCGCGTACCCAGGAAAAACTGGCTGAGCTGGAAGCGCGCGTTGCGGCGCTGGAAGCACTGCGCTAATCCATGAGTTTGGCGGTTTTATACAGCCGCGCCCTGTCCGGCATGGATGCCGCGCAGGTGACTGTTGAAGTTCATCTGGCCAATGGCCTGCCCAGTTTTACCATTGTGGGCTTGCCCGAGGCCGAGGTGAAAGAAAGCAAGGACCGGGTACGGGCCGCCCTGCAAAATTGCCAGTTTGAATTTCCCAATCGCCACATCACCGTTAATCTTGCGCCCGCCGACCTGCCCAAGGAAAGTGGGCGTTTTGATTTGCCGATTGCACTCGGCATACTCGCTGCCTCGGGGCAGATTCCTGCAGATAAACTGAACGAATACGAATTTGCCGGCGAGCTGGCGTTGACCGGTGAGTTGCGTGCCATACGCGGTGCGCTGGCGATGACTTACCATGCCGCCAATTGCGGGCGTGCCTTTATGCTGCCGCTGGTTAATGCGGCTGAAGCCGCGCTGGTGGAGCAGGCAACCGTTTATGCGGCAAGCTCATTATTGCAGGTCGCCGCGCATTTGGCGGGGCGTGAAAGGATAGGCCGCTACCTGCCCGATGCGCAGCCGCTCGCGCAACAATACCCGGACATGCTGGATGTAAAGGGTCAGGGACAAAGCAAGCGCGCACTGGAAATTGCCGCTGCCGGCGGACACAGCATTTTGATGAGCGGACCGCCGGGCACGGGGAAATCCATGCTGGCGGCACGGCTGCCGGGCATCATGCCGCAGATGACGCAGGAAGAAGCGCTGGAAAGCGCGGCCATGCAGTCGCTGGGTGGCTTGTTTGAAGTGGCAAAGTGGAAGCAGCGCCCTTATCGCGCGCCGCACCATACTGCTTCGGCCGTTGCGCTGGTGGGGGGTGGCAGTAATCCGCGCCCCGGGGAAATTTCCGTGGCGATGCACGGCATCTTGTTTTTGGACGAGTTGCCCGAGTTTGACCGGCATGTGCTGGAGGTGCTGCGCGAGCCGCTGGAGAGCGGGCGCATTACGATTTCACGCGCCGCAAGGCGCGCCGATTTCCGTGCGCAGTTTCAGCTGGTGGCGGCGATGAACCCCTGTCCCTGCGGTTATCTTGGCCATTACAACGGCAAGTGCCGTTGCACGCCGGATAAAATTTCACGTTATCGCAGCAAAATATCCGGCCCCCTGCTCGACCGTATCGATCTGCAAATCGAGGTGCCCGCGGTGCCGCAGGAAGCTTTGCTCAAGCAGAGCGAGGGTGACAGCAGCAGCATGATTCAGCTGCGGGTGGAGGCGGCGCGGCAACGCGCATTGCAGCGCCAGGGCAAACCCAATGCGCAACTCGAGGTGAGCGAGATTGATACCCTGTGCGCGCCCGATGCGCAGGGCACGGCACTGTTGCAGCAGGCTATCGCCAGACTTAACCTGTCCGTGCGCGCCTACCACAGGGTATTGAAAGTGGCGCGTACCATAGCCGATCTGGCGGCAAGTGAAAAAATTCTCACCGTGCATATTGCGGAAGCAGTGCAATACCGGCGTATGGACAGGCAAAATTCCTGAAGCTTTCTTCGGTTTTATTTGAAAGTGAGGGTTATGTTTCGTACAAGCGGGCTTGCGTAGTCGCTATAGGCAAACATTCGCCAACCCCTGTTTAGGGAATTGTCCGCAGCAACATGGGGCTCTAGCCAGGTGCAACCATGGTAAAATCCGCGCTCATTTTTTGAGCCTGCTAGCCATGAAGCACACACCACACCCGATAGAGAAATTATTAGCCGAGCGTATCCTGATACTGGATGGCGCGATGGGTACCATGATCCAGCGTTACAAGCTGGGCGAGGCAGATTATCGCGGCACACGCTTTGCCGACTGGCACCGCGACCTCAAGGGCAACAACGATCTGCTGGTGATTACCAAGCCGGAAGTGATCCAGGAGATTCACAGCGAATACCTGGAAGCCGGCGCGGACATTATCGAGACCAATACTTTTGGCGCCAACGCCACCACGCTGAAAGCCTATGGCATGGAGGCGCTCAATTATGAGATGAACGTGGCCGGTGCCCGTGTGGCGCGTGAGGCGTGCGATAAATATGCCACTGCCGACAAGCCACGCTTTGTCGCCGGGGTGTTGGGCCCTACTGACAAGACCGCGACCATCTCGCCGGATGTAAATGATCCTGCCGCGCGCAACATCAGCTTCGATCAATTGGTGAACGATTATTCTGAAGCCACACGCGGCCTGATGGATGGCGGTTCAGACCTGATACTGATAGAAACCATTTTCGATACGCTTAACGCCAAGGCCGCCATTTTTGCGGTAAAAGCGGTATTTGATGAACGCGGCGTATCCCTGCCTATCATGATCTCCGGCACCATTACCGATGCCTCCGGCCGCACGCTCACCGGGCAGACCACTGAAGCTTTTTACAACTCGCTGATACACGCCAACCCGATTTCCATCGGTTTGAATTGCGCCTTGGGTGCGGAAGAGCTGCGCCAGTATGTGGAAGAATTATCGCGCGTGGCCAACTGTTATGTGAGCGCGCACCCCAATGCCGGCCTGCCCAATCCGCTGGCCGAAACCGGTTATGACGACACGCCGGAAAACATGTCCGGCCATATCAGGGAATGGGCGAAGAGCGGTTTTCTCAATATTATCGGCGGTTGCTGCGGCACCTCGCCCGCGTTTATCAAAGCCATCGCGGAGACGGTCAAGGAATTTGCGCCGCGCAAACTGCCCCAGATAGAACACAAATGCCGCTTGTCCGGACTGGAGCCGTTCAACATCGGTGATGATTCGCTGTTTGTTAACGTCGGTGAGCGTGCCAACGTCACCGGTTCGGCCAAGTTCAAGCGTTTGATCCTCGAAGGCAAATATGATGAAGCGCTGGAGGTTGCCAAGCAGCAGGTGGAAACCGGTGCGCAGGTGATCGACGTCAATATGGACGAAGCCATGCTGGACGGTGAGGCAGCGATGGTGAGATTTCTTAACCTGATCGCTTCCGAGCCGGATATAAGCCGCGTGCCGCTGATGATCGACTCCTCCAAGTGGAGCATTATCGAGGCAGGCTTGAAATGCGTGCAGGGCAAGGCCATCGTCAACTCGATCTCGCTCAAGGAAGGCGAAGAGAATTTCATAAAGTACGCCACGCTGGTGCGCCGCTATGGTGCGGCCGCGGTGGTGATGGCGTTTGACGAGCTTGGACAGGCGGATACCTTCAAGCGCAAGACTGAAATTTGCAAACGCAGTTACGACATTCTGGTAAACAAAGTCGGTTTCCTGCCGGAAGATATTATTTTTGACCCGAATATTTTCGCGATTGCGACCGGCATTGAAGAACACAACAACTATGCGGTGGACTTTATTGAAGCCACCGCGTGGATCAGAAAAAATCTGCCTTACGCCAAGATTTCCGGCGGTGTGTCCAATGTGTCATTCTCCTTCCGCGGCAATGAACCGGTGCGCGAAGCGATCCACACCGTGTTTCTGTATCACGCGATTAAAGCCGGCATGAACATGGGCATCGTCAACGCCGGCCAACTCGGCGTGTATGAAGAAATCCCCAAAGACCTGCGCGATGCGGTGGAAGACGTGGTGCTCAACCGCAACCCCGACGCCGGCGAAAAACTGGTGAAGCTGGCAGAGAATATCAAGGGCGGCGGCAAGGAACAGGTGGAAGACCTGGAGTGGCGCAAAGGCACGGTGCAGGAACGCCTGACCCATGCGCTGGTGCGCGGCATCACTACTTTTGTGGTGGAAGATACCGAAGAGGCGCGGCTGCAGGCAAAGATGCCGGTGGACGTGATCGAGGGGCCTCTGATGACGGGCATGAATGTGGTGGGCGATCTGTTTGGCGCGGGCAAAATGTTTTTGCCACAGGTGGTGAAATCCGCACGCGTGATGAAGCAGGCGGTGGCGCATCTGGTGCCGTATATTGAAGCGGAAAAATTGCGTTCCGGTGACCTCTCCACCAAGGGCAAGATTGTGATGGCCACGGTGAAAGGCGACGTGCATGACATCGGCAAGAACATTGTCACCGTGGTGTTGCAGTGCAACAACTTTGAAGTGGTGAACATGGGGGTGATGGTGCCGTGCCAGCAGATTCTTGACACCGCGCGCGAACATAAAGCCGACATCATAGGTTTGTCCGGCCTGATCACCCCGTCGCTGGAAGAAATGGCGCATGTGGCGAAAGAGATGGAACGCCAGGGTTTCAACATCCCTTTGCTGATCGGTGGCGCGACAACTTCGCGTGTGCACACGGCGGTAAAAATAGAGCCTAATTACCCCAGCGGTGTGACGGTGTATGTGAATGATGCCTCACGCGCGGTAGGCGTGTGCAGCAATTTGCTCAGCAGCACCTTGCGCGATAACTATGTGGCGGAGATCAAGGCGGATTATGTGGCCGCGCGTGCGCAGCACGAGGGAAAAAAGGGCAAGGGCAGCTATGTGACACTGGAAGAAGCACGTGCGCATGGGGTGAAAACCGACTGGAACACGTACACGCCGCCCAAGCCCTGGCTGCTGGGCGTGCACAAGTTCGAAAATTATCCGCTGGATAAAATCGCCGAGTATATCGACTGGTCGCCGTTCTTTAACGCCTGGGAACTCGCCGGCCGTTATCCCAAAATTCTGCAGGATGAAGTGGTGGGTGTGGAAGCCAGCAAGCTGTTTGCCGATGCGCAGAAGATGCTGAAAAAAATCATAGACGAGAAATGGCTGCAGGCGAATGCGGTGTTTGGCTTGTTCCCGGCGAATACGGTGAATAGTGACGACGTGGAAATTTACACTGACGAGTCGCGCAAAAAAGTGGCGATCACCTGGCATAACCTGCGCCAGCAAACCAAGAAGCCGGCGGATATTCCCAACTACTGTCTGGCCGATTACATCGCGCCCAAAGAGAGCGGAGTGGCGGATTACATCGGTGGTTTTGCAGTGACGGCCGGTATCGGCATCGATGCGCATGTGGCGGCGTTTGAGAAAGCCAATGACGATTACAGCGCGATCATGTTGAAGTCGCTGGCAGATCGCCTGGCCGAGGCCTTTGCCGAATTGCTGCATGCCAGGGTGCGCCGTGAGTTCTGGGGATATGCGACAGATGAAACGCTGGATAACGATGCGCTGATAGACGAAAAATATCGCGGCATCCGCCCCGCTCCCGGCTACGCGGCCTGCCCCGAGCATAGCGAGAAAGGACCGCTGTTTGATCTGCTGCAGGCACCGCTCAATGCCGGCATCACCATTACCGACAGCTTTGCGATGCTGCCCACCGCGGCGGTCAGCGGTTTCTACTTCTCGCATCCTGAGTCTAAATATTTTGCCGTGGGCAAGATCAACAAGGATCAGGTGGAGAGTTATGCCAAACGCAAGGGCATGACCCTGGATGAAGCCGAGCGCTGGCTGGCACCGGTGCTAAATTACTAACTAAACTTAATCAATTTAATACAGGAAACAACAGAGATGGAAAAGAAACGTTCAATGGCCTTGCCTATCGCCGTGATGGTAGCCGCAGGATTTTATTTGTTTGCGATGAATTACCCGTTCAAGGCCACGCAGAAAGTGGATCAGGCGGCCTTGGCCAATCTGGTGAAGACGGACATCAAATTGGGAACAGGTGATGTTGCCGTTGCGGGTAAAACCGTGTCGGTGCATTACACCGGCTGGCTCTACGACGAAACCGCTTCCGGCCATCAGGGCACAAAATTCGATAGCTCGCGCGACCGCAAGCAGCCGTTTGAATTTGCTCTGGGTGGGGGACAGGTTATCGCCGGCTGGGAACAGGGCGTGGCAGGCATGAAAGTGGGCGGCCAGCGCCTGCTGGTGATACCGCCCGAGCTGGCCTATGGCAGCAAGGGGGCCGGCGGTGTGATTCCACCGAACGCAAAGCTGGTGTTTGATATTGAATTGCTGGCAGTGAAGTAAAACTTCCGGAATTATTCCATGTTCTATTTAGAGCTGTTTGCTGCGCTGCACCGGTATAAAGTTGATTATTTGCTGATAGGCGGCTTAGCCGTTTCGTTGCATGGTGTAGAGCGCGCTACGATGGATGTAGATATTACGGTTGGGATGAATCCGAAAAATTTGCATGCATTGATTGATGTTGCACGGGAGTTGAAATTAACGCCTGTGCTGCCCGTTGCCTTGGAATCAATATCGGACATTAATCTTTTGCGTGACTGGCACGAAAATAGACACATGGAAGTGTTTGCTTTGCGTACCCCTGAATTGGCAGGAGTGACCATTGATGTTTTGCTGTTTCCGCCCGTCAGTTTTACCGACATGCAGCAGCACGCGGTAGAATTTGATGTTGCGGGCACACCTATCAAAGTGGTTGCTATTGATGATTTGATTGCACTCAAGCGGGCAGTCGGGCGGCCAATAGATTTGTCTGATGTTGAACACTTGCAAAGGATAAAGGCAGCATGAAGCAGGCATTTAATCCAGGTGACCGAACCTACTATGTTAGCGATGAGCGTTTGCGCGCCTTCAAGGCCCTCACGCCCGCGCAAAAATTGCGCTGGGTTGAGGAGCTGGCGCAGTTTCTGCGCATGGCAAAGTTAAACCCGCCAAAGCGCAAGTCATGAATTTGATTGCCAGTCCACTGTTGGTCACCTCGCTGATGCTGCTGGCGTCCAACCTGTTTATGACCTTTGCATGGTATGGCCACCTGAAAAATCTGGCCAGTGCACCGTGGTATATTGCGGCGCTGCTGAGCTGGGGCATCGCGCTGTTTGAATATCTGTTGCAGGTGCCGGCTAATCGTATCGGTTACACCGCGCTGGATTTGGGACAGCTGAAAATTTTGCAGGAAGTGATTACGCTGGCTGTTTTTGTGCCATTTGCGGTGCTGTATATGAACCAGCCATTGAAGCTGGATTACTTGTATGCCGCGCTGTGTTTGCTGGGTGCGGTGTATTTTATTTTCAGAAGCTAAGGCGGCGTATGGCTTAATTGCCACCGTCGCAAATCCCCCCTAGCCCCCCTTTGCTAAAGTGGGGAATGCGCTGCGATCAAAGCGCGAACTGATTCCCCACTTTTTAAAGGGAGGCCAGGGGGGATTTAAAAACGTTAAGATTTCATATTGATAACAAGTATTCAAAGTACCCAGGGTTTAAAAATGCATATACACATCCTCGGCATCTGCGGCACCTTCATGGGCGGCATCGCCGTATTGGCGAAAAAAGCCGGCTATCGCGTTACCGGCTGCGACGCCAATGTTTACCCGCCAATGAGCACGCAATTGCAGGAGCAGGGTATAGAGCTGATTGAGGGCTATGGGATAGAGCAGCTATCGCTCAATGCGGATATGTATGTGATCGGTAACGTGGTGTCGCGCGGCAATCCGCTGATGGAAGAAATTCTCAACCGCAATTTGACCTACATCTCCGGCCCGCAGTGGTTGTCGCAGGCACTGTTGCAGAACAAGTGGGTACTGGCAGTGGCGGGTACTCACGGCAAGACCACCACCACCTCGATGCTGGCATGGATACTGGAATACGCCAACATGAATCCGGGCTTTTTGATTGGCGGCGTGCCGCAGAATTTCGGCGTCTCCGCGCGATTGACAGACTCGCCTTTTTTCGTGATCGAAGCCGATGAATACGACACCGCTTTCTTCGACAAGCGTTCCAAATTTGTGCACTACCGCCCCCGCACCGCGGTGCTGAACAATCTGGAATTTGATCACGCGGATATTTTCCCCGATCTCGCCGCGATTGAAACCCAGTTTCACCATTTGGTACGCACCGTGCCGGGCCAGGGTTTGCTGGTTAGCAATGGCCGCGAAGAATCGCTTAAACGGGTGCTTAAGCGCGGTTGCTGGACGCCGGTTGAAGAGTTCGGCGCACCTGATTCCGCCCCCTCTCCCACCGGGGGAGGGTTGGGGAGGGGGCGCGGCTGGCAAATCAACGAAGATAATTTAGTCACTTTGAATGGCCAAGCCCAGGGCGTCCTGCAATGGGAGCTGATGGGTGAGCATAACCGCATGAATGCGCTGGCTGC
>Ga0315270_10001365_pt1 | contig 12967 bp, 17 predicted proteins | sample C1_bottom_MG_FD_204932 | JGI IMG/M metagenome (GOLD analysis project Ga0315270, IMG submission 204932) | Sediment microbial communities from Yellowstone Lake, YNP, Wyoming, USA - C1_bottom | ecosystem: Environmental > Aquatic > Freshwater > Lake > Sediment | place: USA: Wyoming | collected... | reverse complement strand
TTCTGATAAAACAATAGGACGTGAGCTCATCATCACCATTTTTTGAACAAATTTCATTTTGTGGTTCAACGGCATGTGCAATCTTTCGAAGATTTTCTTGGCCATTTTTCCACCCAGGAATTCGTGTCCGTGAAAAGTCCAGCCTTGTTTTTTGTTGAAACGTTTGGTTGGTGCTTTTCCAATGTCGTGCAATAAAGCCGACCAACGCAGCCAAACATCATCAGTATTTGGACAAATATTATCGACTACTTCCAGCGTATGGTAAAAATTGTTTTTATGAGTTTGTCCTTCTATTTCCTCCACTTGGTTCAAAGCGGTTAATTCTGGGAGAATAATATCTAAAAGACCGGTTTTATAAAGCAATAAAAATCCAACCGAAGGCATATCGGTAGAAAGGATTTTATTCAATTCATCGACAATTCGTTCACCTGAAATAATATTAATCCTATCCGCATTTTTGGTAATTGAATTCAATGATTTTTCTTCGATTTCAAAACCCAATTGTGTTGCAAATCGAATGCCTCTCAACATTCGCAAAGGATCGTCAGAGAAAGTAATATCAGGATCGAGTGGCGTTTTGATGATTTTGTTTTTCAGGTCTTCCAATCCGTTGAAAGGGTCGGAGAGTTCGCCAAAATTACCTTTGTTTAAAGATAAAGCCAAAGCATTGATGGTAAAATCACGACGGTTTTGGTCGTCTTCCAATGTTCCGTTTTCTACTACAGGATTTCGGCTTTCAAAATGATAGGATTCTTTTCGAGCACCCACAAATTCGATGTCAATTTCTTCAAATCGCAACATTGCTGTTCCGTAATTTTTGAAAACCTGAACTTTTGGCTTTTTTGGAAGCAATTTCGAAACTTTCAAGGCGAGTTCTATTCCGCTACCCACGGCAACAATATCGATGTCTTTTTTGAAGTCTCTTTCAAGAATTAAATCTCTCACGAAGCCGCCAATCACATAACTATCGATGTTAAGTTCTTGGGAAGCTTGAGAAATGACTTCGAATATTTTATTATTTAAGGCTGATTTGTAGTTCATTAATTTTTGTATAATTGTCATTTCGACGAAGGAGAAATCACATAACGAGAGCAACTAATGCGATTTCTCCTTCGTCGAAATGACAAACAATAACATATATTCTTTATTTCCTTATTACTTTCACCTGTGAATCACTAGTCAATTTTATAATCGTCGATGGTTTTCCGGCAATTTTTTCGCGCTGCAAATTTACAACATAGTCCACACCTTTTATAATTTCTGGGCTAATATCTTTGAAGGCAATAGGAGTGGGCTGTCCTGAGATATTTGCTGAAGTAGAAACCAATGGTTTTCGCATTTTTTCCATCAATTTAAAACAAAAAGGCTCTTTTACGATTCGGATTCCTAAAGTATTATCTGTAGCAATTAAATTAGCTGCCACATTTCGTGGTTTATCAAGAATCAAAGTTGTTGGCTTCTCGGATAAATCTATTATTTGCCAAGCTACTTCTGGAATGTCCTTGAAAACATTGTACATCATTTTTTCGCCATTCATTAAGCAAATCATCGATTGCGTTTCGGCTCTTTGTTTGAGTTTGTAGATTTTAGCGACCGCTTCAGCATTTGTGGCATCGCAACCAATTCCCCAAACGGTGTCCGTTGGATAAAGTATAATGCCGCCTTGTTGAATTGTTTCGAAGGCTTTGTGGATTTCCTGGTTGATATTTTCCATATTAAATCTTTTCTAAATCAAAGTGCATTCCTATCTCTTTTAATTTATAATGTATTAGAGTGAATAATTAATTATACAAATTAACAAATAAGGAAAAAGGTGCATTTATAACTTGAATATGCCAAATCATAAAACTGCTTTACAGACTTAATTGTTTAATGATTATTATGCTATTTATGGTTTTAATACATTCGTCTATACTGCTTTCATTCGTGTTTATTGCTAAACTATTATTGTTGTAGGGCATATACATATTTTGATTGGCACGAGAGAACAATCCTATTGTCGTTGTATTTACAGCGCTGCTCAAATGCATAATACCACTATCAGCGCCAATAAAAAGTATCGTATTTGCTATTAATGAACCAATTTCGCGAATATCTTTACTATAAAATGTTGGGGCTTTAAATCCTATTTGTGAAATGTTTTCAACAGGCAAAACCTCAATTATATTATAATTAATTTCAAATTCATTTTTCAATTTTTTATAAAACTCTTCCCACCAAGTTTCTGAATAACATTTGTCTGATGTTGCGTAAGTAAAGATACAGATGGTTTTTTTTTCGCTACTCACGATTGAATCCAATATTTTTTTTCCTTCATTTAGTTCCGAAAGGCTTAATTTAAGATTTAAAGATGGAATTGGGTTATTGTTTTTTATGTATCCTAATGTCGTCAGAAAAAGTCTAAAGTCATAAACGGGATATTTGGCAATATGTTCATAATCTTTGTATTGAGTGTTAATTATTTCGTCTGCTTTCCCGAAAAACTTATATTTCGCGGTGGCAAACTGCGTCGCAATTCTTCCAGACGAAGAACCTTTCTCAATATTTATTACAATATCATAGTGCTGTTTTTTTAGTTTCGTCCAAACCAAAAAATACTGGAATAAATTTTTAAAAGGTTTTTTTGGGAGTTCAATTATATCATTAATATTTTCGTAATTTTTAAATATAATTGGACCCAAACCTCCTTTTACAAATAAATCTATTTTGCAATCAGGAAAAGTAGAAGAGATTTCCTGAATAAATGGAGTTATTAGCAATAGGTTTCCTAATCGATGATTAGGTCTGCAGATTAAAACTCTATTGATTGTAACTTTTTCAGATAAATCGACTGTAGGATTCTTATGAGAATTCCCTAGGTTTTGGGTTAGGATTTTAGTTATAATCCTTCGGTATTCATTTATTTTTGTTAGCATATTCAATGTTTAAAAAATATTATGTATTACTCTTTGGGTGCAATTATTAAAAACGTCAATGGTAGTGTTTTTTGTGCATATCCCGATAGCTATCTGGAGGAACAAAAAATGTATCGAGAACCGTTTATAATAATATTTTTCTTGTTCTGTCATCCTTAGTTTGTCGAAGGACGATTTTCTGTCGAAAATCACTACCATTGACAATAAAGTATCATCAAAAACTAATTATACCAAACGGGTTAGATGGTTTTATTTAATTTTTCTTTAATGTTATCTTTATCCTTAATTTTTTTTCTGTAATAAATTGTTCTTCCTAAAAGGGAAGTTGTGTTTTTTTTCAATAGATATAATTAGGACCACTAGTATTTTGGCATCAAAATAATTGTCAGTTTTTAAAGAAAGTAAGATGTCTTATCATTGTAATTTTATTTAGGTTAATTGTCTTTTATTAGTGAATTTATCCATGGTTTTATTGAAAAAAAACAAAAAAAGTTAGATTTTTTCATTATTTTTTCTGTTTTAATTATATTTTTTTTATTGGTTTCGATTATGGAGTCCAAATCTATTGTCAATTTGCCAGAATAGCTGTTTTTTAATCTTTTAAACTTATTATAATTTCTGAAAAAAGATTTGCGAATTTGTAATAAACACTTGTATTCTTCTGTAGTTTTATGTCCTAATATGTATTTTATAACCTCTGAATTTCGTTTAAAAGAAGAAAATTTCATAACGCCTATTTGCTGTTTTGCATGAACTCTGTAAGAAATCAAGTGCTCCGTGCTATATGAAATAGATTTTCTTGACGCTAATATTAAAGCAATCCATTCGTCATGAAACATGACAGATTCGTTTGGAAAAGGAAAAACGGTTTCAATAATTTCTTTTTTGATACAAAGTGTTGCCCCAGTAACCATATTTCGAATATTAGTAATATAATAGTATAAATCGATTGTTTCCTTTAAATGGTTTTCTAGGAATAGAATATTGTCCCAAAGACTATTTTTCTCTATTTTTTCACCAATATCATTAATCAAATCTCCATTTGAAAATACACCTTCAAGTGGTGGATTTTTATTAAATACGTCAATTATTTTTTTGTTTTTTGTTTTTTCCAAATATCATCCTGATCGCAGAAAAAAATATAATCTCCACTGCTCAATGAAAGCGCTTTTTCGAAATTTTTATTGACCCCAATATTGGTTTCGTTTATGCAAAGTCTTATTAAGTAGGGATACTTTTCTTGAAATTGATAAATTACATTATGTGTATTGTCTTGTGAGCAATCATCACAAATTATTATTTCATCTACTTTATAGATTTGATTAATTATGGATTGCAATTGATCAAAAATAAATGTTTCGCCATTATAAGTGCATAATGCAACTGATATTCTCATGTTTTAACAACTATTTTTTATAAAAGAAACACTTGATTAATCCATCCATCTAAGCTGTATTTTCTATAAATAGATTCTGGAATATCTACATAAGCGCTTTCAAAAAATGAAAGTGGAATTATTGGATTATTTTCATCTACTAACAAAATATTATTTGGGTTATAAAAATCATAATTTACAATATCGGAATTGGTGGTAATTAACTTTTTTTTCAATCCTAAACTTTCAAACACTCTAAAGGTAAGCCCTTTTTGTCCTTTTCTGTTGATGTCTAACAGTGTTTTTGATTTGGCAATCAAGATTGAAACTTCTTCTAATGAAATTTTGTTTGCAAAGAATTCGATTCCGTCTTTTGTGGTAGGTTTTTGTTTGTCTAAAACTAAAAATTTATAGTCTATTTTTAGATCTTTTAAATTTTTAGAAATTTTAAAAAGTATCGGCAAACGTTTGTCTTTTGTGCTGATATTAAAAATTTCATATTCAAAATTGGTGGTCGTTTTTGTTGGTGCTTCAACATAAATCCAATTGGTGAGAAAATTTAGATTGTATTTTTTGCAATCTTCTTTTTCAAAGGAAAAAACCTCGTCAAAACATGGAATTGCTTTTATTATCTTGGGACAACGGACTGAATTATCATTAAAGTATCCAATAGATTTTTGGGTATATTTTTTAATTTCTTTTAAATATTTAGGATCAATAAAATCACCCTTTATGGTCAAAACTAGATCTTGTTTTTCTCCTATTTGTTGTAACTTTTTAATGATTTCTTTTCCGTAGTAAATGTTTTTTAAATTTTTTTTCAGAACATTTTTCAAGATAAAATTATAAATTTTGGTGTAAAAATCAGGGTATTTATATACGAAAAGATGAAAGTCAATATGATTTACTACATAACCTTTCCTTTCAAGAGCATCGGCTATGTGTTTGTTGAATCCCCAATTGTCAAAGCTTATTAAAGTTACTCGCATCAAATAGATGTTATTTTATTTTATTACTGAGCAAAACTAACTAAATTTGCTAAAAGAAATTGTATGAATTTGATATTAAATGATAAACATAAAGATTATGGGGATAAACTGTCAGAACATATAAAATTTTTTGATACCACAGGTACAAATTTTATAATAGGACAAAGAAATAAAATCAAACTTTTTGAATTAGATGGAAAAATAATCAATATCAAATCCTTCAAAATCCCAAATTTTATTAATAAAGTTGTCTATAAATATTTTAGAAAATCAAAGGCCAAACGCTCTTTCGAATTTGCAACAAAGTTATTAGAAAAAGGAATTGGAACCCCACAACCTATTGCTTATCTTGAAAATTTTGACTTTATTGGACTCAAAGACAGTTATTATGTTAGTGAACACCTTCAATGTGATTTGACTTTTAGGGAATTAGTTGAAATCCCTGAGTATCCAGACCATTCCACTATTTTAAGGCAATTTACTCGGTTTTCATTCCATTTACACGAAAATGGAATTGAGTTTTTAGACCATTCACCAGGCAATACTCTGATCAAAAAAAATGCGGGAGGCAAATACGATTTTTTCCTAGTTGATTTAAATAGGATGGAATTTCACAAAACAATGCCTTTTGAACTTCGAATGAAAAACTTATGTCGATTAACTCCTGTAAAAGAAATGGTTGCAGTAATGAGTAATGAATACAGTAAATTATCAGGTGAATCAGAACAGCTTATTTTTGAAACCCTTTGGAAAATGACATCCGATTTTCAGGAGAAATATCATAGAAAAAAGAGATTAAAAAAAAGGCTTAAATTCTGGAAATGATTTTAATATTGTTATCCATAAGGTAGGTTTCCAATTTATTTAACAGTTCATTTAAGGGATATTCATCATAATATTTCAGTGTATTTTCACGAATAAATTGATAGCTATTTTGGTGGTAAATATCAGGTTTTAAATCTTTTAAATGAATTGAAGCGTGTTTCTTTTCATCTTCAAACAGTTGCCAAGTTTCCTTGTCGATTGAAGGTGAAAAAAGTGAAAAAGTTGGTATCTCAAGTGCTTTTGCCATATTTACTGCACCTCCTTCGTTTCCAATTAATACATCGCACAATGATAAAAGCGCCAAGAATTTACGCAAACTTTCACAATATAAATCAAAGTAAATGTTCTTTCTAGTTTTTTCTGCACAAAAATTGTAAACTGCTAATGCTTCATTTTTTTGATTGGGAATATAATTAAAAATGATATTGGCATCAGTTTTTGCCACTACAAAATCAATTATTTTCGCCATTTTGTCTAAAGGGTAGGTTTTAAATTCTTCGCTTCCCAAAATGTTGATCATTATTAAAGGTCTATTTCCATTTACAATTCCGTAACTTTTTAATGTTTTTTCTGCTTCTTTTTTTTCTGCTTCTGTCAAAAAAAGTTTTGGTTTTATATCAGTAATTTTTTCTTTAATTAAAGGTTTTAATAATAAAAGTCGATTGTCTATTGCAAAACCATACTCAGGTGATTTTTTTCCATCAAATCGCATTAAATTATGGTTATAAAAAAGGAAGGAATACCATTTATAATAGGATATTTTAAATTTTGCACCAGAAAAAAGGGTAATTAAATTACTTTCTAATTTGTTATAAATGTCAATCACTACATTATATTTTTTTTGTCTTATTTTAAAAATAAATTGGAACAATGAGGGATAGGATTTTCGAACCTTATTAGATAATTCAATTATGTTATCAATGTTAGGATTTTCTTTTAAAACATCGACACAATTAGGGTAGCACATAAAATCTATTATAGAATCGGGATATTTTTTCTTAAGATTATTGCACAATATAGAACTTGTAAGCACATCTCCAATTCTTTTTTGCTGAATGATAAGTATTTTCATTTTTGTTTTTATTAGAATTGTTTAAAAAACAACTTCTCTTAATTATTTCATTTTTTTATATTTTAACCAAAGTGTAAGGTAGCATTTTAAAACGGCAAAAGAATGTAAATAGGCTAGAATATAACCTTCTTTCCCATCAAGAAAACCCAGTTTTATAAAATAGTGAATGATGAATTTATGCAAAGGCTTGATAAAGAAATGGTAAAATTTTGGCTTTATGTTACTATTATACAAATAATTGGCTTTTATTTGGCTATATGCATTTAATTTTTCGTTGTAAAGGTCAAAACTTTTGTAACTACTATCATCTAAACGTTGTTTCAATACCCCAGTTTTTTCAGTTGTTTGAATAGCAAAATTGATATTATCCGATGTTATGTGGCAATATTTTTTATTAAAAAAACGAATTGTCTTTCTGTTTTGGAAGCCTCCGTGTTTGATTTCTTTGTCAAAAAAAATAAAATTATGCTTTACAAAATAGGCTTTATTTTTTTCAGTTGCTGAAGTAATAATTAATTCATCTTTAAGATCTGGAGAAATAATTTCATCTGAATCAAAAAGGAATAGCCAGTCATTTTTTGCACTAGATACAGCTGAAGTAAGTAGTGTAGAAAAATTTGAAAATTCATTTTCTAAATAATCTATTTTTGACCCATTAGCAATGCCTATCTTTTTTGTGAGTGCAGAATAATTTAATATAATAATCTCATTCGCAAAAGAGAGATTTTCCAAATATTCTTTGCTGATAGACTCGTCGCTAAGGCAAACTACTAAGGCACTAATTTTGGAAGACTTATAATTTTTGTTCATAAAATAGAATATTAGTGCAATATTAATAATTTTAGATTTATAACTTTGATGAAAATTATTTTAAATGAATAAACTACCCATTTTAATGTATCATAATGTTTGCCAAACTGAAAATGAAAGCAAGGGTTTGAGTATTTCTAAAGCAAAATTAGAACTGCAATTGGAGTATTTAAGCAAGAATAATTATGCCACTTTTCATTTTTCTGAACTCGTAAATATGAAAACTTTGCCTGAAAAAAGTATTGTGCTCACTTTTGACGATGTAACTGAAAATCAGTTGATTTATGCCGCTAATTTGTTAGAAAAATACAATTTGAAGGCCAGTTTTTTTATTCCTTTCGCCTATTTAGGAAAGACTGATTTATGGAATTTTGGAACTGAAAAAATAATGACAATCGACCAATTGAAACAATTAAATCCCAAATGGATTGAATTAGGATATCATTCTTATGAACATAAAAAATACGATTCGATGTCTGAATTAGCGATTCAAAAAGATTTTATAAAGTGTAATAGTATTATAAAAGAGAACGATTTACAGGTTTTTTCAGCTTTGGCCTACCCTTATGGGAATTATCCTAGAAATAAAACGGATAATCAAAAGTTTAAAAATTTAATTCATAAAAACGGGATTAAATTTGGCTTAAAAATAGGGAATAGACCCAATCAATTTCCATTTAAAGACAATTATGAAATTAAGCGTATTGATATTAAAGGCGAAGATAGTTTTTTAGCTTTCAAATTAAAATTGAGGTTTGGCAAATTAAAATTATTTTAATTTTTTTTCTAGTAGCAATAACTTGGCATATCTAGAAAACACACCATAAGCATCTATTGCTGCAGCTGCAAGACCTGGTACTCCATCTAGGAATACTCTTTTTACAAAATAGGTATGAAAAAAACGATAAAATGGTTTGAAAAAAAGTAAAAACAAACTGCTTTTTTTCCCTTTGTCAAAAGCCATTTTTGCCTGAAACCAGGCATATTTATCTTTTTTTTCTATAAAAGAGAATAGTCCTTTGTAGGTTAAATGAATCATATAATTTTTTAAGACACCAATTTTTCCTTCGACAATTAATTTTTCATGAACCGCGTTTTCAAAGTAAACATTATGATGTTTTACTAATCGGATTACTTTATCGGTATAATGAAATAAAAATCTACCCATAAAAAAATGAGGAAACCAAATTTTATATGCAGAATAACTATCAGACTCTATGCTTTTTAAAATTTCAATTTGAAGTTTTTCGATAACTCTTTCATCAGCATCAAGAAATAAAATCCAATCTCCCACAGCAAAATCTATAGCGTAATTCCTTTGATTGGAGTAATTATCAAATTGTCGAGTTATTAACGTAACGCCTAGCTCAGTTGCAATTTCACGAGTAGCATCGGTACTAAAAGAATCCAATACAATAATTTCATTTGCAAATGCCACTGATTGAATGGCATCTGCAATATAAAATTCTTCATTGTAGGTAAGTATGATAACTGATAATTTAACCATTTTGGTTTTTGGTAGTAATTAAAAAAACACTAAACAGCCACATCATATTCGCGCAACGCATTATTCAACGATGTTTTCAAATCCGTTGAAGGTTTACGAGTACCAATAATCAAAGCGCAAGGCACCTGGAAATCTCCAGCAGCAAACTTTTTAGTATAACTTCCAGGAATTACCACGGAACGAGCAGGAACAAATCCTTTTCTTTCAACGGGAGTTTCTCCAGTAACATCGATGATTTTTGTAGAAGCGGTCAAACAAACATTCGCACCAAGAACGGCTTCTTTTCCAACGTGAACACCTTCAACGATAATACAACGTGAACCAATGAATGCTCCGTCTTCGATAATTACCGGTGCAGCTTGTAAAGGCTCCAGAACACCGCCGATTCCAACACCGCCAGAAAGGTGGACGTCTTTGCCAATTTGAGCACAACTTCCCACAGTTGCCCAAGTATCTACCATTGTTCCTGAATCTACATAAGCACCAATGTTTACATAACTTGGCATCATAATTACTCCGCCAGCCAAAAAAGCACCATAACGAGCAGATGCTCCAGGAACCACGCGAACTCCTTTTTCGGCATAATCTCTTTTGAGCAACATTTTGTCGTGGTATTCGAATATTCCAGCTTTTAATGTTTCCATTTTTTGAATCGGGAAATATAAAACAACGGCTTTTTTCACCCATTCGTTTACTTGCCAACCTTCGGCAACAGGCTCGGCAACACGTAATTTTCCTGAATCTAATAATTCGATAACTGATCTAATGGCATCAGTAGTTTTTGTTTCTTGCAACAAAGCGCGGTTTTCCCAAGCTTGTTCTATTATGGATTGTAATTCGTTCATTTTGTTAAAATTTTGAGCAAAGATACCATTTTTAACCAAAAGCAAAAAGTCAAATCGAATGGAAAATGTTATATATTTGTATTTTAAATCGATTCATTATGGAAACAATCAGATTAGAATTTCAGCCCAACATCAAAGCCAAAATCTTGGAATTATTGAGTTCGTTCTCTTCGGATGAATTGAAAATAGTTCAAGAAGATCTTGATTTTGATAGAAATAAGAGAAAATTGGATTTAGAATTAGCTAAAATCAATAACGGAACTGCAGAATTTTGTTCTGCGGATGAATTAGATCTAATGATGGACGAAATTTTTACGGAATATGACAATAAAATTCAGTAAAGTTTTTCAATTAGATGTGATAGATCAAGTTCGTTATATTTATAAAGATAAACCTCGAGCTGCTTTAAAATATAGAAAAGACTTGATAACAAACATCAAGAAAGACTTGAAACATCCTTATCATTTTAAAGAATCAATTTATTCTGATGGTGATGAAAATATAAGAGATTATGTTTTTAAAGGATACATTTCCGTTTATAAAATCGACATAAAGCAAAATTCTATTTTAGTTTTTGGATTTATCAAATACAGGAATTTCCTTTAAACATAAAAAAATTATGGAAACCATCAGACTAGAATTTCAGCCCAACATCAAAGCCAAAATCTTGGAATTATTGAGTTCGTTTTCTTCGGATGAATTGAAAATAGTTCAAGAAGATTTGGATTTTGATGAAAATAAGAAAAAAATAGCTATTGCTTACGCTAAACTAAAAAGCGGTACTGAGAAAATGTATTCAATAGATGAGATTGATGCAATTTTGGATAAAACATTTTCGGAATATGATAGTTAGTATTTCTAATGAATTTCTAAAATTATTAACAGAACAAGTTCGTTACATTTATATAGACAAACCAAGAGCAGCTTTAAAATTCAGGAAAGATTTACTTAAAAACATCAAAAAAGACTTAAAACAACCATTTCACTTCAAGAAATCAAGATACATTGATAATGAAAATATAAGGGATTATGTTTTTAAAGGATATGTAATTATCTATGAGATTGATATTGAAAATAAAATAGTTTCTGTCTTTGGTTTCATAAAATATAAAGACACCTTATAAATGTCAAGAATTCTCGCCATAGATTACGGACAAAAACGAACCGGAATAGCCGTTACCGATGAACTACAAATCATCGCTTCGGGTTTGACGACGATTCCATCTTCCACAGCCATTGCTTTTTTGAAGGATTATTTCTCTAAGGAAAAAGTAGAAGCAGTCCTCATTGGCGAACCCAAACAAATGAATGGTCAACCCTCAGAAAGCGCTTCCATAATAAAAGGATTTGTGACTCATTTTACGAATCATTTTCCAGATATGAAAGTCATTCGAGTGGACGAGCGTTTTACCTCGAAAATGGCTTTCCAGTCTATGATTGACAATGGAATGAGCAAAAAACAACGCCAAAACAAAGCGCTGATTGACGAAATATCAGCAACTATAATGTTGCAGGATTATTTGACCCGCAAAATGTTTTAACTTTACTGTTATTTTCAATTCCATAATTTTGATTACTTTTGCATCCAATTTTGATTAAAACGCATTTAAACTAATATTGTAATACAATGATTTTACCGATTGTAGGATACGGTGATCCAGTTTTAAGAAAGGTAGGAGAGGAGATTACTCCAGATTATCCTAACCTGAAAGAACTTATTGCCAACATGTATGAAACGATGTACAATGCCTATGGCGTGGGGCTGGCATCACAACAAGTAGGATTGAATATTCGTCTTTTTGTAATCGATACGACGCCTTTCGCTGATGATGAGGATTTGTCAATCGATGAACAGCGACAATTAAAAGGATTCAAACGAACTTTTATTAATGCTAAAATGCTCAAGGAAGAAGGCGAATTGTGGAGTTTTAATGAAGGCTGTCTCAGTATTCCGGACGTTCGCGAAGAGGTTTATCGACACGAAAAAATCACCATAACCTATTGCGATGAAGATTTTAATGCAAAAACAGAGGTTTTCGATGGTCTTATTGCAAGAGTGATTCAGCACGAATACGATCATAACGAGGGAATCTTGTTTACCGATTTGATCTCTAGTTTAAAAAGACAATTGGTTAAAAAGAAATTACAAAACATTATGGATGGCAAAGCAAGACCCGATTACAGGATGAAATTTTGCAACAAAAAAGGAAGATAAACGCTCAACCACAACCACAATGTCAATTACAATATCAATTTAAAATAATAAAATTTAAAAATGAATTTAGAAAAAATATTATCAATTTCGGGAAAGCCGGGTTTATATGCTTTAAAAGTACAAACACGTAACGGATTTCTAGTAGAATCTTTGATAGACGGAAAGAAGCTTGCGGTTAATTTAAAAGTAAACGTAAGTTTATTGTCTGAAATTTCAATTTATACTATCACAGCAGAAAAACCTTTGAGCGAGGTAATGCGTAATATTGCTGTCAAAGAGAATGAAGGTCCTGCTATTTCGCATAAAGAAGACAATGCTACACTTGTAGCCTATTTTTCTGAAATTCTACCGGAATACGATTCTGAAAGAGTATATCCTTCCGATATTAAAAAAGTTTTGAATTGGTATAACTTA
>Ga0315270_10001363_pt1 | contig 12976 bp, 8 predicted proteins | sample C1_bottom_MG_FD_204932 | JGI IMG/M metagenome (GOLD analysis project Ga0315270, IMG submission 204932) | Sediment microbial communities from Yellowstone Lake, YNP, Wyoming, USA - C1_bottom | ecosystem: Environmental > Aquatic > Freshwater > Lake > Sediment | place: USA: Wyoming | collected... | reverse complement strand
AATTACAAATTGCTATTAATTCGTAATTCGTAATTCATAATTCTATTACGCTTCTGCCAACATTTTTTCTCCTGCTTCGATAGCGTCTTCAATGGTTCCTTTAAGGTTGAAAGCTGCTTCTGGCAAGTGATCTAATTTTCCGTCAATGATCATATTAAATCCTTTGATGGTGTCTTTAATGTCAACCAAAACTCCTTTTAATCCTGTAAATTGTTCTGCTACGTGGAAAGGTTGTGACAAGAAACGTTGTACACGTCTAGCTCTTGAAACCGCCAATTTATCGTCTTCAGAAAGTTCTTCCATACCTAGAATCGCAATAATATCTTGCAATTGTTTGTATTTTTGAAGAATCTCTTTTACTCTTTGTGCACAGTCATAATGCTCATCACCAATAATTTGTGGAGTCAAGATTCTAGAAGTTGAATCCAATGGGTCAACCGCAGGATAAATCCCTAACTCAGCAATTTTACGAGACAATACTGTAGTAGCATCTAAGTGAGCAAATGTTGTAGCTGGAGCCGGGTCAGTTAAATCATCCGCAGGAACGTAAACCGCTTGTACCGATGTAATAGATCCTTTATTTGTTGATGTAATACGTTCTTGCATCGCTCCCATTTCGGTAGCCAATGTTGGTTGGTATCCTACTGCAGATGGCATACGTCCTAAAAGTGCCGAAACCTCAGAACCTGCTTGTGTAAAACGGAAGATATTATCCACGAAGAACAATACATCTTTACCTTGATCTGAACCTGCTCCATCACGGAAATATTCTGCGATAGATAATCCTGACAAGGCTACACGAGCACGAGCTCCAGGAGGTTCGTTCATTTGTCCGAAAACGAAAGTAGCTTTAGACTCTCTCATTCCTGGCATATCTACTTTAGATAAATCCCATCCACCTTCTTCCATAGAGTGCATAAAAGCATCTCCGTATTTTATAATTCCTGACTCTAACATCTCACGAAGTAAGTCATTTCCTTCACGTGTTCTTTCTCCTACTCCTGCGAATACTGAAAGTCCACCGTGACCTTTTGCTATATTGTTGATCAACTCTTGAATCAATACTGTTTTACCAACACCAGCACCACCAAACAATCCAATTTTCCCTCCTTTTGAGTAAGGCTCAATCAAATCGATAACTTTAATACCTGTGAATAAAACTTCTGATGAAGTGGATAAATCTTCGAATTTTGGAGCTGGTCTGTGAATAGACATTCCGTTTTCACCGTCTTTTGGCAAGTTTCCAAGACCATCAATGGCATCACCGATTACGTTGAACAAACGTCCGTAAACATCTGCTCCGATTGGCATTTGGATTGGATTTCCAGTTCCAACTACTTCATAACCTCTGCTCAAACCGTCTGTTGAATCCATTGAGATGGTACGAACGGTGTTTTCACCGATGTGAGATTGTACTTCAAGAACTAATAAAGTTCCGTCTTTTTTTGTGATTTCTAATGAATCATAAATTTTTGGAAGTTCAACATCTTTTCCGTTAAAAACTACATCGACAACTGGTCCGATGATTTGGGCAACTTTTCCTATTACTTTTGACATTGCTTATGTATTTATTAAATAGCTATTCAGGTTTATGAAGTACAGCTAATCGAAACTAATCGACTGGATGCGATTTCAGTGCGCAAAGGTAATTTTTTAAAATATAAAAATCAATACTTTTTTTATAAAAAAAAAGACTGTTTTTAATGGTCTGTTCACATAAGAGAAATTAATCCCCAAAAGTGATTAAAAACAAAAAAACCACCACGTTACCGTGATGGTTATTATAAATTACCGTTTTTAATTTAAAGGGTGCTTGGAAACAAAATTCTATAATCGGCTAGACTTACTCCTTTAAGATTTGATCCGTATTTTAAATTTATAGCTTCAATGAATTTATTTGCAATTAATGCATATCCTCTTGGAGAAGGATGAACACCATCTGTAGAAAAACCACCACCTGTTATATAATCGCCAGTTACTGTAAATCCGTTAGCCGAGATTCCGCCGTTTGCAATTTGAGTCATCAAAGCATTTGCATCAACAAAAGCCAATCCTTTTGCAGTTGCCACACTTAAAATTTTTGCGTTATAAGAATCAGTGGCCGCTTTTACCAATGCAACTTCACTTGCTGTTAACGTTGAGCTGTCATTCATTGGATAAGTAACCCCAATAGTGTTATTAGTAGCTGGATAGCCTGGCTGAGAAGTTCCAATTGAAACACCTGCGGTTAATAATATATAATCTCTAGATGCTACAGCATTGCTTGCATGACGAGCCTTGCCATATAAATTTCCTAGAAATGCAGCCGTTGCTGGTGGATATCCTGCTTGAGTAAATCCTCCTGTATATAAAGCAGTAGCGTCATAAGCCAACATTTCATCTGATATTAAAAGTGGATTCTTAGAACTAACAGTTAATGTTTGGAAACGAGCTGGCTGCCCAGCAAATGCCAACATGTCGTTCATAGCTTTAAATAATGGATTTAACTGTCCAACTTGCGTTGCGTTCAAAGGCACAGGGTTTGTAGCTATGTAAGTAAAAAAAGGCACTGTGTTTACATAAGGTATATTTGCAATCACACCCTTTGCTCCTGCAGAAGTTAAGGTGTTTACCAATGCATCGTATGTAGCATCAAAACCGACACCTGCAGCTCCTGAAGAAGGTGTTAATGGATTTGTTCCGTCTCCTCCAGATGTTGCATATCCTAAAACATCATTGTTGCCTATCCAAAGTGAAAAGAATGTTGGCGTTTGAGACATTGCATAAGCTAAAACTGAAGTAGTAGCATTTGGAGCAAATCGAACATAATATGGATTTGCAGTTCCTACAGAAAGTCCCGCTGCACTACCATAGCTTGGTGATAATAAATGGAAACTTTTAGCTCCCGGAACTCCACAGTTGTTGTAAGGTCCGGCTGCTGCTATTGAGGTCAGAATCTCTGTTGATGGAGTTCCGGCAACCGGAACAGGAGCTTTTCCACCAGTTGAAGCCATTCTCGGTCCAGAATATTGAACTCCATTAATTTTAAATCCGCCAATATTATCAGCCATAAATGGAATTTTAAATGCTCCACCTCCCACTGTTGCAAACTGTTGTGCCAATATATTTGTGTAAGAAACTTTTTGCCCTTCAATAAATAAAGCGCCGTCTGAATATCCTGCAGTTAAAGAGTTCCCTAAAGATACATATTTAGTGAAAATTGCCGTTCCTGCAGTTGGTGGTAATCCGTCTGATGTATTATAAACTACGGTTGCAACATCATTATTATTACATGCTACAAAGGTTAAAGAAACCAATACTAGCCATTTGAAATTTTTTATCATAATCTTATATTTTTATAAATTTTTGACTGATTTAATTACGGATTAATTGTCCAAGAAACAAAATATTGTTGTCCTACTGCGCCAGCACCCAAAACTTGAGTGTAATCTTTACCTCCAATATTAGTTGCACCTAATTTAAGTATCGATTTTATTTTTGGAATACCATAGTTAATTTGTGCATCAACAACCGTAGCGGCAGAAATCATTCCATCAACCATTGTAGATTCCCATAAATACTCATTATTCCATCTTACACTAGCATTAAATCCAAAGTTTTCGAATAATTTTTCATTACCAACAGAAGCTTTAACTCTATGCTTTGGTGTATTAAAACCGGCTTCAAAACCTGGGTCTTTTGCTTGGTCAAATTGAAAGTCAGCATAGTTATAACTAATTCCAAAATCATAGCTGCCAAACATTCTTTTAGAAAGACCTATTCCAACACCTAATGATTGAATTTTTACATCTGTATTAGTATATAATTGATAAGCTCTGTAATTTCCATTGCCAAGAGCGTGCAAAGTTTGAACAGCAGGATTAGTAACATAAGTTGGCGCACCTTGAGCAAAATCAAAAGTTTCGCTTGCAGTTCCGTACAATGGAGCAACAACTACTAAGTTTCCAATAAAGTTATTGTAGGTGTTATAGTATCCATTAATGTCAATATTAACCTCTTTGATTTGAGAACGATATCCTAGTTCAAATGCTTGTACCTCTTCAGGTTTTACATTATTTACATTTGTTTTTTTCAACAATGCAGCCGCTCCAGGCGTATTTCCAGGATGAGTGGCAGCGAAAGCAGCAAATGCATCAACCGAAGTTTTAGTATAAGAATTTTGGTATGCATTCACCCCTGTCATAACTACAGAAGAACCACCTGCATATACTTGTCCAATTGCCGGTGAGCCACTTACTACAGGTCTTGTTTCAGAATATCTTAATAAGTTATCTGGTGCAGAACCTACTAACACGTATGGACCAACATTGAAACCAATATATTGGTCTTGTGTACTTGGGTTTCTAAAACCTGTTTGATAAGATGCTCTGAAATTATGTTGCTTGTTAGCTCCAGCTGCATATACTAAGGATACTCTTGGAGAATAACTTCCGTCAAAGTTTTTAGATTTATCATAACGAACAGATCCTGTAAATTTAAATCTGTCTTCCATGAATTTTTTTTGTAGTTGTGCATAAACACCGTATTCATTATAATAAATAGGACCACTAGCGTCTGTATAAATTCTACCGTGAGAATTCAATTGATATTGTCTGTAAGATCCGCCAACTTGAATTTCTCCAAATTTAATAATGTCTTTAAAATTATAATTAGCGTCAGAATGGTAAATTCTAGAATTATCCACTAATTTAGATCCCGACAACACATCTGGATTACTAATTACTTGATTAAAAGCATTTTGAAATTCTGGACTTCCTGGAATCAATCTACCTGTTTCTGCTACGTTTCTTGCAATAATATGTGCATTATCAGGTGTTTGCCCTGCTAATGTAGCTCCAATGAAGGCTCCTGCGTATTGCCCAAACCAAGTGTTATCAGATTTCCAAGCTCGATTTACATTAATTCCTGTAAATTGCATATCATAAGAACTTCCTCCATCTTCTGAAGTAGTATAACCTCTTAAGAAAAAGTTTTTTCCTTTAAATTCCAATTTATGCTGTTGCATAAAAAAGTTATTTAGGTAATAACGATTTGCCCCTTGATAAACTGCATTTCCAAAACCAAATTTACTTTGCCAAATAACCTCTAGTTTTTCATCTCCAAATGGTCTCAAATGAAGTGAAAAATCTATTTTTGTATTAGCAGCTTTGTTATTAGTCAAATCTACTTCATTGTATCCCGTTCTGCTGACGTTTGTACTTGGAAGTAAATTTACAGCTGAGGCTGGAATTAATCCTAAGTCCGCAAGTGATTGTCCAACTGCTTTTAAATTTGTTGAAACTTCGTCACCATATATGTTGATACCGTCATAATTAATATCACTTCTTGTTATTCCTTGTCCTTGACGGTTTTTGTCATCATAATTTGTGGCATACCAGTCTGTTCCTTGCATAAAAGTCATGTTGACTTTGGCTGCAAAATATTTATTGAAAGCATGTGCCATTCTTATTCCGAAATCATGAAACTCATTTGTTCCCGCTGCTTCTTGGCTAGTTACACCATATTTTAAATAGGTTGAAATCCCCTGATACGTAAATGGACTTTTACTATTCATAAACATAATTCCATTAAAAGCATTTGCACCATACAATGCAGATGATGCTCCTGGTAATAACTCTACGCTTTGAACATCAATGTCCGAAACTCCAATCATATTCCCCAACACAAAGTTTAATAATGGAGAAGAGTTATCCATTCCATCTACTAATTGCATAAAACGAACGTTTGCAACTGTTGCAAAACCACGAGTGTTTATTGACTTGAAAGTCAAACTACTGGTGTTCATTTGAACTTCTTTTAGATTTTCTAATCCATCATAAAAAGTAGGAGACGCAGTTCTTTTAATATCTTTAATTCCCATCCTTTCAATGGTTACTGGAGATTCTAACACCCTTTCCGGTGTTCTTGATGCTGAGACTACAACTTCATCTAATGTTGTTTGTGCATCGGTAAGTTTTATACTTACATTTTGATTGTTTGAAGTAATACTGACTTTCTTAGTTTCATGTCCTAAACTAGTCACTTCAATTGTAAAAGGTAGGCTTTTTGATGAAATTAAGGTGAATTTTCCATCAGCATCGGTGACCGTTCCTGCCTTATCACCAATAACTTTGATGTTTGCGCCAGGAATAGGCTGGTTGTTACTGTCAGTAACTGAACCTGTAATTGTATTTTGAGCAAAAGAAATGCTGCAAAAAAACAAAGACAAAATAAGTAAATACACTCTCATTGGGTTAAATTTTGTTGGTTAATGCTGCCAAAGTACAAATAATTTTGATATTAATAAAAAAACATAATATTAATTTAATATATCATAATTTAAGAATATTTACATATTCTATCTATTATTAAATTAATGATGATTATTTAGTTAAAAATATGCGATATATTATGCGTGCATATAAAATTTATTTCCAAAAATGAACTTATCTTAAAAATTATAATCAATAAAAAGATTACAAAAAAAAAGCGAGATCAAAAAATCTCGCTTTAAATGAATTTATATGTAAGTGTTTAGCTACTCCACAGTAACTGACTTAGCTAAATTTCTAGGCTGATCTACATTACAACCTCTCATAACCGCTATGTGATATGATAAAAGTTGTAAAGGAATTGTAGTTACTAACGGAGACAACGCATCTGATGTTTCCGGAATTTCAATTACATAATCCGCCAATTCACGCACTTGAGTATCTCCTTTAGTTACAATGGCTATGATTATTCCGCTTCTGGATTTAATTTCCTGGATATTACTAACAATTTTGTCATAATGACCTTGTTTTGGCGCAATAATAACTACTGGCATATGCTCATCTATCAGAGCGATAGGTCCGTGTTTCATTTCCGCAGCAGGATAACCTTCGGCATGGATATAGGATATTTCTTTGAGTTTTAATGCTCCTTCAAGAGCGACCGGAAAATTATACCCCCTGCCTAAATACAAACAATTGTGTGAATCTTTGAACACAGCTGCAATTTCTTTGGCTTTAGCATTCGTTTCTAATGCTTCTTTTACTTTTTCAGGTATAATTTCTAATTCCTGTAAATATCTATGAAAATCTGTGTTGGACAATGTTCCTTTGGCTTTTGCCAAACGCAACGCCATCATTGTTAGTACAGTAATTTGAGTGGTAAATGCTTTGGTAGAAGCTACACCAATTTCTGGACCTGCGTGAGTATGGGACCCAGCGTGAGTCTCACGAGAAATGGAAGAACCAACTACATTACAAACCCCATAAACAAATGCCCCTTTTTCCTTGGCCAACTTTATGGCAGCCATTGTATCTGCAGTTTCTCCAGATTGAGATATGGCAATTACAACGTCTCTGCTGCTTATAATTGGATTTCTATATCTAAATTCAGAAGCATATTCCACTTCAACAGGAATTCTGGTAAATTCTTCAAATATATATTCTGCCACTAACCCTGCATGCCACGAAGTTCCGCAAGCGACAATAATAATTCTTTCTGCATTCAGAAATTTTTCTAAATTATCCTCAACGCCTGACATTTGTATTATGCCTTCATTTGCATGAAGTCTTCCACGATAAGTATCTTTTATAACATCAGGTTGTTCGTATATTTCTTTCAACATAAAGTGATCGTAACCTCCTTTTTCAATTTGCTCCAAGTTCATTTGGAGTTCTTGAATATAAGGATGAACTAAAGAATCATCTTTAATTTTTCGAACTTTCATTGGCTTGTGCAACCTGATATTTGCCATTTCACCGTCTTCTAAATATACGGCATTCGAAGTGTATTCTATAAATGGTGAAGCGTCTGAAGCAATAAAATATTCCCCTTCTCCAATTCCTATTGCCAATGGACTTCCCAAACGGGCAACAACAATTTCATCAGGATTTTTTTTGTCAAAAACAGCTATTGCATAAGCTCCAAATACTTGATTCAATGCGATTTGAACTGCTTTTCCTAATTTTAATTTTTCCTTTTTCTGAACTTCTTCTATAAGATTTACAAGAACTTCGGTATCTGTATCTGAATGAAAAACATACCCTCTTTTTATTAATTCTACTTTCAGAGGAGCATAATTTTCGATAATTCCGTTATGAATTATTACCAAATCACCTGAATTAGAAAGGTGTGGATGAGAATTCACATCATTTGGAATCCCGTGTGTTGCCCAGCGAGTGTGTCCAATTCCAATTGTTCCATTGGTGGAAATTTCTTTTGCAGCTTTGGCTTCTAGATCTACAACTTTGCCTTTTGTTTTACAAAGTTTAATATCTTTTCCGTCAAATAACATAACGCCAGCACTATCATATCCCCTGTATTCAAGCCTTTTTAATCCCTTTATTACTATAGGATAAGCTTCTCTGTAACCGATATATCCAACAATTCCACACATAATTTTGGTTTAATTTGGTTTTGTATAATAAATTTCAAGTTTTAATCTTTTATCAACTGGAACAGTAGATTTACCCCCAAAAAGTATAGTTCCAAGCGGATTCATAACACTAGCTTTTGGAGCTTGTGAAATTTTTAAGGTTGGTGTTTTTAACTTATTGGAATTAGCAATTTTTATATCTTCGGTAACGACAACACCCAACTTAACATTTGTTGAATCGGCATATTTTACAAGGTTTCTAATATGATTTGTGATTCTGATTTTATAGGTTGAACCTCTTTTAGTTACTGCGTCTTTATTGATGTTTCCGTCAAATATTACTTTTGCAGCTTTGGGTCTAACTGCTGATGAACCATCAACAAAATAATCAATTACAGGGCGATTATTGGTAAAATCATATAAATAAATCCTGTCTGGTTCGTAACTCTTTTTAAAATCTGCATTGTCAGCATCTACATAAAAAACAAGATTAGCTTCGTTGATTAACCAGCCACTCTTTCTAATAATATCTAATTCGTCTGCTACTCCATTTGGAGAACCAGTTGTTCCATCTGCGCCAAAAAGATCTGGGCCAAAGAGCTTTATTACAGCTAAAGAACCTTCGCCTCCTTTTAAATACAATTTATCGTCTCCAAGAATTGGGTTTGAGTTACTAGTGGCATTAGAATAATCAAGATTTGTATTGCTCTGAACCGGCAAACTAACCGTATTTCCTGACATATTAAGAATAATCGACTTTTCAACTCTAGTTACAGTAGTTACGGTGCCCACTGTCGTAGATAAATCTTCTTTGTACTTAATAGTAATTGTCCCTTTAGCAAAATTTATCATTGCTAAACTTCCAGCGTCAGTTGATTGTTCCACTTTGAAATACAATCCTCTAAAATAATTTTTAAAAACATCATTTGTAGTTAAACTTCCTGCTGGTGCATGAATTATTTTAGAATCGAAAAATTCCTTGTTCAATTTCAAACGCATACTTGGTGGAGTTCTTGTTGTGGTAACTTTCCCCGTTGTTGCATCAGTAACATTTACTTTATGCTCTGCCGGGTCAAAGAAAAACTCATTGTTTTGCGCAACATTTGCATCATCATTCAAACGACTTCCGATTTTAAGGTTGTCGAAATCAGTATTTTGATCGGTAAAGTATTTTTGTGCAACTTGAAATCCTCCCACTGGGTCTAAATCTCTCATAAAATAACCCGATTCATATACACTAAGTTTTATTTTTGCTTTAGGCTCTCCGTAAATAGAATCTAATTCATACACATGATTGCCGCTTGCATCTGTTGATAATAATGTGCTAAAATAAGGCACCTCAACATACACGCTATCAATCACAGGATTTGCCCCAATAACAGGATCTGGGCTTGCCATTATTATTTGGGTTGCAAAATTTGCGGTTGTTTTTCCAAAAGCAGGATTATCATAAATTCCCAAAGCATTTACAGCAAGATTATCTGATTGAATGGGTGTGATTTTTTCGTTATAAGCCACTACGCTTGAAGTATATTTAGCTAAATCAAAATGATTTTCGCCAATTAAAGCATCTCCTACTGTACTATATTCTTTATCACAAGAAACAAAAAGAAGGATACTTACAAAAAATAAAATGGATTTAATAATAGAATTATTGTGCATGTTTACTAGAAAATATTTAATTTATAGAACAAAATTTTTATAAAAATTAGAATACGCTTCTGCGAATTTATCTTTCGGGGCGAAAGGTAAAAAAGGTTTTCCTGAAGATTCTATAAATTTTGTTAAACTTGAAGAGAGGTTCTCTGAAGCGATAATAATAGCGTCAGAATGACTGATAGTAGCTCTCATAATGCTTTCGTAATCTGGATTTTCCAAGTCTAAAATAGCTTCGCTTGGCACACCGTCAAACTTTATTTTGTTAATCATTTCAATATCCAAAGTTCCTTCAAAAGATTGACTGTAAACCGATGTTACAATCTTTGTTTCTGAAAATAAGGCTTCGTTTTTGTAAAAATGTTTCATATAAATGGGCAACATTGCTGCCATCCATCCGTGAACATGAATAATATCTGGAACCCAATTCAGTTTTTTTACCGTTTCAACAACTCCTTTTGCAAAGAAGATGGCTCGTTCATCATTATCAGGAAACATAACACCTTCTTCATCAGTAAATGTGGCTTTGCGTTTAAAATATTCATCATTGTCAATAAAATAGACTTGTATTCTTTCTTTTGGGATTGAAGCTACTTTTATTATCAAGGGCATATCCAAGTCATTCACAACCAGATTCATCCCCGAAAGTCGAATTACTTCGTGCAATTGATGTCTTCTTTCATTTATATTTCCATATCTTGGCATGAAAATTCTTATTTGTCCGCCTTGATTATTAATCATTTTTGGCACTTCGTAAGACATTGAAGAGACCTCATTTTCAGCTAAATAAGGCACCACTTCAGATGATACATATAATATCCTCTTATCTTCCATATTGTATTTTACTTAATTTATTGGTAATAAAAACCATGCAAAATTACAAAAATTTATGCAGTTATAGACTAAAATATTATGTTTGCATATTATTTCAATAAAACACCTATGCATATTTTCTACGGAAAAGCAGCTTTGATAGATTATTTAAAATCTATTAAAACCAATCATTCCACCATTGGTTTTGTTCCAACTATGGGTGCTTTACACCAAGGCCATTTATCATTGATGCAACAATCAATGTCCGAAAATGAAACCACTGTTGTGAGCATTTTTGTAAATCCAACTCAGTTTAATAACCCCGAAGATTTAGCAAAATATCCAAGAACATTAGACGATGACTTAAAAAAAATTACCAGTTTAAGCTCAGAAATCATAGTATATGCACCACCTATTGACGACATTTATGACGGAAAACCATCTTCCCAATTTTTTGATTTTGACGGTTTAGAAAATCAAATGGAAGGCAGATTCAGACCCGGTCATTTTAACGGTGTAGGAACAATTGTAAAACGTCTTTTCGAAATTGTAAAACCTACAAATGCTTATTTTGGCGAAAAAGATTTTCAGCAATTACAAATTGTGAAGAAAATGGTCTCTAAAAACAAGATGAAAGTCAATGTAATAGGCTGTCCAATACACAGAGAACCTAATCATCTGGCGATGAGTTCCAGAAATGAACTTTTATCATCCAAAGAAAAGCAAGAAGCATCCATAATTTATAAAACATTAATTGGTGCAAAAAAAAAATTCAAAACCAATAGTGCCAAAACTGTAACGAAATGGGTTCAAAAATCATTTGAAAAAAACCCGACATTTGCATTAGAACATTTCGAAATTGCTGATGAAGCAACACTCTTGCCTTGTTTGAGAAAAAGTAAAACCAAAAAATACCGCGCTTTTATCGCCGTTTTTGTCAACAAAATACGATTGATTGACACCATTTCATTAAATTAATTTACTTTTGCGGAATGCAAATTCAAGTCGTAAAATCAAAAATTCACCGAGTAAAAGTAACTGGCGCCGATTTAAATTATATCGGAAGCATTACCATTGACGAAGCATTACTCGAAGCTTCAAATATTATTGAAGGCGAAAAAGTTTCTATAGTAAACATTAATAATGGCGAGCGATTTGAAACTTATGCCATCGTTGGCGAAAAAAATTCAGGCACAATAACTCTCAATGGACCCGCTGCCAGAAAAGTGCAAAAAGACGATATTATCATTATTATTTCTTATGCCACATTAGACTTTGAGAAAGCCAAAACCTTCAAGCCCTGGATTATTTTCCCAAATGAAAAAGACAATTCGTTGACTTAATCATTTCTGACTCTCAAGAAATTCGCTTTTAGTTTTTTTTGCCACTAATTGCACGAATTTTCACAAATTAAGTAGAACTTAATTTGAATTTCACGAATTTTCAATATTTGAAATAGATTTGTGACCCGAGCGAAGCGAACTGTCGAAGCAAATAAAACTTAAAAAATTTGTGAAAATTCGTGCAATTAGTGGCAACTTTTTTTTATTTTTTTTTAAAAACGAATACCCTGACTGATTTAAAAAAAGCAAATAAAAAGTATTATATTGCTACTCTTTTTGTCCCGAAGATTCGGGATAATATTAATTTCCAAAACCCAAGAAATTATGAAGCAAATAGTACTATTGTTGTTTTTTTCAGTATCCGTTTTTTCACAAAAAACTACCGAAATATTCGTTTCTACCAAATTGAAAGAAAGTCGGGAAATCACGATTGGATTGCCACCTTCCTACGAAAAAAATCCAAATAAAAAATATCCAATTCTCGTTTTGCTTGACGGCGATTACTTGTTCGATCCTTTCTATGGTGCTTTGAACTACGGAGCTTTTTGGGATGATTTGCCCGAAACTATTATCATTGGCATCAGCCAAAACAAAAATGATGAACGAATAGACGATAGCAACTATGACGAATCTAATGATTTGCCTTCCGGAAAAGGAGCGCAATTCTTTGAATTTATTGGTGGCGAATTACTCCCTTATATTGAGAAAAAATATCGCATTGCCCCATTCCGAATTATTGCCGGACACGACACCACAGCAGGTTATTTAAACTTTTTTCTGTACAAGGATAACCCAATATTTAACGCTTATATTTCCTTAA
>Ga0315270_10001362_pt1 | contig 12980 bp, 13 predicted proteins | sample C1_bottom_MG_FD_204932 | JGI IMG/M metagenome (GOLD analysis project Ga0315270, IMG submission 204932) | Sediment microbial communities from Yellowstone Lake, YNP, Wyoming, USA - C1_bottom | ecosystem: Environmental > Aquatic > Freshwater > Lake > Sediment | place: USA: Wyoming | collected... | reverse complement strand
GCTGATCTCGCAACTCGCAAAGCCTTCGCCGATCAGCGCGAGCACGCTGTCGGTGACGGCCTGGCCCGACAGGCTGGTGCCGGCGGCACGAAAGGTCAGCGGCCGACGCTGGGCCCGGGCGACCTGCAGCAGGGCTTGCACCTCGGCCTCCGATTCGACCACCGCGACCACCTCGGGGGTCAACCGATAGAAGCTGGCGTCGGTGCCATAGGCGAGACGGCGCAACGGATCGGTGATGACCTGCCTGGCGGGCAAGATCGCCGCAATGGCCTGGAGAAGGGAACTCATGGCTGGCGGTCTTTCAAGAGATCGCGCAGGCGTCTGGCGGCCGGGATCAGCGGTGTGCGGCTGCGCGTCCACGCGCCCTGCTCGGTTGGCGACAGGGCACGGCCGCGGCTCATGAACCAGGAGGCCAGACGGTACAGGCCAAGGCGGCTGTAGACCTGCGCCCAGACGCTCCAGACGGCAGTGCCGGCCACGCTGCGTGCCGCACCGCTGCCGCGCAGGGTCGCGTCTTCACTGTCGGGCCGGGCCTGGGCCTCGTTGCGCAGGCGCACCAGGATGTCGGGGATCGGGATCTTGACCGGGCAGACCTCGGAGCAGGCACCGCACAGGGTCGAGGCAAAGGCCAGCGGGTAGGTGCTGTCCAGGCCCAGCATGTGCGGCGAGATGATGGCCCCGATCGGGCCGGGATAGGTGGTGCCGTAGGCGTGGCCGCCGATGCGCGCGTAGACCGGGCAGTGGTTCATGCAGGCGCCGCAGCGGATGCATTGCAGCGTCGCGCGCAGTTCCGCATCGGCATAGGCCTGCGTGCGGCCGTTGTCGAGCAGGATCAGATGGACCTCGTCGGGACCGTCCTTCTCGCCGGCCTGGCGCGGCCTGCTGATCAGGTTGAAGTAGGTGGTGACGGCCTGGCCGGTGGCCGAGCGCGCCAGCAGGCTGAACAGCGGTGGCACGTGCTCCAGTTTCTCCACCACCTTCTCGATGCCGGTGATCGCGATGTGCACGCGCGGCACGCTGGTGCACATGCGCCCGTTGCCCTCGTTCTCGACCAGGCACAGAGTGCCGGTCTCGGCAACCATGAAGTTGACGCCGGACAGGCCGATGTCGGCCTCGGCGAACTTGCGCCGCAGCACACGGCGGCCGATCTGGATCAGCGCATCGACATCTTCGGTGTAGCTGACGCCCGGCACTTCCTTGGCAAACAGTTCGGCGATCTCCTGCTTGGTCTTGTGGATCGCCGGCATGATGATGTGCGAGGGCTTTTCACCGGCGAGCTGGACGATGTATTCGCCCATGTCGGACTCCATGGCCTCGATGCCGGAGGCCTGCATGGCATGGTTGAACTCGATCTCCTCGCTGACCATCGACTTGCCCTTGATGACGCTGCGCGCCTTGACGCGCTGCGCGATGCCCAGGGCAATCGCGTTCGCCTCGTCGGGCGTCTGCGCCCAGTGCACCTGAATGCCATTGGCGACCAGCTTGGCTTCAAGCCGTTCCAGCAATCTCGGCAGGTTTGCCAGGCTGTAGCGACGTATCGCGGCGCCGAGTTCGCGCAGGCCGGCGAGTTCATCCTGATCGGGGAACTGGGCGCGCCGCTTGGCCTGCAAGAAGTCCATGGCGCCACGGAAGTTCTTGCGTTGACCCGGGTCGTTGAGGACGCTGCGTGTGCGTTCCTTGAAGTCTTCCATCGGGTGGATCTGGATCGTCTTGCTCATGCGCGCTCTCCCTGCGCATGACGCAGCAGCACCACCAGTTCGCGCGGTCCGTGCGCGCCGTAGGCCGTGGTCTGCTGGATGTCGGCGGTCTTCGACGGTCCGCAGATCAGCAGCGCGTTGCTTGGCAGGCCGCTGCTCCAGGCCTCGGCCGTCATCGCCGCGTGGAAATCGCTGTGGATGGTTTCGACGTCCAGCAGGACGAAGTGCACCGACGGGACCAGCGACATCAGGCGCGGCTCCGATGCGTCGGGCCACAGGATCAGGCTGCCGATTTCGGCGATGGCACTTCTGGCCAGCGTCAGCGAGGCGTCGATCTGGTCGAACAGGGTGTCGCGCCAGGATTCGATCGGCTCCCGATAGCGCACCAGTTCCAGATCGGGCGGGGCCAGCGCTTCGAGCTCGGCACCGTGCGGCGTGTTCGTGCCGATCAGCAGATTGCGCAGGCCTTTGGCGACGGCAAGGCGCAACAGCGCCTGCGCCCAGTCCGCCCTGCTGCAGTCATGCACTTCGGTCTTGACAGCCTCCAGCGCGCTGCGCAGGCGAGTGACGCGCTGCGCTGTGTCTTCGTGACGGCGTCGAGCCGTGTACCAGCCGCTGACGTCGGGCAGCGGCGCGGGCGCGCCGACCGATGCGTTGCGCAGGCGCTGCAGGATGCTGTCGCGTGCGGCGACCACCCCCACGCTTGTCGCTTCGCGTACCGCGCTGCCCCCCGCGGGGACGCGAGCTTGCTTGGGGCGGCCCGGCGCGGCGCTCATGACGATGCCTCCGTGGTGCGCCGCCAGAGGAAGCTGGCAATGTGCTCGCCGGGCAGCGTGGGGCGGCTCAGACCGGCCAACTCGTCCTGCTTGGCGGCCCGGCCCGTGATGTTGAGCATGCAACCACAGTCGGCACTGACGACGCGCTCGGCACCGGTGTCGCGGATGGCAGCGACCTTGTCGCTGACGATGGCCTCGGAAATGTCGGGATAGCGCATGGCAAAGGTGCCGCCAAAGCCGCAGCATTCCTCGATGCGCGCCTGCTGCACGACCTTTACTTCAGACAGGCTGTCGAGCAGGGCGGCGCTGGTTTCATGGGAGCCCATCTCGCGCCGCGCATGGCAGGAGGTGTGCAGCGCCACAGTGCAGGCAGCGCCCAGGTCCTGCTGGTTGAAGTTGACCACATGGACCAGAAATTCGGTCAGCTCAAAGGTGCGTTCGGAAAGCTCGACGGCCTGGGCATGCAGCACCGGGTCGTCGGCAAAAAGTTTGGGATAGTGCAGGCGGATCATGCCGCCGCAGGAGCCCGAAGGCACGACCACCGGCCAGGCTTGAGTGAACAGCTTCAGTTGTTGCAAGGCGACTGCTTTTGCTTCGTCTGGGAAGCCGCTGCTGTGCGCCGGCTGGCCGCAGCAGGTCTGCTGCTCGAGGTAGTGGACCTTTATGCCTTCGCGCTCGAGCAGGCGAACCGTATCCAGGCCGGCCTGTGGCACGAACTGGTCGACCAGACAGGTGGCAAAAAGGTATACGTCAGTCGGTTTGGGCGGGTAATGCCGGGCGCCGGGGATGCCAGACTCCATGACCATGCTCCTCTATTTTCTGATAATGGTAAATTGGTCAGACCAATAGAAGTACTTTAAATTCGCAGATTGACCATGTCTACAAGGGTTTACCCTGAATATCCGGTTGATTGCTTGAATTGAAAATGGACTATGATTAAAGTGGTCTTACCAATTTGATTGTCATGTCCCAACTTCGTCCCGCCGTCGCCCGCCTGTCCGACACTGTCGCTGCCGAGCTTGAAAAACGCATCCTGGAAGGCTCGCTCAAACCAGGTGACCGGCTGCCGCCCGAGCGTGCTCTGGCGCTCGACCTGGGCGTGTCGCGCCCCTCGCTGCGCGAGGCGATTCAAAAGCTGGTGTCAAAGGGCTTGTTGAGTACACGTCACGGCGGCGGAACCCACGTCACAGACCGCCTTGAGGCCCATTTCGTCGATCCGTGGCAGGACATGCTCAAGGGCCATCCGCTGCTGCACCGGGATTTGCTCGAATTCAGGCAAATGCTGGAAAGCCAGGCTGCGGCGCTGGCGGCGGATCGGGCGACGGATGTCGACATCGACCACCTTGACCAGGTCTATTCAGCACTGGAAGCGGCCTACCGCAGTGACGACATGGCGGCCTGCATCGACGCGGACGTGGTGTTTCATCAGACGATTGCAGAGGCGGCGCACAACGTGCTGATCGGGCACCTGTCGGCCAGTTTGATGCGCGTGATTCATGGTCACGTTTCCGGCAATCTGGAGCATTTGCACGCGCGACCGCAGCGCTGGGATCAATTGCAATCGCAGCACCACGCGATCTGGCAGGCGATCCGCGAGCGCAAGCCGCAAGAGGCGGACCAGGCTGCGCGTGAACATATCGAATTCGTGCGCCAGAGCATGGAAAACAACTCGCGCGAAGAGGAGCGGCGCCAGAGCGCCTTGAGACGCCTGCTGGGTGAGGCGGTCAGTTGACCAGCACCAGTTTGCCCATGACGGCGCGTGAGCCCATGTGGGCAAAGGCGGCCTTCAGCTCTGCCATCGGCATGGTGCGGTCGATGACCGGCTTGATCTTGCCCTGAGCGTACATTTTGGCCAGTTCCTGCATCATGGCGGCGTTGGCCTTGGGTTCGTTCTTGGCGAAGTCGCCCCAGAAGACGCCAACGATCGAGGCGCTCTTGAGCAGCGGCAGATTCAGTGGCAAGGCCGGAATCGGCCCCGCGGCAAAGCCGATGACCAGATAGCGGCCACGCCGTGCGATGGTGCGAAAAGCCGCCTCGGCAAAGTCACCGCCGACCGGGTCATAGATCACGTCCGGGCCCTTGCCCTCGGTCAGAGTCTTGACGGCATCGCGCAGATTTGCGCTGCTGTAATTGATGCTGGCATCGGCGCCGATCGATTTGCAGAGTTCGCATTTTGCATCGGTCGAAGCCGCCGCGATCACCTTGGCGCCGCAGGCTTTGGCAATCTGTATCGCCGCCGTGCCGACACCGCCGGCAGCGCCCAGGACCAGCACGGTTTCTCCGGCCTTGAGTTGTCCGCGGTCCACCAGCCCATGGTGCGCGGTGGCGTAAATCATGATGAAGGCGGCCGCGTCGACGAAGGGAAAGGCGTCCGGCAGTGGCATGCAAAGCGCGGCCGGCGCCAGCGTGTGGGTGCCAAAGCCGCCGGTGCCAGACAGACAGGCGACGTGTTGGCCCACTTTGAGGTGGGTGACGCCTTCGCCGACAGCTTGTATGACGCCGGCGTACTCGGAACCCGGCACAAAGGGCAGCGCCGGCTTCATCTGGTACTTGTTCTGCACGATCAGCAGATCAGGAAAATTCAGGCTCGCGGCTTTGATTTCGAGCAGGACCTCGCCGGCCTTGGGCTCTGGCGTGGGCATTTCTTTCCAGGTCAGGGCGTCAGCGCCCACGGGGTTTTCACAAAGCCAGGCATGCATGGGAAGATACTCCAGGGAAGTTGCGCAAATGATAGGGGATCGCCTAGGCTGCCATTGTCTCAGGCGTGACGCGAAGCGCACGACGGGTCTGCCGCCTACAATGATGGCCAACTGTTTTGCCCATGAAAATCTTGATCTCCAACGACGATGGCTACCAGGCGCCAGGCCTCGTTGCCCTGTATGAAGCCCTGAAAGATGTGGCGGAGGTCGAGGTCGTGGCGCCGGAGCAAAACAACAGCGCCAAATCGAATGCGCTGACGCTGCACACACCGCTTTACGTCAACCGTGGCAGCAATGGTTTTCGCTACATCAATGGCACACCGGCCGACTGTGTGCACGTTGCCTTGACCGGGCTGCTCGGCTACCGTCCCGACCTGGTGTTGTCGGGTATCAACAACGGTGCCAACATGGGAGATGACACGATCTATTCGGGCACGGTCGGCGCAGCGATGGAAGGCTACCTCTTCGGCATACCGGCGATCGCCTTTTCGCAGGTCGAGAGAGATTGGGGTCATCTGGAAGCCGCGGCGCGCAAGGCGCGCGACCTCGTGCTGCAGATGTCCAGGCAAAGCCTGGTCGGCCACAGTCCGTGGTTGCTCAACGTCAACATTCCGAATTTGCCGTTTGATGAATTGGGCCATGTCAAGCTGTGTCGGCTGGGTCGCCGTCATTCGGCCGAGGCGGTGATCACCCAGGTCAATCCGCGCGGCGAAACCATGTACTGGATTGGCGCGGCCGGTGCCAGCAAGGACGATGCCGAAGGCACGGATTTTCATGCGACGGCGCTGGGCCACATTTCAATGACGCCCCTGAAGGTGGATCTGACCGATCACGACAATCTGGGCTATTGGGCCCAGACCGCCGCCAGACTGAGCGAGTAGGGCGCGAACCCGGAATGAAGAAGCGTCCGTCGTTTCCGGTCAGTCTTGATTTTTCTGGTGATCGAGTGGCAGCGCGACAGCCTGCAACCGGCATTGCGGTTTCGCAGGGAATTGGACTCGACTCCAGGGCCGTGCGCCTGAACATGGTGCGCCTGCTTTCAAGGCAAGGCATCGCCGACCCGATGGTGCTGTCGGCCATGCAGACCACCGAGCGGCACCGGTTTGTCGATAGCGCACTCGTCAACCAGGCCTATCAGGACACCAGCTTGCCGATCGGCCTGGGCCAGACCATCTCCAAGCCCGGCGTCGTGGCCCGCATGCTGGAACTTTTGCGCAACGGCGCCAGCGGCAAACTGGGGCGAGTGCTCGAGATTGGAACCGGCTGCGGTTATCAGGCGGCGGTGATCAGCTTGCTGGCCAGCGAGGTCTACAGCATCGAGCGTCTGCGTGGCCTGCACGAAAAGGCGCGTGAGAATCTGCGTCCGCTGCGCCTGGCCAACCTGCATCTGTTGTTTGGTGACGGCATGCTGGGTTATGCCAAGGGGGCGCCTTACGCGGCCATCATCGCCGCGGCTGGCGGCGAGGCGGTGCCGCAGGCATGGATCGATCAACTGGCCGTCGGCGGGCGTCTGGTGGCACCAGTCGCGACCGTGTCCGGCTCTGCCGGGCAGCAGGCCTTGCTGGTGATTGACAAAACGGAGCAGGGTGTCCGGCAGTCGGTGCTCGAGAGTGTTCATTTCGTCCCCTTAAAATCGGGCGTTGCATGAAGGGAATTTTTATGTCTGGTTCGCGTTTTCATCTGGCATCGGTATTGACGCTTGCGCTGCTTGGCGCAGTGCTGGCTGGCTGCGCTTCGAAAGCCGTCAATCGCGCACCGGTGGAGGACCGTGGTGCCGCAGCCAGCATGCCGGCAGCGGCGGCCGAGCCGACGACAGCGCCGGTCAAACCCATGCCCGGTGCCGAGAATGCGGGCAAGCCGGGGTACTACACGGTCAAACCGGGCGATACGCTGATCCGGATCGGGCTGGATCATGGACAGGGTGCGAAGGACATCGCGCGTTGGAACGCCCTTGAGAATCCGAACCGCATCGAGGTTGGCCAGGTGTTGCGCATCGAACCGCCGGTTGTCAGCGGCGTGGTGACAAAGCCGGTGGTGACGGCCAGCGCGACGCCGATCGCAAGCGCTCCGCTGCGAAGCGCGAGCGCCGACAAGCCGGCAGCGGCGGCCAGCGCGCCTGTGGCTCCTGTGGCTCCTGCACCGGCACCCGCTGCGTCTGCCGCAGGCGACGATGAGATCAGCTGGATCTGGCCGAGCAACGGCGCCGTGCTGACCGGATTTGATGAAGTCAAGAGCAAGGGGCTGGATATTGCCGGAACAGCCGGGGAGCCGGTGCTGGCGGCCGCTGATGGCCGTGTTGTTTACGTGGGGGCCGGCCTGCGCGGCTATGGCAACCTGATCATTCTGAAGCACAACAACACCTACCTGACGGCCTATGCCCACAATCAAACCTTGCTGGTGAAGGAGGATCAGTCGGTGCGCAAGGGGCAGAAGATTGCGGAGATGGGCAGCAGCGACGCCGACCGGGTCAAACTGCACTTCGAGGTTCGCCGCCAGGGCAAGCCGGTCGATCCCGCCAAATACCTGCCGCCCCGCTAAATTGAAACCGCAGCGTTGATGAGTGCCCCGCCGGACTGGCTTCTGGTCGAGTCCCTGGACCTGGAAGCGCAGGGAGTTGCCCACCGGCCCGATGGCAAGGTGGTGTTCATCGAGGGCGCCCTGCCGTTCGAGCTGGTAACGGTCAACGTCCAGCGCAGGAAGAACAACTGGGAACAGGGCACGGTGACTGCGATTCAGCGCGAGTCGGCACAGCGCGTTCATCCGGCCTGTCCGCACTTCGGTCTGCATGCCGGCGCTTGCGGCGGCTGCAAGATGCAGCACCTGCATGTAGCGGCGCAGGTGGCAGTCAAGCAAAGGGTGATGGAAGACAACCTGTGGCATCTGGGCAAGGTCAGGGCCGACACCGTTTTGCGGCCGATCGAGGGACCGGCCTGGGCTTATCGCTACCGCGCCCGCCTGTCGGTCAGGCATGTGCGCAAGAAGGGCACTGTGCTGATCGGTTTTCATGAGCGCAAGAGCAGTTACGTGGCCGACATGAAGGAGTGCCCGGTATTGCCGGCCGAGGTGAGCGCCTTGCTGCTGCCCCTGCGCGCCCTGATTTCGTCGATGGACGCCATGGAGACCTGTCCGCAGATCGAGCTGGCCTGTGGTGATGCCGTGATCGCGCTGGTGTTGCGTCATCTGGAAGCTTTGAGCCAGGCCGATCTGGAGCGCCTGCGCGCCTTTGCCAAAGTTCATTCCCGGGTGCAGTGGTGGCTGCAGCCCAAAGGGCCGGAAACGGTGCATCTGCTCGATGAGGGTGGACCGGAATTGAACTACCGGTTGCCGGAATTCGGCGTTTGCATGCCGTTCAAGCCGACCGACTTCACGCAGGTCAACCCGCATATCAACCGCGTGCTGGTATCGCGCGCCCTGCGCCTGCTGGATGCCGGCAAGCATGAACGCGTGATCGACTGGTTCTGTGGTTTGGGCAACTTCACGCTGCCGATTGCAACGCTGGCCCGCGAGGTGCTGGGCGTTGAGGGCAGCGAGTCTCTGGTGGCGCGTGCCCGCGAGAATTACCGCTTGAACAAGGCGATGATGGGGGGCGGCACGGTGCTGGCCGCGACGGATTTTGTGGCCAGAAATCTGTTCGAGATGACGCCTGCGCTGTTGATCAAGGATGGCGTGGCCGACAGATGGCTCGTCGATCCGCCGCGCGAAGGCGCTTTTGCGCTGGTGCAGGCACTGGCCGACTTGCATCAGCAAAAGGTCGATCCGGATGCCTGTACACCGACCGCCGGTGCCAGTGCCAGTGCCAGTGCCTGGTTGCCGCCGAGACGGATTGTCTATGTGAGCTGCAACCCGGCTACGCTGGCGCGCGACGCGGGCTTGCTGGTGCATCGGGCCGGCTACCGATGCTCCGCCGCTGGCGTTGTGAATATGTTTCCTCACACGGCACATGTTGAAAGCATGGCGGTGTTCGACCTGCAGCCTTGAATTGAAGTAGCGCGCTGATCGTGGTGGCAGAGCTTGGGCCATGGGCCCCTGCCTCATGCTGTCAAATGCCCAGAAATCGGCAGGGACCCATGGCCCAAGCTCTGCGGGTGGCATGGCTGGTTCGCGTGGCAGGTTTTACTTCTCACGAATTGCCGGTCTGCAGCGAAGCTGTCGGTCGCATTTTGGTGTGATACTTCCTCAATCGACAAAATAAGGAGTGATTTGACATGCCACTTAAACCAATCGTGACCACTACCGGACCGTTGGAATACACGGTTTCAAGTCGATTCGGATATCGGTTCTCACGGTATCTTGTTCTTTGGCGCATTACGGAAAGCGAAGAATTTAAGAGCGGCCAGCCGTTTCAACTCTCGCCAATGATTGAAGCGATAACAAACGAATACCTGACGCCTGAAGAGCAGCAGGCAACCTATTTAAAACGAAACGGCGATCCTGAATCGGTTCTTAATGCGGTTCGTTGGTACGTCCGATACGTTGGAAGGGACATCAATGCTATCGAATTCATTGAGCGCGGTTTGTATCGGATGCCTACCGGAGAGCAGCCGGTAGGCAACAACGAAGATGGAATCGATGAAGAAATTGCAGAGGAGGCTGGACCGACAGCTGATGGTTGGATTTACGCTTTCACTTTTCCAGAACTCGTTAAGGATGAATCGTTTCCGATTAAGATCGGCATGACTATCCGCGACGTCGAGGAACGTGTCGCCGACCAGTGCAAAGGTTCTGCCTTTTTCAGCAAACCAAAAACTCTGAAGTCGTGGAACGTACAGAAGGTCTCGCTAACCGAGCGCACAGTGCAGGGCCTGCTAAAGTTGTCCGGACAATGGAAGTCCGACGCGCCCGGCTCGGAATGGTTCGTCACAACACTGGCTGAAATCGAGCGTATTGTTGGAATTGTCCAGCGAGAAACCCACTGACATTTATCGTACCCATCTGCTATCAGACAAGTTTAAGGTCGGATTTCGCCTGTGATCTCAGCAAGTCGAACTTCCGCTGTCTGAAGCGGAATCAAAAGCCCTATGCAGCGATAACCGACGAAGGCGGGTGGTGGGGTTCGTGGGCGCAGGCCCCATTCGCGATGATTTGCTGTGGGACGATTCTGCGCTGGGCTTGTCGCACGGACGGTAGTGCGTCCAACAAAGACCGCCGCGAGCGTGGGCCGTAGAACGCGAACCACGCCGCCCGCCTGGAGCCGCTTATCCTGAGTACATGATGTCTAAAAAAAGGACCCTCGCAAGGGTCCTTTTGTGCTGGCGCGATGGGTTTCAGTCGCGCTCGCCGCCAAAAATCCCCAGCAGGGCCAGCAGGCTCTGGAATACATTGATGATGTCCAGGTACAGAGCCAGCGTGGCGCTGATGTAGTTGGTTTCGCCGCCATCGACGATTTGCTTGAGGTCGTACAGCATGTAGGCGCTGAAAATTGCTATGGCCAGGACCGAGATCGCCATCATGCCGGCGCTGGAGCCCACAAAGATGTTGATGATGCCGCCGATCATCAGGGCAATGGCGCCGACAAACAGCCATTTGCCCAGGCCTGAGAGGTCGCGCTTGATGACGCTGGACAGGCTGGCCATGACAAAGAAGACGCCCGCCGTGCCGCCAAAGGCGGTCATGATCAGATCGGTGCCGTTTCTGAAACCCAGCACCACTGCGATCATGCGCGACAGCATCAAGCCCATGAAGAAAGTGAAGCCCAGCAGCACCGGCACACCGGCGGCTGAATTCTTGGTCTTTTCAATGGCAAACATGAAGCCGAAAGCGCCGCCGAGAAAAACAATCATCCCCAGACCACCGCCCAGGGAACGGGTGATGCCGGTCGCCACACCGAGCCATGCGCCGAGAACGGTCGGCACCAGGCTCAGGGCCAGAAGCCAGTAGGTGTTGCGCAACACCCTGTTGCGCTGCTCGGTGACCGAACCATAGCCGTAACTGTGGTCGATCGATTGAATGTTGTCGTTCATGCTCAAACTCCTTGAATCAGTTAGGGACAGAACCATCACCTTGACGCGCGCGAACCGTCCAACAAAACCTTTTGCTCCGAAAGCAAGAGATGGTGCGGATTCTAGGGGAATCAAGTGCCTTCGCCACAATGATTTTGCAAAGTTCCTGTATCCGCCAGGCAATCGCTTTGCGTCCGGGCAACCGCAGCGCCGCCGAACCGGCGTTATGCTCGGTCTTTCTTTCAAACCAGAGATGCTTAACCATGAAACAGAAATTCTCTCTCGAACTGTCTGATGTCACGGCGATGATGGCGGCGGCGCAGGCCGAAGCGGTAAAGAACAACTGGGCCGTGACCATCGCCATTGTCGACGCTGGCGGTCATTTGCTGGGTTTGCAGCGTCTGGACGGTGCGCCGCCGATCTCGGCACACATCGCACCAGCCAAAGCGCACACGGCAGCGTTGGGGTGCCGCGAGAGCAAGGTCTATGAAGACGTCATCAATGGCGGACGCACTTCTTTCTTGAGCGTGCCGCTCATGCAAGGCATGCTAGAGGGCGGCGTGCCGGTCATGAGAGAGGGGCAGTGCCTTGGTGCGGTCGGGGTCAGCGGGGTGAAATCCGGCGAGGATGCTCAGGTCGCAAGGACCGCCATTGCCGCGCTCGGCCTGTGAAGCAACCCCGTCAATAGCCGAGCCGCTCGGGCTTGATTTCCTGCAGGATGGTGGTGGCGATCTCTTCGATCGACTTGGTGGTGGTTGACAGCCAGCGGATGCCGGAGCGGCGCATCATCGCTTCGGCTTCGCTGACCTCGATGAGGCAGTTCTCGAGCGACGCATACTTTGAATTGGGGCGGCGTTCGTTGCGGATTTCACTCAGGCGTTGGGGTTGAATCGTCAGGCCGAAGATCTTGTTCTGGTGCTGCTTGAGCGCAAGCGGCAGATGACCCCGTTCGAAGTCCTCCGGTATCAGCGGGTAGTTGGAAGCCTTCAGTCCGTACTGCATCGCCAGATAAAGTGAGGTCGGCGTCTTTCCGACCCGGCTGACACCAACCAAAATGACGTCGGATTGCGCAAGGTCGCGATGCGACTGCCCATCGTCATGCGCCAGTGAAAAGTTGATCGCTTCGATGCGCGCCTGGTATTCCTTGCTTTTGCTGGCGTCGCTGAAGCGGCCGACGTGGTGGCTCGACTTGAGCTGCAGTTCTTCTTCGAGCGGAAGTATGAAGGTGCTGAACATGTCGAGCAGCATGCCCTGGCAGTCATCCGTGATCACTTTGAGGACATCGGGATTGACCAGGGTCGTAAAAACAATCGGCTTGTTGCCGTCTGCCAAAGCGGCGTCATTGATATCGCGCACGGCCCGGACCGCTTTATCAATCGAATCGACGAACGGCACGCGGACGTAACGGAACTTGACTTCGAACTGGGCCAGAATGGCCGTGCCAAAGGTTTCGGACGTGATGCCGGTGCCGTCGGATATAAAGAACACGGTTCGATGGGGCATGATGGGTTGATCGCCTGACAGGCTTGCGGTATTTTGCAGGAACAAGCTCGATTGTGAGCGCCTTCGCATCCTACAATGCCGACCATCCATCCCGAATTCTTCATGTGCAGCACTGATTCACCAGAACAACGACATCGTCAGGCTGTCAGCATGCGCACCGCCAGCGCGCCAGAACGCTGGGCCCGGTGCCTTGAACCGCATTTAACTTCTGGAGCTTTCCCATGTCTGCACTTTTTGACCCGACCGCCCTGGTCGTACCGTTTGAAAACCTGAGAAACACCGACGTCGAGGCGGTCGGCGGCAAGAACGCCAGCCTTGGCGAAATGATCTCCAATTTGCCGACGGGGGTGAAAGTACCTACCGGCT
>Ga0315270_10001360_pt1 | contig 12982 bp, 10 predicted proteins | sample C1_bottom_MG_FD_204932 | JGI IMG/M metagenome (GOLD analysis project Ga0315270, IMG submission 204932) | Sediment microbial communities from Yellowstone Lake, YNP, Wyoming, USA - C1_bottom | ecosystem: Environmental > Aquatic > Freshwater > Lake > Sediment | place: USA: Wyoming | collected... | reverse complement strand
GGACTGAAATGCTACCAGGCCCAGTATAAAGGCAAAAATGATCATGGTCAGTATAGTTCCGAAAGCGAATGCCGATATGTAGATAACAGAAGCCCAAACAGTCGGAAGAGCAAGAGACGGAAGAAGTGCAAACAAGTGACTGAAACCTGCAAATCCGTGTACGATCCCTATCCCAAGCGCAGTAAAGGCATTTTGTTTAAGCTTCCCGGTATGTATATGCTCATGTCCATGCCCGTGATCATGCTTTTTATCGTGTTTATGATCGTGTTCCATGTTATACACATGCAAGTGATTATGGATGTGTCCCTGGTTATTATTCCTGATCAGATCAAATGCCGGTTTTATATTGTGGGAATGCTCGTGAATATGGGCATACAAATATGGAGTAGTATGAAAATGGGCATGCGGCCGGTTTTCGTGCGAATGACGTAAGTATATTCTCGCAAGAGCCATACATCCTATCCCGATCAGTAATACGCCTATCACAGTTTCGTTGTGTTTTGAGATAGCTTCAATGGGCAGAAATTCTTTGAACAGGATAAAGACCAGGCCTATAAGTAACATCCCGATTGTGTGCCCGATGCCCCATGAGAAACCTACTATCCATGATTTTTTACGGCTGTCGATAGCCAGAGGAGTAACAGCGGCCAGGTGATCCGGCCCTGTTGCAACATGTGCAACACTTGCAATGAATCCAGTTAAGAATGTTAGCATAGAAATCATTTCTCCGGTAAATGTAAAAATAAATATGCATACTTTTACATAAATGAATCAGGAAAATACATTGAGAAATAAATCCATACAGGTAATTGTTACGGGATTGGTTCAGGGCGTAGGTTTCCGACCTTTCGTTCACAGGATTGCTGTAAAACATGACCTGACTGGATGGGTGCAGAATACCAATGAAAATGTCAGGATTCAGGTCACAGGATTTCCTTTAAATATTGAACGTTTCCTTACTTCTCTTGGCACCGAATCTCCTCCTGCTGCTTTGATAGAAGAAATTTCTCACAAGGAAATGGAAACTACGCTTTTTTCTGAATTCAATATTCTTGAAAGCCATGATGTTTCGGATGAAATTACTGAAATCAGTCCTGATATAGCAGTTTGTGATGATTGTCTTGAAGATATCAGGAAACGAGGAACAAGGCTGGATTATGCTTTTGTAAATTGCACCAATTGCGGTCCACGGTTCACTATCATTAAGGATCTTCCTTACGATCGTGACAAAACAACCATGAAATCGTTTGCCATGTGTCCCGATTGTCGGAAGGAGTATGAAACCATAATCGACCGCCGGTTTCATGCCCAGCCAACCGCTTGTGCTATATGTGGCCCACACTATGAATTGTTTGTTAAACAAAAAAGGATCAGTAACAACATTGATGAAATTATTAATCACGTTTCATATTCTATCGACAGAGGTGAGATAGTAATGATCAAAGGACTAGGAGGTATGCACCTGGCATGTGATGCATTTAATGAAACCGCTGTTGAAAAACTCCGTCAGTTGAAAAATAGGGAAGGCAAGCCGTTTGCTGTAATGTTTAAAAGTATTGAAGCTCTCAAACCTTATGCTCATATCGATTCAGTTGAAGAAGCATCATTAGTTTCCTGGCGAAGGCCAATTGTATTGCTCAAAAAAAAGGATGGAATCAACGGAGATTCACTCGCAACTGGTTTGAATGCAAAGCTGAAGCTCTTGGGAATCATGCTACCATATATGCCTTTTCATTATTTGTTATTTGACAAATTAAAAACCTCTGCCATTGTACTGACAAGCGGAAATTTCAGTAGCGAGCCCATTCTGATTGAGAATCAGGAAGCAATTGATCAGTTCTCAACGCATGTTGGTGCCGTTGTTCTGCACAACCGTGATATTTACAACCGCACGGACGATTCGGTCGTCAGAATCATAGGTGGCAAAGAGCGTATAATCCGGCGTTCGCGGGGATATGTTCCTTCACCCGTCCGGACAGCACTGAATACGGAAGGAATTATTGCTTTCGGTGCCGAACTGACCAATTGTTTTTGTGTTGGTAAAGGACAAAAGGCTTTTCTGAGTCAGCATATTGGTGATTTGCAAGGAATTGAGACTGCTGAATTTTATGAAAATACGCTTGCCCGATTCCTGCAATTGTTCAGGGTAAAACCTTCTTTACTGGCAGTTGATTTGCATCCAGCTTATATTTCGACCAAAACCGGTCTTGAATTTGGTGATCTTCCTCTGGTTAAAGTACAGCATCATCATGCGCACATTGCATCCTGCATGGCTGAACATCAACTTGATGAAAAAGTGATAGGTGTTGCACTCGACGGAACCGGTTATGGTTCTGATGGTAATATTTGGGGCGCAGAGTTTTTGCTTTGCGATCTGAATGATTTTACCAGGATTACTCATTTTGACTATATACCATTGCCTGGCGGTGATAGCGCTGCCGAAGAACCTTGGAGAATGGCCATTTCCTACCTTTATAAAGTGTACGGGAACAACTTCACCGAGCTTCAAATCCCTTTTTTGAGCCAACTTGATCCGGATAAAGTCAGAATGCTGATCCGAATGATCGACAGGAAAATTAATTGCCCTTTAACTTCAGGCGCTGGTCGTTTATTCGATTGTGTAGCTTCACTTCTGGATTTGGTGCAGGTGGCTTCTTTTCAGGCAGAAGGTCCCATGCGGCTGGAATCAATTGTCCGTAATGATTGTGATGAAAGATATAGGTTTACCATTGACGGAACAATCCGGTTTGATGAAACTATTCGCGGCATAGTTGACGATATCGTCCAGGGAACTGATAAATCAACTATTGCAACGAAATTTCATAACACAATAATTTTAGCTATCTTTGAATCTGTAACTGCCATCCGTCAGAAGGAAGGAATTAGCAAAGTTGTGCTTTCAGGTGGTGTTTTTCAGAACAAGTATTTGCTCGAAGGAACCATCGAAATCCTGCAAAAAAATAAGTTCGAAGTTTACTCACACGCAACAGTCCCCACCAATGATGGCGGAATAGCCCTGGGACAATTGGCTGTTGCATCAAAAAGAAGGGAACTGCAATGTGTTTAGCCATACCTGCCAAAGTGATCAGTGTTAACGGGACTAGTGCCCTGGTTACCATCGAAGATGTTGAATATACAGCCAGTCTGCTGCTGCTCGATGATGTAAATCCCGGTGATTATATCATGCTTCATGCCGGTTTTGCCATTCAGAAAGTGGATGCGGAAGATGCTGCTGAAACTTTGCAACTGCTGCAGGATGAGGTTAAGAACAGGCCTGTTTAAGTTTTAGGGAAAAGTTAAAAGAAAATGGAAAATGTAGAATAGTCCAAAACAGATAGTAAACTCTGAGTTTTGAAGTTGGCAATAATACTCATAAGTTGTTAAAATATATTACCCTGAAATTTTTCACCCCTAACCCCAAAATCCTAACCCCCAACTCCTCATTCCATAGATGAAATACATCGATGAATACCGGAAAAAGGACCTGATCCTTTCACTTTCTCAGAAATTAAAATCAATTTCGAAAAAAGAGATTGTGCTGATGGAAGTTTGTGGTGGCCATACCATGGCTATTCACCGTTTCGGGCTTCCATCACTGCTGCCTCCAACTATCAAACTAATTTCAGGTCCAGGCTGCCCGGTTTGCGTCTCGAGCCAGCATTTTATCGATATGGCTATGGCTTACAGTAAAGTTCCGGGTGTTATCGTTACAACTTACGGTGATCTGATTCGGGTTCCTGGTTCGACGACTTCGTTGGAAAAGGAGAGAGCCAACGGAAGTGATATCCGTATCATTTATTCTGTGCTTGAGTCACTCGAAATTGCAAAAAAGAATCCTGGTAAAAGCATCATCTTCCTTGGAATCGGATTTGAAACTACGGCGCCATTAACCGCGGCCGCCATCCTCCAGGCAAAAAGGAAGAATATTGCCAACTTTTATGTACTAAGTGCTCACAAGGTTATGCCACCGGTGATGAAGGCTTTGGTTGAAGAAGGTGTTAAGATCGATGGTTTTATTGCGCCTGGTCATGTAAGTGCCATTACCGGCACGGCAATTTATGATGAGCTGGCTTCTGTTTGCGGGTTAGGTGTTGTCGTTTCCGGATTTGAACCGGTTGATATGATGCAGGCTATATTGATGCTTGCTGTTCAGATAGAATCAGGCATGCCGAAAGTTGAAGTTCAATATCAGCGTGTAGTTAACACTGAAGGGAATAAGACGGCACAACGAATGTTAGATGAAGTGTTTGAACTCCGGGATGATACCTGGCGTGGATTAGGTGTAATTGCCAAAAGTGGATTAAAAATTCGTAAAAATTTATCTTCCTTCGATGCGGAAAGAAATTTTAATGTCGTTGTTCCTGAATCCACTGAACCTAAAGGTTGTATTTGTGGTCAGATTCTTCGTGGGCTAAAAACACCTGTCGATTGTAGCCTTTTCGGGAAAAAATGCACCCCGTCTGATCCGGTCGGCGCCTGTATGGTTTCGGGCGAAGGTACCTGTGCCACTTACTATAAATACCGTTCATGAAACAAAGAGAAAAGAATATATTGTTGGGACACGGAAGTGGCGGTCAGATGATGCATGACCTGATTGAAGATGTGTTTATGAAACACTTTGGAAATACTATTTTAAATGAACAAACTGATTCAGCTATTCTGCCGGTTGGCTCTGATGAAATTGCGTTTACAACAGATTCATTTGTGATAGATCCTTTATTCTTTCCCGGCGGAAATATCGGAAAACTGGCCGTTTGTGGTACTGTTAATGATCTTGCTGTTTCCGGTGCCGAGCCTCTGTATATCAGTGTTTCATTCATTATCGAGGAAGGTTTCCCTATGAATGACCTGGAAATAATTGTAGAATCATTAGCAGCTGAAGCTAAAAAAGCCGGTGTCCTCATTGTTACTGGCGATACCAAGGTTGTGAACAAAGGGAAATGTGACAAGTTGTTTATAAATACAGCCGGGATTGGTCGAATCAGGAAGGAAGACCGGGATATTTGCAAAGCAATTGATATTAAACCGGGAGATTTAATTATTATAAATGGCACAATCGGTGATCATGGCATGTCCGTTATGAATGCCAGGGAATCCTTTAATTTTAAGTCAGCGGTGGAATCGGATTGCGCTTCATTAAATAAACTTGTCCGTGAAGTCCTTAATAAAACAACGGTTAAATTTATGCGTGACCCAACAAGGGGAGGAGTAGCAACTGTATTAAATGAACTGGCAGGAAAGATTCAACTTGGGATTGAAATTGATGAATCGGCCTTGCCTCTTGATAAGGGTGTTGAAGCCATGTGTGAATTACTCGGCTTCGATCCGCTTCATATTGCAAATGAGGGGAAAGTAGTCATTATTGCCGGTGAACAGGAAGGATCGAAAATATTGGAAATACTGAAAAAAAATGAATTAGGAATAAAAAGTGCAATAATAGGCCGGGTTGTAAGCGATCATCCGGGCAAGGTAGTATTGAAGAACCAGACCGGGGGCCGTCGTATTGTCGATTCACTGGCCGGCGATCAGTTACCTCGAATTTGCTAAATTTAAGAAGTATGCACGAATTTTCCCTGGCAATCGAAGTGATCAACCTCGCTCAGCGCGAAGCTCAGAAAAATATGGCCGTATCAATCCAGGAAATTACAATTGAAGTTGGGGATTTGAGTGGTGTTGAAGCAGATGCATTTGAGTCGGCATTAGAACTTCTCGTCAAAGATTCAATTCTTGAAAATTCAACAATCAATATCGTGCGAACTTCAGGAAAAGGAAAATGTAATGCATGCGACATTGAGTTTGAAATGAATCAAAGGATGACTACTTGCCCGAAATGCCAATGTTTTCCTTCAAAAATCAGTGGTGGGGAAGAATTCAGGGTGATCTCCCTCATGGTAGAGTAAATTAGTAGATTCTAAAGAAATTAAAAACAACAATAAAAAGTAAAGATATGTGCGAGACTTGCGGATGCGGCGAATCGGGTGAAGTTAAAATTCATGACCGGAATCACAATCATGACCATGTTCATGACCACGAACATACTCACGATCATGATCACACCCACGATCATGGACATACACACACTCATGGACATGACAGCGTTCTGTTTACCCAAACTCATAGTTTAGCTCCTAAAAAAGTAATTGGTCTAAATCTCGACATTCTTTCGGATAATAACAGTTTAGCAAGTGTTAATAGGAGATATTTTGAAAAGCGAAATGTGTTAAGCCTGAATTTAGTGAGTTCACCTGGCTCTGGTAAAACTACTATCCTTGAAAAAACAATTAAAGCGCTTATTTCTACCCAAAAAATCTTTGTCATAGAAGGAGATCAGCAAACAGTGCTGGATGCCGACAGGATTGAAAAGTCCGGTGCACCGGCTATTCAGATAAATACCGGCTCCGGATGCCACCTGGATGCCCGGATGGTAGATTCGGCAATAAAAAAACTTGAGCTGGAAAATGATTCAATCCTTTTTATCGAAAATGTCGGTAACCTGGTGTGCCCTGCTCTTTTTGACCTTGGGGAATTTAAAAGAGTTGTAGTAATAAGTGTTACCGAAGGCGAAGATAAGCCTCTGAAGTACCCATATATGTTTCAGTCGTCACACCTATGCATTATCAACAAATCAGACCTTTTGCCTTATGTTGATTTCGATAAAGATAAAACTATGGAATATGCCCGTTCGCTGAATCCGAACCTGGAGTTTATTCTAGTTTCAGCTAAGACTGGTGAAGGCTTTGATCTTTGGTTTGAATGGCTTACAAAACAAACCTCAGCTTTAATTTCTTCCCGAAAGGAATAGTGCGTATGATGGAGCCGAATAATCAGTTCTTTAGTGACCCAACAAGTTCTTTAACCTGTTTTACAGCCTCAGGAATTGCCGCTTCAATTTCAGGCGAAAGCTCCATTCCCATATCCTGGAAATCTTTTATCGAAATAGCAACCAGGTGGATTTGTGGCATATTCCCCAATAAAAAAGCTGCATCAAGCAAATCCTTAAGCCCTATTTCGTGAGCACTTAATTGGGTTGGGAAATCTTTGGCATATTTCGGATGCAAAACCCTTACATGGCCCGCAGGAAACTGGTCAAGCGCAGCATCGACAACGATAACTGTAGTGTATGACTGGATAAACCCAAGCAAATGAAACCCACCGGTACCACCATCCATCAGATCAGCACCTGTAAATCCTTCTTTTTCCAATTGCGCAATAACATGAATTCCAACTCCTTCGTCATTCAGCAATATATTTCCAATCCCCAGGATCAGGATGTTGTTTTGTAGTGGAGTCAAAATTTCGGAGTTAATTATACTTTGAAAAGTATAAGTTTGTTTTGATTTAAGAACAAGGATTAACGATTTTTGATTTAAGATTTTCGAGAAATTCAGTATTACTTCGAAAATCTTAATTCGTTAATCCTTGTTCGATATTCAATTTTTAAAATTTGTTATTAATCCTTCGGGCACTCTTCCGTCCTGTTTTCATGACGCTCTATCACATCTTCTTCGATAAATTTCCATCCACCTATCATGGAGGATGTTACACCGCGGCGTTCAATATAATCATGATAGAAAACAAGGTAAATATGCACCATGGCAAAAAGAATAAAGCCCCACATCAGAATATGGTGAAGCTGACGGGCAGCCATATCTCCGCCGAGTAATGGGACTACCCAGGCAAAAAGTTTCGGCAGAAATGACGAACTCATAGCCGAGTACATTCCGAATCCGGTAAGGCATTGCAACAGGAAGATCAGGAATGTAATAAAATAGATAAGACTGGCAAGCGAATTGTGCCCGATTGAATCTATTTCTTTGTGCGAGACCTGCAAAACGTCTACTTTGATTACATCGATAATTTCTTTCCACTGACAACGTTTTAATGGAATAAAATTATACCAGCGCGAAAAATCATTCCCCACAAATCCCCAATAAGTACGGAAGATAAAATTGAAGAAAAAGATAAATGCACTGACGAAGTGGATGAATCTGACGGTACCGAACCAATAATTGAAATACGCCTCAGTACCTTTCATGAAGGCAGGTGGGTGACCAATTATATACCCAGTAATGCAAAGCGAAGTAACGCAAAGTGCATTGACCCAATGATAGATGCGAACAGGCAATTCCCATACGTGCACTTCACGCAGGGGTATAGATCTGCTTCTGCTTCTCATGGCTTAATAGGTTTTAAGTTCATGAATATGACTTCCGTTTTCATCGTATACGTGTACGGCACATGCCAGGCATGGATCGAAAGAATGAATCGTGCGAAGTACTTCAAGTGGCACTTTAGGATCTGCAACCGGTGTTCCTATCAGTGATTCTTCGTAAGCCGAACGCTTCCCTTCAGGATCACGCGGTGAGGCATTCCAGGTAGTGGGAACCACCAACTGATAATTGGCGATTTTTTTGTCTTCGATTACTATAAAATGGGATAAAGCGCCCCTTGGAGCTTCAACCATTCCGAAGCCTTTGGCAGTCTTGGGCCAGGATTCGGGTTCCCATTTGTCATTGTTCATAGTACGTGTGTCCCCATTCTTGATATTATCCAGGAGTTGTTGGAAAAATCCCAATGCCCAGTCGCAGGTAAGTTTTGTTTCAAGTCCACGGGCAGCAGTACGTCCAAGTGTCGAGAATAGTGCAGTAACAGGAACATCCAGTGTTTTAAGGGTGCTTTCAATAACTTCCTTGTAATCTGCACGTCCCGAAGCATATCCAACCAGCATTCTTGACAATGGTCCTACTTCCATCGGGTATCCTTTCCATCGCGGCGTTTTTACCCAGCTGTATTTTTTCGAAACATCCAGATGATCATATGGAGGTGTTGGACCAGTGTAGTTTAATTTTGTTTCTCCTTCCCATGGATGTAGTCCGGTTTTATCGCCTTTCGAATATTCATACCACGAATTATTCACAAACTCCATTATCTGGCTCGGATCATCCCCCTTGATCTCATGGATTTTACTCAGGTCACGGTTTAAAATAACGCCACGAGGCATTTTAAAGCTATCCGGGTTGTTGTATCCGTTTGTCGGGAAATCGCCGAATGACATATAATTCGTTAAACCGCCGCCAATTGCTCCCCAATCACTTTTGTAAAACGAAGCAATTGCCAGCAAATCGGGAATATAAACCTGGTCGACAAAAGTTTTTGCATCTTCGAACAGTTTGCCAACCATAGCGAGCCTTTCGGCATTAACGGCATTGGCTTCCTCAATGTTAATGGAACACGGAACGCCTCCGACCAGGTAATTCGGGTGAGGATTTTTACCTCCGAAAATGGTATGAACTTTCACAAGCTCTTTTTGCCATTCGAGTGCTTCCAGGTAATGAGCTACCGCGATAAGATTCACCGCTGGAGGCAGTTTGTAGGCCGAATGGCCCCAGTAACCGTTTGCAAAAATTCCAAGCTGGCCGCTTTCAACAAAGTTTTTAAACCTTTTCTGAATATCCGTAAAATATCCGACTGAACTTTTAGGCCATGATGAAATGCTCTGTGCAATTGTGGATGCTTCTTTGGGATCAGCTTTCAAGGCAGAAACGACATCAACCCAGTCGAGGGCATGCAGCACGTAAAAATGTACAACATGGTCCTGGATATACTGGGCGGTTTCCATCAGGTTGCGGATGAGTTCAGCGTTGGGTGGAACAGAAATGCCAAGTGCGTTTTCAACTGTTCTCACTGATGCGAGCGAATGTATAGAGGTACAAACGCCACAGACACGTCCGACAAAAGCCCAGGCGTCGCGGGGGTCGCGTCCTTTAAGTATGGTTTCGATACCACGCACCATAGTTCCGGAACTGTAAGCATCTGTAATTACTCCATTATTTACTTCAATCTCAACCCGTAAGTGTCCTTCAATCCGGGTGATGGGATCTATAACGATTCTTTCAGCCATGTCTATAATACTTTAGGGGTTTCACTTTCGGTATTGGTTTCAGGTTCATTGGTTATCTCGTGGTGTTTGCGGATATTTGTATAAATGGCATGACCTGCAACGCCAACTGCGGTAGCAATGCCAAGTCCAAGCCCGATTTTATCGGCCGTGGTCTCAATACCGAATCCTGCAATACTTGGCAGATGCTGGTAGAATGGGCCATTGTCCCAGAACCCGGCTTCGGCACATCCGATGCAGGGGTGACCTGATTGAATCGGATAACTGATTCCGTCGTTCCATTTGATAATTCCACATGAATTATAGGTAACCGGACCTTTACACCCCATTTTATAGAGGCAATAGCCACGTCTTGCTCCTTCATCGTCGAAGGATTCCACGAATAAACCGGCATCGAAGTTGGCACGACGGTAACAAGTGTCATGTACACGGCGCGAATAAAAGGCTTCAGGACGGCCTAACGAGTCAAGGTGGGGAATACGGTCGAAAGTAAGCAGATGAACCACTACACCGGCCATAACATCAGCAATAGGAGGGCAGCCTTGTACATTTATAATAGGCTTACCACTGATAACTTTGTGTACTGGTTTTGCACCTGTAGGGTTGGGACTCGCAGCCTGTACACACCCTGCCGAAGCACAGTTGCCCCAGGCCACAACGGCCTTGCAGTTTTTAACAGCTTCCTCCAGGATCTGAAGAGCACTCCTGCCACCAATGCAGCAGTATGCTTCGTTTTCTGTCGGGATTGAGCCTTCAACCATCACGATGTATTCGCCTGGGTTTTTCTCCATCACCGATTTGTAAGCTTCTTCAGCCTGAAAACCGGAAGCAGCCATGAGCGTTTCCTGGTAATCGAGTGAAATTTTATCCAGGACAATGTTAGCTACAATGGGGTGCGAAGCCCTTATAAAAGATTCGCTGCAGCAGGTACATTCCTGGAAATGGAACCAAATGACCGGAAGCCGTGGTTTGCTTTCGAGCGCTTTAACGATCTGGCCAATACTGCTGGATTCGAGTCCCAGCATGGCTGCCATTGTTGCGCAAAACTTCAGAAAATCCTTGCGGGATATCCCGTTCCCCTTGACTTCCTCATAAAATGAGGTTTGCTTATTTTCCATAAAGCTGTCGGTTTTAGTTATTACACTGATATGTAAATATATGCACAAAACACGATTTGTCGACAGACAATATAAAAAAATATTGTAATTTATACTCATTATAAATTATTATTCTTAAAATAGAGCGTGCTACTTTTCAGTAGTTTAGCTTAAAAACTATTATGAATATTGAGAATGCCTGATTTTTTTTGCACAAAATAATTGTATTATATTCGATTCGGGATTTGAATTTTAAATATAGACTGATGGCAGTTTAAACCGAACTAAGATTTAAAAAGGGCTTAAAAACTAATTTTTGCTGAAACATTAAATGTCCTTCCCAGCGACCAGAATCCAGTGAATGTTGCCAGGTCGTGCCCGGCACCATCATCACCCCGGATTATGGTTTGCTTGTTAAACACATTCTGGCAAGCCAGCTGCAGCGAAACCGGGAATTGTTTCACCTGCATATCGTAACCGGCATACAGATCAAGTAAGGAATAGGATGGGATGCGGTAAGGTTGGCTTCGGTCGTCAGGATTATTACGGTTCACAGGTTCGAAATTGGCATACAAACGGTCATAGAAAACCCAATCTGCTGAAAACCTGAACCCGCCAGCAGTATGATATTCGGCTGAAAGTCCGAGTTGGGTCTGAGGTGCATCGCCTACATACAATCCTTTGGTATAAACCATCATGCTGTCGACCAGCACCTGGTTATCGTTGTAAATACTGGCCGATACATCATTCTGCCATTTCCAGTTGCCAATTGATAAAGTTGCTCCCAGAGTTAGACTCTGTATTACTCTGTAACTTATTTCTGCTTCAATGCCCTGATGCAGTGCATTTAATCCACGTACCAGCGAACGGGGAATACTGTCAACCAACTGAATATTTTCCCGCGTCAGCAGCGATTTATCCTTCCATAAAGTATAATACAGATTAAAACGTGCAGTTATTTTCCCGCTTTCTTGCGTATAACCCGCTTCCGCTGAAGTGATTTTTTCATTTACCAGGTTATCTGCAACTGTGTTCGAATAATTGACATAAACAAACTTGTAGTATGGTTCGCGTGAATAGTAACCAACATTTCCATACACACTTCCAAACTCTCCAACTTTATAACTTATACCACTTTTTACATCGAACCCGGCTTTGTTAACCGGCTCGCTCATTGGATTTTCGGGATAATTATATGGATCCTCCCGCCTGTAATGTGTACCCGAAATGGTTGCGGCTAAAAAAGTTGTGACTTTTCCGGTTTTAAATTCCGCCTGCCCGAAAATGTTCCCATAACTGATCATGGAGTAATTGTCGACATTGATAACATCGCCCGGATTTTTAATCTGTTCCCGACCACCTACACCTGCAAGTGAATATGCATATTGTTCCACCCAGAAGTTGCCACCCATCAGATCATCAACTTCCTCGTACAGATGAGAACGGAAATTACGCAAATGTATCCCTGTTGTAATTTTCAGATTATCGTTCAGGTCGAGTGTAAGTGAACTCAACAGGCCGACCCAATAATGATCTGCCCTGTAATTTGTGAGTATATTTTTCGAATAACCTTTTACAAAAGAGCCATCGGCAAGTGTGGTCGAATCAGGATTGGTGGAGTTTGTAAGAAATACCTGGTCGAAATCAATCTGGTTGTTTTTCCGGTAATCCCAGGTCGGCTTGCCATAATTAAAAACTTCTGTATACCGGCCGCCTCCCTTCCCGAATGAAACATAAGCCGATGTAGCCAGGAAAGCCTTGGGGCTGATATTCCAGTAATGGTTGAGGTTGATCTGAGGTTTGTGATAAAAGTTCTCTGAAAGGCTTAAAATCTCTCCGTTATATTCTCCCCAGTTCTTGTTGTATTTAACTCCGAATTTGTCAAAATCAGCCTGGCTCATTCCATAATTGCGTTGTCCGTGCTTTTCGGGCGCTCCCATGGCAGTCAGAACGAGGCGGTGTTTTTTGCCGAACTCCCGGCTCAGGC
>Ga0315270_10001358_pt1 | contig 12988 bp, 8 predicted proteins | sample C1_bottom_MG_FD_204932 | JGI IMG/M metagenome (GOLD analysis project Ga0315270, IMG submission 204932) | Sediment microbial communities from Yellowstone Lake, YNP, Wyoming, USA - C1_bottom | ecosystem: Environmental > Aquatic > Freshwater > Lake > Sediment | place: USA: Wyoming | collected... | reverse complement strand
CAATGTATTCATGGCCAAAATCCTACCGGGGGAATTTTACGTCACGGTGCGTGGCGAAGGCGTGATCACCGTGCTGGGCTCGTGTATTTCAGCTTGCGTGCGCGACCGCATGCTGGGCGTGGGCGGCATGAATCATTTCATGCTGCCCGCCAAGCATGAGGACGCCGACGCGATACGCATGCAGGCCAGCGACGCGAACCGCTACGGCAACTACGCGATGGAGGCGCTCATCAATGAAATTCTCAAATGCGGCGGACGCCGCGAACATCTGGAAGTGAAAATCATCGGCGGCGGACAAATTCTGGAGAAGATGACCAACATCGGCCGCATGAATATCGACTTCGCCCGCAGTTACGTTCGCACCGAGGGATTGAAACTGCTGGGCGAGGACGTCGGCGACATCTACCCGCGCAAGGTGGCGTACTTTCCCGCCGACGGCCGCGTGCGCGTGAAAAAGCTGCGCGCGCTGCACAACAGCACCATTCTTGATCGTGAGCGGCAATATCGCGATTCGCTGGAAAAAGCGCCGGTCGGCGGCGACGTGGAATTATTTTAACAAGGTGGGCAGTGCCCACCCTACTGGGAATCTATGTCAAAGAAAATAAAAGTGCTGGTGATCGACGACTCCGCGATGATTCGGCAACTGCTCACGGAAATATTGAGCGGCGATCCCGGCATCGAGGTGGTCGGTGCTGCGGCCGATCCGCTGATCGCGCGCGATAAAATCAAACAGTTGAATCCCGACGTGCTGACGCTGGACGTGGAAATGCCGAAGATGGACGGCATCGCTTTTCTAAAAAATTTAATGCGCTTGCGCCCCATGCCGGTGGTGATGGTGTCGTCGCTGACCGAGCGGGGCGCGGACGTGACTTTTCAGGCGCTGGAAATCGGCGCGGTGGATTTCGTCACCAAACCGAAGCTCGACGTGAAGCAGCAGTTGCTTGAATACAGCGAGGAGATCATTGTCAAGGTCAAGGTTGCGGCCGCAGCCAAGGTGCGCCCGTACAAAGAACGCATTGAAGATCGCGGTGTTGCGCCCAAACTGTCGGCCGACGCGGTGCTGGCGAAGACGGGCGCGTCCAGACAATTTAAAACCACCGAGCAGATCATCGCCCTGGGTGCGTCCACCGGCGGCACCGAAGCGATCAAGGAAGTGCTGATGCGCATGCCGGCGGATGCGCCGGGCATGGTGATCACCCAGCATATTCCCGAAGCCTTCAGCGAACCGTTCGCCAGGCGCATGGATGCGTCGTCGGCCATGACGGTGTGTGAAGCCAAAGACGGGCAGCAGATCGTCACCGGCCATGCCTACATTGCGCCCGGCGGACGGCATCTTTACGTGGAACGCAGCGGTGCGCGCTATCTGTGCCGCTTGAGCGACGGACCGCCGGTCAATCGGCATCGTCCCAGTGTCGACGTGCTGTTTCGTTCCGTTGCGCAAAACGTAGGACGGAATGCGCTCGGCGTGATTCTCACCGGCATGGGCGACGACGGCGCGCGCGGCATGAAAGAGATGAAAGACGCGGGCGCCAAGACCGTCGCGCAGGACGAAAAAACCAGTGTGGTATGGGGCATGCCGGGCGAAGCGGTGAAGCACGGCGGTGTCGATGACGTGCTGCCTCTGGAGCGGATCGCCGCGTGGCTCATGAAATTGGCGTAAGCCGGGCGACGCAAGGCCCGCTCAAGAGAACGGCGAGGCGTAGTGGTTCGACTGCTCTGTTGTGGAATCAAGAGGGGCATGGCCTTGCCGATAAAGTAATGATCAACAGGCCGCGTGTTATGAAACAGATCGAGGAAAAGAGAAGCGTGCTCAAGAGTGTGGCACGTATGTGCGCGATTCCTTTATTTGTCACAACCGGGTGCCTCATGCTCGTGGTGGCGATGCCGGTGCTGAATATTCTGGCGCTGTTCGTGGTCGCTTTCGCATGGGCATTCACCCTGGTGCGTTCGGCATTACATGGGCACGCAGCGGTTGACCAGCAGCGCGGGCAACATACCGAAGCTGTTCTACTGAATGACGAAATAGGGAGCTTGTGCAACGAGGTCGGGCGCGGGGTGCAAGCGCAGATCGAGAATCTGCGCACCGAGGTGACGCAGGCGCGCGGCATGGTCACACACGCCGTGCAGGGGTTGTCGACGAGTTTCCGGGGCTTGGGCGCCAAGGCGGAGACTCAGAAAGCAATGGTTGAATCGCTGATCGCCAGCATGTCGCGCATCGCGGCGAATGGTAAAGAGGGCGTCAGCATCCGTGAATTCGTCGTCGAGACCGAAAATATCTTGCAGTATTTCGTGGACTACATTGTTTCCACGTCCACCGGCAGCATGGAATTGCTGCGCCAACTGGATGGCATGGGGGAGCAAGTCAATGCCGTGGTGAAGCTTCTGAACGATGTGAAGGGAATCGCCGATCAGACCAATCTGCTCGCGCTCAATGCCGCCATTGAGGCGGCGCGCGCCGGCGAAGCAGGGCGTGGGTTTGCGGTGGTCGCTGACGAAGTGCGCAAACTTTCCAGCCACTCCAACCGCCTCGGCGGCGAGATCGCACACGTGGTGCGGGGCAGCCTCTCGACCATCGAAGGTGTGCGTACGGTGATTCACAAGATGGCTTCAAAGGATATGAACATGATGTTGACCGCCAAGCAGCGCGTCGACGACATGACCGGCGAGATCGGGCGGCTCAATGAATTCACGGCCGTCAAGCTGGAGCAAGTCAGCACTTTGTCGAAGCAGATTGACGAGGACGTCCATCTTGCGGTGATGTCGTTGCAATTCGAGGATCTGGTCGTGCAATTGCTGTCGCATATCGACAAACGCATCGATGTGCTGGAAGTGAAATCCAAGGTGGTGGATGTGGTTCCGTGCAAAAAGATGAGCGGAGAAAAAGAGGGCCGGGTAACGGATTATCGCGAAAAGATCGCGGCGCTCAAGAGCATTCTCGCCGAAGCGGGCGAGGCGCAGATCAAGACGCAGCACAAGTCCGTTGCTCAACATGATTTGGAAGCGGGGACAGTCAGTCTTTTTTGAGTGGGGATTGACGCCGCAAAAATATAAATATAAAGCAAGAGGTGAAGCAGATGCCGTTGACCGTGCGTGTATCCGAAAAAACCAATGAGGTGGTGATCCTTATCACCGGCAGGTTCGATTTCAATTTGCACCGGGATTTCCGTTACGCCTACGAGGACGCATGTAAGCGTCTTGCCAATCCGGCGTTCATCATCGACCTGGGCGGGACGGAGTATATGGACAGCTCGGCGCTGGGCATGATGCTGCTGCTGCGCGAGCATATCGGCGGCGATAAAGGCGTGGTGAGCATCATCAATGCCCGGCCGGAGGTCAAGAAAATCCTCGAGATCGCCAGCTTCGGCCGCCTGTTCAAGCTCGCGTAGTCAAAGCATATGTTTTCCACCACACCGGTGTGCGCCGACGCGCTGCCCGTCCTTGGCCCCGCTCCCGCGTCGCCGCGGCAAGTATTGATTGCGGACGATGATCGTATGAGCCGAATGCTACTCAAATCCATGTTCGAGCAGCAGGGCTACGTCGTGCAAGCGGTGGAAAACGGCGCGCAAGCAGTCGCGGCGTTTCAGGCGTCGCCACCCGATCTGGTCGCGCTGGATGTGAACATGCCGGTCATGGACGGCTATGCCGCCGCGCAGGCCATTCGCGCCAGCGGCTGCGCGCGTTTTGTGCCGATCATCTTTGTTACCTCCGCGACCGATGATGAATCCCTGGCGCGGTGCATTGCTTCGGGTGGCGACGACTTTCTGAGCAAACCCTATAATAGCGTCATTCTGCGCGCAAAAACCGATGCGCTTTTGCGCATCCACGATTTGTACGAGACCACGCGCACTCAGCGCGACGAACTGTCGCGTTATCAGTTACACATCATGCGAGAGCATGAGTTTGCGCAACACATTTTTCATACCGTTGTGGAGCGGCGTGCCTACCTGCCCCCAAACGTGCGGCGCCTGTTGTTGCCGAGTTCGGTCTTTAATGGAGACGTGGTGCTTACGGCTTCGACTCCGGCGGGTGGCATTCATGTCTTCATCGGCGATTTTACCGGTCATGGTTTGGGGGCAGCGATCGGCACGCTGCTGGTGGCCGACGCCTTCTACAGAATGACGATGAAAGGATTCGCGCTGGGCGAGATACTCGTCGAATTGAATCGCAAGCTGAATAGCACTTTGCCGACCGGAATGTTTTGTGCGGGCGCGGCCCTGTCGTTAGACGCGCAGGCAAACCGGCTGAGTTTATGGAATGGCGGACTTCCGGATCTGCTTGTTTACAGCGGTACGGAAAAGCGTCGCTTTCCTTCCCGACACTTGCCCCTGGGAGTGGTGGGCAATCCTGAGTTCGATGGGTGCATGGAGTCGTTCCCGGTGACGCCGAATGCCCGGGTCTATCTCTACACGGACGGCTTGATCGAAGCGCAGGCGGGCAAAACCATCTACGGCCAGGAGCGCATGGAAGCGCTCTTTGAAACCGGCACCGGCGACCCCGTGGGAGATATTACCGCGGATCTCAGCACCTTTTTAGCGGGTATCGAGCAAGCCGACGATATCACGCTGGTTGAGGTGACGTGTGCGCTGGATACCCGCAGTATCGAATCAGTGCCCGTTCCGCCTTCCAGGGTTTCCGCCTGGAGGTTGCACCTGAAATTCGAGCTGGACCGGTTGCGCCAACTTGATCCGCTGCCGGTCGTGTTGCAGGCCATGGGAGAGTTGCGGGATTTGGGGAGGCACCGCGAGAGCCTGTACCTGATTTTCGCGGAGCTTTTATCCAACGCGGTGGAGCATGGATTGCTGGAGCTGGATTCCGGACTCAAAAATTCGCCCGACGGGTTTTTGAGCTATTACACCGCGCGCGCAGCTCGATTGGCAGGGGCGGAGAGCGGCTGGGTAACCATCGAATGTGAACATGTCCCCCATGCCGATGGAGGAATATTGACGATTTGCATCGAAGACAGCGGTGCGGGTTTCGATCATGGGTGCACACTACGAAGTTTGGAAGAAAACCGGAGTCTGCACGGCCGGGGCATCCCGCTGCTGCGCTCGCTGTGCCGGTCGGTTTGCTACCAAGGGCGCGGCAACCGCGTGGAGGTCGTCTACGCGTGGGAATAAAGCCACAGTCCGTGCCGCAATCGTCATCGAGTCACGCGCCACAAAAATTTACACAGTTTGTGTTGTCCGTTATAATACTTTGGCTGCCTAATCGACCGCCTAAAGCTTGGTAGTCCGCGTCTTTACATCTTCGTGGCCGAATGCCGTCGAGCGAGGTGTAAGGCAAAAAGCAGTGCGGGAAGGGGTCCGATGTGAACTCATTTAAGAGATACAACTTCCATGTCACTCAATTCCTCCGCTCCACCTCGGGATGTTGCTACAGAAAAAATAGCATGCCCTGAGCAGCCGTACCAAGCCGGTGATTTGCTGGTCAGTTATCTAGAACAGATCGGTGTCGAGTATGTGTTCGGCATTCCCGGCGGCGCGATTGATCCGTTATTCAATGCGCTGGCGCGCAGCGCGCGGCGCGGCGGCCCGCGCGCCGTGGTGGCGCGGCACGAGACCGGCGCCGCCTTCATGGCAGACGGTTACGCGCGCGAAACCGGCCGGCTCGGCGTGTGTTGCGCCACCACCGGACCGGGCGCAACCAACTTGATTACCGGGGTCGCCTGCGCCTATCAAAACGACATTCCCGTGCTGGCGCTCACGGCGCAAACGGCGTTGCCTTTCTTTGGTAAGGGCGCGTTTCAGGAATCCTCCTGCACCGGCGTCAATATATTGGGGATGTTCGAACACTGCACCAGCTACAATTCGTTGATTTCTCATCCGCAGCAAATCGAAACCAAGCTCATTGATGCCATCGTCACCGCGTGCCGCTCGCGCACTACGGCGCATCTCAGTCTGCCGCTTGATGTGATGCGCGGATTGGCGCCGGTGGCCGCACCGTCATTCGATCTGGGCAAGCTGTTGCGCACGCCTTCCTTGTTCGACGGCGATGCTTTCGAAGAACTGTGCGGCCTCATCGCAGCGGCAAAAAATCCGGTGATTTTGATGGGTGGTGCCTGCGAAGAGGCGGCCGGCGTTATTCTGGAATTTGCGCTGTTGCGCAACATCCCGGTGGTGACGACGCCGCACGGCAAGGGCTTGATCAATGCCTACCATCCGCTGTATCGCGGCGTATTCGGGTTTGCCGGCCATCGCAGCGCGCACGCCGTGTTGGCCGGCAGCGATCTGGTGCTTGCGGCCGGAACCATCATGGGTGAATTTGATACTGGGGGTTGGGATGAAAAGGTGTTGTTGAATCACCGGCTGGTGCAGATCAACGAGACCGGGAAATACTTTGCGCGTGCTCCCATGGCGCGTTTGCACGTGCAGGGGCAGATACTCACAGTGTTCGTGCGCTTGCTGGAACGCTGGCGTCCGTTGGGCGAGTCATGCGAGGGAGCTGCTCGCGTGGCAGGCGATTCGTTATCGCCCAACCGTGCACAGAACGGCCATTCGCCCGTGAAGTTCACCGTTTACCCGCCTCCCCGGCTCAGTCTCGATGAAGAAAGCAGTCCCGTTGATTGCCCAACCGCGCTCAAGCCGCAGCGGCTGATGCAGGCGTTGTCGCGCTTGCTTCCGTTAGACACGCGATTCCTCGCCGATCCCGGCAACGGGCTGGCATGGGCTATTCACTGCTTGCATCCGTGCGACCGGCGGCTGTCAGGGCGGCGTTCGCGCGTAGCGAATACTTTCCGGTCCGGTTTTGAATACGCCTCGATGGGATGGGCGGTCGGCGCGGCGGTCGGCACCGCCTTGGGCACTCATCGTCATCCCGTGGTGTGCATTGTTGGCGATGGCTCATTTCTAATGAGTGGGCAGGAAATCACCGTGGCGGTGCAGGAAAAATTGAGCATCATTTTTGTGATTTTGAACGACGGTGTCTTGGGCATGGTGATGCATGGTCAGCGCTTGGGAGGCTCGGAACCCATGGGTTTCGAATTGCCGCCGGTTAATTACTGTGCCATGGCCCAAGCGATGGGTGTGCAGGCGTTCACCGTGCATACACCCGACGAACTTGCAGCGCTGGATATTCGCGGCCTGTGCCGGTATCCGGGACCGACGTTGCTGGATGTGCACATTGATCGGGAAGAGGTTCCGCCCATGCGTATGCGCGCGAAAGTGCTGGGGGTGGCAAAGACGCGCGAGGAAAATACATGAACGAGGCCGAACGTAAACAACACATCCGGAAAACTTTCAACGCCGTGGCTGAGGGTTATGGTGGCAGTCCATCGCAGCGTTTGTTTGCCCTTGCCGCCGCACGGTTGCCGGAAATCTTTGCCTTGCGCGGCGATGAACAGGTGCTGGACGTCGCCTGCGGCACCGGCATCGCCACGTGTGCACTCGCGCCGCACCTGCCGCGCGGGCGCGTGACCGGGCTCGACTTTTCTTCCGGCATGCTCGCGCAAGCGCATAAAAACGCGCAGGCCGCCGCGCTGCGCAACGTCGACTTCGTCGAGATGGACATGCAGGCAATCACCTTGCCCGGGCGCCGCTTCGACGCCGCCAATTGTTCGTTCGCACTGTTCTTTGTGAGCGACATGTGCGCGCAGCTCGCCCACATCGCCACCAAGGTGAAACCCGGCGGCGCCGTGGTATGCAATGCGTTTTCTGATACCCCGTTCTTGCCTAATGTGGATCTGTTCATGGAACGCATCGGACGCTACGGCATCGAGCGGCCCGAGTTCAGTCTGCAACGTACCGGGACCGAAGAAAAATTTGCCGCGCTCTACCGCGCTGCGGGGCTGCAAGATGTCAAAACCGTGCGCGCCGATGTGAGCTACATGCTCCCGGATGCCAACGGCTGGTGGGACATCGTCTGGTACGCTGGCCTGCGCGATCCGCTGAGCCGGCTTCTGCCCGACGAGTTGGAGCAGTTCAAACACGAACATCTCGCTGAAATCCAGGCGCTTGACCAAGGCCACGGTATTCCTGTGAATGCGCAAGTTATCTACGCCAAGGGTATTGTGGCGTAGTACTCCAAGCCCCCTATTTTTTAAACATGCCTCTGCGTGATTCTCAGGTAGTGGGAATTCCCCCTTTTCAAAGGGTGAGGTGGAGCCGCGCAATACCTGCCTGAGAATGGCGCAGGGGCATGTTTTTTAAAGTCCTTGCCCGCGCTGCCGATGATTCGAGGACACTGTCCAGCGGCTTCATCAGGGAGCTTTTCCCATGGGTATCTCTTTGCGGTATTGGTGCGCAGTATGCGTGGTTGCCGTCACGTTGGATGCGGCAGCGCAGCCCAAAGATGAGGAAGACCTGGCGCAGGTTTATGGCAATCAGGATTTTGTCAGTCTCGCGACCGGGAGCCGTCAACCGGTGGTGCGCGCGCCCGCGGCGACGACCGTCATTACTACCCAGGATATCGAGGCAATCGGCGCCACCGACCTGGATCAGGTGCTCGAGACGGTGCCGGGTTTGCACGTTTCATACTCTCCCCTTGCGTACAATCCTCTTTACATTATTCGCGGCATCTACAGCCAATATAATCCGCAAGTCTTGATGATGATCAACGGTGTTCCCATCACCGATATGTATGTCGGTGACCGGAGCTTGGGCTGGGGCGGCATGCCCGTAGGGAATATCGCACGCATTGAGGTGATTCGCGGTCCTGGATCGGCCTTGTACGGGGCTGACGCCTTTGCCGGGGTCATCAATATCATTACCAAGACGGCCTCCCAGATCAACGGTGGCGAAGCGGGCGGGCGGGCAGGCAGTTTCAAAACCCAGGACGCCTGGGTGCAATACGGCAAACGGGGTGATTGGGAAAGCGTATTTTCCTTGGAGCTGCATTCCACCGAGGGCCAGAGCCGTCGCGTCGATACGGACGCTCAAACTTCTCTGGATCCGTTGTTCGGGACCAATGCTTCGCTGGCACCAGGACGTGTTAACACGCAGCGCGATGCGCTCGATCTGCGTCTCGACCTGGCGCGTGGCGATTGGCGTGGGCGCATGGGTTACCAGGGGCGGCGCAATCTCGGTACCGGCGCCGGAGTAGCGCAGGCGTTGGATCCGCAAGGAACGATTGACAGCGACCGCTACAATGCCGATTTGACTTACGACAATCCCAAGCATTCCGAGCATTGGGGCGCCACGGTTCAGCTCAGTTATTTCGAAACGCGCCTGAAAACAGACCTGACCGCGTTTCCACCGGGCGCCTTCGGTAATGTTTTTCCGGAAGGCTTGACAGGCGAGCCAGGGCGAGCGGAACGGCACTTTCGTCTGGGCGGTTCCGCCCTATATTCCAGTCTAATTCAGCACAAACTGCGCCTCGGGGCGGGCGCTGACTTCGTCGACCTCTATAAGATCAGAGAAACCAAGAATTTTTATGCTACCACCGGCCCCGTTCCAGTTCCTTTTCCTGGCTCGCCGCCGCCAATCCGCGACGTTTCCGGCGACCCGAATCTGGTGTATATCCAGCCGCACGACCGTACCGTGTATTACGGGTTTATTCAGGATGAATGGGCGTTTGCGTCCGACTGGGAACTTACCGCCGGTGTGCGCTACGACCACTATTCCGATTTTGGCAAAACCTGGAATCCGCGCCTGGCGCTGGTCTGGCAAACCTCCTACAACCTCACCAGCAAATTTCTGTATGGCCGGGCGTTCCGCGCGCCCGCGTTCGCGGAGTTGTACAACATCAACAATCCGGTCGCGCTAGGCAATCCCAGCCTGGATCCGGAAACCATCGATACGGCAGAGCTTGCTTGGGATTATCGCCCGACTTCCGCTGTGCAGACCGGTCTCAATCTCTTCTACTACACGATGCACGACATCATCCGGTTTGTGCCGGACCCGGCGGCAACCACTTCCACAGCGCAGAATACCAGCAGCCAGACCGGGTATGGATTGGAGTGGACTGGTAGTTGGATAGCTACGGGCGCGCTACGTTTAAGCAGCAATTACGCTTACCAGCAAAATACCGACAAACTGACGGATAAAAATGCGGGTCATGCGCCACGCCATCAGCTTTATCTGCGTGGCGATTGGGTTTTCCTGCCGGATTGGAATCTCAATAGCCAGCTCAATTGGGTCGCGCAACGTGACCGTGCTGCGGGGGACCTGCGACCGGCAATTAATGACTATACAACCGTCGATGCAACGATCCGGCGCAAGCACCTGTGGGGCGATTGGGACATCGCGGCGAGCGTGCGCAATGTGTTCGACGCCGATGCGCGCGAGCCGTCCCCGGCGCCGGGATTTATCCGCAACGATTTACCGTTGCCGGGGCGTAATTATTTTCTGGAGCTGAGCTACCGGTATTGATCTGAAGCGCCCAGCCAGCCGGAGTGATTTGAGTCGATAGCAAAAGCGTAAAAAATAAAAATGAAAAACGAGCGCCGTCAATTACCAGGGAATAGCAGAAGTAGATTTCGATTCGTCTGGATCGCGTTCTTGCTCCTTTTCACGCCCATGCAGAATCAAGCAGCTGCAGTTTCGGTCGCTGTTTTTTATCCCGAGCTCGGTGAGCCATTTCGCACGGTGTTCGAGCAGATCATTCAAGGGTTGGAAAGCGAAGTCCATGTTCAGCGTTATCCGCTCGGCGATAATTTCGATAGCGCCGCCCTGCACCGTTCGTTCGTCGAGCAGAACAGTACCGTGATTGTTGCCCTGGGCCAGCGCGGACTGAAAGCGGCGAGAGGATTGAACGCGGCGGTTCCGGTCATCGCGGGTGCGGTGTTGTCACTTCCGGACGACAGTCCGGCGAGCATGGGTGGTTTCAGTTTGGCGCCGGACCCGGGCTTGTTGTTGGAGCGCTTGAAGTCATTGGCGCCTGGCGTCCGGCGTGTCATGACGGTCTACAGCCCGCGCAGCGCATGGCTGACGAAACAGGCTCAAGATGCAGCCAAATTACAAGGCTTGGAGCTGATTGCGCGCCCGGCCGGCGACCTGCGCGAAGGGGCGCAGGTCTATCGGGATTTGTTGCAGCTTGCAACCGGTAGCAACGATGCCATCTGGTTGCCCATGGATACGGGGATACTGGACGAGGCCGCGCTTCTGCCTTTAATTCTGGAACAGGCCTGGAGTCGCAACGTGGTTATTTTCTCCAGTAGTTTGAGTCACGTGCCTAAGGGCGCATTGTTCGCTTTGTATCCGGACAACCTACAGCTTGGGCGGCGTCTTGCGGCCATGGCGGCAAGTCGTGCGCGCGGAGGATCCGGCGACGAACCCGTTTTCTTGCCATTGCGGGACGTGCGTACCGCCGTGAATCTGCGCACCGCCTCCCACCTCGGTCTCGACCTCGACACCAGACAACACGGTTTCGATCTCGTGTTTCCGGCGCCTTAGTACCATGTCGAGACTTTTGAAGCTGTTCTCCTCGCGTGCCACCCTGCGGCGACAGCTTTCCTTCACGTTCATGATCGGGGTGTTGTGTCTCGCCGTGATTTCGTCGTTGACGACTTCTTATCTGGCGAGCGGGCGCCTGCGGGAAAGCTTGCTTATGGATGGTGCGCTGATGGCCGAGAACTTCGCGGCGCGCACCGGCAACCGGCTGGCATTGCTGTATGGAACGCCCGACAACGCCAAAGATGAGGCGAACATCACCGTGGCATTTCCCGATGTCATGAGCGCGAAGCTGTATACCCACGACAAGGTTCGTTTGCTAGCTCGCGCCAAAGAAAATCTTACGGAGTGGGAGCCGGACCCGGCTGCGCCTTGGCCGTCCGCCGGGGCCGAGCTCCAGCATGAAGCAGCGGAGCTGTTGTATTTCATGGCGCCGGTGTACGCCGTGCGCAAAGATCAAGCGGAAACCCCGTTCGCCGAGATGCCGGACCAGGAACTGCTCGGCTACGCGCAGGTCGCCATCGGCAAGATGCGCCTGAGTGCGAATCAAACGAGAATTTTTCTCGACAACGTGGTTGTTTCTTTGGCGCTTGCCGCCGTGTTGCTGCTGCTGTTACAGATATTGATTACGCGCATGACCACGCCTTTGGGAGAACTTTCCGATGCCATGCAGCGGGCGGGCGCGGGTGCCTCCGGTCTACGCGCCAAGCCGGCTGGCCCGGCCGACATCATCGACATGGCGCAGGTCTTCAACCAGATGATGCAGGCGCTGGAGGAGCGTGATCGCATCTTGCGGCAGAAGAATGAAATACTCGAGCGCGAAGTGGCGCAGCGCGAGTCGGTGCAAAGGCAGTTGTCCGAAAGTCAGGAACGTTTCGAACTGGCGGTGCGCGGCTCCAGCGACGGCATATGGGATTGGGATATTCAAGCCAACCAGGTTTATTTTTCTCCCCACTGGAAGAACCAGTTAGGTTACGAAGATCATGAAATCCCGAACCTGTTTGAAGAGTGGGAAAACCGTCTGCATCCCGAGGATCATCAACGTGCATTGGATATTCTCAAGGCGTATGTCGCGGGTTCGATGCCGGATTACGCCCTCGAGCATCGCTTGCGGCATAAAGACGGAAGCTACCGCTGGATTCTTTCGCGCGCCGTGATGGTCCGGGATGCCTCCGGCAAGCCCATGCGCATGGCCGGTTCCCACACCGACATCACCGCGCGCATGCGGATGGAGGAGGACCTGCGCGTGGCACGCGATGCCGCGCTGGAAGCGGCGCGGCTCAAGGCGGCATTTCTCGCCAATATGAGTCATGAGCTGCGCACGCCTTTAAACGGCGTGCTCGGCATGCTCGACTTGTTGCGCACGTCGCCGCCTGGCATCGAGCAACGTGAGTACGCCGAGATTGCCTATCGTTCGGGCGACACGCTGTTGACTCTGATCAACGACGTATTGGATTTTTCCAGGATTGAATCCGGGCACATGAAACTGGAGCAGACGCCGTTCGACTTGCGCCAGCTTCTGGAAGAGGCGATGGAGGCGATCGCCCTGCGCGCCGCGGCCAAAGGGGTGGAATTAAGCGGCCTGATTGCGCCGGATCTGCCGCGCACGGTGAGCGGCGATCCTACCCGGCTGCGGCAAATTTTGATCAACCTGTTGGGTAACG
>Ga0315270_10001354_pt1 | contig 13005 bp, 10 predicted proteins | sample C1_bottom_MG_FD_204932 | JGI IMG/M metagenome (GOLD analysis project Ga0315270, IMG submission 204932) | Sediment microbial communities from Yellowstone Lake, YNP, Wyoming, USA - C1_bottom | ecosystem: Environmental > Aquatic > Freshwater > Lake > Sediment | place: USA: Wyoming | collected... | reverse complement strand
TTCACTCACCGAAAAGTTAACCTGACCCCATTTTCCTGACCCCATTTTTCAGGCGCGCTAGGATAGCGGGATGGCAGCCACCGACCGGCCCGTCACCCACCTGTTCACCGATCTCGAGGGGAGCACGCGCCTGTGGGAGAGCGAGCCGCTGCGCATGCAGGACGCGCTCGACCGGCACGACGCGCTCGCGCGCGCCGTCGTTGCGCGCTGTGGAGGCCTGGTCGTCAAGACCACCGGCGACGGCATCCATGCGGCGTTCGACGACCCGGTCGACGCGGTGAGCGCCGCCGTGCGGTTCACGCTGGAACTGGCTGCGCTGGCGCAGGAAGTGGCGCTGCCGCTGCGCGCGCGCTGCGGCCTCCACGTCGGCGGCGCGCAGGCCCGCGACGGCGACTTCTACGGCAGCGAGGTGAATCGCGCGGCGAGGATCATGAGCGCCGCGCATGGCGGCCAGGTGCTGCTTTCGGCGGCGGTCGCCGCGCTGGTCGGCGGGCGCCTGCCGGACGACCTGCGCCTGCGTGAACTCGGGCGCGTGCGCCTGCGCGACCTGGCCCAGCCCGAGGAGGTTCACCAGCTGCTGCATCCGTCGCTGGAAGCGCAATTCCCTCCGCTGCGCTCGCTGGATTCGACGCCGAACAACCTGCCGCAGCAGCCAAGCTCGTTCGTGGGAAGGCATGGCGCCATCGCCGAGCTGCGCGAGCTGCTCGGACGGCACCGGCTGCTGACGCTCACCGGGCCAGGCGGCATCGGCAAGACGCGCCTCGCGCTGCAGGTCGCCGCCGACGTGCTCGACGAACATGCCGACGGCGTGTGGTTCGTGGAACTGGCATCGCTGTCCGATGCCGCGCTCGTGCCCCAGACGGTCGCGCGGGCGCTCGGCGTGGCCGAGCGGCCAGGTGTCCCTGTCATCGCGGCGATCGCGGATTTCCTGGCGAACCGCCACGCGTTACTGATCCTCGACAACTGCGAACACGTCCCCGACGCCTGCGCAGCGCTGGCCGACTCGCTGCTGCGCGGCGCTGCCCACCTGCGCGTCCTCGCCACCAGCCGCGAGGTGCTGCGCGTCGCCGGAGAGTGCCTGTACCAGCTGCAGCCGCTCTCCGTGCCCCCCGCAGACGAGCACGAGCTCGACGCCGCCCACCACTATCCGGGACTCACGCTCTTCGTCGACCGCGCGCGCGAGCAGCAGCCCGCGTTCGAACTCAACGCCCGCAACCTCCCGGCCGTCATCACCATCTGCCGCGAGCTGGACGGCATCCCGCTGGCGCTCGAGCTTGCGGCCGCGCGTGTCCGGTCGCTGTCGATCGAGCACATCGCGCAGCGCCTGCGTGACCGCTTTCGCCTGCTGGGCAGCGGGCCGCGCACGGCGATGCCGCGGCACCAGACGCTGGCGGCAATGGTCGCGTGGTCCCACCAGCTGCTGGACGACAACGAGCGAACGCTGTTCGAACGGTTGGCCATCTTCGCCGGCGGCTTCGACCTGGACGATGCGCAAAGCGTGTGCGACTTCGCACCACTCGACCAGGCCCAGGTCTTCGGCCTCGTGATGAGCCTCGTCGACAAGTCGCTGGTCATGGCGGTGGTCGATGCCCGCGGCACAAACAAGGCATCCGACGCGGACTCCGCTGCACTGGACGCCGAAGCGCTTCCGGGCCGCTACCGGATGCTCGAGACAATCCGGGCCTACGCGCAGGAACAGCTGGAGAAGTCAGTCACCGCGGAGGAGACGGCGCGCCGTCACGCCGCGCATTTTCTCGGGCTGGCCGAGCGCGCCGACGAGGAGATCCGCGGGCTGCGCAAGCCGTACTGGTGCGCACTGCTCACTGCCGAGCACGACAACCTGCGCACTGCGATGGCGTGGCTGCGCGGACCGGGGAACAGCCCCGAGTCGGCGCTGCGCTTCGGCGTCAAGCTCGCCGCGTTCTGGCGGTTCCAGGGACATGCCACGGAGGGGCGCGCTTACCTGCGTGCCGCGCTGTCCCATCCGGACGCGGCGCAGTTTCCGCGCGCCCACGCCGGCGCGATGCTCGAGGCGGGCATCCTTGCGAGCTTCCAGGGCGACAACGACGAGGCGCGGGTCCTGGGCGAGGCGAGCCTCGCGCTGTATCGATCGCTGGGGCGCGCGAGCGAGGAATCGTCGGTCCTCATCATGCTGGGCGTGGTGCTGCAATCGACGGGCGCCTTTGCCGAAGCACGCGTGTGCCACGAACAGGCGCTGGCCATCAGCCGTACCCGGGACGCCAAGGCGCCGCAGGCAATCTGCCTCGTCAACCTGGCCAACGTCGACATGCTCCGCGGCGATGCGCCGGCAGCCCGCGCCGGGCTGCTCGCCGCGCTGGACGTCCTGGCCGACAGCGGAGAGGGAACGGCCAGCGTCTATGCGCAGGAGATGCTGGGACAGCTCGACCTGCGCCAGGGCGCGTTGCCCGCCGCGCGCGCGCGTTTCGTCACCGCGCACGGTCTGGCCTTGCGCACCGGCGACGTCATGCAGCAGGCCAAGACGACGATGCTGCTGGGCCGCACCGCCGTCGCGCAGGGCGACGACGACGGCTTCGCGCAGATTGCGCAGGGGCTCCTGCGGCTTTCGCAGCTGGAACAGAAGGAGGAGACGCTGCTGGCGCTCGACATGGCGGCGGAGGCGCTGCAGATGCGCGGCGACGCCGCAGCGGCGACGCGCCTGCGCGCCGCGTGCAATGCGGCACGGGCGCGCTTCAAGTTCCACTGGCCGCCGCTGGATCGCGCGGTTCACGAGCGCGACGCGGGTGACGCCGTCGCGCTGCTCGGCGCGGAGGCCACCGCCGATGCACTGCGGCAAGGCGGGAGCTGGACGCTTGGGCAGGCCGTCGACCTCGCGCTCGCGCGCATCGCCGACGTGGCTGGAAAGGAAAATGGGGTCAGGTTAACTTTTCAGTCACCGAAAGGTTAACCTGACCCCATTTTTCCGCGCGCCAGATGCAGCGCTGCCTTCACCAGCAGGTGCGCCGACACCGGCGCCGTGAGGAAGAGAAACAGGGTGATCAGAATTTCGTGCACCGAGAAACCCGGGCCACGCAACGTGAAATAGACGGCGGAGGCGACCAGCACGCCACCCACGCCGAGCGTCGTGGCCTTGGTCGGGCCGTGCAGCCGCTTGTAGAAGTCGCTGAACCTGACCAGCGCAAAGGACCCCGACAGCGCGGTGAAGGCGCTCACGACGAGCATCATCGCGATCAGCGCGTCGGCCCACACAGGCAACCCCTCAAGCGTGCTCATTCGATGACGTCGCCGCGGGTCACGTACTTGGCCAGCGCGACGGTTGCCACGAAGCCCAGCAGCGCCACGACCAGCGCCGCCTCGAACAAGAGCTGCGTGTCGTGCTGGATGCCGAAGAGCACCAGCAGCGCGATCGTGTTCACGTACAGCGTGTCGAGGGCGAGGATGCGGTCGGGAAGACCGGGGCCCCGCAGCAGTCGGTAGCCGCTGCACAGCAGCGCGAGCGCGAAGGCGGCCTCGATCCAGGGCAGGACGGTGGCGGTCATCCGTAGATCTCCTTGAGCGGTTTCTCGTAGCGCGTCTTGATCGAGGCGATGATCGCCTCCGCATCGTCGACATGGAACGCATGGACCAGCAGGTAGGAGCGGTCCTCCGCCACATCGGCGGTCAGTGTGCCGGGCGTCATTGTGATGATGCCGGCAAGCGTGGTGATGGCCCAGTCGTCGGTGAGGTCGAGCGGGACGCGCAGGAAGCCCGGGCGGATGGCCGACTCGGGCCCCAGCACGCGCCGCGTCACCTCCACGTTGGAGACGACGACATCCCGCAGCACCCGCAATGCCAGCATCAGCGCGAGGCCCGGGCGATGCAGCCGCGGCCACGTGCCATCCGCCAGATGCAACCCCGTCAGCGGCAGCACCCAGGCCAACAGCGCGCCGAGCAGCACATGCGCGGGGGCAATGGTGTTGTTGAGCGCGAGCCACGCCAGCCAAAGCACCAGAGACAGCAGCGGATGCGGCAGCAGCCGCTTCACGGCGCACTCCTCCGCTGCGGCGAGACGGGAGCGTAGCCCAGCACGGCACCGGTGTAGATGCGCGGCTGCGCGAGTTGCTGCGCCGTTGCCATGGAATAGCGCGCGGCACCTCCGGCAAACACGATCAGGAAGATTCCCGCAACCGCCAGCACGGCGATCCCCACACGATCGCCTGGGGCCATCGGTGACCCCGTCACCGTGCCATGCGTCTTCCAGAACACGCTGCTGCCCGCCCGCGCGAGCGCGAACGTGGCGAGAAGCCCGCTGCCCAGCACCGCGGCCCAGAACCAGGCAACCAGCGGCGCCTGCAAGGACCCTTGCAGCATGAGCACCTTGCCGATGAATCCGGACAACGGCGGCAGTCCTGCGGCAGCGCTTGCGCCGATTAGGAACAGCATCCCCAGCAACGCCGGCTGGGCCAGCGGCGGGCCATTGCCGAACCGGTCGACGCGCGGACCACGCTGGTCCGCGATGGCATGGACGATGAGGAACAGCGACGCGACGGCGAGCGTCGTGTGCACGAGGTAGTACAGCGCGCCGCCCAGTGCCGCTACGCCGAGCATCGCCGCTGCGATCAGCGTGCCCGAGGAAATCAGCACGAGATAGGCGATCAACGGAACCAGGCGTTTCGTGGCCAGCGCGCCCATGGCGCCGAAGGCGATGGTCAGCAGCCCAAGCGCGAACAGCGCAGGCCGTCCCCAATCGGCCATCCAGTCGTCACCTCCGAACACGGTGAACGAGACGCGGATGATCGCGTAGATGCCAACCTTGGTCATGATCGCGAACAGCGCGGCGACCGGCGCCGGCGCCGCACCGTACGTTTCCGGCAGCCAGAAGCCCAGCGGCAGCAGCGCGGCTTTCACGCCGAAAACCACCATAAGCAGCAATCCCGCCCCGCGCGCGAGCCCCGTGTCCCACGCCGGCAGCACCGGCAGCCTGCCGGCCAGGTCGGCAAAGTTGAGCGTACCCGCTACGCCATAGAGCAGGCTCGCGGCGATCAGGAACAGCGAGGCGCCGATCAGATTGATGACGACATAATGCAGGCCGGCGCGCAGCGCGCGCCCGCCCGCGTGGTGGAGCAGCAGCGCGTACGAGGCGATCAGCAGCACCTCGAAGAACACGAACAGGTTGAAGACGTCCCCGGTCAGGAATGCGCCGTTCAGCCCGGCCAGCTGCAACTGGAAGAAAGCGTGGAAGTGCGGTCCGCGCCCGGCCAGCCGCAATGCGGCGGCGAGGCTCGCGACGGCGATCACGCCGGTCAGCGCGAGCATCAGCGCCGCGAGCCGGTCCAGCACCAGCACGATGCCGAACGGCGCCCGCCAGTTGCCCAGCAGGTAGACGCCGATATGGTCGGTGTCCGCAACGGCAGCCAGGCGGAACGCCAGCACGGCGACGGCCACGGTGACGACCAGCGAGACCGGCGCCTCCCATGCGGGACGGACGCGCTCGACCAGCAGGAGCAGCGCCGCCGCGAACAGCGGCAGCACGATGGGCACGACGAGCCAGTGCTCGGGCGCGGGCGTCATCGCGGCACGTCCTCGAAGCGCGTTTCGACGTCGGCATCGCAGGCGTCGCCCCGGTTCACGAAGCGGCCCTTCAGCGCCAGGGTGAGCACCAGCGCCGTCATCGCGAACGAGATCACGATGGCGGTGAGCACCAGCGCCTGCGGCAACGGATCGGCGTAGTGCGAGAGCGTGGCTTGCGTGCCCGGCTGGACGATGGCCGGCGCGGCGAACGTCAGGCGGCCCATCGCGAAGATGAACAGGTTGACCGCGTAGGAGAAGAGCGCCAGGCCCAGCACGACGTCGAATGTGCGCGCGCGCAGCACGAGCCACACGCCGCACGCGGTGAACACGCCGATGGCGGACGCGAACAGCCATTCGGTCATGGCACGGGCTCCGGGTCGATGATCTCGGGCAGCAACCCCGGGGACATCGTCGACAGCATCGTCGCCGCGACGACGACCAGGAAGACGCCCAGGTCGAAGAACGCGGCGCTGGCGATCGGCACTTCGCCGATGACAGGCAGCACTGGGTGCAGGAACGCGCTGGTCAGGAACGGATAGCCCAGCAGCACGGCGCCCGCTCCGGCAAGTGCAGCAACCAGCAATCCGCCGGCGATCCACGGTTGGTACGGCAGGCGTGCGGGATCGAGGACCGGCCTGCCGCCTCCGCCGATGCGCAGCACCAGAATCGCGCATGCCAGCACCAGCCCGGCGATGAATCCGCCGCCCGGCAGATTGTGGCCGCGCAGGAACAGGAACACCGCCACGAGTGCGGCAAGCGGCAGCACGACGCGCGTCACCGTACGCACGAGCAGCGGGTTCCAGTCGCCGCTCATGTCCACCTCGCGATGGTCGCGATGCACCTCGAATCCCGCGAGCAGCGCGAAGACCAGGAGCCCCGCGGCGCCCAGCACGGTGATCTCGCCCAGCGTATCGAAGCCGCGAAAGTCGACGAGGATCACGTTCACTACGTTGGTACCGCCGCCTTCGGGCAATGCCTTGTCCAGGTAGAACGGCGAGATCGATTCAAAGGGCCGCGTGAGCACGGCATGCGCGACGGCGGCCATGCCGACACCGGCGGCACCGGCAAGGGCCGCATCGCGCCACTTGCGGGCGCCACGTTCGACGGGCGAGGTCTGCGGCAGGTAGTGCAGCACGATCATCATCAACGCGATGGTCGCAACCTCGACCAGCAGCTGCGTCAACGCAAGGTCGGGCGCCGAGAGCAGGACGAAGGTCAGGCTCACCGTGAGTCCGGCCGCGCCAAGCAGGACAAGCGCCGTCATCCGCCGCCGGTAGTTGAACGTCGCGGCCAGCGCGGCCGAGACAGCCAGCAGCCACAACAGGCCACCGGTCATCGGCGGCGGCGCGTTGGCCGAAGGCATCGGCAACGGCGCGGCGCCGAATCCGAAATGCCAGAGCGGCCACGCCATCGCGGCGAATGCGGTCGCGACGATCCACGCGAGATGCCGCGGCAGGCTCGTCGACGGCATCGCGGCCACGCCTTTGCGCGCGAGCGTCTCCAGCGCGGCCATGACGGCATCGAACGCATGCTTGCCGGAAACCGGCAGGCGCGTGACCGAATGCAGGTTGATGTACCGCTGCAGGCCGACATAGAAGACCGCGCCCGCGGCCAGCGCGACGATGCTCATCACCAGCGGCGTGTTGAACCCGTGCCAGAGCGCGAGGCTGTACTCGGGTCGCATGCCGAGTGTCCCGTTGACCATCGCCGCCAGCACCGGCGCGATGGTCCACTTGGGGAAGACGCCGACGGCTAGGCACACGACGACGAGGATCTCCACTGGAACGCGCAGCCAGCGCGGGGGTTCGTGCGGCACGCGGTCGAGCCCGACCGGCTGGCCGTTCCAGAACACGTCGTGGATGAAGCGCACGCTGTAGGTGACCGCCATTGCCGCCGCCACCGTGGCGACGACGGGGACGATCATCTCGATCCAGCGGTGCGCGTCGAGGTCGAGCGTCTCGGAGAAGAACATCTCCTTGGACAGGAAGCCGTTCAGCAGCGGGACGCCGGCCATCGCGCCGGCTGCGACCATCGCCAGCGTCCCGGTGATCGGCATGAACTGCCACAGCCCGTTCAGCTGGCGCATGTCGCGCGACCCGGTCTCGTGATCGATGATGCCGGTGGCCATGAACAGCGACGCCTTGAACACGGCGTGGTTGAGGATGTGGAAAAGGCCGGCGACGACGGCCAGCCGCGAGTCGAGCCCGAACAGGAACGTGATGAGCCCCAGGTGGCTGATCGTCGAATAGGCGAGGAGGCCCTTCAGGTCCTGCTGGAAGATCGCGACGGCCGCGCCGAACGTCATCGTCACCAATCCTGTGCCGCTGACCAGATAGAACCAGAGTTCGCTGCCGCCCAGCGTCGGGTACAGGCGCGCCAGCAGGAAAACGCCCGCCTTCACCATCGTCGCGGAGTGCAGGTACGCCGACACCGGCGTGGGCGCGGCCATCGCGTGCGGCAGCCAGAAGTGGAAGGGGAACTGCGCGGACTTGGTGAACGCGCCCATCAGGACCAGCACCAGCACAACCGGATACAGCGGATCGGCGCGGACAACCTCGCCGGCGGCCAGAACGGTATCGAGCGAATAGCTGCCGACGATGCGGCCGAGCAGGATGACGCCGCCCAGCAGGCACAGGCCGCCCATGCCGGTCACGGTGAGCGCCATGCGCGCACCGGCCCGCGCGTCCGCGCGATGCGTCCAGAAGCCGATCAGCAGGAACGACGTGACGCTCGTCAGTTCCCAGAACACGACCAGCAGGATCAGGTTGTCGGCCAGCACGACGCCGAGCATGGCACCCATGAATGCGAGCAGCAGCGCGAAGAAGCGCGCCGGGGGATCCTCGGCCGACAGGTAATAGCGCGCATACAGCACGACCAGCGCGCCGATGCCGCAGATGACCAGCGCGAACGCCCAGGCCAGACCGTCCATCCGGAAGCCTAAGCTCACGTCGGCGAACCACGGCACCGATGCGCGGAGGATTTCCCCGCCGAACACGGCCGGCGCGGCCACGCCGAGCAGCGCGCATGCCGCAAGCGCGGTCAGGCCGGCCAGCCAGGCGGTGGCGTTGCGTGCTGTCTCGGGGAGAAACGCGCAGGCGATGGCCGCGGTGTACGGCAGCAGGACCAGCGCGAACAGGATCATGCCGCCGCCTTCATTCGGGTCTGCCGCGCATTTCGCGCCCGACGGCAACCGCGAGTGTCAGCAGCGTCAGTGGAACGACGAACCACAGCATCGCCGCGGAGTATTGCGGCAACGCATCATGGCCCTGCGAATCCAGGATGAGATAGGCGGTGTACGCCGCGTAATAAGCGAGGAAGACCGCGCCTTCCCAGCGTGCAATGACGCGTCCGGTGAACAACACCGGCAGGCACGCGAATGCAACGGCCAGCATCACCCAGCAATCGAATGCCATCATCGCCGGCGCCATGGGCAGCGGCGCGGGCGACAGCAGCGCAGCCATGCCGAGTACGCCCAGGATGTTGAAGGTGTTGCTGCCGATGACGTTGCCTATAGCGATGTCGCGCTCACCCTTGATGCTCGCAGTCACCGACGCCGCGACCTCCGGCAGCGACGTGCCCGCCGCGACGATCGTCAGTCCGATCACCAGTTCCGACACGCCGACCCAGCGCGCGAAGGTGACGGCCGCAGCGACCAGCCACTGCGATCCCAGGACGAGCAACGCCAGACCGGCGACGATCAGGACCAGTTGCACCGACAGCCTGCCCTGGGCGCGCTGCCATGCACGCGTCGGGCTTGCGGCGCTTTCGCCGAACTCCTGTGCGTACTCGTCATGCGTGACTTGCGTCTGCCGCCGCGACTGCCGGACCAGGAACACTGTATAGACCAGCAGCAGTCCCAACAGGATTGCGCCGTCGAGGCGCGAAATGAATCCGTCCCAGGCGAGTGTCAGCAGCAGCAGCGAGGCCGCGATCATGATCGGGACTTCCTGCCGGATGATCTGCGCCGCGACCACCAGCGGAGTGATCACCGCGGCCAACCCGAGAATGAACAGCACGTTGAAGATGTTGCTGCCGACGACGTTGCCAATCGCGATGTCGACCTGTCCCGCCACAACCGCCTTGATCGAGACGGCAAGCTCAGGTGCGCTGGTGCCGAATGCGACCACGGTCAGCCCGACGACCAGCGGCGAAATCCCGAAAGAATACGCGAGCTTGGAAGCGCCCTTGACGAGCAGTTCCGCGCCGGCGACCAGCGCGACGAGCCCGAGTCCGAACCACGCAAGCTGGGAGATCACTTGACCGGCCCAGGCGCGCCGTGCCGGAATGCAACTCGGTGCGCGCCCTGGCCGGCACGCGGGCGGTCAGCCCAGCAGCAGCAGGTGGACGCGGAAGGGTCCATGCGCGCCGAGCACGATCGTCTGTTCGATGTCGCCGGTCCGCGACGGGCCCGAGATCATGTTCATCGCCCGCGGCATGCCGCCGTGCGCCGCGCGGACCAGCGCAAAGGCCTCCTCCATCCCTGAGACCACGCGATCCGCGCAAACCACCGCGACATGCGTGTCGGGCAACAGCGCCGACGCGGTCGGTGTGTCGGCGCCCGATGTGAGCACCAGCGTACCGGTTTCGGCGATCGCGCAGAACGAACCCGTGATGCCCAGGCGATCGTGTCCGACTGTGGGGCGCGCCTCGATGGTGAGCCCTGCCCCCGACCAGTCGAGACCGGCGAATTCGGGCCAGCACACGCCGGCGTGCGATTTCTGCGCGGCCAATTCCGGCGGCAGTTCGAGCGCATCCAGATAGCGAGCCACCGCGGCGGGAATTTCCGTTTCCGATGCGATGCGCTCGACGGTGCTCGCCATGTCGGTCGCGCGCTGCATGAAGCGGGCGACCAGGTCGGAGGGGATAGCGGGGCGCGGCCCCTGCGCATGCGCGGCGATGTACGCCTCCGCTTCCGCCCTGGCGCCCGCGTCGGAGCCGGTCTTGTGCAACGCCTTGCGCACGCGGCCAAGGATGGCGTCGCGGGCGGCGGCATTTTCAGCGATCGAGGTCGTCATTTGCCGCCCTTGCGCACGAAGTCGGCCAGCCGCGAAATGCCGCTTTCGATTGCCGCATTCGACGCCGCATAGGAAAAGCGGATGTGCTGGCCGTCGCCCGGCACGCGACGGCCGAAATGGATGTCGGCGAGCACGGCGATGCCGGCGTCGTGCAGCAGGCGTTTGCGGAAGCCTTCCGAATCCGCGCAGCCGGTCAGCTTGCACGCCTCGGTCACGTTGGGCCAGGCGTAGAAGGCACCGCCCGGCGTCGCGCAGCTGATGCCGGGCACGTCGTTCAGCAGGCGCACGATGAGGTCGCGGCGCTCGAGGAAGCGCGCGCGCATGGCGTCGGCGGCGTCCTGGGGCCCGGTGATCGCGGCCACGGCGGCCCACTGCGAGATCTGCGACGCGCACGACTCGGTGTTGGTGATCCACCTCGTGAAGACCGGCGCCAGCGCGCGGTTGGCCACGTAGCCGATACGCCAGCCGGTCATCGCCCATGTCTTGGAGGCGCCGTCGCTGATGATCGTGCGCTCCAGCATGCCCGGGCGCGTCGCGAGCGAATCGAAGCGCCCGTCGTACACCAGCCGCGAATAGATTTCGTCAGCGAAGACCCACACGTGCGGGTGGCGCGCGAGGATTTCCGCGATGGCGTCGAGATTCTCGCGGTCGAGGATGCCGCCGGTCGGGTTCTGCGGCGTGTTAAGTATGAGGAGCCGCGTGTTGGGCGTCATCCTCGCCTCGAGTTCCGCCGGGTCGAACGCGAATCCGCGCGACTCGCGCAGGTAGATCGGCACCGGCACGGCGCCGTTGGCGTGGATCTGCGATTCGTAGATCGGGAAGCCGGGCACCGGGTAGATCACCTCGTCGCCGACGCCGTAGTCGGTCACCGAGGCGATGGTGTACGCGATGAACGGCTTGGCGCCCGCGCCGACGACGACGTCGTCCGGACGGATGTCGAGGCCGCGCCGCGATCCCAGGTCGTGCGCCGCGGCGGCGCGCAGCTCGTCGATGCCTGCGCTCGGCGTGTAGCCATGCTTGCCGCCGCGGATAGCCGCGATGGCGGCTTCCTGCACGTTGTCGGGCGTGGGGAAGTCGGGCTGGCCGATGCAGAACGAGACGATGTCCTTGCCTTGCCGGAGCAGTGCATTCACCTCGGCCAGCACGACGAATGCGTTCTCGGTGCCGAGAGACTCCGCGCGGCGCGAGAATCTGGGCAGCGTCATGTTGCTGTGCTGCGGCGCGTTCATCGGGCTGCCGCCTTGCGGCGCTCCCGGTACAGCGCGCGGAACGTGCGTCCCGCGGGCGCCGGCATGTCGCGCTCGTCGGTCCAGCCGCCGGCCAGCGGCAGCTTGTGGATCAGGCCGTCGGCTCCCGCCATGGCGCGCAGCACCCGGACGCCGATGCCCGACAGCGCCGCATAGAGTGCCGGGCGCTTCGCGACGAAGCTCCAGGCCTTCAGCGCCGCGCTCTCATACCACGGGCGCAGGTTGCTTTCGAACTCCTTTTCCCGCAACTTGCGCTGCAGGTCGGGCAACGGGATGCGCACCGGGCACACGACGCCGCACTGGTTGCACATCGTCGACGCGTGCGGCAGGTCGAGCGCGTTCTTCAAACCAACGTACATCGGCGTCAGGATCGAGCCGATCGGGCCCGGGTAGACCCAGCCGTAGGAATGGCCGCCGATGTTCTGGTAGACCGGGCAGTGGTTCATGCACGCGCCGCAGCGGATGCAGCGCAGCGCCTCGCTCACGTCGCTACCCAGCACGACCGAGCGACCGCTGTCGACGATGATGAAGTACATGTGTTCCGCGCCGTGGAACTCACCGGCGCCCTTGGGACCGGTCAACACGTCCACGTAGTTCGAGATCGACTGGCCCGTCGCCGAGCGCGGCAGCAGGCGCATCAGCGTCGCGACGTCCTCCAGCGTCGGCACGATCTTCTCGATGCCGGAGATGGCGACGTGGACCTTGGGCAGCGTGGTCGTCAGCGTCGCATTGCCCTCGTTGGTCACCAGCACGACAGAGCCCGTCTCGGCGACGAAGAAGTTGCCGCCCGAGATGCCCATGTCGGCGCTCAGGTAGTGGCCGCGCAGAACGCCGCGCGCCTCGAGGCATAGCTCGTCGATGCCGGACTTGAGGGGCGTGCCGTGCTTCTTGTGGAAGAGTTCGGCGACCTCCTCCTTGCTCTTGTGCAGCGCCGGGCCGATGAGGTGCGATGGCGGCTCGTAGTCGTTGATCTGGAGGATGTACTCGCCCAGGTCGGTTTCAACCACCGTCAGCCCGGCCGCCTCGATGGCGTGGTCGAGTGCCGACTCCTCCGAAACCATCGACTTCGACTTGATGATCTTCTTCACCGCATGCTTCGCGGCGATCTCGAGGAGCAGCGCGTTGACCTCCTCCGGCGTTTCCGCGAACAGCACCGTGGCGCCGCGCGCCGTGGCGTTGCGCTCGAATATTTCGAGCCAGGTGTCGAGATTGTC
>Ga0315270_10001353_pt1 | contig 13008 bp, 13 predicted proteins | sample C1_bottom_MG_FD_204932 | JGI IMG/M metagenome (GOLD analysis project Ga0315270, IMG submission 204932) | Sediment microbial communities from Yellowstone Lake, YNP, Wyoming, USA - C1_bottom | ecosystem: Environmental > Aquatic > Freshwater > Lake > Sediment | place: USA: Wyoming | collected... | reverse complement strand
TACTTCAAAATGGTGATGGTTATAAGGCTATATCAGATTCCTTTTCAGGAGCTATTAAAACTGGATGGAATCTTTGTACTATCTATATGGACTATACTGCTGACCCTGTAAATGGTGATATCAAATTTGGCCGCGAACCTTATTCTGGATTTATTACAGACCCTTTCTTTACTAAACTAGACTTTAGTGACTGTGGATATGTCATAAGAAGAAAGTACTTGAGCCCATCACAAGCTGCCTCATTACTTCCTGGTATGGAAGATAAAGTTTGGGAAGTATACAGGCAAGGTTGGTCACGTGATGATAAGTTTACTTGGTTACCCTATCAGACAGAAGCTGAAGGACTTAACTATATTGCATATACAGAGTATTACAAGCAAGAATGGGATACAATTCCAATTTTAGTTGATGAAAATACTGGTGAACACATGGAATGGGATGGTGATAAAAAATCGTTGAAATTCATGCTAGAAAACTACCCACAACTTAAAAAAATTAACAAGCAAAAGAAGAAGGTTGTTTGTCATATTATTTTAAATGAAGTGTATTTTAAGACAGTAGAAAACCAATTTGGTCTTGATGAGTTTCCATTTGTTCCATTTGTAGGTACTTTTGAGCCAGAATGTGAGGAATGGTCTATAAAACTACAGTCGTTAACTAGATGCATGGTAGACCCACAAAGAGAAAGTAACCGACGCTTATCTCAAATGACTGATCTTGTTGAATCACAAATTAACTCTGGATGGATTGCTGATGAGAACTCAGTAATTAACCCACGAAGTCTTTATCAGACAGGTCAAGGTAAAGTAATTTGGAGAAATGAATCTGCTAAGCCAGGTGCTATAGAAAGAATACAAGCTGCTCAAATTCCACCATCAATGTTTCAATTGCAAGATTTATATGCTAAGTCCATGAGTGAGATTCTTGGTGTTAACGACGCTGCTTTTGGTATACCAGAGTCAGGCAATGAGTCAGGTGTAATGATGATGCTTAGACAAGGTGCTGCAATTACTAATTTGCAGTGTGTATTTGATAACTTACGATATGCACAGAAGCATTTAACGAAAAAAATTCTTAAATTATTACAAACTTGGACGCCACAAAAGGTAGAAAAAATTCTTGGTAGAAAGCCTTCTGAACAGTTCTATTCTAAAGAATTTATTGAATACGATATTGCAATTACTGAAGGTCCGTTAACAGATACACAAAAGCAGACATTCTTTAGACAGCTTGTAGATATTTATACAATTTCTGGTGGTGCAGGTGTTAGTCCTATTACTCCTAGAATGCTTGTACAGAATGCTCCAATACAGTCTAAGTCTACAATACTTGCTCAGATTGATGAAAACCAGAAGATGCAACAACAAGCACAACAACAATCTCAACAACAGCAAATGCAGATGCTACAAAAACAAGTTGAGGCATTAGATGCACAAGTACAAAATACTAAAGCATCATCAATTGAGAAACTTGCTGGGGCTAAAGAGCGTTTTACCAGAGCGTTTGCAAATACTTCACTAGAAACAGAAAGAACAGCAAGAGCAGTTGAAGATCGTGCTGATGCAGCTCTAACTCGTGTTAAGGCAATGAAAGAATTAGAATCTATGGATGATGATAAATTAATTAAATATCTATCTATTATTCAATCACTTGAAGAAAGAAATGAAGCAAAAGAAGAAAAAGTTAGACAAGAAGATTTAGCTATTTCATCAAGTGGACAAGAACTAGGAGATTTATTATCTGGAATTCCAAGTTCACAAGTGAGTGTTCCACAAGGAGCACCAAATCAAAACATGGGACAGCCACCAGTTTAAAAATGGAGAAGAAAATGTATAAAAAGCCAATGAAAGGTATGGGCAAGAAAAGCTCTATGCCAGGCAAGAAGAGTATGATGCTACCTAAGCCTAATACTAATTTTGCTACTTTCAACTTAGAAGATAACCAACAGTCTGGAATGGTAAAATCTATCAATCCTAACTGTGCAAATACCCCTTAGGAAATAAATGCAAGAAACAGGTGAAACACGCGATGCCATCTTAAGTGACAATAGCAAACTCATTGAAGATATAGTCAATGCCAATCAGCATGTGACAGAACTATATTGGATTGTTGTTTGTGCAAAGCCTTCAAGAAGTCATGTAGACGGAAAACTTACCCTCATGCAACACATAAAACCTTACAGAACAAAACCACCTTCACTGGTAGGGCAAATCATTGCTGAAGTTGATAACTCAAAAGGTACCATTCAATGGGAAGTAAATCTCCCTGATGTGCCATTTGATTATGACGGATTACCAAAGGTACAACATATAAGCGGAGGAGAACTTGTCGTTGAGACAACTACTATTCCACATGCTTATATAACATAAAGTGCCGCCGACTTGCGGGCGAGAGGAGAACAACGCGTGAGCGAAGAACTACACACATCGGGCGAAGAAGACTATCAGGTCGCCGCTGATCATGACCAAGAACCGGAAGCTATCATAGAAGATAAACCGCGTACCGTTCCCCTGGACGCATTACAAAGTGAAAGAGCAAATCGGCAACGTCTAGAAGAAGAGAACCGCTTGATGAAAGAGAATCTAGCGCTAATGAAAGCTGCACAAGATAGACAACCACCTCCTGCTTCGCCTAAAAACGAGCTCGAGGAGATGAATGATGATGATATTTTAACAGTAAAAGAATTTAAAAATCTTTCTACTAAGATGTCAAATCAATTTAAGTCTTCACTAGTTGAGATACAAATGGCGCAAAAACATCCTGATTATCAAGAGGTTATAACCAAATATTTACCAGAAGTTATTAAATCAAACCCTAGTCTTAGAGATACTTTACAACAAACTCAAGATTATGAATTGGCTTACTACTTAGCAAAGAACTCCGAAGGTTATAGAAACTCTCAAACTAAAGTTAATCCCGATGCTGAAAGAATTTTAAAAAACTCTCAAAGTACTGGTGGGTTATCAAGTGTAGGTGCTTCAACACCTGTGAGCCAAGCTAAGAGATATAAAGACATGAGTAATGCTGAATTTGAAAGTTTAATGCGAAGAAATAGGGCATAAATAAAAGGATACATATGTCAAGTTCGTTAACAACAACAGCGATACTTCCGCCAGCAGTGCGTGAGTATTACGATAGAATGCTTCTTATGACAGCTTTCCCATACTTAGTATATGGAAAATTTGCTCAAAGAAGAACACTGCCAAAGAAAAGTGGAGATACAGTAGTATTTAGACGCTATGCAAAACTAAATACTGTGCCTATTCCAATACGAGATGGTATCACTCCCCCAGGAACAGTACTTTCTGTAACTGACTTAAAAGCAAGAGTAAGTTTTTACGGAAATTTTGTCACGATCACTAATCAAGTGCAACTTACGGTTGAAGATCATGTTCTAAATGAATCAGCTGATCTTTTAGCACAAAACTTAGGTCAAACAGTTGACCAAGTTGTAAGAGATGTACTTGCTAGTACTTCGTCAGTGCTTGCATGTCAAAATGGTATCAATGGTGGTACACCTACAGAACTTACAAAAGCAGACATCGATGTAGCTACTAAATTGTTACTAGGTAACGATGCTAAAATGCTTTCTAAAGTAATCAAAGGAACCGATCAGTTTGCAACAACTCCAATTAGACCAGCTTTTATGGGACTAATTCCAGTTCAGCTACTTGATGACCTTGAATCATGTGCTAACTTTGTAGCAACTGCTAACTATCCAGGTAGTGAACTTGCTACAGTAATGGAATCAGAGTGGGGATCAACATCTAACGTTAGATGGTCTTACTCAACTGTTGGAAGCGTAAGTGCTGCTGCAACACCAGTGTATAATAACTTTATACTTGGTCAAGAAGCATATGGTGTTGTAAATCTAGGTTCAGAAAATGGTGAGTTTTATGTGAAGCCTTTAGGTTCTGCTGGGTCAGCCGATCCGTTGAATCAAAGAGGAAGTGTTGGCTGGCAATTGCCGTTCGTTGCAAGGATTCTTAATGATTCCTTTATGGTTAATCTTCAGTCAACGCACTCTTAGGAGGATATTGGTATAAAAATAACATAAATTAGTGGTAATATCAACCTACAAAATTAAAAAATAGGGATATTATGAAAAAATGTAGTAAGTGTAAACAGGAAAAAGAATACGATGGATTTTACAAAGATAAAACAAGCAAAGATGGTTACAACACAATATGTAAACATTGCAGGCTTTTACATGATAGATTACGTCGTATTGCTGATCCAGAATGGGTTAAAAAAAGGAAGGAACATAACACACAATTTCATTTGCTTAATAAAGAAGCCATTTTTATCAGAAAAAGAAAATGGTTTGAATCTGAAAAAGGCAAAGAATATGCAAAAACAAATACTTTATTATATAGACAAAATAATAGAGAAAAAATTCGAGCACATGCTGCAGTTTACAGAGCAATTAAGAAAGGAAAACTTATGCGCAAATTAAATTGTGAAATATGTAATGGAACTAAGAAAATTGAAGCTCATCATACTAACTATAGTGAATCACTTAATGTTATTTGGCTATGTCATTGTTGTCATATGAGATTACACATTTATAAATTAAAAAAATAATAGGAGAAAAAAATGTCACAGTTAAAAACAGTCTCTTGGACAAACCCAGCTACAGCCGTTGCTCGCAATATGTCTGTAGGCTTTGATGTCGCAAGAGTACAAGTGATTGACGTAACCAATGGTGCTAACCAATTGTGGGTGTATGGAATGCCAGATGCTTCACATATGAATGTAGCATCATCTGTGGTAACACTAACTAATGGTTTTACACCACTAGCACAGCAAGTGTTATTTGCAGCGCCAATTACAGCAGTAACCAGAGCAGCAGATACAATATTTGCATGTTCGTTTCTAGATCAGTTTTCATTTGCAGTAGGAGATACAGTAAAAGCTACTGCTATTGCTGATGATGACACAGGTACTACGCTAAATGCTAATTATACTGTTCTTTCAGTATCAGCATCGGCTATTACTTGTTCAGAGAGTACAGCAGCAGGCTTTAGTGCTTATGTATCTGGAGGATTCTTATCCCAGGTATCTAATGCATCAGGCGTGCCTTACCCAACTGTAAACGTAGCTATCGCAGGTGGAACTTTAGGAACTGGAATGGTAGGTGCTAACAGTGCATCTATGGTTGCAATTTTTGAAGGTCAAAACCCAGTAGTCTAATAACTTAGGGGGAGCAATCCCCCTTTAACACAAGGATAATAATGACAAAATATGACAATGAAAATTTGAAAAAACTTGAATCACTATCAATTATTGGTGAGAAACCAAGTTCAGAAAAAGAAGAGAAATTCTTAAGAGAAGTTGGAGAATATGTTTTTCAAAATCTAGAAGAAAGTGGAGTCAATCTACCTTTTATGTACGGTGGTACTAAAAATCATGTAAATCTTTTACTAATGCACGGAGCAACTTATAAATTGCCAAGATTTCTAGCTAGACATATTGAGAATTGCTCTACCCCGATTTATGATATGCGTCCAGATGGTATAGGTGGTATGATTTCAAAAGAAGTTGGAAGACAACCACGTTTTCAAATGAAACAAGTTTTTAGCAAAGGATAAGTATGACTGCTACATGGACACTTACTAACATTCAGCAAGCTATTAGAAGAGTGACTGGTAGATTTTCCTACTCAGATATTTCTAATGAAGAACTTAGAATTAGAATCAATCAGTACTACACTTTGATCTTTCCTGCTGAAGTAAAATTGGAGCAAAAGCATGTATACTATGAGTTCACAACAAGCTCTAATCAAGCTGTCTATGATATTCCTCTTACTACCTATACAAACTTTGAGCCTCCTGCACTGTGTAACAAGTTTGATATGTTTTGGTATCAAGACCCAATGCGATTTAAGCTTGAGAATGATCAACAGTATACTTTTCTTACTCCATGGACAGGAGATGGAACGACTTCAGTATTTACTACAACCATAACAGGTTTTCCAATAGCTCCAAGCTCTTTAACAATCTATGATGGTGTAGAACTATTTGAAGATACAAATACTACTTGGACAACTAGCGATGTAACAATTGATGGTTCACTAGGTGGTACTTGTACTGTAAACTACTCTACAGGAGTAATTACTGTTGCATTTTCAACGGCTCCTTTAAATAGTACAGTTATTAATTTAAACTATATAGTCTTTGCAGCAAATCGTCCTCAGTCTATACTTTTATATGACAATCAGTTTACTTTATGGCCTACACCTGACCAAGCCTATAAGATTCTTATGAAAGCATATAGCGTGGTACCAGAGTTAGTAAATGGTAGTGATACACCAATGCTTAATGAGTGGGGCAGATGTATTGTCTATGGAACAGCTAGAGATCTACTTGCAGACTCTGGAGAAATGGATGGGTATAGTGAAGTAACCGCATTGTACAAAGAACAAGTAGCATATGTATTAAAAAGAACGAATCAAAACTTACTAAATATTAGGGCAAACCCTGAATTCTAAGGAGAAACTATGGCTTGGAACTTAACAGTACCAGCAGATACAGCAAAAATACGAGATTTAGGAACTTTGATAAGACCCAATTGGGATGCTATTGAACAAGCAGATCTTACATTCAAGCCTAAAGCAATTAACTTAAATGATAGAACAATCTCTGGTCCATCGGCTAATCCTACACCTATTGCAGATAGTTATATTGTATATAGTAAATCTGTAGCATCAGGTAATGCAGAACTTTATGGTATTGATGAAGCCGGAAATATTCTACAAATGACTAGTGGATTACCTCAATTAACAGATACTGGTACTAGTTTTATTCCAGGTGGGTTGATTATTAAGTGGGGAACAATATTTTTAAGTAATGTTGCAAATCCTTTTTCATATCCAGTTCCTTTTCCAACAGCTACGCTGGCAGTTTCTTTGACAATGGCAGACTTTGGTAATGCAGGAGTACAAAGCTACGCATTTAGAGCTAATGCATACACAAATATTGGGTTCAATGCATACTTTGCTTTTGCTGGTAGTAGGAGTTTTAAATATATTGCTTTAGGATACTAGATATGTCAATGATACAAAGCATGGTAATAGCACCTTTTGTTACAGGTTTAGATACAGATGCTGAGCCATGGCTTGCACCCCCAGATTCTTTTCGTGATATAGAAAATATTCATATACACCATGGATATTTAGAAAAAAGAAGTGGATACTCTTTACTTGCTACCTTAGATCACGGTGTACGTGTAATGGGTCTTTTTAGATACTTTGAAGCAAATGGTGCTAAAACTCTCATTGCTTTTGATACATTAAATGCCTACAGCTTTGATCCTAATACAAATACGTTTTCTATGCTTGATAGTGCTGCCCCGATATTTTCATCTACTGTATTTGATTATATTAATGCGGTGAACTGGCAAGCAGCAGAGACAACTAATTTATTAAATAAACTATATTTTACTAATGGGCAACCTTGGAATGGCTTGGCTGACCCATTATCTCTAAATGGTATTAGATACTATAGTTCAAATTCTCTTACAACTACTGTAAATTTTAATCCTTCTACTGGTGGTGGTAATACTTTATATGGATGTAAGCTTCTGTTTACTTTAGGACAGAGGATTATTACTTTACACACTTTTGAGTATGATGGTGTTGATGTAAATACATTCCCACAGCGTGCTAGGTGGTGTGCAAAACAATCTCCTTCTAACTGGGATGATATAGTAGCTGGTGGTGGTGATTATGCTGATGCTGCAACAGGTGATCAAATCATCTCTGCACAGGCACTAAAGAACCAAATTATCGTATTCTTTACTAACTCTGTATGGGCATTACAACCAACATCAGAACCTAAGAAAGCTTTTAGATGGGTTAGATTAAATAACTATAGAGCATGTGATGGAAAGATGGCATCAGTCTCCTATGATAGCAATGCTATAGCTTTAGGCATACGTGGGATCACTTCAACTGATGGTAGTCAAACACAGAGAGTGGATGACAGAATCATGGACTTTACAAACAGTGAAATCAATAAATCTCAATTCAATAAAGTTTTTTGCTATAGAAGTTATGAGACAGCTAGATGGTGGACACTATATGCAACAGGCACATCAATAGAAAATAACAAAGCATTAATCTTTGATGATGAATCTAAAGCATATACAACATATGACATTAGCTTAAATTGTTTAGGTTATGGTAACTCAGATCGACAGTACACTCTAGACCAATTTGTAGGTGATTTAGATTATAGACTAGATGAGATGGGAGAATCAACTTTAGTTGACTGGTCCTTTGAAGCTACACAAGACTTATTCTTAGGCGGTGATATAGAAGGTAATGTGTTCTTACTTGAATTATCAGCTGAAGACTTAAATCAACCAATTGATGCTTCTTTTACAACTGCCTCATGGAATCCTTTTATTCAAGAAGGTTGTGATGCTCAGATGGTTTATGTAGAGTTCTATGTGGATACTGACAAATTTACTACTGCAAATGTAGAGTTTTATGTTAATGATGAAGTATCTCCTTACATTTCACAAACAATAAACTTCCTTCCCAACTTAAACTTTGTAGGTATTGTTACAAGCATTACAAATGCTAATCCATGTGTAGTTACATCTCCATCTCACGGTCTATCTACTGGTACAACTGTATATATTTATGGTATGAGTGGAATGACTGAGTTAGTTAGTACTGGACATGTGATAACTGTGATAAATGTGAATCAGTTCTCTTTAGATGGTGTAGACTCATCAGCTTATAGTACTTGGCTCTATGGTGGTTCTGTGTATCTTAAAGAATTTTACCAGACAAGAACATGGGTAAGAGCGTATGCTGGAAGTATTGGCTATTCACATTGGATAAAAGTAAACTTTGTCGGTGGAGAAAGACCATTTAGAATACACAGTATAAAGCCATCATTTAGAAAGCGTGGCAAGAGGGTTATCAACTAATGACATTACCAACAGATATTATCTTACCAGAACCAACAGATTTTAATGAAGATTCTCAAGAATATATTAGCAATCTCACTGAAAAATTAGAAATGATGTATTCTAATATTTCTAATAATGTTAATGGAAATTTTAGAAATTATGCAGATACAGATGGGTCTCAATGGATACCAACTCTTAGTGGTACAACATCCACAGGTGCATATACTTATACAACTCAAATTGCATGGGTATATAGACAAGGCATAATGGTTGATGTATGGGCTAATATCTCTTGGACAGCAACAACCGCTACTGGTTTTTTAGTTGTAGACTTACCTTATGGTGTAATTCTTAGTGATGCACAATTAACTTTTATAGGAGAATGCAATACCTCTTCTATTACATTTGCAAGTGGCACCTCAGCAAGCATTGTAGCAATAGCAGGAACTTATACTGCTCAGGTTTATACATATGGGTCAGCTATTTCAATTGCTGCATTACCAGTACCAGCAAGTGGAAGAATAAACTATCATCTACGCTATATAGGAGTTTCAGATGACTAAAATGGATGATTTACGTTGGATAAGAAGTACTAGTCCAGAACTAATTCCTAAGTATCTTGTTGAGCAAGTTAAACATAAAGACTATACAGTAGAAGACTTTATGACTTATCAAAAGAATATTTGTTTTATGCAAACTAAAGATGGTCCCATGTTAAATCCATTTTCTCATCTCTATTACCTTGCTAATGATGAGAATCTGATTAAAGGTATCTTGTGGTTCTGTGTTGATCCTTTATCAAAAGATATCATTATACAGACCTATTCTGTTGATAAAGAGTACACTAAAGGTGGTGGAGCGGTTGATAAGCTTACTTCTCTAATAAAAGATATAGCTTTTAAAGCAAATTTAAACAAAATATATTGGATAACAAACTATCCACGCCATTCTCAACGTCACGGCTTTAGAAAATCTAAGTCTGTACTGATGGAATACTGTATGGATATAAAAGAAGAAAATGAAAGCAACAATATTATAAAGGAGGCTGAAAATCGGTAAGACATTATTTGGAGGGATTTCAAAAGAGGGTAGTGTTGATTTACTAACTCCACAGCAACAAAGTTTTCTATCACAAATCTTAGGTAATGCTCAAGGAGCAAATAATCCTCAACAGTTTAATGATATGTTTCAACAGTCATTTGTAGACCCAGCTTTACAAAACTTAAATAGGAATGTTATACCTCAAGTAACAGAAAGTTACCTTGGTATGGATGAAAAAGGCAGTTCCTCTCTTAATAGAGCTTTAGCACAGTCTGCAACAGATGTAGAGTCAATGTTAAACTCTCAACGTATGGGATTCTATGATCAACAACAAAATAGAGGGCTACAGGCATTAGGAGTACAATCGTTTCAACCTATTGTTAATCAACAGCAAGGTTTACTCAGTGGTGGACTGAATGCTTTTTCTAGTGGGCTTGGTGGATATATTGGTGGTGGTGGAAACCCAATTGGAGCTTTAATGTCTGCTTTAGGATCAAGACAACAAAAGCCACAACAACAAGGGTATAACACACCTAAAAGTTATTAAGGAGTAGAAAATGGCAAATCGTGGCCCTATTATATATTCAAGTGATGCAGGATTAAATAAATCCTTAGGGAACTTAGCTGGTGTTCTTGGACAAGCTTTAGCAGTATATAATCAACCTAAAGAATTAGAAAAACCATTTTCAGTATTTGAAACAAGAAAGAAATTAAAAGAATCAGGTATGTCTAATCAAGATTTAGATTTAATACCATTAGAACAATATGCTGAAATCAACAGAAGAGCTGAATCATATTTACCTACTCTAGGAAGAGATCAAGCATTTATATATGCAAGAGATCAAGTATTAAATGGAATCAATCCGGAACAATCACAAGGTTCTCAATTACAACAAATTTTAAATCAATCTAAAGATGCATCATCACAACAAGTTAAGAATGCATTTGATGATTCAAAGAAGATAGAACAGGACAATTCATTTTTTGGATCGTTAAAGAGTGCACTAACGGGCAATGCTTATTCTAACTTAGGAGCTCCTAGTACTGATCAATCTGATTCTTTTTTAAGAGCAGGTAAAAAAGGAATTGAATCTTCTGCAGCAGGTAAAATAACTGCTATTACAAATCAAGAAGGGTATGAAGCATTTAAAGAAAAAACAAAATTAAAAGGTCCTACATGGGCTAAAAAAATGACCTATGATTTATCTAATTTACTGGCTGATGCACCTTTACTAGCATCAGGGGGAATATTAGGTAGTGTTGCAGGTCCTATTGGAGCAGGAGCAGGTGCATTAGCATTACCAGCAGCTGTAAATAAAAGTTTAGATGAGTATTTAAAATACATAGATAAAGGAGGTAAAGCAAGTTTTGGGGATTATCTTCAGTCATTTGCTAATGTAGCTGATGCTACTATCTATGGAGCTGCTGAAGGTGGATTAATGGCACTGCTAGGTGGTATAAAAGTGCCATTTGATAAAATTCCTGGGCTTCAAAATATTCTAAAAATAAAAGGAAGTGGACCTGCTAAAGAATTGATAAATACTGCTACCCAAGCAGGTATATTTACAACTGCAGTTAATGCATCTAAAGGTGAGTTTCCATCTTTAGAAGATTACGGTAATAATGTATCTATGTTCTTAGGATTTAAACTTTTCCAAGAAGGTAGTGGTGCTTTTAAAGGTGCATATGAAAAACTTAAATCAGCAAATATTGAACCACAACATGCTTCGTTATTATTAAAAGAGAAAATAGCTGAAAAAGGATATGATCCTAAAAAACCAGCAGATATGGTTAGAGCAATTGAAGATATAACTAAACTTCCAAGCAAATCTAAAGAAGTATTTACTGAAAAAATAAATGCTACTAAACAAGAACCTATTTCTATTAAACAAACAGCAGAAAGCTTAGCTGAAAGACCTATTGATAAATACATAGAAGGCCAGGAAAAAAAGGAATTTGATCGTTCAAAACCATTAACAGCAAGAGAAACTCTGAAAAGAGAAGTAGCTAAAGAGAGTGCTAAAGATTTAAAAAAAGAAGTACAAGTCCTTGAAAATAAATTAGATGCAATTAATGATCGATTAGAAATAAAAGGATTAACAAAATCATTAGTAGAATTTAATGAAAAGGCAAAAGTAGATGTTCAAAATGAACTCTTTGAAAAAAATAGAATGTTAAAAGAAGCTAATGATATTGCCACTAAAGGTAAAATTATTCAGTCACAGGAAACAATTACTAAAGAAGCACAAGAAAGACTTGAGCGATTAATTGAAGATGTTAAAAATCCAACTTCTGATTCAGCAATAAAGACTCAAGAAGATTTTTTAAGAGATCAAAAATATGTTAATGATTATTTAGAACTTATAGAAAAAGGAAAAATTCCTATATCTAAACAAAGTGACTTTTATATTAATACTTTAGAAACATACCAAGATGCATACAGAAGAAAAATAAGTGAAGTAAATGAAAAATTAAAATCTGCAGATAAGAATGAAAGACAAATGCTTGAGAAATATAAACACTTATTAGAATCAAATGTATCAATTAATAATTCAAAAATTAATTTACAAAAAGATAAACTTAGCTCGTTAGAACAGATAAAAGGAGCAAAAGGTGCATTAGTAAAACAAAGATTAAAAAATTTACGACCTGATATTCAATCTTTGCAGAAAGATTTTGTAAAAGTTTCTAAATTGGAACAAGCAATTGAAAAAACAACTCAAAATGTATCCCAAGAAGTTCTAAATAGTATTGAAAAAGGAAACATTGAAGAAACTAGCAAGCTTACAAATACTTCTAAAGAAAAAATAAAAGAAATAAGTGCTGAGGCTGCAAAAATTGAATCTGATTTTATTACAGAAGTTAAAGAAGGCAATATTTCTGAAGCATTAAAAAATAAAATAAAGTCTTATTTTTCTAAATATTCTGGAATGCAAAATAGTCTTGCAAAAGGGTTTTTATTAACAGGGATTAAAAATGCCATTAAAGGAAAATATGGTATTAATATACCACAATCTCTTGTAAATAAAGGATTTACAACTGGTG
>Ga0315270_10001352_pt1 | contig 13012 bp, 10 predicted proteins | sample C1_bottom_MG_FD_204932 | JGI IMG/M metagenome (GOLD analysis project Ga0315270, IMG submission 204932) | Sediment microbial communities from Yellowstone Lake, YNP, Wyoming, USA - C1_bottom | ecosystem: Environmental > Aquatic > Freshwater > Lake > Sediment | place: USA: Wyoming | collected... | reverse complement strand
CGATGAAGGGCACGAGGTTCGCCGTGACTCCGGCGCGAGCATAAATGTTCTGCAGGGCGTCGATGTTCTTCAGACCGGCCTGATGCAGGACCTCGGGACGCTCACCCGCCGGCAATAACGCCAGCGCCAATGGCACTGCCTCGTTAAGCGCCGCGGCACCGAGGCTGCCGCCGATGATCAAGATGTGCTGCGCATCGTCGCAGCGCTCGCGCTCGCGATAGCGAATAGCCGGCTCCGGCAGCATGGCGATTTCGCTGCGCACGGGATTGCCGGTCCATTCGCTCTGCTTCAGAACCGCGGGAAAGCCGCTGAGCACACGATCGGCGAGAAATGCCAGCAGGCGATTGGCCAGGCCGGCCACAGAATTTTGCTCGTGCAACACCAATGGCATCCCCAGTGCTGCGGCCATCATGCCGCCGGGAACGGTGACATAGCCACCCATGCCGAGTACGACGTCCGGACGTATGCGCCGCAGGGCCGTCCAGGCCTGGGCGAAGCCGCGCAACAGGTTGAAGGGCAGCAGCAGCATGCGCAACAAACCCTTGCCACGCAATGCGGAAAACCTAACCCAGGCGGCTTCGTAGCCACGCTCGGGCACCAGCTTCGCTTCCATGCCATTCGGATTCCCCATCCACACCACGCGCCACCCCTCCTCACGCAATGCGTCCGCGACGGCCAGTCCCGGAAAGATGTGTCCACCCGTGCCGCCAGCCATGACCAATAGGGTCTTCATACCGACTGCCCACGCATCAGGCAGCGATTCTCGTAATCAACGCGCAGCAGCACCGCCAGGGCGATGCAATTGGCAACGATCCCCGAACCGCCGAAACTCATCAACGGCAACGTGAGCCCCTTGGTCGGCAAGAGGCCCATGTTCACGCCCATGTTGATGAAGGACTGCACGCCGAGCCAGATGCCCACGCCCTGGGCCGCCAGCCCCGAATAGATGCGATCAAGTGCCAGCGCCTGGCGACCGATGGCGAAGGCGCGCTGCACCAGCAGTGCGAACAGGCCCACCACGGCCAGCACGCCAACGAGGCCAAGTTCTTCGGCGATCACCGCCAGCAGGAAGTCGGTATGCGCTTCGGGCAGGTAGAACAGCTTCTCGACGCTCGCCCCCAAACCCACGCCAAACCACTCGCCGCGGCCAAACGCAATCAACGCATGCGACAACTGATAGCCCTTGCCATAGGCGTCCTTCCACGGATCCATGTAGCTGGTGATGCGCTCCAGCCGGTATGGAGAGGTGAGGATCAGCACGACAAAGGCTACGGCCATGAGGACGGTCAGTGCGGCGAACAGCCGTGCATTGATGCCGCCGAGGAAGAGAATGCCAAAGGCAATCGCGACGATGACCACGAAGGCGCCGAAGTCCGGCTCGCGCAACAGCAGCGCACCGACCAGCGCCATTACGAGGAACATCGGGACGAAGCCGCGCCGGAAGGAGCCCATTTCGGCCAATTTGCGCGTGGTGTAGTCGGCGGCGTAAAGCACCGCGAACAGCTTCATCAGTTCGGACGGCTGCAGGTTGATCGGCCCCAGTGGCAGCCAGCGTTGCGCACCGTTCACCGATCGACCAACATGCGGTATCAGTACGACTACCAGCATCACCACACCGGCCACGAACAGCCAGGGTGCAGCCTGCTGCCACAGTCGCAGCGGAATCTGGAAAGCGACAAGACCCGCAACCAGGCCTATGGCCAGAAAGATGCCGTGGCGAATCAGAAAATAGGCCGGCTGACCACCGGTGAATTTACTGCCTTCGGCAGTTGCAATCGAGGCCGAATAGACCATCACCAGACCAAACATCAACAGCCCCAGCACCGGCCACAACAGCAAGGGATCAAGTTCGGCCGGTGCGCCCTGCCCTGCCATCGGACCGGCGCGGCGGCCTGAGGAAAACACCGCACTGGTCACGCCACCGCTCCCGTCAGATGGCGCACGGCATCGCAAAACACCTGCGCCCGATGCTCGTAATTGCGGAACATGTCGAAACTGGCACAGGCCGGCGACAGTAGAACGGCGTCACCCGGCTTTGCCGCGTCGGCGGCAAGGCGCACGGCATCATCCATGTCATTGGCCTTGAGCAGCGGTACGCCGCAGCCGGCAATCGAAGAAGCGATCTTCGGACCGTCGCGGCCGATCAGCACGGCAGCACGGCCATGCGTTGCGATGGCAGACTTGAGCGGCGAAAAATCCTGTCCTTTGCCATCACCACCGAGAATGATGACCACCTTGCATCCCAGCCCCTCCAATGCGGCGACGGTCGCACCGACATTGGTACCCTTCGAATCATCGAAGTAGGTCACGCCAGCAATTTCTGCAATACGCTCAACGCGATGCGGCAGTCCTTTGAATGCGCGCAGAGCCGGCAGCAACGCAACTGCATCAAGGCCAATGGCGGAACACAACGCCAATGCCGCCATGGCATTGGCGGCATTGTGCAGGCCGCTGACCGGCAATTGCGATACCGGCAGCAAAAAGCTGTCGCCGCGCACGATCCATGGCTCACCCTTGTTCTCGCGCAGACCGAAATCGGGCGCTGCGCCCGGCGCGTCGAGACCAAAGCTGACGACTGGCCGATCAGGTACCGCCATGTGCCTGACTCGCACGTCCTGGCGGTTGAGCACCTGTACACCGGCATTAAACAGGATGCGCGCCTTGGCGGTGGCGTAGTCGTCGACATCGATGTAACGGTCGAGATGGTCGTCTGAAACATTGAGTACTGCAGCTGCATCGGCGTTCAGTGACTCCAGTGTTTCAAGCTGAAAACTGGAAAGCTCCAGCACCCATACTTCTGGCAATTTGCCTGCGTCCTCACAGGCCATCAGCGCGGTCAGTGCCGCCGGGGAAATATTGCCCGCCACGCCGGTGACTTTGCCGGCGCTGCGGCAGAGGTGGCCTACGAGTGCCGTAGTGGTGGTCTTGCCGTTAGTGCCGGTGATGGCGATCACCCGCGTCCGGTCGCGCCCACCCAGCGCCCGCAGTGCTCGGGCGAACAGTTCGATTTCACCGACCACCGGGATGCCTTGGGCCCGGGCATGGATCAGCACCAGCATGCCCGGCGAGAGCCCGGGCGAAAGCGCCACGGCATCGATGCCGTCGAGCAGCGATTTCTCAAACTCGCCGCTGACGAACTCGGCGGCCGTCGTTCGCCGCAGCTCGGCCAGGTAGGGCGGCTCGCTGCGGGTGTCGGCAACCCGCACGGCGGCCCTATTCCTGGTGCACCACTGCGCCATTGCCAGCCCCGATTCGCCAAGGCCAAGAACGAGAATGTGATGACCGTTCAGCATCATGCCGCCACCGGGCCGCCCTGACCACAGGAAATCCCCGTGGGACAAGGCGGCATGCGCCCCCCAGTGGTGGGCAGCGAGATGATTTTGTGACCGCAGGAAATCCCTGTGGGACGAGCGTGGGGGGCCATCACCTAATTTTCAATGTAGACAAGCCGAACAGCACCAGCAGGATGGTGATGATCCAGAAGCGCACGACCACCTGCGTCTCTTTCCACCCGGTCTGTTCAAAGTGATGGTGCAGCGGCGCCATCAGCAGGATGCGCTGCCCCACGCCATAGCGCTTCTTGGTGTATTTGAACCAACCGACCTGCAGCATCACCGACACCGTCTCGGCGACGAAAACACCGCCCATGATGAAGAGCACGATCTCCTGCCGCGTGATCACTGCCACGGTGCCCAGCGCCGCGCCTAGCGCCAGCGCGCCGACGTCGCCCATGAAGACCTCGGCCGGGTAGGCGTTGAACCAGAGGAAGCCCAGGCCCGCCCCGGCCAGCGCGCCGCAGAACACCGTGAGCTCGCCGGCACCGGGAATGTAGGGCAGCAGCAGGTATTTCGAAAAGCCGGCATGGCCGGCGACGTAGGCGAAGATGCCCAGCGCCGCGCCGACCAGCACGGTCGGCATGATGGCCAGGCCGTCGAGGCCGTCGGTGAGGTTCACCGCATTGCTGGTGCCGACGATCACGAGGTAGGTCAGCACGATGAAACCGAACATGCCGAGCGGATAGGTGACGCTCTTGAAGAAGGGCACGATGAGGTCGGTCTTGGTCGGCAGCTCCAGCGTGAAGCCGCTGCCTACCCATTGCAGGAAGAGCTGCACCACTTTCTCGTTGTTGGGTGCCGAGATCGAGAAGGCGATGTAGATGGCGGCGACGATGCCGATCAGCGATTGCCAGAAGAACTTCGAGCGCGCCGAGAGACCGTCCGGGTTGCGATAGACCACCTTGCGCCAGTCATCCACCCAGCCCACCGCGCCGAAACCCAGCGTGACGATCAGCACGATCCAGACGAAGCGGTTGGCGAGGTCGGCCCACAGCAGCGTGGAAATGCCGAGCGATATCAGGATCAGCGCACCGCCCATGGTCGGCGTGCCGGCCTTGATCAAATGCGTTTGCGGGCCGTCGTCGCGCACCGACTGGCCGATCTTTTTGGCGGCCAGCCAGCGGATTACCATCGGGCCGGCGACAAAGGAGATGGTCAGCGCCGTCATCGTCGCCAGCACCGCGCGCAGCGTGATGTAGCCGAAGACGTTGAAGGCGCGGATGTCCTTGGCCAGCCATTGGAACAATTCAAACAACATTGCATGACTCCCGAAGGGCTGTCCCGAGGGCGGCAACGCCCCCCCTGGGGGCAGCGAACAAAGTGAGCGTGGGGGACACTATTTTTCCTTTATCGCGTTGACCACCCGCTCCATGCGCATGAAGCGCGAGCCCTTGACCAGGACCGTGGTGTTGGCGTCCAGTTCCGGCTTGAGCGCCGCAATTAACGTCTCGACGTTGTCGAAGTGGCGCGCGCCCTCGCCGAAGTTATGTACGGCATCCGCCGACAGCGAACCCAGGGCAAGCAGCATCTCGATGCCGCAACTCTTGGCATGACCGCCGATTTCGTCGTGGAATTGCGCCGCCGCCTCACCCACCTCACCCATGTCGCCCATCACCAGGATGCGCTTCCCGGTCACGCCGGCCAGCACATCGATGGCCGCGCGCATCGAGTCGGGATTGGCGTTATAGCTGTCATCGATCACTGTTGCACCGCTGATGCCGCGGCCGCGCTGCAGGCGGCCCTTGACGCCGCCGTAACCACCAAGGCCGACAGCAATGTCCGCCAGCGCCACGCCGGCCGCAAGACAAACCGCGGTCGCCGCCAGCGCATTGCGCGCGTTGTGTTCGCCCGGTACGTCGAGCGCGACGTCCGCCGTTCCTGAGGGGGTATTCAGCTTGAGCACGCCACCGAAACCCTGTGGACACCATTCGCCGCGCACTGCGGCAGCGCCGGCGAAGCCGAAGTCGATGACGGTGCGCTTGCCATTCATGCCGCGCCACATGGTGGCATGCGGGTCGTCGGCGTTGATCACCGCAACGCCATCCGGCCCCAGTCCATCGAATATTTCGCCCTTGGCGCGGGCCACTTCGGTCACCGAACCCAGTCCTTCGAGGTGCGCGCGCTGGGCATTGTTGACCAACGCCACCGTCGGTCGGGCCAGACGGGTGAGATAGGCGATTTCGCCGGGATGATTCATGCCCATCTCGATTACGGCCGCACGGTGCGCGTCACGCAAGCGCAGCAGCGTCAGCGGCAGGCCGATGTCGTTGTTGAAGTTCCCCTGAGTGGCCAGCACCGCATCATTGCCGCAGTGGTGCCCAAGAATTGCGGCACACATTTCCTTGACGGTCGTCTTGCCGTTGCTGCCAGTAATGCCAATCAGCGGAATGGCGAATTGCGCGCGCCAGTGGGCGGCCATGGCACCAAGCGCCAAACGGGTATCGTCGACGGCAATCAGCGGCATGTCGGGATTCGCGGCGGCCCATTGGCGTGACACCATCGCGGCCGCTGCTCCGGCGGCAATCACGTCGCGAACATAGTCATGACCATCAAAGCGGTCACCCTTGAGCGCGACAAAGAGCATGCCGGGGGTCACGGCGCGTGAGTCGGTACCTACCGACATGAACATCACGTCACGACCGACGTGGGTGGCGCCGATAGCGACAGCGGCGTCCGACAAATTCATCATTGCCAGTTCTCCAGCGCCAGCCTTGCATGCTCGACATCGGAGAAGGACAGGCGAATGCCGGCAATCTCCTGATAGGGCTCGTGTCCCTTGCCGGCCAGCAGGATCACATCCTGCACAGTCGCGGCGCCCACTGCGGCGTCGATGGCAGCGCTGCGGTCGGGTTCGATCACGGGAGATGCGCTCATTCCGGCAACGATGGCATCGACAATGGATTGCGGATTTTCACTGCGCGGGTTGTCGCTGGTGACGATGACATGATCGGCCAGCTGTTCAGCCACCTTCCCCATTAACGGACGCTTGCCCGCATCGCGCTCACCGCCGCAGCCGAAGACGCAGATCAATCGTCCACCGCGAACCTTGGCCGTCTCACGCAAGGTTGTCAGGGCCTTTTCCAGTGCGTCCGGTGAATGCGAGTAATCCACGACCACCAAGGGCTGGCGCACGCCACCCAATACTTGCATGCGGCCCGGCGGGGGCGCCAGTTGCGGCAGCACTTCGGCAATTTCGGCCAGCTTTACTTCGCCGGCCAGCAGTGCACCCGTCACAGCCAGCAAATTGGAGGCATTGAAGCGCCCGACCACTGGCGCAGCGAATCCCACGCCATCGACTTCAAAGGCGAGCCCGGCACTAGCCATGGTCAGCTTGCGCGCTGCCAACACCTGATCCGCACCACTGTTTTCTTCAAGCGTATAGCCGATGGTCCGTACACGCCCGGCCAGTCGTTGCGCCAGCTCGCGACCGAAGGCGTCATCAAGATTGACCACGGCGGCCTTCAGCCCCGGTGCTTCGAACAGCCTGGCTTTGGCGGCGCCGTAAGCTTCCATGCTGCCGTGATATTCAAGATGGTCACGGGTCAGATTGGTGAAAACCGCGACATCGAAGTGCACACCGTTGACGCGGCCCTGGTCCAGCCCGATCGATGACACCTCCATGGTGCAGGCAGTTGCGCCCTCGTCGGCATAGCGCGCCAGCAGTCGCTGCAGGGAGATGGCATCTGGCGTCGTGTTCGGACTGGGCAGGAGATGCGCGGGATAGCCGTTGCCCAGCGTGCCGATAACTGCGCATTTGCAGTCCCGCAGAGACATCGCCTGCGCAATCCACTGCGACACCGAGGTCTTGCCGTTGGTGCCGGTGACACCGGCCATCCACATACGCTCGGAGGGGCGGCCGTATACGATGTTGGCGATGTCGCCGGCCAACAGGTCGAGTCGCTCCACTTGCACAACCGGTTTGCCGACAGTAGGCGTTTCCGCACCCGCCTCGGCCAGTACTGCGGCAGCACCGCGCCTGACGGCATCGGCAATGTAGGCGCGCCCATCCACCTGGTGGCCCTGCATGGCGATAAAGATGTCACCGGCTGCGACGGCACGCGAGTCGGCGCAGAGCGACCTTGCCTTCACGCCCTGCCGTTCGAGTTGATCAATGATGGTCATGGCGCGGCTCATGGGGTCGCGGGGCTGACCCGACTGCGGGAAATACACATCCCTGCGGGAAAAGACCGCATGCGCCCTCCAATGAGTGGCGACAGAAGGGGCACGCGTGAATGGCTCATCATCATTGGGCCGCAACCACTTGCAGCGGCTTGAGCGGGGCATCCGGGGCCACACCAAGAGAGCGCAGGCTGCCGGCCATCACCTGCGCAAACACGGGCGCTGCAACGTCGCCGCCAAAATGGTCCTTGCCTAACGGCTCGTCGATCATTACGGCAATGATGAGCCGCGGATCTGATGCGGGTGCAAAGCCGACGAAAGACGAAACATATTTCTGGGCATAGGCACCGGCTTCGACCTTGTAGGCGGTGCCGGTTTTTCCGGCAGTGCGGTAGCCGGCAATCTGGGCTCGCGGCGCAGTGCCACCGGGCTGCACTGCCATCTCGAGCATGACGCGGACTTCGTGCGCCGTTTGCGCGGAAAACACGTTTTGTCCGGCCGGCGGCAAGCCTTCAAGCTTGGCCAGCGACAGGGGAACAATGTCGCCATCGCGAGCGAACGCAAGGTAGGCGCGCGCCATCTGTATCAGCGTCACGGAAATGCCGTGACCGTATGACATGGTCGCCTGTTCGATCGGACGCCACAGCTTGGACGGTCGCAAACGCCCACCCACCTCGCCGGGGAAGCCCAGCTTTAGCGGATGACCAAAGCCCAGCGAGTCGAACATTTGCCACATTTCCTCGGGCGGGAATGTCAGCGCGATTTTGGAGATACCAACGTTCGACGACTTCTGGATCACCTGCGCCACGGTCAGCATGCCGTGGACGTGGGCGTCGGATATCGTCGCGGTACCGATGGTGAGCTTGCCCGGCGCAGTCTGAATCTGGCTGTCGAAGCGATATTTTCCCTTCTCCAGCGCCAGCGCTGCGGTAAATGGCTTCATCGTCGAGCCCGGCTCGAATGTGTCGGTGAACGCTCGATTGCGCAGTTGCGCACCCACCAGCTTGACGCGGTTGTTGGGGTTGTAGGTCGGCAGATTCGCCAGCGCGAGTATTTCACCCGTCTTGGCGTCCAGCACAACAATGCCGCCCGCCTTGGCGCGGTGTTCGGTGACGGCCTGCTTGAGATGGGTGTAGGCGAGGTATTGTATTTTTCCGTCAAGCGCGAGCGTCACATCGCGTCCCTCGACCGGGGCCTTGATGCTCTCGACATCCTCGACGATCTGGCCGCGACGGTCCTTGATCACGCGGCGGGAGCCGGCCTGGCCGGCAAGCTGGCTGTTGAGGGCCAGTTCCACGCCCTCCTGCCCGACATCCTCGACGCCCGTGAAACCAAGGACATGGGCAGTGACGTCCGCCACCGGGTAGTAACGGCGGTACTCGCGCTGCAGGTTGATCCCAGGCAGCTCCAGCGCTGCTATGCGATCAGCCTGCTCGGGTGCGATCTGCCGCTTGAGGAAAACGAAATCCTTTTCGGACGTCAGCTTGCGCATCAATTCGCGCACATCCATGTCAAGCAGTTGGGCCAGTTGGCGGGCCTGGGCCGGCGTCAGTTGGGCATCCTCCGGAATGGCCCACACTGATTTGACCGGTGTGGACACCGCCAGTACGTCGCCGTTGCGGTCAAGGATGCGGCCACGCGTTGCAGATATCTCGATGGTGCGCTCATAGCGCGACTCGCCCTTCTTCTGCAGGAAACTGTTGTTGATTCCCTGCAAATAGAGGGATCGTCCGGCCAGTGCAGCAAAGGCGAGGAGCAGCGCGCCCAGCAGCAGGCGCGCGCGCCAGGGCGGCAGCGCCTGCGACAGCACGGGACTATGGGCGAACTTGACTCTCATCTTCCCTCGACAGAAACAACACGACCGGCAACCGGCGGATGCATCCCGAGCTTCTCGCGGGCGATCTTCTCAACGCGCGCGTGGTTGGCCCATGTGCTTTGTTCGAGTTGCAGCTGGCTCCATTCGACTTCGAGGTCGCGCATGCGTTTTTGTTCGTTTTCAAATTCTACGAAAAGCTTGCGGGCGCGATGGCTCGATGACACCGTGGCCAGGGCGCAGATCACCGCAACAAAGAGCAGGATGAGATTCATGCGGGCCACGGCTAAACGTTCCCACTCTCCGGCCCCCGCCCGCCGGCGGGGGTGACGGTAGGTCGCCGCTGCGCGGCTCCGGAGCCATGGGTTGATCTGCCTTGGGACGGCCCGGCGGCAGATTCCAGTTTCTCTGCCACGCGCATCACCGCGCTGCGTGCGCGCGGGTTGGCGGCCACTTCAGCTGTACTCGGCCGCACCGCCTTGCCTACCAAATTGAGGATGGGTGCCGGCAGGTCCGCCGCCCGCACCGGCACGCCCTTGGGCGGCTGGCGCGGCGTCGCCTCGTCGCGCATGAAACGCTTGACGATGCGATCCTCGAGCGAATGAAAGCTGATCACCACCAGTCGGCCTCCTGCTGCCAGTTCTGCCACGCACTGTGGCAGGACTAGCGACAGCTCCTCAAGCTCCCGATTGACGAAAATCCGTAGAGCTTGAAAGCTGCGCGTCGCCGGGTGCTGGCCCGGCTCGCGCGTCCTGACGGCCGCCTCCACGAGCGCGGCAAGCTGTCGTGTCCCTGTAATACTGTGTTCGCGCCGAGCAGCAACAAGCGCCTTTGCAATCGCATGAGCAAACCGTTCTTCGCCATAGTCCCTTATTACCTCCTCGATTTCCCGCTCATCGGCCCGCGCCAGAAAATCCGCCGCGGTCTCCCCCTTGCTCGTATCCATGCGCATGTCCAGCGGCGCATCGAAACGGAAGCTCATGCCCCGGCTTGCGTCGTCCAGTTGCGGCGACGACACTCCCAGGTCCAGCAGCACGCCATCCGGCGGCGGCATGCCCAACTGCTCGATTGTTTGTCTCAGTTCGCTGAAGGCCGCGTGGGCGATGGCAAAGCGCGCATCGCTGATTTCGCGCGCCACGGCCACGGCGGCCGGGTCGCGGTCCAGCGCTAGCAGCCGACCGCGTGGTCCCAATTGCGAAAGGATTTCCCGGCTGTGCCCGCCACGACCAAAAGTCGCGTCGACGTAACACCCATCCGGCTTCACCGCCAGGGCTGCAACAGCCTCGGCGAGAAGAACACTGCGATGGGAATTCACCTGGGAAACTGAATGGTTGGCGGTGTTGACAGCCATTCATTTCGTCGCCGGGCCGCCCCAAGGCGAAATGCGGCTTGCCCCCCTCTGGGGGGTGGGAGGCAGCAAGCTGAGTTTGCGAGCGTGAGGGGCCATTCTTTACAGGGCGAGATCCGCCAAACCGGGTGGCAACAACTTGTCGCCTTGGGCAAAGATCGCTTCCTGTTGCGCCTGCCAACCGGCGTCAGACCAGATCTCGAAACCATTGCCTTGCCCCACCAGCCAGACACCCTTGTCGAGCCCCGCGTACTGGCGCAGCTCAGGGGAAAGCAACACCCGCCCAGCGGCGTCCATCTCGCTGTCCACCGCAAAACCCACGAGCAGGCGACGCAGCTGGGCCGACTGTTGTTCGAGGCTGGGGGCAGCGAGGATCTTGGCGCGGATCGGTTCCCATGCCGGCTCTGGATAAAGAAGCAGGCAGCGATGGGGGTGGGCAGTCAATACCAGGCGCCCCTCGCCGGCCTTGGCCAGAGCATCACGATGCCGCGACGGAATGGTCATCCGCCCTTTTGCATCGAGATTGAGCGCCGCAGCACCTTGAAACATCTGGATTCCCCACTTTTCCCCACTAATCCCCACTTTACGGAGGTTTTTTTCGGGGGTCAAGCGGAAATTGGCTTATTTTTCTGGCGCAACAAGGACTTAGAGCGGCTTTTCAAACAATTTCATTAAACTTTTATCAATATAATTCAAATGGATATAGAGGTAACTGAAAGTGCTTTATTAATACATGGGCAGGCTTATTGGCGGTGTATTTCCGCCACCATGCTGGTACGTCCACGAATGACGCGGTAAAGTCGGGGCCAACGATTCAATATGGACCGCATCATGCAATCAACCGTCGAAACACCCATGTTTTTGGGTCGCCAGCCAATCCTCGATGCCGCGCAATCTGTCATTGGCTACGAGTTGCTGTTCCACGCGCCCGGGCAGGACGAAGCGGTTGAGGCAACCACACCTGCAGCTGCCACGGCTCAGACCGTGGTTTCCTCCTTCAGCGATCTGGGCATTGCCGATGCGCTCCGCCATCTCAAGGCCTTCATCCCCGTCGACAAAGAATTCCTTGCCGCGGACACCATCCAGACACTGCCGCCTGAACAAGTTGTTCTGGCCGTCGCTGCCACCCTCGCCGACTCGGCGCTAGCACGCTGCAAGGAACTCGTCGCACTCGGGTATCCATTTTGCGTTGAGATCAATCCATCTGCCTTGGACACGAGCGGCCCGATGCTGGACGTTGCTCGCTACATCAGGATCGACATCGCCGCAGCGGCGCCGGACGTGGTGGCCGAGGCCGTGGCGAAATTGCATGGCCACGCCCACAAACTGCTGGCGACGCGGGTTGAAACCGAAGAGCAGCGCACGCAATGCGAGGAACTCGGATTCAGTTTTTTCCAGGGCTACTACTTCGCAAAACCGCTGCTGGACGAGGAAAAACAACTCGATCCAACGACGCAGGGACTATTGCGCCTCATCAATCTGGTATCAAGCGACGTCGAAACACACGAGATCGCCGAGGCGTTCAAAATCGACCCGGCACTCACCATGAGTTTGCTGCGCGTCGTCAATTCGGCCGCCATGGGACTGCGCAGCCCGGTTGGCTCGATTACGCATGCGGTGTCCATGCTGGGACGGCGCCAACTGTCGCGCTGGCTGCATCTGCTGCTGTTTCGTGGTGGCGGCGGCACGTTGGCCAACAATCCGCTCATGCTGCATGCAGCCATGCGCGGGCGCATGATGGAGATGCTGATTGAGCGGACTACGCCGGGCGATCGCGCAGCACTCGAGAGTGCGTTCATGGTCGGCGTAATGTCACTGATGCCGGCTGCATTGCGCATGCCCATGGCCAAGGTGCTCGAACAAATATCGCTGGCGCCAGCCGTTCGCGCCGCGGTGGCCGATTACGAAGGCCCGCTCGGCCAGCTCTTGCTGCTGATCGAGTATTACGACGATGGCAACGAAGTGGGCTGCACGCTGACCATGCAGCGCATCGGCAGCATCGACCAGCACATGCTCAACAACTGCGTGGTGCAGACCCTGCTGTGGGTGCAGGGTCTGGAGGCCTAACGGTCTTAGGCGCGCGTCCGACGACGCAGTGCAGCCAGACCGATCAGACCCAGACCAGCCAGCGCCATTGAACCCGGCTCGGGCACTGAGTATCCCGCGATGTCACTGGTCGTCCTGAAGTCCCAGTTGCCTTTAGCAACATCGCCCGACGTCGGCTTGCCAAAAGTCATGTCAAAACTTGCATCCGCCGAAACACCAGTCGCCGTCGTCATGGTGCCAGTACCGAAGGCAATTTGCGCAGCGCCGCCGGTAACCTTAAGGTAGCCGCTGCCCGAACCGGTGCCGTCATTGGTATTCAGGGAAAAACTATTGTAAGTCGCTAGGGATCCA
>Ga0315270_10001351_pt1 | contig 13012 bp, 21 predicted proteins | sample C1_bottom_MG_FD_204932 | JGI IMG/M metagenome (GOLD analysis project Ga0315270, IMG submission 204932) | Sediment microbial communities from Yellowstone Lake, YNP, Wyoming, USA - C1_bottom | ecosystem: Environmental > Aquatic > Freshwater > Lake > Sediment | place: USA: Wyoming | collected... | reverse complement strand
TTATCAGGTTATCTTTCTATTCTTTTGAATCAAATTCAGAAAAAAGAAAAGAAATAATTTTTTTATCTAATTAGGTAAAAAAACTCATCGTGATAATTTCCTTTTTAAAAGGATTTTTTATTTCAAATGAACAGTCAAGTTAAAGAAATTGAACATAAGTTAAATAATGTTAAAAATACCATGTCTGATAATATCAATCAATCATTGGAAAATACAATTCGATTAACCTATATTGAAGAACAAACACATGACTTACAAATGAGTGCTGCTGAATTTAATCGTAATGCTACCCTTTTAAAAAATAAGATGTGGTGGAAGAACATAAAGACAAAACTAATTTGTGGATTTCTATTTTCATCTGGAATAGTTATTATTGTAGTTTCAATTTATTATTCGACAAAAAATAATAATTGAAAGTATGATTATTTTTTAAGTAAAATTTTACTTAATTAATTTAACACTCTCATGAATGTATTAATATTATTAATATCACGCTCATTAACCACTAAGATAGCAAATCCAATCTTCTTAAAGAATTTACCATATTGTTCAATATATCGTTTAAAAATACTTGCAACAATACCTGGTGGGTTACGGAAAGCTCCACAACCAATTGCACCAATTATTAAAGAATCATGATTATAATGTAACGCTGTCGTAAAAATGGATTCAATTTTATAATTCATCAAATCATAATCGTAAGAGTTATATTGTCCATTATTTAAAACCGGATTTCTTATCGCTGCTACCGCAATAAGACTAACATCGACCGGATCAATCATTTCATAATATGATGATTTAATAATTGTTACTTTTGGTGAATAGATAGAATCGTTATCTTTTAATGGATAAAATTTTCTTGGATGAGTTAAATGACAATTTGATCTTCGAAATAAACATTCTTCTTGAGCCATTGCGCCTGTACCTGATCCACCACCAGGACAACGATCCGAAGCCATATTTAATACTAATGGAGACAATCCTTGAGAAACATATTTAATTGCCATATCAAAAGAATCGATATTAACAATTTCGATATTAATAGCATATTCTGGTCTATCTGTATTATATTCTAAAATATCATTAATCAATACTGATTGTGGCATTGTATGTCGATGAATGTTAAAATATTCTTTTGTATGATGATAAATATCAATTAATTCTTTTTTAGATGGCATAAGATATTTTCCTAGTTCTACCTGAAATTTTTTCAGTTTTTGGTGTCATTTTTTTTCTTTTGGTAAATGATGTTTCCTTAATTTCTTTTACAAAACTATAAAGAAAAGTTAAAATTTTCCAGAAAAAAATTGTTCTGTATAGTACTACACAAACGCTATTTTTGACCTAATTGACGACTCTACTTAGGCGATTTAACATACACTTTTTTTGTTGAAAAAACTCAAAAACTTCAAATTTTTAACTTTTTTCAGAAAATTTCGGAACGATTTTTTGACAAAGTTATAAAGGAAATTGAAAAATTTTTTCAACACTTTTAAACAAATGATTAAAAGTGTATGTTGCACCATACCTTCATAAATCTGATTTCTATCGTAATTTACCAAAAGATGAAGAAGAATTTATCTCAAAGTATTACAAAGAGGATAATACAGTCAATAATTTAGATGATTGGATTTTATTGATTCAAGTGATTGACTGGTGAAAATGTCCACATTATTCACTATCGTGTACATAATATGTTTTAGATCATGAAAACGAAATAATAACTTATCTGAAAGAATTTGGTACTATTTCCGAAATACAATCTTTTTTAATAAAAAAGAACAGTTCAGGGGTTCATATAACAGTTACAATGACTTTTTATTTCAGCTTTTTTCCGATTCATATAATCAAATTTTAGAATTACATCATCGTGGTAATGATTTTAATGATTCTGTCAGTTCAACCAAAAAAAAGTTAATAATTATAATTATACTATAAGTTTTGATATGGTCGTCACAGAAAAAAAAATATTTAATACAATGTAAATTAGTATCCGAACCAACAGGACCACCAGGATTATCTGAACCAGCTGGTTCAACTGACAAATTTTTTAATATATCAATTTTTATTGATGGTCGTGAAAATCCTGTCGGTGTTTATAAAACAATTTGCGAAACTTATTCTAAACTCTCTTTTAATTTTCATTTTAATGATATTATGTTCATTCTATTAAGAATTGAAAAAAGTCACGGAATTATCGGCGATTGTCTTGTTATCCGAAAATCTGAAATTATAAAACAAGCTACACACTCAAAAGCTTATGGAAGAACTGGATTATATGGTTTTAGTTCACGCATAGATTATAAAGAATTGAAAACTGATTTTACAACTAAGTTTAATGATGTTTGTATGAATATTAATAACCAATTAGATAATTTTGGCGATCTCATACCTTTTTCTAATTTTAGATTTAGTAGTTACGTTTAAACAATAACTTATATCTTGAAAAAATAATATAATTATATTATTAATCAAAATGGATCATTCTAATCTCTCGAATCACATTAAAAATAAACTTACTTTACAACAAATTTTTATATTGGCAGCTAATTTACAGATTATAGATCTACCTTTTGATAATGTAATTCATACTCTTTTAACTAAGTTTTCGCAAAATGATGTCTCACAATTAAATACTTTGAATAATAATGAACTTTTTTTATTATTACTTAATAATACACTAAAACAATCGTTACCAGTGTATAAAGAGACCTTACCACCAAAAATCGTTACCAGTGTATAAAGAGACCTTACCACCAAATATACAAAAATCTTTTAGAAAGAATTGGAGGGATCTCACACCAGAAGAACAAAATAGAATTAAACAAAAACAAAAAATTAAAGATGACAAAATTGAATTGATAACCAAACAACGCGCTCTTAATATTATATCAAATGATTCTGAAGATAAATTATATAGTATATTAATTTTATGTGCTAATAATTCTTCATTTATAAAACAACAATGGAAATTGTTATTGGAAGAACTTGACACTAAATTTATAATTTTTGAACATTTAATTGATGAATATAAAGTTTATTATCTTGGGACAGAACTAAGTCAAGTTTATCCGTTTAGAATTACTGGTACTATTGAAGATCAATTGAGATCAATTGTTATTACTTGGTCAATTTGATATTATTTTAAGCGAATACTGTCCATATACAGTTTTTAATCCAAAATGTTCAAGAATTAATTCTTAAACATTTAAAAATGAATGGTATATTCGTGTCTCCTAGATATAATAAAGCTAAAAATAAATTAAATCTTGATATTTTTAATAATACAGATATTACAGATATTGATGCCAACTTTGTTGTTTATAACAAAAAGATAGAATAAATAAGAAAAATCTTATTTGTATTGTGATGAAATTTAATGGTAACTTAACAGTATTAAATGAATTTGTTAAAACGTTACGCGTAAATCCTGGCGTCTTAAATTTAAAGGAGCATTAAGAAGTGAATGAACTAGATTGTTTGATAAATACAAATCATGTAAATTTAGAGGTAAATTTACATCAACAAGTGAACTGATTTGATTATCGGATAAATATAACTTTATTAAATTTAATGGGAAAATAACACCGTTAAGTGAAGTGATTTGATTATTGATTAAATATAACTCCTCTAAATTTAATGGGAAAATAACACCGTTAAGTGAAGTGATTTGATTATCGGATAAATATAATTCCTTTAAATTTAATGGGAAAATAACACCGTCAAGTGAAGTGATTTGATTATTGGATAAAATCAAATCATGTAAATTTAATGGGAAAATAACACCGTTAAGTGAAGTAATTTGATTATTGGATAAATTTAATAAAGTTATATTGTCTGGTAAATTTACACCAACAAGTGAAGTGATTTGATTATATGATAAATGCAAATCATCTAAATTTAATGGGAAAATAACACCAACAAGTGAAGTGATTTGATTATTGGATAAATATAACACCTCTAAATTTAATGGGAAAATAACACCGTTAAGTGAAGTTATTTGATTATCGGTTAAATATAACTCCTTTAAATTTAATGGTAAAATAACACCGTCAAGTGAAGTTATTTGATTATCGGATAAACTTAAGAATTCTAAACCGTTAGGAAAAATAACACCGTCGAGTGAAGTGATTTGAGTATAATTTATTTTTAATTTTTTTAACGTTGCTGGAAAATTAATACCAACAAGTGAATTGAGTTGAGCATTATTTATAATTAATTTGTTTAAATGTTCTGGGAAATTATATGTTGATAATTGTTCATATGTTATCTCATGTAAAGTTAGTAAAGGTGGAACAGGTGGAACAGGTGGAACAGGTGGAACAGGTGGAACAGATGGAATAAATTCATTAATTACTTGTTGCTTTAAAGGTACCCGTGAAAATGGATCTACTCGTTTACCACGTCGAATATATTCTCCAATAGTACTTCTGGCATAACATCTACTATTTAAGAAATACAATTCATTTTTCTCAATAGGTTCTCCACTAATTGGATCTATTAGTTGACCATTTTCCATTTCACCATATTGACATTTTTTATTTCTTGTAATAATATTTTGTAAACCTTCAGTTAATAAAGTTATTTTCTCTTCTGATGGTATATCCTGAACTCTTAAATATTCTAATAGTTCAAATAATTCAGACTGTGTATATATAATATTTAAATCTTCATCTGTAATAGTTGGATCAATTTCAATAATTGATTTAATCGTTTTAACCGCATAGCATCGATTATTAATCGAAATATCACCTTCAGTAATTTTCTGACCAGTAATAATATCAATTAATTGTCCTTCTCTTATATCAGTTAAAGGACAACTATTATTTCTTATCTCTCGAGAAGTTAAATAATTTGAAATATAATTTAACCTGTTATGAGGGTAAAAAATTAGCATATCGGGACCAGAAATTTCCTCTCTAAATTTTCCAGAGGCTAAATCTTCTCGTTCTAGTTGAGTAAAATAACCTTGAAATCCATAATATTCGGTTAAAGAAATATAATTATCAATTGTTGTATCTGAAAAGATCATGTTTTGTGTGGAAACCAGATTATTCATCTGTTTGATAATCTCAATTGGACGTTTTTTCCATAAATCTAAAATTGATGATCCTATAGGTAAAAAATTTTCTTCAATAGATCTGTTAACGATACTCATTTTTTAAGTTATAAATTTTATTTAAAAAATGTAAATTAATAACCAGTCTAACTCGAGACCTCAAAAAGTTCAAAATATCACCTATCATTTATGATACATGGTATTTTTTTCTGAAAATTGAAAAATAATAAATTGAATTTTTTATATTTTAATTATTAAAAATGACCTTAATGTTTAATGATGATGAATTTTGTATTATGCTGCAAGATGCAGATTTTCCACTTTATTTTAAAAATAAAGTACATCCAGATGATTATAAGGTTTTTAATCAACCCATAACAAAGTTAATTTATCACTTGAGAACTAATCATAATCGATTAATTTTAAGACTTTCGTTTAAAATTTCCGAAAATGAGTTTGTGCCTGTGACATTTATATGTGATACAGGAGCCCCTTCTTTTATATACATTAATGAAAGAACCCGTTCTTTAATAGAACATTCAATAATGAGAGACGATATGGAGAATGAATTTATTGTAATAGGAGAAGATAAAAAAAGAATTCCTTTAGGCAGTAGCCCCTCAAATCATCCGGATGTAAATATTATTGGAATAAGATTGTTAAGTTATTTAGGTCTATTTTTAGAAGATGATAGATTTGGTTTTAGTAGATTGATACCGTACATTTAAATAATTTTTTATGTAAATACCAGAAGAGATATTTAAAATGTTTTTAATTGTTTTTGATTTAATTAATCGGTATAATTTAATAATCTCTAAATTTAATGGAGAAATTAAATTGGTTATTATGGAACAGAAGGATGAATTTTAAACTAAATAATATTTTTATTAACAAATTTGTTAATAATCCTTCAAAATTTATTTTAATAAATGTGCTACCAGTGTCAGTTGTTACATAATTAAAATGATAAATTATAATCCCCAAATGTCGTAAAAATCGTGAATATTTTAAAATTAAAGTAGTAAATATATTTATCCAATGTATCATTTTAATTTACATATGCTTTTTTATGATTTTTTAAACAATAAACTATTGAAATGTATCAATAAAAATATCCAAAAAAATATATCCACTATAAATTTAGAAGAATTTAAGAAATCAATACATCCAAATTGTGTTAAAAGTAATTTGGCTTTTAATCATAATCATTATTTTCAGTCGAACCTAAAAATAATGATTATGCTTGCTATATGTCATATTTTTACTGCGACTGTTCTTTTGAAGTATAGGTTTTAAAACCTTAGAAAACTTAAATGATAACACATTTGAAGAAATGAAACATATATTATCTAAATCGTCTTCTATTTTCATCCTTATCTTGATTTCTTAACAGTTGATAATTTTCCTGATCCACCTGATCGAGAAGTACAGTATAAAATATCACCCACAAGTAACATTTTACTATTTGGATCAGTGAAAATTGGAAATGAATATAAAATAGTGCTCGGTCATCCAATTATTGGAGTTGAAAGAATATGACCATTTCCATTACGATCGACACTGTAAAGTGTATTTTTATCTACACTTAATGTGAGATTACCTTGAATGGTATTACCAGTTGTTAAAGTATTAAATAACATTTTTAGCAATAAAATAATTATTTTATTGCTAGATGACTTAAAAAGAATAAACGTTATTTTACTAAAATTTTGTTAAATAAAACAGGATACTATCACCTTAGGATATGATTGTAGGTTAAATGCAGTTCCTGATAAAGTTGATTATTACAGATATAATGGATTTGAAGTAGAGGATATATCATTGGTTCCTTATTGCATGTCTATATTAATTAGAGAATTACTCGCAAAGATCTAACTAAAATTAAAAATATTTCAACCAAAGAAGATTATCTCAATTATCTCAATTATCTCAATTATCTCAATTATGTTGAATCATGTATTATGAATGATAAAATACTTTTATCTAAAGAAGAGTTTTTAATATCTAAAGAAGAGTTTTTAACTTGTACCTGTATTAAATATTTATCTAGAACGGGTAAAAGGATTTTATTCGAATTCGAATAAAAATTTAAAAGTAAAATGTGATTACCAGTTTATCAAACAATAATCAAATTTTATATACCATCACCAAGTAAATCTGTAAATTTACTCTCAAATTCTTCATCGCTAGGAATAGAATCTTCTGTTAAATAAGGATATTCAAAACATGTTCCATCATCTTTGCTATAATCGTATAAATCAATTCCATAACCAAGATGCATAGACATCAACACAGTTTTTAATTTACCAGTGGAAAACATATTTAATTTACGCTGAGTAAATCCATAACGTTCATAGTAAGCAATAAGTGTATCCTTGGCTAAACTGTTAATAATCCAACGTTTTACATTATGAACTACAGCAAATTCTTTAACTTTATCAAGTAATATTCTACCTAAACCTTTATTTACTGGACTTGAACAAATTACTTTACCTCTTATTACTCTTTCAATATTATTTTCAAAACCAATTCGTTCTTTTCGATATTCAAAAAGAACGAATGCTCTTAGAAAAAAATGATGACCCCTGTAATTTTTATCATCTGGTATTGGCTCATCAAGAATCATATATCCGTTTGTAAAATCGTTAAAACAATTTGAAATATAACCTTCATCTATTTTTTTGTTACAACATTGTATATGTTGAGCATGTATCATTTCACAAAATAAATCAGAATATGGATCATCTCTGACAAAGAAAATTGGTTTATTAAACTCGATAGTCATTTTAGTAATAAAATAATTTCTTATTTTTTTAAATTTTTGTGTCATTATCATTGTTCCACTATTTTCATCTGTAATTTCAAAACCATATCCTTTAAAAGTTTGTATTTTTTCTACTGTTGGTTCAATCAAAATATCCCAAATATCTACAAGTTTATATTTAGTAACTGTTTTTAAACATTCCATTATTTTTAGTATAATATCATGATCACCACAAATTATTTTTGTGATAAATTTTGATTCATCTTCAATAAAAATTGATAAACAGAATCCTTTAAGTTTATTATCTTTATCAATGACAATCACACCATGATTACATGTTAATAAAAGATTGTCTATTGTTTCTTTACTGAATTTTTGGCAACATTCCTGATATTGTGTTTCGATTATTGTTCTTTCAAATTCTGATTTTTGTAATAAATTCATATAAAATCTATTTATATGGAAAGGCCAAGGAAAATCGATTAAAGGTTTCATTTTTTTCGGAAAACTTGTAATTTTTTTCAATTTTAAAGAATTTATCTTACTCTTAGTATATTTTAAAATTCGAATAAAAAATTACTACCAATCTGAAAGATCAATTTTATTACCAGTTTGTAAATCAATAAAAGTAACATACATTCCTACTTCTGTATTACTCATATTAAGACGATGAGTTTCACCTTCATAAATTCTCTTTAATTGATAATCTTCTTTACCCGAAGAAGTATCAATACAGACTCCATATTCACATATTACAGGTTTATTATTTTCTATCTTAAAGGTATAATATCTTGAGATAAATGCATGTATTGTATATTTTTCACTTCTAAAATTAATGATTGATTTAGCATGTGTAATGTAATCTATATATTCATCGTAACTGATATCATAAGAACGTGGTATATTACGAAATTCTTCAGGTAAGCTATCTAATTGGGATTGATTTAACCTTAATTTCATTAATCTGATAGATTGATAATCACGTTCATAATCTTCTTTTGAATAATCCATAATTTTTATTTATTTTTGGACTCATTTTTTCAATTTCTAGAAGTAAAAAATTAGATTTTTACGGAAAAATGTTACGCTGTATGGTACTTCACAAATGCTATTTTTTGACTTTTTGAGGTCTCAACTTAGGCTGGTTACTCGCCTAAAAAATGTCTTCAATTTCTTAAAATCTTCAATTTTTTTGGTATTTTTAAGATTTTTCTGAACATTTTTTCCATAACTTTAGGAAATCTCTAAAGAAAATTTCTCTCATATTTTTAAAGAATCTCGAATAAAAATTAAGATTATCATTATCTGAAAAATCTGTGTTAGTAATTATATTTTCTCCTGGAGATATATAATAAGATTGATTTATTTTATAATTATAAAAATGGATAATCGACAAATATTTGATATGTTAAGTAATTTAGAAGAAGAAAATTTAAAATTATAAACCAATCGCCAAAGAAGATGATAATATTATTGAGCCACCAATTGATAGTTATTATTTTAAATTTTCAGAAGCATTTTTGCGACGTTGTCCAGTAGATTTTAAAATTACAGATATTATTTTAACGCGTAATATATCAGATGATCTTTATGAAGATGTAAAAGAAATAAAGGGTATGAAATATTAAGATTTTTAATTAATTATTAACAAATTTGTTAATAATTAAGATTCAAATTGTATTTTAACGGCAGTATTACCAGTATTCGTTGTTACATAATTAAATGATAAATTATAATTTCGATTCCAATTACTTAAAAACTTGAAATATTTGGAAATTAAGGTGATGAAAAATATATTCAGATCATAAATTTGATTATCTGTATAATTTGTTTTAATTGTAAAACCATAATTAATAAATCCTTTTTGATATTGAGCTTTATCATGAATAAAAGAATCAATGTTATAATATTCATTAAAATGGTTACTTAATTCAGAATATTTATTTTCATAACTTGTATTATCATCGTTAAGATTACAGAGGAAATGAACTAATTCTGAAACATCATAAATAATAAATTCCGGAAAATTTGTAGCAATTTCATTAGTAAGCTGACTTGATATAAACTTATAAACTTCGAAGGTATTATAAGTTTTCATTTCTTCATTAAAAGCTAATGAAATTTTTAATAATTTTGTTGCAGCTTTCATACTATCTAATAAAATCGGTGAGTTTTTCACCAAAGATAAAATATCTTTATCTTGATTTTCAGGTTGTATATGCACAATACCATAGGTTCTTTCGATAATTGATATAGCTAGTTGGGCATTGGTAATATCGGAGAATGATGGTTTTATTGTATCCTGTCCAGAAATATAAAATATTGTGGAATTGATTTGGTAAACTAAATAATGTATATATGAAAATGACATTTTTACTCATAATAACGGAATTTTTTTCATTTTCGAGTTAATATTTTAGTACAAAATTGATCTTTTTTATTAAAAGCAATAAAAAATGAACAATATTTTACTTCTTACAGAAGAAGAAGATATACCAACAATTATATTAACCAAAGAAGATTTTCCTATTAACTATGTTAATAATCTCCACCCAGACGACCATAAAATTGTTGATTCACCTATTGATATGGAAAGAATCTTCCATCAAAAGAAAAATCATAATCGTTTGCTGTTAAGAATATCTATTCGAGTATCTAATAGTTTTATATCTGCTACTTTTGTTTGTGATACAGGAGCTCCAAATGATCTTTATTTATCTGACGAATTAAAACAAATTATTCGTTCGCGAATTGGCGAAGATTTATTTCAAAATGAATTTATTAAAATTGGAAACGAATATGCACTTATATGTTCACCTCCATCTAATCATCATAATATTAATATTATTGGTTTAAGATTGCTAGATAAATTTGAATTAATGGTAAAAAATGGTATGTTTACATTTAATAATATACCTGAGTACTTTTAATGATTAAAATCAATATAAGAGTTATTTCTCTTATAATTTTATAATCATTAAAAGTACTCAGGTAAATTATCAAATGAAAAAGTATTTTCATCAACTCTTAATTTGAATCTTCCTAAACATTTCAATCCCATAATATTTATGTTTCGATGATGTGTTGGCGTTTCTTGTATTGGAATTTTCTTACCTGTCGATGCAATTACAATATATTTAGTTCCTAATTCTTCAGAAATAAGATATCTTCCTGAATTTTTTAAAATGTCTATTGTTTGCGGTGATAAATAAAGATATCTAGGTGCTCCTGTGTCGCACACAAAAGTAATTGGTATAAATTGATTATCACCTAATTTAAAACTTATCCTTAATAATAGACGATCGTGAAAATCACGATCGTTATAAATAAATTGTGGTATAAACTCTGGTAATAAAGTATAATCAGATGGATGTGCTTGATTAACATAATAATCAGGAAAATCAACATCATATAATACAATGGAGATTGGCGTTTCGTCGTTCATTTTAGAGAAAAATGTGTAATTTTTGTCAATTTAGTGAAAATTTTTTCACTAATCTTATTAATTTGTTTAGTTTTAACAATAAATATCTTTCTCATTAAATTCTACAGAATCGGTATCATCATTTTCATTAAAATCGTCAAATTCATTAAGATATAAAAAATTATTGGGGTCATCGGTCGGACAACTCATAAAACATTCATTATTAACATTTTTTCTTTCTGGTAAATGCATATACATTTCTACTACTTTTTAATTCTCCCTTTCGATAAATTGGATTACCTCTTATAAAACCAAAAGATTCGTAGTATTTGATTAGTTTTTCATAAGGTAAAGAATAAATATGCCAAAAAGTGATATCTTTTGATATCGCAAAATCATACACTGATTGAAGTAACATTTTTCCAACATGATAACCTTTTCTACCACATAAATTTTTCCCATTGATTGTAGTTTCAAAACCATCAATTGAGAACAAAATAAATCCCTTTAATAAATAATTTGAAGATGGTGTTCGATAAGAAGTTCTTGGTGTTGTGAGATGACCTAGAATAATAAATCCATCGGTAAAATTTTCCAATGAACTATTAATATATTCTTTCATCATGGGATTTATACCATGAAATTCATCTCTACATGTTGTAACACTTTGCTCTTTGATGATTCGTTTAAATAATGTATCTTCTTGAGTAAAATGTAATGGGATATTAAATTCGATAGTTGTCATTTTTTAATATATTTTTAATTTAAAAAATCACTTTTAATGAAATTGATTCTTGAAATAATTAAAAGATTTAATACTGTTATAACTTACTATATTTTTGGTATAAAAACTATGCTTATAATATTAGAATTGTCAAAATAAATGATTTATTTAAAGTATAATTTGAATAAAAAGTATGAAAGAAAGTTTTTTGAAAATAACAACAAAAAAAGTTTACAAAACTCCAAAAAAGAACTATAAATGTGAACATAATAAACAAAGGTCACGATGTAAAGAATGTGGAGGTTCTAATATTTGTAAACATAATAGAATAAAATCACAATGTAAAGAATGTGGAGGTTCTAATATTTGTGAACATAATAGAATAAAATATAAATGTAAAGAATGTAAAGGTTCCTGTTTTTGCTGCCATGGTAGACAAAAATCAAGATGTAAAGAATGTGGAGGCTCTAGTATTTGTGAACATAATAGAATAAAATCACAATGTAAAGAATGTGTGGGGTTCTAATATTTGTGAACATAATAGACTAAAATATAGATGTAAAGAATGTGGAGATTCTAATATTTGTGAACATAATAAAGAAAAATCAATATGTAAAGAATGTGGAGGCTCTAGTATTTGTTGTCATAATCGAAGAAAATTTATATGTAAAGAATGTGGAGGTGTTTCAATTTGTTGCCATGGTAGACAAAAATCAAAATGTAAAGAATGTAAAGGTTCTGGTATTTGTGAACATAATAGACAAAAAGCATAATGTAAAGAATGTAAAGGTTCGGTAAAATGTTTACATAATCGACGAAAATACAACTATAAAAAATGTTCTAAAACAAATAATGAATTATTACCAGATGATTGTTTTGATCTTTATAATCAGAATCTTCAAAATAAAGAAAAAGATGATGATTCATCATCAATTTACTCGATTGATTCTGATTTACTCGATTGATTCTGATTTACTCGATTGATTCTGATTTACTCGATTGATTCTGATTTACTCGATTGATTCTGATTTACTCGATTGA
>Ga0315270_10001348_pt1 | contig 13030 bp, 14 predicted proteins | sample C1_bottom_MG_FD_204932 | JGI IMG/M metagenome (GOLD analysis project Ga0315270, IMG submission 204932) | Sediment microbial communities from Yellowstone Lake, YNP, Wyoming, USA - C1_bottom | ecosystem: Environmental > Aquatic > Freshwater > Lake > Sediment | place: USA: Wyoming | collected... | reverse complement strand
CATCGAAATGGAAATACAGGATGCTGGCCGACAGGGCGAATAGCGGCGAAGCGCCAAAGCGCAGGATGACGCCGAAAATCAGCAGGGCCAGCAATGTGTACGGCGCACCCGCCGTGCCGTACATCAGATACAGCGTCCAGCCCGTGGTCAGCAGCGCGCCGAGATAATTCAGCATGCCAAGCCAGGAAATTCGGACGGTTAATTGGGCAGGGGTGTCATTCATGTTGAGTGGCTCGATTGGTTGCTGCATTACGGAAATGCTCGAATTATACCAAGGTCGGGCGATATACCGTCCTATCAACTCAATTCAATGCGCCACGCTTAGCCAGCAAGGCCGCGCCATAGGCGGCTTCGGCGTGATGTGCTGTTTTTACCGGCACGCCGAGCAGACGCTCGCGCATTTTCATCCATGCCGGGTTCTTTGCGCCGCCACCGCAGGTGGTCACGGATTTCAGCGGTGTTGCACCTAGCTTCGCGAGCCTGGCGTAACCGGCGGCTTCGATGCGGCTCAAGCCTTGCAGCAGGCCGTGCAGGAATTGCACGTTATCCTCTGGATGCGGCATCAGGCGCGGCGCAAGCTGCGGATCGCTGATCGGGAAGCGCTCTCCGGGCTTGCTCAGCGGGTAATAATCGAGCGGGCTGTCTTGTTCAGGGTTTATCCCCGCAGAAAGCTCTGCCAGTTGCGCATCGCTGAAATGCTGCCGCAACACGCCGCCGCCTGCATTGGATGCGCCTCCCGCCAGCCACAGCTGGCCATAGCGGTGGCTGTACACGCCGTATTGCGCCGCTTCCACGCACCGTTGCGAAAGCAGCTTCAGCACGATGGTCGTGCCGAGCGAAGTGACGGCGGCACCCGGCTCGGTTACTCCGGTGGCGATGAAAGCGGCGATGCTGTCGGTGGTGCCCGCATGCACTGTGCAATCCGGGTTAATGCCGAAATGCTGCGCGATGGCCGGGCTGAGCTGTGCAATGGCCGCGCCGGGCGCGACCACTTGCGGCAGCAGATGCGAGTGCGGCAACGCCAGCACCCAATCCGGCCAGCACAGGCGCTCCGCGTCATAGCCGCTCTTCAGCGCATTGTGGTAATCCGACACGCCGCCCACCCCGGTGAGCAGCGCGGCCAGCCAGTCAGCCTGATGCAGGAAATGCGCGGCATTAGCAAGATCGGAATGTTTCGTCAGCCACAGGAACTTTGCCAGTCCGGAAGTCGCGCTGCACACCGTGTGGCCGGGAGGCGCAAGCTGCTTGAGCTGTTCAGCCTCTTGCTGCGCGCGGTCGTCGGAATAAAGCAGGGCAGGGGAGAGCGGCCGCAGCTCTGCATCGCACAGCAACACCGTGGCCGAAGTCGCATCGATCGCAATGCCTTGCAATTGTGTGGCGATGGAAGCAGGCAAATGCCGCAGCAAGGTGAGCAGCGCCTCGCGCCAGTCCAGCGGCGTCTGTTTTTCAGGATCGGGGTAGGCGATGCGGTCTTCGTGGACAATGTTTCCTGTTTCATCCACCACGCAGGCGCGCGCGCCGGTGGTGCCAAAGTCCAGTCCGAGGTGCAGGGTCATGTGGGGAGATAGCAGTAAAATTAATTCAGCTAATTCATTAGTGCCAAACGCGCTCCTTCCCCATTGCAGGGGGAAGGTTGGGATGGGGGTAGAACAGTGTGAAATTCACTTAGCCCACACCATGCGGTCGTGGCGCGGCCAGCGCCTCGAATCCGGCGATTACGTCGAACAGCTCCTCGTCTATGCCGTTCTGGCGCTGACGGTGATAATCGCGGTTGAGTTCCTCCAGCAGTTCGCCGATGTTCTTTTCCGCGCGCTGCATCGCGGCGAGGCGGCTGGCATTTTCACTGGCCAGCGATTCGACGCAGGCGCGGAACAGCGAGATGAACAGGTATTCGCTGATCAATGCCTGCAGCGTTGCATCGCCGCCTTCGAGCACTTCCGGCAGGTTCGCGCTCGGCCACGTTAGTTTCGACAACCCCGCGCGCCAGGTTTCGTCCAGCGGCAGCAAGCGCTGCATTGTGGGCTCATAGCCTGCCCGGGATTTTGGGCGGTTGTAGAACAGGTAGACCTCTGCCACTTTTCCCCGTTCGCGTTGCGTCTCGATTTCGATCAGCACGCGCCCGACCAGCGAGGTGATTGCGGCGATGGAATTCGGCACCGGGAAATCGCCGGATGCCGGCAAGTCGGCCATTTCGAGATAGCCCTGCACGCGCTCGCCGACCGACCACACATGTTTGCTGCCCGTCATGCCACGCAGTGAATCCGCAGTGAATTCCGCCAGCACCTCGTTGAACTGGCCGACCAGCCCCTGATCCGAACCGAACACCACCGCACCGGTCGCGGCTTTATTCTCACTTGCACTGACGGCCGGATAGATCGCCACGCCAGTGTGGCGCAACCAGGCAACCAGCCCCAGCTCCACGGTACGGTAATAATCGTCCAGCGAATGCACCGCGCGCTCGTACTGCACGATGCTGGCCGCGGCCAGCGCCTTCATCGTGCGCACCACCGATTCCAGTTCGGTCGCGCCGCCGATCTTGCGGCGCAGGGCTTCGAGGGTGTCGGTCATTGTGTGTTCCTATGGCCGCTATTGAATCTAGTCATCTAGGCCAGGGTTTGGTCGGTTCAACACTCTCCGGTAAATGTTTTCCTCGATCCGGTGACGGAGGAGTTGGACGATTAAAGGGCTGTGGTGGAGTGGTTGGCTTTGGTGGTTGAGGAGTTGGCTGGGGCTGTGGATTCGGCTTTTGGGGTTTATCTCCATTACTCATAATGTCAATCCTCCGGAATGAAAAAAGATTCTTTTGGAAGTTCTTGAAGCACTTCCACCTCGCATAACTCTTTTACTTTGACACACTCTCGAGTTTCAGGTGTTTTACCAACGAGGGTCTTTTCACGCTGCATCGACTTCTTGAATTCCGATTGCAAACCAGCATCGTATTTTCCCTTCTGTTCGACGAGCGCCTTTATCTCCATGAGGTCATATTCGAGCATTCTGTAACCTGCAAGCACGCTTTCATATTCCTTGATCTTCTTTGGATAATTCATAAGCGGTTTTAACAGGGCGAAAATTGCAGCGATTACTCCAAGATATTGCCATGCAATTTTTCCATAGGGCTCGCTCCAAAACCAAAGACCGGCAATCGCTGAAGTTGGCGCAGATGCAAGAAGCACCAATTCCATCCCAAAATTCATTCGCTCAACTTTTTGTAGCCTTCTACTGTAGTATTTAACATTGAGCCGAGCAGTACGAAGCTTATCGTACACAGACCATACTGGATGATTTTCTCTTGAAATAGTCATCTCCCCACTCTTTAGAACAAACTGGTTAATAGGCCGATACTCTGCCGTCATCTGGACTTTAATTGTATCTGCATTCTGGGTACATACTACTCAAAATACTTCTTGAGCATGTTCATGTTATAAACTGAAACCTCGCAAGCGTATCGCGAGCAATTTTCAATATCGCCTCGCGGTCGCTGTCCTTCAATTCCTCGGCCGAGGTGATGCGCTTGACTAGGTCAGCCGGGAACCCTGCCGCTGCCTTGCGCAGTGCCAGCTCGGCCTCGCGCATGCGTTCCAGCGGCACGTCGTCGAATAATCTTCCTGTCAGCGCCAGCAGCACGGAGATCTGTCCGGGCACGGACACCGGTTCGAATTCCGGCTGCTTGAGGCAGGCGCGCACGCGCCGCCCGTGCTCGATGACCTTGCGCGTGGCTTCGTCCAGCCGAGTGCCGAAGCGCGCGAAGGTTTCCAGTTCCTCGAACTGCGCATAGGCGAGCTTGAGGTCGCCCGACACCGCGCGGTAGGCGGCGCGCTGCGCCTGGCCGCCGACGCGCGACACGGATTTGCCGACATCGACGGCGGGCAGGATGCCGAGCGAGAACAGGTTGGGCGAAAGATACACCTGCCCGTCAGTAATAGAAATCAAATTTGTCGGGATGTAGGCGGCGATGTTCTGCGCCTCGGTCTCGATGATGGGCAGCGCGGTAAGCGAGCCGCCGCCGAGTTCGTCGCGCAGGTGTGTGGCGCGCTCCAATAATCTCGAATGAATGTAGAAGATGTCGCCGGGATAGGCCTCGCGTCCGGGCGGTCGGCGCAGCAGCAGCGAAAGCTCGCGGTAGGCGCGCGCATGGTTAGTCAGGTCGTCGTACACGATCAGCACGTCGCGGCCCGCCTGCATGAAATATTCCGCGATGCTGGTCGCGGAATACGGCGCGATGTAGGACAGGCCGGGCGGGTCGTTGCCTTCGGTCACGACGACGACGGTGTATTCCAGCGCGCCGTTGTCGCGCAGGTCGGCGACGGCCTTGGCCACGGCGGAGGCGCGCTGGCCGATGGCGCAATACACGCACAGCACATCCTGGCCGCGCTGGTTGAGGATGGTATCTATCGCGATCGCGGTCTTACCGGTCTGCCTATCTCCAAGTATCAGCTCGCGCTGGCCGCGCCCGATCGGGATCAGCGCGTCGACGACTTTGATGCCGCTCTGCAGCGGCACGGTGACCGGCGCGCGATCCATGATGGGCAGCGCGGGACGCTCGATCGGCAAACGCATACTGGAAATCACCGGCCCCTTGCCGTCGAGCGGGTGGCCCAGCGGATTGACGACGCGCCCGATCAGGCCGTCGCCCACCGGCACGTCCATCACATGTCCCCTGCGCTCGACCTCGTCGCCCGCCTGCAGCTGCCAGTAGTCGCCGAGCAGCACCACGCCGATCTCGTCCTCGTCCACGTTGAAGGCGATGCCGTAAAGCTCGCCGGGAAACTTCACCACTTCCTCGTAACACACGCCGGGCAGGCCGGAGACGCGAGCGATGCCGGTGGACAGGCTGGTGACGATGCCGATCTCACGTGCGCGCAGTTGCGGGGTATGCGCCTCGCGCACCGTGTCGAGGTTGGCGAAAGCGTGATCCAGAGTGGTTTGCAGATTGCTGGTTTTAACAGTCATGTTGTTTCAAGTCCTGCAAACAGCCGCAAAGATATTCTGTTCCTTCCCCCTTGCAGGGGAAAGGCCAGGATGGGGGTAGAAATTTCAGACTGTATTCAAGCACGGTTTCTACCCCCTCCCTCACCCTCCCCCTGCAAGGGGGAGGGAATATTGGTATGGCGTTGCGCCTTCAGCAGGGTCGCCAGTTCCTTTTCCAGCGACGCGAGATGATCGGAGATGCTCCATGCGACCTTCTGGCCGTGCAGGATGAGCTCGATGCCGCCGATCAGGCCGGGCACGATCTCGAAGCGGAGCGGATTGTTGACGCCTAACGTTGCCTTGAGAGTTTCATCGATCATGGTTTGCTGCGGTTGCGGCAACTCGAACGCGCTGCGCACGGTGACGATGTCCTTTTCCGCAATGGCCGCCAGTTTGCTGCGTTCGCTGCCGTCCAGTTCGCGCAAACGCTGGACGAATACCTCAGCCATGCGCGCTTCCAGGCTGGCGCCGGAAAGTTCGGAGAGTGTCTTGCGCGCGATCGCGAACACCTCGGCCTGTGTCCGGCGCGCGATCTCGTCATGCAGATTGCGGTATTCGTTGCCCAACTTGTCCTGCAACTTGCCGCGCAATGTGTCTGCATCCTTGCGCACTTCGTCCAGCAGCCGGCTGTGCTCCGCAGCCGCGTCGTTGCTCGCCTTGCTCAACAGGCCAGCGCGCTGGCTGTCGAACTCCTCGTTCTTGCGCTTGTATTCCTCGCGCTCGGCCAGCGCCTCGGTCGCTTTCGCATCCGCATCCGCCAGCTCTGCGGCGATGTGCTGCTCGCGCGCGTCGAGCGCCTTGAGGATGGGCTGGTACAGATAGCGCTTCATCAGCCATGCCAATATCAGGAAATTGATGGCTTGCGCGACGACGGTAAACCAGTCTATGAGCATGACTATTTGGTCGCCGCCTGTGCGATGACACTATTCCAGAACGGGTTGGCGAAGATCAGGATCATCGCGACCACGAAACAGTAGATCGCGATGGATTCGATCATCGCCAAGCCGACGAACAGTGTGCGCGTGATCGTGGTGGCGGCATCGGGTTGCTGGGCCAGCGAACTCAGTGCCGTCGAGACCGCACGGCCTTCGCCGAGCGCGGGGCCGATGCCGCCGATGGCGATGGTGAGCCCGGCGGTGACTATCGAGGCCATCGCGATGAGTGTGGTGCTATCCATGGTCATTTCCTTTCATTGTTATTAACTCCATTATGAAGCGTCCTCTTCTTCCTCTCGTGCCCGGGTCGCTGCCGCGATGTAGACCGTGGCGAGGATGCTGAATATGTAGGCCTGCACCATGCCGGTGAGCAGGCCGAGCAGACTCATCACCACCGGGAACAGGAACGGCGTAACGGTCAGCAGGATGGCGAGGATCATCGTGCCGCTCATGATGTTGCCGAACAGGCGGATGGCCATCGCTAATGTCCTGGATAGCTCGCTGATCAGGTTGAACGGCAACATCAGGGCGGTCGGTTTAAGGTAAGACCGGAGATAAACCTCTAGCCCGCTTTCGGCGATGCCATACAGCGGCACCGCGATGAATACGCTCAACGCGAGTGCAGCGGTGGTGGACAGCGAGCCGGTCGGCGGTTCGTAGCCGGGGATGATGGTGCACAGATTCGACAGCGCGATGAACAGGAACAGTGTGCCGAGGAAGCCCAGGTATTTTTCCGGGTGGCGCAGGCCGACCTCTTCGATCTGCTTGCGTATGGTGACTACGATCACTTCGAGCAGGCTCTGCCAGCGCGAGATATGCACTTTATGTTCAAGATTGCGCGTGATCAGCCGTGCAACCACGACCAGCACCAGCATCAGCGCCCAGGTGGTAACTATGGTGGCGTTGAGCTTGAAGTAGCCGTGCTGCCACAGGATCAGCTCGTCGGAACTAAGGCGCATGGCTCGCCCCCTTTGATCTTGCCCGCATGGAAATGATGAAACGCGCAAAGATGAAGCCGAACAGGCACAGCAGCAGTCTCATCCAATCCGCACCCGATACAAAATAGAAACCGGCCAGCACGATGGTGCTACGCAGCAACATGCTGGCGCCGAACCACAGCGCAGGTTGTCTGGCCGAAAGTCCTTTTTGCACCGTCCACCACAGGCCGCCGAAAAAAATGCCGCCGAGCAGCATGCCCGCGGGCAATGCCAGCATCAGTTGCATCATTTCACTCATTATCAGCCTCCTGTTCCCTGCGTATTGCCCGGTCTTCTTTCGCTATCCAGTGCCAGGCGTTCACGCAGCCTATGCTCAGGCCGGTGATCAGCAGCGTCAGCATCCAGGAATGGGTGGCCGGATAGTGTTTGTCCAGCCAGACGCCGAGCGCCGCGCCGAGCAGCGTCGGCACCACCACCGACCAGCCTACCAGTCCCATCATGCCCAAGCCAGACCAGACCGTTCGCGTAACCCTGCGTTGCGCCTTTAGCTTGCGCGTTTCCTTCACGCCGATCTGCCGGATGAATTTCGGTTCGTCATCAGGATCGTCAGCCACGATGATACTCCGTGAAGTGGCGCACGAAGCCGCTCTCCAGCCGCGCCAGCACCGCGCGTACCTGCCGCTCGTTCTCGTCGAGGTTGACGAACTCGCGCGCCACTGCCTCGCGCAGCTTGCCGAGATCCGTTCCGCCGATCGCGTTGTGCACCGAGACCAGCACATCCGCCCCGGCCTTGACCAGTATGCCTTCGTCCACCGCGATGTAAACCTCGCCATCCGCCTTGGTTTCGTAAGTCAGTATCCCCGGCTCCAGCGCCGCCACGCAATCGAGCCGGTGCGGCAACAGGCCGAACGAGCCTTGCGGCGTTTCCACGACGAGGCGAAGCACGGCGTCGATCTCGGCATGGACCTGGTAGGGCAATAGCACCTTGAGCTTCATGTCGCGACCGCCTGTGGTTTGCCAGCTTTGGATGAGGACGGGTCGGCTTTCATCTTCTGCCATGCCTCGTCCACCGTTCCTATCATATACAGCGCACTCTCCGGCACATCCTTGAACTCGTCGCGCAGGATGCGCTCGCAGCCGTCGAGCGCGTCCGCAAGGCTGACCAGTTTGCCCCTGATGCCGCTGAATTGTTCGGTGGTGTAGAACGGCTGGGTGAGAAAGCGCTCCAGTCGCCGCGCGCGCGCGACCACGGCACGATCCGCCGCCGACAATTGTTCCAGCCCGAGCATCGCGATGATGTCCTTCAGTTCATCATATTGCGCCAGCGTGTTCCTGATCTCCTGCGCCAGCGCATAGTGGCGTTCGCCGACGATGCCGGGCGCGGACATCTTGGAGCCGGACTGCAACGGGTCAATGGCCGGGTACAGTCCCTCGCTCGCGCGCTTGCGCGACAGCACGATGGAGGCCGAGAGGTGTGAGAAGGTATGCACCGCAGCCGGGTCGGTGAAGTCATCCGCCGGCACATATACCGCCTGGATGGAAGTGATCGCGCCGGTGTCGGTGTTGGCAATGCGCTCTTCCAGCCCGGACAGTTCGGTGCCCATGGTCGGCTGGTAACCCAGGCGCGACGGCATCTGTCCCATCAGCCCGGAAATCTCAGAGCCGGCCTGGATGAAACGGAAGATGTTGTCGATCAGCAGCAGCACGTCGCGGTGTTCGTCGTCGCGGAAATATTCCGCCATCGTCAGTGCGGCGTGGCCGACGCGAAAGCGGCTGCCCGGCGGTTCGTTCATCTGCCCGAACACCATCACCATATTGGGCAGCACGCCCGCCTGTTTCATGTCGCGATACAGCTCCTCGCCTTCGCGGCAGCGTTCGCCGATGCCGCAGAAGATGCTCACTCCCTCATGGTGCCCGACCATGTTGTGGATCATCTCGGTGAGCAGCACGGTCTTGCCCACGCCCGCCCCGCCGAACAGCCCTGCCTTGCCACCGCGCTCCAGCGGTGACAGCACGTCAATGACCTTGATGCCGGTTTCGAATATTTCGGACTTGGTCGAGCGCCGCGCGAGGGGGGGGGGCGCGTGATGCACGCTGCGCCATTCGAGATTGTCGGGTGGCGGCAGGCGGTCGATGGCATTGCCGAACACGTCGAACATGCGCGACAGGATGCCCCGGCCCACCGGCGCTATCAGCGGCCCGCCGCTGTCTTCCACCACCATGCCGCGCGCCAGTCCTTCCGTCGGTGTCAGCGCGATCCCGCGCACCAGATGCGCATCGAGCTGGGACAGCACTTCGATAACGATGCGGCCCTTTGCCTTGGCGTGCAGCAGGGAATAAATAGGAGGCAGACGATTTTCAAACCGGATGTCCACCACGCTGCCGCGCACCGAGACCACCGCGCCTGTGTTCGGAGAACTGAGTCTGCTGTCCATCGCGACCTTTCGTTGCTCTGGCTATTGGCCGATAGCATACACCCAGAGCAGCCGACAGGCATCTTTCGCAATACTGGTTTTTCTCTTTCCAAGTTGGTGGGTCTCGCCGCTGTTCTTGCCCGCTGCGCAGGTTGCACTTGCAGCGTGTCTAAATTATATCTAAACTGACCGACGGGTTCTGGATGCTGGATGCGCAAGTGGCGGCATATACGCAGCGCTCTTTCATCATCAAATAAGGGAAGTGTCATGACAACAGAATACGAAGAGTACGAAGCGACAAAAGAGTACGAAGCGACAAGGTGGGATATTGCGCGGCTCTTGACCGAGTCTGAAAGATTTCCCTCCGGTGCCGAAGTCGTGCCGGACAACGCACATGAACATGCCCATGCACTATTTCTCAGTGTCACTTGGCGGGTGCCTGGCCAAGACAGGGACAGGCTATGCGTGCCGATTCGATTTGCAATCGACGGCGACGTTATCGCCTTATTGCACGAGATACAAGATCAAGCCGAGCGGAAACTATTTGATGAGTATTTCCTGCGCTTTGTCGATGATCGAATGCGTGACTATGACATCAAGAGCGGAAGGTCAAACACAAACATGCATGGTTCCACGTTTGACATAATTTTTGACACGGACGATATGAAACCTTTTCATGACGCTCTCGCAAAGCATCTCCTGGCCTAGGTGCCGCGCATGACCAGGATTAAAAACTTACGGGAGGTTGCCCGGCGAGTCCTGGTTGTCTGTTGACTAGCCACGACTCGACGCATTTGCGATGGAGCAAGCAAGCGACAGAAATTGAATCGAAAGCAGACGTAGAGCCAAGTGTAAATCTGTGCGCTTGAATGTCTTGGCGGCGGCACTATCGGTAGTGCCTGCATGTATGGTGTCATCAGAATTGAGGTTGAAATGCCGCGCGAGGTCGGGGCTGATTTGCGCAATGGCCGCACCGGGCGCGAACACCTGCGGCAACCGATACGCGTGTGCCAGTGCCCAGTCCGGCCTGCACAACGCAGCGCCGCATGCGTAGGTGAGAATTTATTCGCACATTACCCAAGAAAGCGTGCGAATGAATTCGCACCTACCAATCAACGCGAACGATGCGGTTCGTTCCTCGCCGTATTCTACTGAGCAGTGTATTTAATCTTTTTGTTTGATCTTCAAGCGCTCGTGCGTGAAGTCAAAATCAGCAAAGACTATTCGAAACTCAGCAGAAGAAACGAATAGCATTCTTAACTCTATGGCAGAGCCAATTACTTCGCATTCCCAATAACCAAGGTCGCCAAGCTCCTCTTCCACATAATCCTGCTGAGGAAGACGTTGGTCGAACAACGAAACATCCGAAAAATGGACTGTGTAACGCACAGGATATTCAAGCTTCCTGTTCCAACCATTCAAAATCATCGTTACAGTTCGGTTGTTGAAGTCACTAACGATATGTTTAATTTCGGCATCGTGAAGCGTGTGCTCTGCTTCTAACTCAACGAGTTTGGGAGGTAACTGTGGGCGGATGGAAGCAAGGTAATTTTCATATTGCTGAAAAACCATCTGCGCATCATCGCAACCGCTTGCCCACCATTCAGGTGTGAAGTATTTCACTTGCCTCCCTAGGTTTGTTGTTGGCACATTCCAAACGTTTTGGCTATTAACCCCGCGTATTCGACTGCCCCTCAAACCCCGCCAACTGCACCACTGGCTGCGGCACCCATCCCGCCTTGCGATGCTCCGCCACGACGTTGGTGAAGATGCCACCGCGCACATAGAACTTGGCGGTGAGGCGCATGAAGCGCGGCTGGGTCGCGGCAACCAAATCATCCAGAATACGGTTAGTCACGTCCTCATGGAAATGCCCCTCGTTGCGGAAGCCCCAGATGTAAAGCTTGAGGCTTTTCAGCTCGACGCATTGCTGGTCGGCGATGTAGTCGAGGATCAGCGTGGCGAAGTCGGGCTGGCCGGTCTTGGGGCACAGGCAGGTAAACTCGGGGATTTCCATGTGGATGTGGTAATCGCGCCCGGGCTGGGGGTTGGGAAAAGTTTCCAGTGTTTTAGTAGCTTGCGTTGTCATTTTGAGCCTTGTGCCAATTCGGTTAGAATGCGCCGCATTATAACGGTTGCCCGGCTTATCAGGGGCAGCCATCAAAACGTAGCGGGCAAAACGTAGCAGGTGGCGCGGCATTCTGTCCGCACAGTAGATTTTTAAGGGGTAAGTCCTTGCGTCTCTCACATATCAAGCTGGCTGGTTTTAAGTCTTTCGTTGACCCTACCCATATTGCGCTGCCCGGGCAACTGGTCGGCATCGTCGGCCCTAACGGCTGCGGCAAGTCGAACGTGATTGACGCGCTGCGCTGGGTGCTGGGCGAATCGCGCGCTGCGGCCTTGCGCGGTGAATCCATGCAGGACGTGATCTTCAACGGCTCGGACAAGCGCAAGCCGGTGGCGCGCGCCAGTGTGGAGCTGATTTTCGACAACTCCCTGGGCAAGGCTGCCGGGCAGTGGTCGAGCTATGCCGAGATTGCGATCAAGCGCGTGTTGCAGCGCGACGGCGATTCCAGCTACTACATCAACAACCAGCATGTGCGGCGCAAGGACATCACCGATATTTTCCTCGGCACCGGGCTGGGCGCGCGCGCCTACGCCATCATCGAGCAGGGCATGATCTCGCGCATCATCGAGGCCAAGCCGGAAGAGCTGCGCGTGTTCCTGGAAGAGGCCGCCGGCGTTTCAAAATACCGCGACCGCCGCCGCGAGACCGAACTGCGCATCGGCGATACGCGCGAGAACCTGCTGCGCGTGGACGACATCCGCCTGGAGCTGGAAAAGCAGCTCACCCACCTGACCGGGCAGGCCGAGGTGGCGAGGCAATACCGCGAGCTGGAAGCCAAGCGCGATACGACGCAGCAAATTCTCTGGCTGGTGAACAAGCAGGATGCGGAAGCGCGCCGCGTGCGCGTGGCGCAGCAGATCGAGAAAGCCAAGACCGAACTGGAAGCCGAGACCGCGCGTTTGCGAGAAATCGAGAGCCAGCTGGAAACCTCGCGCAGCGGGCATTACCAGCTCTCCGATGCATTGCACGGCAAGCAGGGTGATCTGTATGCGGTCAATGCCGAGATCGCGCGCCTGGAGCAGCACATCGCGCACCTGAACGACCAGCGCGCGCGACTGACCCAGCAAATCACCGGCGGCGAATTGCAGATTGAGCAGCAGCGCAGCCAGTTGCAAGGCGTGCAGTCCCTGCTGGCGCACTGGCAGCATCAGCAGCAGGAGGCGGCAGTGCGCGTCGAGGTGAGCGAAAATCGCGCCGACACCGAGGCGCAACATTTGCCGCAAGAGGAAGAGGCCGCGCGCGCCGCGCAGGAGCGCTACAACACGGCGCAGCGCGAGCAACTGGTACAGCAGCAGCAATTGCAATTGGCCGACACGCAGCGCGAACATGTGTTGCGCAACGTGCAGCAACTGGATGGACGCCGTTCGCGTTTGCTGCTGGAGCAGGACAACTTGCCGCGCCCCGACACCGGGGCGCTGGCGGAGGCGCAGCAGCAAATTGCCGAACTGGAAATGCAGCGCGAAGCGCAGCAACAGCAACTGGCGCAGCTGCAGGAGCAACTGCCCGCCGCCGATGCGGCGCGGCGCGAGCAGCGCATCGCGGCACAGGAGCTGGAGCGGCAACTGGCGCAGACCGAGGCCAAGCTTGCCGCGTTGCAGCAATTGCAGGCGCAGGTGGATAACGACAAGAATCTGAAGCAGTGGCTGG
>Ga0315270_10001346_pt1 | contig 13040 bp, 11 predicted proteins | sample C1_bottom_MG_FD_204932 | JGI IMG/M metagenome (GOLD analysis project Ga0315270, IMG submission 204932) | Sediment microbial communities from Yellowstone Lake, YNP, Wyoming, USA - C1_bottom | ecosystem: Environmental > Aquatic > Freshwater > Lake > Sediment | place: USA: Wyoming | collected... | reverse complement strand
CACGTCGGACAGAACTCGTGCTCACCGGCCAGGTAGCCGTGCGTCGGGCAGATCGAGAACGTCGGCGTCACGGTGATGTACGGCACGCGGAAGCGCTCGAGCGCCCGCCGTACGAGGGCCTTGCACGCGGCCGGCGAACTCACCTGCTCGTTCATGTAGAGATGCAGGACCGTCCCGCCGGTGTACTTCGCCTGCAGTTCCTCCTGCCTCTCGAGCGCCTCGAACGGGTCATCGGTGAAGCCGACCGGCAGCTGCGACGAGTTCGTGTAGTAGGGCGTCTCCGCCGTGCCCGCCTGCAGGATCCCGGGCCAGCGCTTGCGGTCCTCCTTGGCGAACCGGTACGTCGTGCCTTCCGCAGGCGTGGCCTCGAGGTTGTACATGTGTCCGGTTTCCGCCTGGAACGCGACGATCCGCGCGCGCACGTGGTCGAGCAGGCGCACCGCCATCGCATGTCCGGCGGGCGTGGTCAGGTCGTGCGCGTCCGCCGTGAAATTGCGCACCATCTCGTTGATGCCGTTCACGCCGACCGTCGAGAAGTGATTGCGCAGCGTGCCGAGGTAGCGCTTCGTGTACGGAAACAGTCCCTGGTCGATCAGGCGGCCGATCACCTTGCGCTTCACCTCGAGGCTGTCGCGCGCGTAGTCGAGCAGCGTGTCGACGCGGCGCATCAGCCCGATTTCGTCGCCGGCGAAAAGGTACCCGAGCCGCGCGCAGTTGATCGTGACCACGCCGAGCGAGCCGGTCTGCTCGGCCGAGCCGAACAGGCCGTTGCCGCGCTTCAGCAGTTCCGTGAGGTCGAGCTGCAGCCGGCAGCACATCGACCGGATCATGTTGGGCTTCAGTTCCGAATTCAGGAAGTTCTGGAAATACGGCAGGCCGTAGCGCGCGGTCATCGCGAACAGCGCCTCGCAGTTCGGATGGTCCCAGTCGAAGTCCGGCGTGATGTTGTACGTCGGAATCGGAAACGTGAACACGCGGCCGCGAGCGTCGCCGGCGATCATCACCTCCATGTACGCGCGGTTGATCATGTCCATCTCGGGCTGCAGGTCGCCGTAGGTGAACGGCATCTCCTGCCCGGCGATCACCGGGATCTGCTCGCGCAGGTCGTCCGGGCACACCCAGTCGAACGTCAGGTTCGTGAACGGCGTCTGCGTGCCCCAGCGCGACGGCACATTCAGGTTGTAGATCAGCTCCTGGATGCACTGCTTCACGGCCGCGAACGTCATCGCGTCGTTGCGGATGAACGGCGCCATGTACGTGTCGAAGGACGAGAACGCCTGCGCGCCCGCCCACTCGTTCTGCAGCGTGCCCAGGAAGTTGACGATCTGCCCGACCGCGCTGCCCATGTGCTTCGGCGGCCCGGCTTCCACCTTGCCGGGGACGCCGTTCAGGCCTTCGTGCAGCAGCAGGCGCAGCGACCAGCCTGCGCAGTACCCGGCGAGCATGTCGAGGTCGTGGATGTGCACGTCGGCGTTGCGGTGCGCCTCGCCGATCTCCGGCGCGTAGACGTGCGACAGCCAGTAGTTGGCGACGACCTTGCCCGAGACGTTGAGGATGAGGCCGCCGAGCGAATACCCCTGGTTGGCGTTGGCATTGACGCGCCAGTCCTTCTTCTCCAGGTACTCGTCGACGGACGCCGCGACGTCGACGATCGTCCGCCGCGCGTCGCGGATGCGCTGGTGCCGGTCGCGATGGACTATGTAGGCACGGGCGGTCGTGAAGTAACCGCTGCCGGCAAGCATCTGCTCGACGGCGTCCTGGACCGCCTCGATGCCCGGGGGCTCCAGAACATGGCGATGTGCGAGGACGCGGCCGACGTGTTCCGCCAGCCGCAGCGCCTCCGTCGCGTCGAACTCGCCGGTGGCGGCACCGGCGCGCTGGATGGCGCTGGCGATCTTCGCCAGTTCGAAGGCGGCGCGCGCCCCGTTTCGCTTGACCACCTGCGCGGGAAGCGCAGGGGCGGCGGCCCCGACAACCAATGCAGGATTCCCTGACGCCTGCGCCGCTGACGACATGCTTTCTTCCTCCCGCGGAGCGCGTCTTCGAGCGCGAAATCCGCAACTTATAACCACAAGATGTTGTGGTTTCGAGGAAAGCCTATCGCAATCTGTGGGGGCAGCGCGGGCTACTTTCGCGCACTTTATTGATCCAGATCAAAGTTCCGGCATGAGGCCCAAGCGCGCGCGGGTACCACTTCGCCAGCGTCAAACGGCGTAGAAAAGCACCGCGAAGAAGTGGCACGTGGTGCCGGCGATCACGAACAGATGCCACACGAAATGGCCGTAGCGCACGCGCGAGTCGAGCGCAAAGAATGCGACACCCAGCGTGTAGAAGAGGCCGCCGGTGGCGAGCAGCACGAGTCCCGGCGTCGCGATGCTCGCAAGCATCGGCTTGACGGCGATCACGACCAGCCAGCCCATCACCAGATACAGGCCGGTCGACCACACAGGATGCGAGATGTGGTCGAACGCCTTCAGCGTGACGCCGACGATCGCCAGCGCCCACACGAGCCCGAACAGCGTCCACCCCCAGGGTCCGCCGAGCACGCCGAGCGTGAAGGGCGTGTAGGTCCCGGCGATGAGCAGGTAGATCGCGCCGTGGTCGAGCTTCTGCAGCAGGCGCTTGGCGCGCGGATGCGGCACCGCGTGATAGAGCGTCGACGCGAAGTAGAGCAGCAGCATCGTCGCCGCGAACACGCTGGCGCCGACGACGTTCGCCGCGGTGCCGTGCCGCACCGAGGCAACGATCAGGAACGGCGCGCCGAAGACCGCGACGAGCAGCGCAACGCCGTGGCTCAGGCTGTTGGCGATCTCCTCTCCCAGCGATTGCGCGCGTTCATTCATGCCGCGCATTCTCTCATGCGGCGATGACGCATCCGGACGCTCAGGCAGCGCCGGAGGAATCGGCGTACGCCGCCTCGATCTGCGGCGCCAGCCGCTTCATGAGGATGGGGCGCTTCAACTTGAGCGTAGGCGTCAGCAATCCGTTGTCGACGCTCCAGGGTTCCTTCTGCATGACGACCCGGCGCACGCGCGTCCAGCGCGGAAAGTCGCGCAGCTTGTCGTTGGCGCGCTTGATCAGCACCTTCTCGTCCGTTTCCTGCGTCACCGCGAGCAGCACGACGAAGGGCCTGCCCTCGCCCACCAGCATCACCTGCTCGAACACCGGATCGTGCAGGATTGCGAACTCGGCATCCTGCGGCGGCATCTTTTCGCCGTTCGACAGCACGAGGATGTCCTTCGCGCGGCCCCGGATGAAGATCTTGCCGTCCTTGATTTCGGCGATGTCGCCGGTGTGCAGCCACCCGCCCGCGGTGAGCGTCGCGCCAGTCGCCTCCGGATCCTTCCAGTAGCCCAGCATGATGTTGCGCCCGTGCACCAGCAGTTCGCCGCCGTCGCTCAGGCGCACTTCGACGCCTGGAAGGGCCGGGCCGACGGATTCAGGGACGTTGTCGTCGTCCAGGTTGACCGAGATGACCGGCGACGCCTCGGTCATGCCGTAGCCCTGCAGCATCCCCAGCCCGAGTCCGATGAACGTGTGCGCGAGCGTCGGGTCCAGCGCCGCGCCGCCGACGACCGCCAGGCGCAGGCGGCCGCCCAAGCGGTCCAGCACCGGCTTGCCCACCAGTTTGCGCAATCCCGGCACGAGCAGGCGATCGAGTGCGGTTCCCTGACCGGTCGCGACACGGAAGCCGCGCGCAACGCAGGCGCCGAAAAGGCGCCGCTTCGCCGGCGACTTGGCCAGCGATGCGTCGATGCGCGCGCGAAAGCGCTCGAAGATCCGCGGCACGGCGAAGATGATCGTCGGCGCCTGCGTTGCCAGATCGTCGGCGATCTGCGCGACGCCGCGGGAAAACGCCACCTTGGCGCCGAGCGACAGCGGCAGGTAATAGCCGCCGGTGCGCTCGAACATGTGCGACAGCGGCAGGATCGAGAGGAACACGTCCTCGGGCCGCGCCATGCGGGTCTGCGCGCATTGCCCGACGTTGGCGATGATGTTGGCGTGCGACAGCATCACCCCCTTGGGGCGGCCTGCGGTGCCGGACGTGAAGCAGATCGTGGCCAGCGTGTCGTCGGCGAGTTCGGTCACGGTGAGTTCCGCCGTCGCTTGCGGCAGGAACGTCGCAAGCGTGGCGGCCGTCTCGCCGTCGTCAGGGCGCAGCACGACGAGCGGCGGCAGCGGCAGGGCCGCGCCGGCGCATTTCGCGAGCGCCGCTGCAAGGCGCGAATTCTCGATGATGAGCAGGCGCGCTTCCGCCGTGCCCACGCACCACGCGATGTTCTCGGCATTGTCGTCGACGTACAGCGGGACGACGACCAGTCCCAGCCCCAGCGCGGCCAGGTCCACCGCGACCCAGTTGACGCCGTTCCGGGCGCAGATCGCGACGCGGTCGCCGGCAACCAATCCGTCGCGCCGGAACGCCGCCTGCCACTGGCGGGCAAGCGCGGCAATTTCCGCAACCGTCACGTCGCGCCAGGCGCCCTCGACATGGTGGCGGAACAGCGCGTGCGTCGGCCGCGTCAGGTGCCGCGCGAAGAACTGGGCAATGTTGCCGGGCATCGCTCCTCCGGAAGCCGCGTCGTGCGCGGGCTCTTCCTGCGGATTGTGCCTACTTGCCCGCAGACTGGCCATCGCCGTCTGACCGTTTGGCTATACTGCGCGCGGGAGGAAGCACCCAATGGCCACCATTTCGATTTCCCGCAAGCATTCGCTTTCGCACAAGAAGGCCCGCGACGTCGCCGAGAAGATAGCGAAGGACCTGAACAAGCGCTTCGACCTCGAATACGCGTGGGACGGCGAGCACATCGACTTCGAGCGGCCGGGGGTCACCGGGCGCATCCACGTGGGCAAGGAGCGCATCAAGCTCGACGTGCAGCTCGGGCTGCTGCTGGGGATGCTGAAGCCGACGATCGAGCGCGAGATCGACCTGCAGCTCGACAAGCTGCTGGGCTAGGGCGACGCCGCCGCGCCGGGCTGGGACGAGAGCCGGAACAACAGCGGATCGCCGAAGGGATCGGTCGCGCCGCCGATGATCGCCTCCATGATCTCGGTCTCCCGCGTATCGATCGTGTGCAGGAATTCCTTTGCGCCGTGCATCGCGCGGAACGCAAGGAAGCCGCGCTCGAGAAAATCCTGCAGCCCCGACATTCCCGCGAGCCTGGCCGGCCGCCGCATCATCGCCAGCGCCGTGCGGATGAGCGGCTTGCCGACATGGGCGTCGAGCGCGGCGCCGATTTCACCGATCAGCTTGACCTGGCGGCGCCGCAGCGGGAAATTGCCGGCGCGCCGATAGGCCTTGCAGTATTCGAGCACGCTGAAATGCCCGTCGGCGCGCGGCAGCCGGGCGAGCAGCACCCGGTCGAGTTCCTGGGACAGCGCATTGAGCTCCGTCGCCAGCGCCACGGTCGCGATCACGCGTTCCGGCAGCACCTTCACCATGAGCGGGACCACGCGGGCCAGGTCGGCGTCGCGGCGGCTGGAATCGCCGGGGCCGTAGAGGTCGTTCTGGAAAAACGCGACCGCCGCGGTGTAGCGGGGATCGGCGGAGAGATCGGCGTACGTCATGCGCAAGCGCCGCGACTGCCAGTACGCGACGCGCTCCAGCGACCCCGCGAGGATCGGGTTGCCGGTGCGTTCGGCATGGAGGCGCTGGACGCGGGTCAGTTCGCGTACGAGCGTCGCCGATGCATCTGGGACGGATTCGGTTTCGGCCATGGTTGCTGACGCGGGACACCTGGCGATCGGCCCGCGACCGCGTTTCCCCCCGTGTGTTGCTGTAAGTCTATCCGATGGCCGCGGAATTTCTCACCATAACCACCCTACTTTAGATTGATTCGTCTACACGCCCTGTCTAATGTCGGGGACACCCGCCGGCTGCCGCGACTCAGTTGACCTCAGTTGACTCTCAGTTGACCTCAGTTGACTTATAGGCCGCCGGTCCGCGACCGCACCACCCGCCATCATCGATGATCTCCCGCCGCACATTCATCACGACCGGAATACTCGGCGCCGCCGCGCTCGCGACCGCGCATTGGCTTCGCGGCCCGCACGCACCTGCGGGGGACGCCGCGCTGCGCGTGCTCGACGCCGACGCCCAGGCGATCATGGGCGCCATCGTCCCGGTGCTGCTGGCCGGCGCGCTTCCGGTCGCGGAAGAAGCAAGGACACAGGCCATCGCCGAGACCGTACGCGGCATCGACACGGCCATCACGGGTCTCTCGCCAAGCGCGCAGGATGAGCTGCGGCAGCTGTTCGCGCTGCTGGCGCTGCCGCCGGCACGACTTGCCATTGCCCGTGTAAGCGAACCGTGGAATGAAGCCTCCGAAGCCCAAGTGCGCGCCTGCCTCGACCGCTTCCGCGGCAGTTCGCTGACGCTGCTGCGCTCGGCCTACGCCGCGTTGCACCAGCTGACGTTCGCCGCGTGGTACGGCAATCCGGCGTCGTGGGCCCGCATCGGTTACCCGGGCCCGCCGGAGCTTCCGGCATGACGCCGATCCGCAATTCGGGAATCCCCGACCCCTGGGCCGCCGGCCAGGCCGCGGGCTGGAAGGTGATCGACGCGGCAGCGCTCGCCGACGACCTCACGCTCGACGCCGACGTCGCGATCGTCGGCAGCGGCGCCGGCGGCGGCACGGCGGCCGAGATCCTCGCGCTTGCGGGACTCAACGTGGTCGTGCTGGAGGAAGGCCCGCTGAAGTCGTCCAGCGATTTCCGGATGCGCGAGTCCGAGGCCTACCCGGACCTGTATCAGGAATCCGCAGCGCGCAAGACGCGCGACAAGGCGATCAACATCCTCCAGGGCCGCTGCGTCGGCGGCGGCACCACGGTCAACTGGACCAGTTCGTTCCGGACGCCGCCCGCGACGCTTTCGTTCTGGCAGCGCGAATACGGGCTCGAAGGTTTCAGCGTCGACGACCTGGCCCCGTGGTTCGCGCAAATGGAGTCGCGGCTGTCGATCGGGCCCTGGGAGGTCGCGCCGAATGCGAACAACGAAGCGCTGGCCCGCGGCGCGAAAAGGTTTGGCATCTCGGCGTCGCCCATCCGCCGCAACGTCATCGGCTGCTGGAACCTGGGCTACTGCGGCATGGGGTGCCCGATCAATGCCAAGCAATCGATGCTGGTAACGACGATTCCTGCTGCGCTGGCGAAGGGCGCGACGCTCGTCACCCGCGTGCGCGCGAGCAACTTCGTGCTGGCCGACGGCCGCGTGACGCAGCTTGAAGGTCACGCGATGGACGCGCTGGGCACCGCGCCAACGTCACGCAGCGTGCGCGTGCGGGCAAGGGCCTACATCGCCGCGGCCGGCGCGATCGGCACGCCGGCGCTGCTGATGCGCAGCCGTGCCCCCGACCCCCACGGCATCCTGGGCAAGCGCACGTTCCTGCATCCGGCGGTCGTCTCGGCCGCGCTCATGCCGGACCGCGTCGACGGCTTCGCGGGCGCGCCGCAGACGATCTATTCCGACCACTTCCTCGAAACGCAGCCGATCGACGGTCCGCTGGGCTACAAGCTCGAGGCGCCGCCACTGCATCCGGTCCTCACCGCGATCACATTGCCCGACGATGGCGCCGCGCACGCCCGCTGGATGCAGCAGTTCCCGCGGATGCAGGTGCTGATCGCGCTGCTTCGCGACGGCTTCCATCCGGAAAGCCAGGGCGGCACGGTGCGCCTGCGCGACGACGCGACGCCGCAGCTCGACTACCCGCTGCTCCCCGTCATCTGGGACGGCGCCCGGCGAGCGTTGCGCTCGATGGCGGAAATCCAGTTTGCCGCAGGCGCCTTGTCCGTCATGCCGGTCCATGGCGGTGGCGCGGCATTCACCGATCCCGCCGCCGCGCGCGCCGCGATCGACGGCTTCGATCTGCAGCCGCTGGTCACGACGGTCGTCTCCGCGCACGTGATGGGGGGCGCGCCCCTCGGGCCGGATCCAAAACGGGCGGTCGTCACGGCCACCGGCCGCCATCACCAGCTCGAGAACCTGTACGTGTTCGACGCCTCGCTGTTCCCGACGTCGATCGGCGCCAATCCGCAGCTGTCGATCTATGGCATCGTCGCGCGGCTCGCGACGGATCTCGCGCAGGCGCTGGCGCCACGCCGGTGATCCGGGTCCGGGAATGCCGGCCTGCGTGGCCGCGATTAGTGTGATTCCTCTAGCGCGATGGCGTAATTTCAGGATGTAACTTGAGCATCGGACGGCGTTCACCGCGTTCCGACCTCATTCCGGCACCGCCGATACCCCACAAGGAGACTCACCATGCGTACGATGACCCACAACCGAAACATTGCCTACGGCGATGCCGTCCTTGCCGCCTCGCGTCAGGTCTGGCTTGCAAGCCTGGGCGCCGCTGTCGTCTCGCGCGAATGGGCGCAGGCCGAAGCCGGCAACGTGCTCCGCACGCTCGTGAAGGAAGGCACCGCTGTCGAGTCGAAGGCCATCCGCATGGTCGGCGAGGGCCTGGAAGTCTCGTTCACCCGCGCCAACGAAGTGTGGCGGCAGACCCGGTCGACCGTCGAAGCGACGGTCCGCCAGTTGGCCGACACTGCGGTCACGCTCGCCCAGAAGAAGATTCCGCGCGCGCTGCCGAAGGTCAGGCTGCCGTCGATGCTGAAGTCGTCGGTGCCGGCCAAGGCCAAACGCGCCGCGAAAAAGGCCGCGGGAACGAAGCGCGTGGTCAAGACGCGTGCGACCAAGGCCGTGAAGCGCGCGAAGCGCACGGTGAAGTCAGCCACGAAGAGGTAATTCTCCGCTAACATGTTGAGTGCACGGGCCGCCGTCAGATGCGGCCCGCACAACACGCATGAGGAGAACCATGCTGGACAACATGGCATCCGGGCGCAAGGTTTCGCCCCGGATGCGCGGTCGCCCACGCGCCCGCGCGCCTTCCAGGCAGTCGGTCCGCTCAATTGCCCAGCCGGCAAGATCAACGGCTGACGCACCGAAGATCGGCCTGGCCCTTGCGGGCGGCGGCCCGCTGGGAGGCATCTACGAGGTCGGCGCGCTGCTGGCGCTGGCTGATTCGCTCGACGGACTCGACCTCAATCGCCTTGACGCCTATGTGGGCGTGTCGTCCGGCGGGTTCGTTGCCGCGGCGCTCGCCAACGGCATTTCGCCGGCGCAGATGTACCGCTTGTTCATCGCCGACGGCGCCGACGCGGCGCTGAAGCCCGAGATTTTCCTGCGGCCGGCCTTCGGCGAATTCGGGCGCCGCCTGCGCAAGCTTCCGTCACTGGCGCTGCGCGCGTCGATGCAGTATCTGCGCGACCCGTTTCACCGCGGCATCATGGAATCATTCGCGACGCTCGCCCAGGCCGTGCCCACGGGCATATTCGACAACCGCGCGATCGATAATTTCCTCGCAGGCCTGTTCGCGGCGCCGGGGCGCACCAACGACTTCCGGAAGCTCGGGCGCAAGCTGTTCCTGGTGGCCACCAACCTGGACACCGGCGCGTCGGTGACGTTCGGCGCGCCCGGCCATGACCACGTGCCGATCTCGCGCGCGATCGAAGCGTCGAGCGCGCTGCCCGGCCTGTTCCCGCCCGTGGCCATCGACGGCGAGCATTACGTCGACGGCGCGCTCAACAAGACACTGCACGCGTCGGTCGCGCTCGACGAAGGCGTTTCGCTGCTCTTCTGCGTCAATCCGCTCGTGCCCTACGACGCCAGCAGCTCAGCGCAGCGGGGCGGTCTCACCAAGCCCAAGCTGAACCAGGGCGGGCTGCCGCTGGTGCTGGGCCAGACTTTCCGCGCGATCATCCATTCGCGGATGAAAGTGGGCATGGAAAAATACGCGCGGCAGTACCCCGACGCGTCGATCATGCTCTTCGAGCCGGACCCGGAGGACGCAGACATGTTCTTCGCGAACATCTTCAGCTACCGGCAGCGCAGGCGCCTGTGCGCGCTTGCCTTCGAGAGGACGCGCCGGAACCTGCTCGCGCGCGCAGCCGTGCTGTCCCCGGCGCTCGCGCGCCACGGCATCACGCTGCGCATGGACAGGCTCCTGGACCCGGCGCGCAGCGAAACCGAGGCGCTGACCGATCCGCGTCCGCTGCACGCGCACGCGCGCGGCGACGTCAGGCGTACCGCGCGCGACCTGCGCCACACGCTCGTCCATCTCGAACGCTGGCTGGCCGGCGCACACTAGTCCCGTTTCGCGGGCAACGGTGTAGCGCCTTCGCGTCCGCAGCAATCTGCCAGCCATGCCGGAAAAAAAGCGGCCGCGCCGCACACCGCAACGGATTCTCGAGACCAGTCTCGCGCTGTTCAACCGCTTTGGCGAGCCTCACATCACGACGGCGGACATCGCCGACGAGATGAACATCAGCCCGGGCAACCTGTACTACCATTTCCGCAACAAGGACGACATCATCGGCGCGCTGTTCGAGGCGCTCGAAGTCGACCTGACGCCGCTCCTGTCGCTTCCCGAGGGGCGCGCGGCGGGTGTCGAGGACCTGTGGCTGCTGCTGCACCTGCTGTTCGAGCGGATGCGCGAATACCGTTTCTTCTATCGCGACCTGGACGAGATCACGTCGCGCAACCGGAAGATCGCCATGCGCTTCGCGAGCCTGACGCGCCGCGGCGAAAACACCGTGATAGAGTTGTGTCGCGGGCTGGTGATGGCGGGGGAGATGCGTGCGACCGAGCGCGAGATCGTCGCCCTCGCGTCCAACGTGACGCTCGTCGCCACCTACTGGATGTCGTACCAGCGGATCGGCGCCCACCATGGCGGCGATGCCGCCGACGGCGATGCCGCTGCCGTCAGCCTCGATCGCGCGGCATACCAGGTGCTTGCGCTGATCGCGCCCTTCCTTGAGGGCGACGGGCGGGCGCTCATCGAGCGGCTGGGCCAGGATTATCTGTGATGGCGGTTCGACGGAGGTCGCGATGACGAAGAAGTGGACGAAGTTCCCGCATGCGGACAAGGCGTACGCCCATGACGCGGCCGGCCTGAAGAAGCACTGGGCCCGGCTGCATCGCGGGGACTGCGAGCCGTTCCCGAAGGATGCCGGTGTCCTCGAGGCGTGGCGCCATTTTCATGCGGGCGAGTTTGCGCAGGCGGTCGAAGCCGGCCGCGCCGCGGGCAGCCCCGGCACCAACGCCGCGGTCAAGGCGCAGACCGTGTACGCCCACTATCTCGAGAAGGCCGAGAAGACCAAGCTCGCGTTGTTCGAGGAAGCCGCAGGATGGGCAGACGAGCGCCGAACCAAGGCGCCGAAGGACGCCAACGCCCACTACATGTATGCGTTCGCGCTCGGCCGCTACGGCCAGGGCATTTCGGTGGCGAAGGCGCTGGCACAAGGCTTCGGCGGCAAGATCAAGGAAGCGCTGCTGACCACGCTGAAGCTCGAGTCCAAGCACGCCGACGCGTACATCGCCTACGGCTCCTACCAGGCCGAAGTGATCAACAAGGTGGGCGGACTCGTGGCCGGGATGACCTACGGCGCGAAAAAGGACTCGGCCCTCGAGCATTTCCAGAAGGCCGTCAAGCTCAATCCCGAATCCGCGATCGCGCGCATCGAGTACGCGAATGGCCTGATCCTGCTGTTCGGCAAGAGCCGCATCGACGAGGCGACGGCGCTGTATGAAGAGGCGGCGGCCATGAAACCGATGGACGCGATGGAACGGTTGGACGTCGGGCTGGCGCAGGCGGAACTCGAATAGGCGAAGGTCCTGAATCGGGATCGCAGGACGGAGAAGCAGATGCCGCACCGCAAATTGACGGGCGCCGCAGCAGTGTTCGTGCTGCTGGTCGCGTGGGCCGCGAATGCGGTTGCGCAGGACAAGGGCGCGCCTGCCCCGACGACGCCTGCACCGGCGGCGGCGGAAGCGCCGGCGCCGAAGATCGACACGTTAAAGCGCATCCGCGAGACCGGCGCCATCACGCTGGGCGTGCGCGAAACCAGTGTGCCGTTCTCGTTTCTCGACGCGCAGAAGCAGCCGCAGGGTTATTCGGTGGACCTCTGCCTCAAGGTGGCGGAGGCGATCAAGGCCGAGCTCAAACTGCCGCGGCTCGACGTCAAATTCCTGCCGGTCAGTTCCGCCAGCCGCATCCCTTTGCTGGTCGAGGGCAGGATCGACCTCGAGTGCGGCTCGACGACCAACACGCGCGACCGTCAGAAGCAGGTGGCCTTCGCCTACACGACGTTCGTCGCGGGCATCAAGATGCTCGCCAGGAAGTCGTCGAACGTCAATTCCATCGAGGACCTGCGGGGCAAGAGCGTCGTCGTCACCGTGGGCACGACCAGCGAGAAGATCGTCAAGGCGATGAACGACGAGCGCGTGCTCAAGATGACGATCATCGAGTCGAAGGACCATGGCGAATCCTTCAAGGCCGTCGATGAGGGCCGCGCGGTGGCGTTCCCGATGGATGACGTGCTGCTCTACGGCCTTATTTCGCAGGCGAAGAAGCCGGACGACTTCGCGGTGGTGGGAAAGTACCTGTCCGTGGAACCCTACGCCATCATGCTGCGCCGCGACGAGCCGCAGTTCGAGCGGATCGTGAACCGCGCGCTGATCGATCTCTTCACATCCGGGGAAATCCGCCGCATCTACGCGAAGTGGTTCAACACCCGCGACCTTACGGTGCCGCTCAACCCGTATCTCAAGGAAGCCTTCGCGGCGCCGAACACGTACCCTGCGTGGCCCTGACCGCCGCAGCGCCAGCCGTCACCCCGTGACTGCGCCTTCCGCATCGTGCGGATCGAGATCGCCGTCGCGCGGCCAGAGCGCCATCAGCGTCGTCAGCGCGAGCTTCTCGAATTCGTGCGCAAAGCGCGCGATCACCCGCTCCGGATCGGGGCACAGGCCGCGATCGGTGATGAGGCCGAACTGCACCTCGTTGTTGTAGGAAAGAATCGAGACGCCCATGCCGATGTCGCCGGATTGCGGCACCCAGAACAGGAAGCGCTCGATCTTGCCTCCCGCCAGGTACAACGGCTGCTGGGGTCCGGGGACGTTGGTCATCACCGCCGTCGCGTTTCGCGCGAGCACCGTGACGAGCAGGTCCTGCAGCAATTTAGGCCCGGCGCCGGCCGCGGCGAGC
>Ga0315270_10001343_pt1 | contig 13058 bp, 13 predicted proteins | sample C1_bottom_MG_FD_204932 | JGI IMG/M metagenome (GOLD analysis project Ga0315270, IMG submission 204932) | Sediment microbial communities from Yellowstone Lake, YNP, Wyoming, USA - C1_bottom | ecosystem: Environmental > Aquatic > Freshwater > Lake > Sediment | place: USA: Wyoming | collected... | reverse complement strand
CGTAAGGCGCGTCGATGTCGAGCAAATCCATGCGCCTTACCGCCACCATGGCGTCGCCGGCGCTCAGCTCGGCCATGCGCAACACGCCTTCAAGCATCAAGCGAGACTCGGGCTCGATCAGTTCACGTTGCTCGGCGTTGGCCAGGGTTGCGATCAATTCGCGCTTGGAATCCGGCCCGGGATGCAGGAATTCGAGCAAACGCTCGAACACCGTGCGTCGGATGGCAGGGGTGGAATAGCGATGGCCCGGTTTCGGGCTGGGTCTGGGGAATGGTTCAGACATCGCGCTTGCGCGAGGGAGTTGATACGGGTACAGAATACCCCATTGACAGCGCGCCTACCTTGAACCACCGTCTGCGGCCCATAATTGCGATCGCTTCGCCGTGTCAAAGCGGCGCGCCCTTGAGTCAGATTTCAGCGCCGCCGCGGGCGGCCCCATCCTTAGCCACACTCTCCAACATGTCCACCTCTCTCATTCCTGCCACCATCCTCACCGGCTTTCTGGGCTCGGGGAAAACTACGCTGCTCAAACGCGTGCTGTCCGAGGCGCATGGTCAGAGAATCGCCGTGATCGAGAATGAATTCGGCGAGGAAAACATCGATACCGAGATTCTGGTGTCCGATACCACCGAGCAAATCATCCAGATGAACAATGGCTGCGTGTGCTGCACGATCCGTGAGGATTTGCGCACCACCTTGAACGAGCTGGCCGAGAAGCGCCGCAAGGGTGAGCTGAAATTTGACCGCGTCGTGATCGAGACCACCGGCCTGGCCGACCCCGGCCCGGTGGCGCAAACCTTCTTCATGGACGACGAGATCGCCGAGAGCTATCTGCTGGACTCGATCTTGACGCTGGTGGACGCCAAGCACGCCCAGACCCAGCTCAACGAGCGCCAGGAAGCGCGCCGCCAAGTGGGATTTGCCGACCAGATATTCATCAGCAAGAGTGATCTGGCTGAGCCGGCCGACGTCGAGGACTTACGCCACCGCCTCAAGCACATGAACCCGCGTGCGCCGCAACGCAGCGTTCATTTTGGCGAAGTGCCGATCTCTGAGGTCTTCGATCTGCGCGGCTTCAACTTGAATGCCAAACTTGATATTGATCCCGATTTTCTGAAAACCGATGAACCGCACCAGCATCACGACCATGAACACGGCGAGCACTGTGACCACCCGCATCACCACGCGCACGACGATGATGTGAAGTCATTTGTGTTCCGTTCCAACAAGGCCTTCAACCCCGCCAAGCTGGAAGATTTCCTGGGTGCCATCGTGCAAGTCTATGGCCCTAAGATGCTGCGCTACAAAGGCGTGCTGTACATGAAGGGGTCGGATCGAAAGGTGATTTTCCAGGGGGTGCATCAGTTGATGGGCAGCGACCTGGGGCCGAAGTGGGCGCCGGGAGAAACCAAGACCAGCAAAATGGTCTTTATCGGCATTGATCTACCGAAAGATATTTTGTTGCAAGGATTGGAAGGCTGCCTCGTCTGATTTTTGGTTTTGAATCGGCATTCCTACAACGTAGCTACAATGCGCGGCTCCCGAAGTGGGAGCGAATGCGGTAGCCGACCCACAGAGCAGGTATAACCGCCGATGCGAGGAGAGCAAGACGTGAGCAAGAAACCGACCCCAGCATCCCGCCCAGCCAAGGCGGCCAGCAAAGCTTCAGCAGCGCATAAGTCTGCGGTTGCGCCACGCTCGACGGGAAAGGCGAAACCACCGGCCAAAGCATCGCGCCCGACCAAGGCGGCCACCAAGGCGACTGCTGCGCGCAAGACGGCGGCAGCTCCGCGTCCGGCCGTGAAGGCCAAACCAGCTCCGACCTCCCGCCCAAGCAAGGCGGTCATCAAAACAACTGCCGCGCATAAGCCCGCAGCAGCTCCGCGTCCGGCCGTGAAAGTCAAGCCGACCCCAAACTCCCGCCCAACCCAGGCGGCCACCAAAACAACTGCAACGCACAAGCCCGTGCTTGCGCCAAAAGGAAAAATTGCCATCAAAGCCGGCAGCAAGGCGGCCTCTCCGAAATCGGGGAAAAAAGCAACGGACACAATGATTACCGATACAAAGATTCAAGTACCAACACCCAAGCCCGTAGAGAAAAAGCCAAGCAAGGCGGCAGCCAGGGCCGCAGCGGCCAGAATTGAGCCGCCACCGGCGCCCGACATGTCGCGCCTGGTCGGCTCGAGCAGGTTCGCCGACCGGTTTGCCCCGCCGAAACCGCCCACGCGACAAATGAACAGTCCCGTCATCGAGACTCTTCGGGTAGCTGCAAAGCCTGACCCCAAACTCGCCAACGCTTGGAAGACCAAATCTGGCCGTGAAATGGACGAGGCCGAAATCTTCGCCATGCCTGATCGCGAGTACATGAACGAAAAGCAACTCGATTTCTTCCGCGGCAAATTGCTGAAGCTCAAGGAAGACCTGTTGTCCAACGCAGGCGAGACCACCGAGCACCTGCGCGAAGACACTTCTATCGTGCCCGATCCGGCTGACCGCGCCACCATTGAAGAAGAGCACGCGCTTGAGCTGCGTACCCGTGACCGGGAGCGCAAGCTGTTGAAGAAGATCACACAATCGCTGGCGCGTCTGGAGACTGGCGAATATGGCTACTGTGACGAGACTGGCGAGCCGATCGGACTGGGTCGCCTGATTGCGCGGCCTACCGCCACCTTGTCGCTGGAAGCCCAGCAGCGCCGCGAAATGAAGCAAAAGATGTTTGGTGATTGAGTACCAGGCAATAGGCAGACCTCAGCGATGACCGACCCGAAAGACGGCGACAGCTTCTTCCGCAAGGTTGTGCGCTTTGTCGCCAACCCGGCCACGGATTGGACCGAGCTCAATTCCAGGCAGGACAGCAATATCGAAGAGGATCTGGCCAAGAGCGAACTCAAGTCGATGATTGAACGCAAACGTCGCAATGACTTTGTGCGCAAGAACGAACTTGACATGCTGCGCCGCGTGCGGCGCGAGGGACTCACCAACGAACAGCTTGCTGCGCTGGGCAGCGCGAGTTCGCGACTCGAAGAGTCGGGGCGCCATAGTGAGCCGGGGCCGGAGCAAGGCGTCAAGGCCAAGATCGACGCAATAGAACAGCAAATGGTGAGCGAAAATTTCGTCCACACCAAGAGCAAGCAGCCGGCATTTTCTGACGTCGCAACGCAGCCCGCACACTTTGCACCGGAGTCGCCACCGGAGTTTTCCGGTGGTCGGGCCAAGCGCGATTCCACGCAGCCTGCGCACTTGGACAAGTCAGCACCCGGGACGCGCGTGATTGACCTGGCAAGCGCCGACGAACTGGAACGCCTGGAGCTGGTGCCGCCACCGGCCGCCGCCACGATGGGATGGAGCTTGCCGCCATTGAGCATGGCTGAACCGGCGGAAATTCCACCGCTTGCACTCGACCTGCCGAGTGATCGCGCGGCGCTTTCTGGGATCGAGCCGGACGAGGTGGTGCACGACCCGGAGCTGGACGAAGCCGTGATTTCGTTCGCGAATGCCGATTTCGAGCACTGCGAGCGAGCTTTGCTGACCATGACCGCACCCGGCGGCTTGCGGGCGCGGCAAAGCGAGACCTGGTTGGTACTGTTTGACCTGTACCGCGCGACAGGTCAGCAGGAAAAGTTTGAAACGCTGGCCATCGATTACGTACACCGGTTCGCGCGCTCATCCCCGCAGTGGTTTTCACTGCCCAAGCTGGTGGCCGAGGCGGCGCGTGCCGAAACACCCAAGCCCAGCCAGACGCGAGGCGACATCGGTTGGATCGCCCCCGAAGTCATCGACGTCGAGGCGGTCGCCAAGCTTGGCTCGCTGACGCTGCAAATGCCATTGCCCTGGGTATTTGACTGGGGTCCCTTGCGTCAAGTGGAGGCCGAGGCGTGCGCGCGCCTGAGCGAGTTGATGCGACAGTGGGCGGCGCAAGCGCTGGACATGCGCTGGCTCTCCGGCGAGCATTTCTTCGATGTGCTCAAGGAAGCCTCACCCACCGGTGCGCGTGACGCCGATCCGGCCTACTGGATGTTGCGGCTGGATGCCTTGCGCGTGGCCAACCGACCCGACCAGTTCGACGAAACGGCCATCGACTACTGTGTCACCTACGAGGTTTCGCCGCCGTCCTGGGAGCGCGTCTCGTGCCACGCCCGCATCAGCGGCGCCACGCAAAGCACGGTCGCACCGCCCACGTCGATCATGACCGAGGTTTCGACCGGCTTCATGGAGTCCCAGATACTTGACCAGACGGGCGTCTTGGCGGCGGCTCAGTTCGAACTCTCCGGCCAGTTGGTGGGAGACATCAGTGAAACCCTGAAACTGATGAACGCTGAACTCGGCACCTCGGTACAGGTGGATATCTCCTGTACGCGGCTGATACGCGTGGATTTCATCGCCGCCGGTGACATGCTCAACTGGGTGCTGAGTCGGCGCAGCGAAAACCGCGCGGTGACTTTTGTCGAAGCGCACCGACTGGTGGCGCTGTTCTTCGGCGCGATGGGTATCAACGAACACGCCAAGGTCAAAGTGCGCACTGTTTAGTGAGGTTGCGGGGCAGCCCCTGCTGGTCTCAGCAGGCCAGAGGCGAGCAAACGCCCCAAGCGATCACTTTGGTTCAGTGAATCAACCTGTCCTCGGGTGCGACGAACAGCTCATCCAGAATCAGCGCATCGGGCTCTTCGCCCAGGCTCCAGAACACCATCAGCACGATCACCTTGAGGTCTTCCAGATCCAGCGGGCCGCCGGGAATCGCCATGGCGCGGTCAAGCACCGTTTCGCGCATGGGTGGCGGCAGTACGCCGGCCGACTCCAGGAAACTGATGAAGCCGACCGAGTCTTCGCCCAGGTGTTCGGTCTCAATCGGTGAGTAGACGCGCAGGCTCTGCTCGCCTTGCTCGCCGTGATACGACTGGGCTGCCAGCGCGAGACCATCCAGCCACGACAAAGCTTCCTGGATTTCATCGCTTTCAAACCCGATGGCCGACAGTTTGCGGCGTAACTGCGCTTGATCCGGACAGGCATCCGGGCGCCAGTAGGTTTCGTAGAGATAGACGAGCACATCAAACATGGACTCACTATACCGCAGCCCAATGCACCCAATGCTTGCGCCCGAGCGCGGTGCCTGGATCGCGGACAGGCCTGCGTTCAGCTCTGCACTCGACGCTGGAACAACTGCCCTGGCAGGCGTTGAACCTGAGCGCTCAGCTCCAATTCCAGCAGGCGCACGCTCAGGCTTGCCGCACTCTCGCCGGTGCGGGCCATCAGAGTGTCGAGCGTGACCGGGTCGTAGCCCATGGCGCTCAACAGGGGGTCTTGCGCTGGTTCGGATTGCGCGGTCGGCCCGGCCAGTTCGGCTTGGGCAGCAGGCCGTTGATCGGGGCGCAGTTCGTCGAGGATGTCCTGTGCTGTTGTGACCAGTTTCGCCCCCTGCTGGATGAGCAGATGGCAGCCGCGCGATTGCGGGGCATGGATCGATCCGGGGATTGCAAACACCTCGCGACCGCATTCGGCCGCAAGACGTGCCGTGATCAATGAGCCCGATTGCAGTGTCGCCTCGACCACCAGCGTGCCTGCGGTCAGGCCCGCAATCAAGCGGTTGCGTTGCGGAAAGTGCTGGGCCAACGGGGGCGCGCCCAGCGCGTATTCACTCACCAGCAAGCCGTCGCGGGCGATACGCTGGGCCAAGGCGGTATGGCTTTTAGGGTAGGCAATGTCAAGCCCGGTGCCGACCACTGCGATGGTGGCGCCCACGCCGTCCAACGCGCCCAAGTGCGCAGCGCCGTCAATGCCAAGAGCCAAGCCCGACACCACGCAAAAGCCCGACTGGCTCAAGTGGCGCGAGAACGCGAGGGCGTTCTCGCGGCCCTGTGGGCTGGGGTTCCGGCTGCCCACCACGGCCAGTGCGGTTTTGCCAAGCAGTTCACGCCGACCGTTCAGATACAGCAGCAAGGGCGGATCGGCCGTCTGCAGCAGCGCCTGGGGATAGTCGCGGTCGCCCAGCACCAACAACTCATGCGGCGTGTCACTGCGCGCATTCAGCCAATCCCAGGTCTCTTGCAGCAGGTTTTCCCAATGGTCGGGGGCTTGCGCGAGTGCCCCAGCCAGCGCCGGACTGAGCAGGCTGCGCAAGCAAGCAGGCGAGGCTTCGAAAACGGCTTGTGGCGACCCGAAGGTAGCCAATAGACGGCGCGCGGTTTCGCGCCCCACGCCCGGTGTCTCGAGCAGTCTGAGCCAAGCACCCAACTCGTCACGGTCCATGATGGCAAGCCGCGCCGGACCGGATCTGTCGTCTAGGGTTGGGTGAACCGGTCACCCGGTTTCACGGGTTCCTTCACCGACACGATCAAGGCGTAAGAAACACGCTCGAAGACGCGGAACACGAACAGCAGACCATGGCGCTCGTCAGGCAGTTTCAGTTCGGTGCGCTGAGGGTCTGTGGTGTCGATCACGGTACGCCCGGCGCGCCACAAGGCCAGCACATGGCCTCGCTCCATGCCGTCTCGCGCGCCACGGTTCAACGCCACAATCTGATTTTGCCCCGCCGTGATCGCATCGCCGTAAATCGATACCAATTGACCACTGATGTCTTGCGCCGGCGGATGCGGCACATAGTTGGTGAATTCACGTGGCGGCACCGGCGCAAGCCGGTCACCGGTACCGATCTCCTGGCGAATGCTGGTCAACACCACGCTGGCTGGTACTTCGCGGGTCTTGCCGTCGGGCAACTGTTGTTCACCTGCAGCACGCGTGTACTCGGCAGTGCCAAGGTAGACCGCTTCGTAGCCAAGCACTTCTTTCGTTCCTGGATCAAGCAAGGCTTTGGGCTGGCGGAACACTCGGTAATCGCGGGCCTGGGTCAGATCGCCGCGCACATAGGCCACGTCACCGCGTGACAACATCACATGGCCTTCTTGCGCCGCCACAATCCGGGGCGCAAGGTTCAATTCGTCACCATTGAAGACCACGCCCTCGTTCAAGAACGGCGCAATCAAGTGCAGCGGCAGCGCACCGATGGGATCTTTGTCGGCCGCGCTGGCGCGTATTTGCGGGGTCAGCCTGAGGCTATCGACGGAACCGCCATCGCCTACTTGCCGAGCCAACTGCAGTTGCGCTCGCCCGTTCACCTTCACCAGCAGCAAGACTTGACCCGGATAAATCAAATGCGGGTTGCTGATTTGCGCGACATTCATGCCCCAGAGTTCGGGCCAACGCCATGGACTTTTCAGGAACAGGCTGGATATGTGCCAGAGGGTGTCGCCAGCTCGCACGGTGTGTGATTCCGGCGCGTTGGGCGCGAGCTCTGACAAAGGCACACCCGCCTGGGCGACCTTGTTGGCCGTATCGCGTTGCTCGGGAGTGATAGGGAAATTGGCAGCGACTGCGGGCTGGATCAGCACGGCGGTGCCTAGCAAGACGCCAAGCAGACTCAGCTTGAGCCCAAGTTGAGGGCGCGCTCGGTTGGGTGCGGCGGCAAGCGTGCAACAGGTCATCAGGAGTTCTCCCGCGCTCGAATCATGGCTGGGGCCAGGTCTTGCGTCGTCTGGTGTGAATGGGCCGATAGAGGTCGAAATGACGAGTCCCCGACAGCATCCGTCAACTTCGGCGAAAATCTTCATTTGATTTCGCAGATTCTGCCCTTAAACCCTTGATATCGCAAACAAATGCGCCGCTTCGCTTGCATCATGTGAGACCTGTCACACCTGCTAACGTTGTGTTGCGTCCACACCGGGTCAAACCGGTGTGGCGTACGTCCGGCCCGAGTTTGATGGCACCTCCATGGCAATACTGAATATTCTTCGATTCCCTGACCCACGCCTGCATACGGTGGCCCAACCGGTGCTGGAGGTGGATGAGCGCATCCGTTCGCTGGTGGACGCGCTGCTGGAAACCATGTATGCGGCAGAAGGCGTTGGCCTGGCCGCCACGCAGGTGGACGTACACGAACGCGTGGTCGTGATCGATGTCTCGGAGCAACGTGATGCGCCGCTGGTGCTGATCAACCCCGAACTGATTGCCAAGAGCGAGGAAATGAGCCAAGGCGACGAGGGTTGCTTGTCGGTACCGACCATCTACGATCAAGTGCAACGCCACGCGCGCGTCACGGTGCGCGCGCTGGACCGCCACGGTGAGCGCTTCGAGATGGACACCGACGGCTTGCTGGCCGTGTGCGTGCAACACGAAATGGATCACTTGATTGGCAAGGTCTTCGTCGAATACCTGAGCCCGCTCAAACGCGAGCGCATCAAGAACAAGATGCTCAAGAAGATCCGCGAAGAGCAGTCCAAACAACGTTGAACAGACAGAATGAAATCCCGGGTATGAGACTCATATTTGCCGGCACGCCTCAATTTGCTGCCGTGGCGCTGGAGCGCTTGTACTCGGCGGGCTTCGAAATTGCGTTGGTGCTGACCCAGCCGGATCGCCCGGCCGGGCGCGGCCTGAAGCTGGCGCCTTCGGCGGTGAAAGAATTTGCCTTGGAGCATGGCTTGCCAGTAGCGCAGCCGCGCAGCCTGCGACTCGACGGCAAGTATCCGCAAGACGCTGTGTCAGCGCAGCAGGCCTTGGTGGATGCGCGCGCCGAAGTGATGGTGGTCGCCGCCTATGGTCTGATCCTGCCGCAGTGGACGCTGGATTTGCCGCCGCGCGGTTGCCTGAACATCCACGGCTCACTGCTGCCGCGCTGGCGCGGTGCCGCGCCCATACACCGCGCCATCGAAGCCGGAGACGAGCGCACCGGCATCACCATCATGCAAATGGATGCCGGCTTGGACACCGGCGACATGCTGCTGACCGAGGCGATTCAGATACGACCGGACGACACCACGGCGAGTCTGCATGACCGGCTGGCGCTGCTGGGCGGACGCTTGATTGTCGAGGCCTTGGCCGCTGGCGCGGGCCTGAAAGCCACGCCGCAGCCGTCGGACGGCGTCACGTATGCCCACAAGATAGCCAAGGCCGAAGCAGGCATCGATTGGACGCAGCCCGCTGCGCAGATCGAGCGGCGCTTGCGTGCCTTCGACCCCTTTCCGGGGGCCTGCACCCAGATCGACGACGAAACCGTGAAGATCTGGCGCGCCGAGCTGGTGGATAGACAAGGAACGCCGGGTACGGTGCTGGCAGTGGATGACGCGGGTCCGGTGCTGGCCTGTGGCGAGCAGGCGCTGCGTCTGCTCGAACTGCAGCGGCCAGGTGGCAAGCGCGTGTCCGCGCGGGCCTATTTGCAGGCCAGACCACTGGCTCCCGGTCGGCAACTGCCAAGCGCTTGAAATCGCCGTTGGCGGCCCGCATATGAGCGTTCCATAGATTCCCCTGCGCAGGAGCCAAGCACCATGTTCAATATGCTCAAGACGGCAGTCTTGATGGCGGCGATCACCGCGCTCTTCATGACTATGGGCTCGATGCTGGGCGGGCGCCAGGGCATGATGCTCGCGCTCGTCATCGCGCTGGGCATGAATTTTTTCAGCTATTGGTTCTCGGACAAGCTGGTGCTCAAGATGTACCGGGCGCAAGAGGTTGACGAGACTTCGGCGCCGCAGTTTGTGCGCATGGTGCGTGAGTTGGCGGATCGCGCCGGTCTGCCCATGCCAAAGGTCTACCTGATCGACGAAGACGCGCCGAATGCGTTTGCCACCGGTCGCAATCCGGAGCACGCGGCTGTCGCAGCCACCACGGGCATCATCCGCATGCTCAGCGAGCGCGAGTTGCGCGGCGTGATGGCGCATGAGCTGACGCATGTAAAACACCGCGACATCTTGATCAGCACCATCAGCGCCACCATGGCAGGTGCGATTTCGATGCTGGGCAACTTTGCGATGCTGTTCGGCGGGCGTGACGGCGAAGGTCGTCGCGCCAACCCCATCGTGGGCCTGGCGATGATGATTCTGGCGCCGCTGGCGGCCAGCCTGATCCAGATGGCCATCAGCCGCGCGCGCGAATTCGAGGCCGACCGTGGCGGGGCCGAAATCTCAGGTGACCCGCAGGCGCTGGCGTCGGCTTTGCAGAAGATCGACCGCGTCGCCCAAGGCATTCCGCTCGAAGCGGCTGAGCGCCATCCCGAGACCGCGCAGATGATGATCGTGAATCCGCTCTCAGCGGGCGGCCTGCGTGGTCTTTTCAGCACGCATCCCGCCACCGAAGAACGGGTGGAGCGCCTGCTGGCCATGCCGCAGATGCGGGCCTGACTATCAAGTCCGCGGCGCACGGGCCGATAATTGCAGCATGAAGGCATATATCTCGAGCAAGGCAATGATCCTGGCAGTCGTCGGCTTGCTGAGCGGGTGCGACCTGTTGGGCATAGAGTCGCCGGAAAAAGTGGAAGCTGCCAAAGCAGCGGACGGCAAGGCCATCGGCGGCGCTTGCCGTCAAGCCGCGCGCGGCATCGAGGACTGCTACGAACGCAACCCCAAGGGCGCGCGCTCGGCCATCTTTACCGGCTGGCGCGAGATGGACGAATACATGCGTGAAAACAAGCTTGAGGCGAGCCCCCCCCAAGCAGCCAAGAGCCCACCCGCAGTGAATGCAGAACCTGCCGCGACGGACGCTGGCGAGGCGAAAGCCAAGACGCATTGACCGACGCGCAGGCGGGCCGAGCTGCTCGATTCATCGCGGCGTATTGCCCTCTGTGCCATTGCGGATGCAGTCTGTCGGATCGGTATGGCTGCGACGTGGCGGGCGGTTCACCATGCAGGCTTCAATAGTGTTGGCCTCCAAGGAAAAACGTCATGCCAAACCGCCGCTCTCTTGTCATCGCAGCCCTGAGCCTGACTGCGGTCACCTCGATCCAGGCTTGGAGCTTGGATTTGAACCTCGGCTCGGGCGAACGCGTCAGAGGCTCGGGCGAGATTACCAGCGAAGCCCGCGATCTGGGCGCCTTCGATGCCATCTCTCTGGCCGCTGACTTCAAGGTGCTGGTGCGTCAGGGCAATACGCCCAGGGTGGAGCTAAAGGCCGACAGCAATTTGCTGCCGCTGATCGAAACCAGGATCGTCGCCGGCAACAAGGGACGCACACTGGAGATCGCACCGAAGCGCGGCTACAGCCTATCCGCCTCGGTCACGCCGCAAATCACGCTGGAGATGGCGCAGTTGCGCGCCATCTCCATCGCAGGCTCTGGCGAGGTGCGCGTCGAGGCGATGCATACGCCGTCGATTGAAGCCAGTATTGCCGGCTCCGGCGACATCCAACTGCTTGACCTGAACATCGAGCACTTGGCTCTGAAGGTGTCGGGCAGTGGTGACATCATGGCAAGCGGACGAGCCGCAAGCTTGAAAGTGTCGGTGGCGGGTTCGGGCGATGTGAGAACCCGCGCGCTGGAGGCCGAAGACGTCAAGGTTTCGATCGCGGGCAGCGGCGATGTGCAAGTGCAGGCGCGCAAGCAGCTCAGCGTTTCGATCGCTGGGTCCGGGGACGTCGGCTACGCAGGGGCTCCCGAGATCAGCACGTCGGTGGCCGGCAGCGGCAAGGTGCACAAGCTGTCGAACTGACGCACAAGACACGGGCGCGACAGCGCCGAGCCCGAAGCCATACGACAATCGGGCGATGGAAACTTCAATCGCGCCGCCGTGGCACCACCCCGAATTTCGACGCGGCGCCCGAGAGATGTCGGGCGTCAGCCTCGGGATTGCGGCCTGGGGGCTGGTCACCGGCGTGGCCATGATCAAGAGCGGCTTGTCGGTGCCGCTGGCGCTGGCCATGTCGCTGCTGGTGTTTGCCGGCAGCTCTCAACTTGCCGCCTTGCCGCTGATCGCTGCGGGCGCGCCGCTATGGGTGCTGTGGGCCACAGCATTCTGCGTGAACTTGCGTTTTGTGATCTTCAGCGCGCACTGGCGGCACTATTTCGGCCACCTGCCGTTTGGGCAGCGCATGCGCCTGATCTACTTTGCGGCCGACCTGAATTACGTGAATTTCTTGCGCCGCTTTCCCGACATGCGACCGGCACCCGAGCAAGTGCCGTATTTCTGGGGCGGCGCGGCACTGAACTGGTCGGCCTGGCAACTGCCCTCCATCGCCGGCATATTGCTCGCTGACCAAGTGCCTACCCAGTGGGGCCTGGGTTTTGCCGGCATCCTGGCCTTGCTGGGCATGAGCTATTCGCTGCTATCCGGACCAAGCTCGTGGATATCAGCTGCGGTCGCTGCTTGCGCCGCGGTCGCCGCTTACGCCTTGCCCTTGCGGCTCAATATCGTGGTGGCGATCGCCGCCGCGGTCGCCGCTGGCTTGCTGATGGAACAGTTCGATCTGTCAACCAAGAAGAAGGCGACATGAGCCCGCCGGGCCGTCCCAAGGGCGAATGCTCCCGCTCGGCGGGACCGCGCGCCGCGCGTAGGGTGCCCCAATGAGCACCTGGGAGACCCTGCTGGCCATTCTTGGCATGGGACTGATCACGCTGGTCACGCGCGGATTCTTCCTGATTCCGGAGCGCGAACTGCCCTTGCCCGACTGGGTGCGCCAAGGCCTGCGCTACGCTCCGCTGGCTGCTCTTGCGGCGGTGATCGTGCCCGAGATCATCATGACCGAGGGGCACTTGATACGCACTTGGCAAGACGCCCGACTCTTTGCGGTAGCCGTCTCCACCGTCTATTTCTTCTGGCGCCGTGGCATTCTGGGAACGATTCTCAGCGGCACGGCGGTCATGCTGACGCTACGACTGGGCCTGGGCTGGTAAGGTTCGGTTTCTTCTTTCACATCTATTTGGCCAAGCAATATGAACGTACTTCGTTTTTCCGATCTCGTGGCTGCCGGCAAGGTGACTGGTCAGCGTGTTTTCATCCGTGCCGACCTCAACGTGCCGCAAGACGATGCCGGCCACATCACCGAAGACACGCGCATTCGCGCTTCGCTTCCCTGCATAGAGATGGCGCTCAAAGCGGGGGCCGCCGTGATGGTGACCTCGCACCTGGGGCGCCCCACCGAAGGCACGCTCAGACCCGAGGATTCGCTGGCGCCGGTGGCCAAGCGCCTGGGCGAGTTGCTGGGCCGCGAAGTGCCCGTTGTGGCCAACTGGGTTGACGGAGTCCAGGTCGAACCAGGTCAGTTGGTGATGCTGGAAAACTGCCGCGTCAAAGGGCGAGAAG
>Ga0315270_10001341_pt1 | contig 13083 bp, 11 predicted proteins | sample C1_bottom_MG_FD_204932 | JGI IMG/M metagenome (GOLD analysis project Ga0315270, IMG submission 204932) | Sediment microbial communities from Yellowstone Lake, YNP, Wyoming, USA - C1_bottom | ecosystem: Environmental > Aquatic > Freshwater > Lake > Sediment | place: USA: Wyoming | collected... | reverse complement strand
AAGCAAGATCCGACATATTTGATTACATCGAAAGGTTTTACAACCAGAGAAAAACGCGGCAATTAAACAGTGGTAACATCCATCAACCCACTCTTAACTGAGTATCCGTGAAAGCGGGGTAAAACCAACTGCAGCTCCAGTATTGCCTGATGTGTTTTCAACAATCGTCCCGCCAAGTCTGAGAAGACCTTTGGCTTCGGCATCCTCAATTATGTGACGGACGATCCGATCCTTGATACTTCCGCTGGGATTCATGAATTCCAACTTGGCTAAAATTTGGACGTTGTTATTTGGATTCAACCTTTGAATGCGTATTAACGGCGTGTTTCCAATAGCTTCGAGTACAGTCGGTATGTAATGCATCATTGCCTCCCAAATCCTTAAATCATTTATAAAAATAAAAGTGAGGTATTGCGCGAGTATCGATTCCAAATCTCCCTTTGTGTATACGAAGCACTCAGTTTGGGCGCGCCTCAATGACGGTCGTGACATGTCCAATTGGGATGCCCTCTCTTACCATCGTGAGTGCCCGTTGTGCATCTAAAGCGTACGGCTGAAGTAATTTTTCAATTTCGAACGCCTTGCCAGCCGCTATAAAAGGCGATAGCTCATTGAAGGCCGCCTCAAGTGTGATAGTCGTGTAGAAGTAGAATGGATGTCCGGGATTTATTTGCTGCTGGCGCACGTAACCGGAAATAACTTCCTCGGCCTCGGATTGCATTTTCCACGTATAAATAAGTACCTCCGCTTGATAGCCTGCTTTCTGGAACATGTCAAGGATCGCCGTCAATGGCCTTCTACACCCAATTGATGAGAGCACCCTTCCTTCATCGTTGAGCACAGATTTAGCCTGCACGAGAAAGGCATAATGCAATTCGAGCAAATCTTTTTTGACAGACTCCGGGGAATCTTGATAACTTGGATCATAAAAGCTGGATGTGTTTTGCCCTGACAGTAAATCGATTTGGAGTGAGACAGGAATATTCGGCAAATTTTCGTAGATTAAATCAAATTTATGCCCCAATTCGATTAAAGGTGAACATAAATCTCCCGTCGCCCCAAACACCTCCACTGCTTCTGCATGAAGCAAGTTGTTTCGGATATTTTCGACGGCTTGGCTGACCACAGAAGGATGCAAATCCGTTACCACAATTTTTTCCGGCCTGAAAATCTCCATTGCCGCTAAAGCATCCGTTCCAGTACCAGTCCCGATCGTGCAGAATTCTTTCACTTTACGTCCCTGCTTGATGATCTTTTGGTTAAAGGCGAGCATTGCTGGAATGGCCACCGACGCCACCCAGTCGTATTTTGGATTCTGCACCTTGGGTTCGTAAGAATGCTCATCCAAGACAATTTCGATTTCGGACTTTATGCCATGTGATGGCATGATGTCCTCAAATATGGTGTTCTGTGGCACCTTGAGCTTTATTACTCGATTGTGAATTGATTGCTGCTCCATCTTTAATCTCCTTCGCTTTACAGGGTTGAAAAATTAGTCCGCATGAGTGAGCTCTTAAATCTAGTCTAGGCTGCTCCGTTGTTCATTATTAACTGCCACCAGTTTGTGTTGGCTTCGTGAGGTTCGTGTTACCAACAGGATCCCGATTACTATTGGGACAAGGCCCAAGTAATCGGACCAGACGGTCTTCTCGCCGAGTACCACCCAACCAAAGAACATGCCCAACGCCGGATTAAGGAAATGCCAAGAGCTCGCAGCACTTGCAGTGCCTTCTCGCAATAGCCAGAACCAGAGGAGCGTCCCCCCCATCGAAACAAACACGACGAGATAGGTCAGTGCCAAAATGAAATTGTGGTCAAACCTGATGTCGCTGACTTTTTCGGAGAAAAGAGCGATAGGTAACAGTGCCATTCCCCCAACTAGAACCTGTACGCCGTTTATTATGAGGAGGTTGTTTTCAAGCTTAGCCTTCTTGAAAAGTATCGTCCCGAAAACAAAGGAAGTCACGCCAGCGAAAGCGAGACCAATGCCAATCGGAGCGTCAATCTGCATGCCAATTCGGTGCTGCATGATAAAGACAACGCCAGCAAGCCCAGCTATAAGTCCAATAGCCTTTCGTAGCGTCATTTTTTCTTTAAGGAAGAAATGGGCGAGCACAACAGTAACGAGGGGATTCATACTCGCGATGACAGAAACAAGGCTGGCGGATACGTTTTCTAGGGCGACGAATGTAAGCCCCAGATAAAGTGTGTTATTCAGTATCCCAAGCACAACAAGCAGAGCGAGAGACCTAAACCCTGGAAGATCTTTGGGTTTGATTGCTAAGGCCATGATGATCATAAGAGGCCCTGCAATGAGGAAGCGAAAACATGCCAAGAGAAGTGGAGGTGACGACAATAACCCGATTTTGGTCGCAACGAAAGCTGAGCTCCATAGGACGCAAAATGTCACCGCCAAGATAACGACCCTCCGCTGCCCGCCGATTCCGCGATCACCTGTGCCAAGGGTCGCCTCTGAGGAGGATATTTCATAAATACTAGAGAGGGCTTTTCGTTCCATTTGCGAATCTCAATAATCGTGATGAATCAATCAGGGCATAGCGTAATGGCGATTAATTAATTGAGCAAATGAATAATTGAAATGTTATATATTTAAACATACAATGATCAAATGAAAATTCGATTTGATCTGGATTTACTTCGGACGTTCGTCGCAATCTGCGATGCGGGTGGATTTACTCGTGCCGGCGAGCGACTGCATCTGACACAATCCACGGTAAGCCTTCAGTTAAAGCGGCTTGAGGAAATAGTCGGAAAACGTCTACTTGAGCGTCACACCCGCAAAGTGATTTTAACGAACGACGGCGAAATTCTATTGGGCTATGCCCGCCAAATTCTGGAAATCACTTTCGAGGCACAGTCGCGAATGTCTGAGCCGGAAATCGAGGGAGTGGTAAGGATCGGAATTCCAGAAGATTTCGCAAACCGACATTTACCTGGAATACTGGCGCGGTTCACGCGCGCTCATCCCAAAGTGCAGCTTCAGGTTCGTTGTGACCTAAGCGTCAGTCTGCTGGAAGGCTTGTCCCGAAACGAATTCGATCTTGTCTTAGTGAAGAGGGAGCCGCAAAGCGATACAGGGATTTTGGTGTGGCGTGAGCCACTGGTTTGGGCTGCGGCAGCAGAGTCGGATGTGCCTTGGCATGATCCTCTACCATTGATTGTATTTCCTCGTGGCTGTATCTATCGAGACTTAGCTCTTCGAACTTTGGACGAATTGAAACGTAAGTGGTGGATGGCCTTCATAAGTCCGAGTTTGGCTGGATTGCAAGCCGCTCTGCTCGCGGGTCTCGGAGTAACAGTGCTAGCAAAAAGCGCGCTGCCTCCGGGACATCGGATTTTAAGACCAGAAGAGGGTTTTCCAGATCTATCCGTAACCGATTTGGCGCTTCATTATGCAGCCTCAGGCCCTTCCAAAGCCGCCATTTTGCTTTCCGAACACATAACAGAAAGCATTGATGCCAGCGGCTCCCTCATAATGGGGCAAAGCGTGGCGGAACGATCAGCGCTAGCTGGCATATTTTAGACAGAGATTGGAACCGAGCAGTACAAACCTTCCTGAACACGATTGTCATCTGAGCTAAAACGGATGATGCATGCAAAAAATCTCGCAAGCCAGCGTTGTCCTAGCCGTAGCCGGTATAACCGTTGATGCAAAAGATGACAAAGCCGTCACATTTTATGAGCACTTTGGGTTTTATACTGTAGCCATGTCAAATGTAAAACCCGAACATCCCGAGTTCATCGCTGCATCAACCTCGACCCCAAGGCAGATGAGTACGTCGCGGATATTTTCGGCAAAAATTACGCGGTGATCGACAACATCGCGCGCCTGCCGGAAAGATTGCCGCAGTTGTTTATGTCGCTGGTTAAATAAGGCAGTCGCCGGCAACGTGGAGAGATACTGCGGAAAAGGGTAAAATGCCCGGCTTGCAATCTAACCGTCAACAGTCGGGCAACCAGTGAACCCTCTTCAGCTAATGCTCGCGCCGTACGCGCCATGTTAAAACCGCATCATGTTAAAACCTGAACTGCTCGCCCAGATCGACACTGCCGCTGCCATCCTGCGCCAGGGCGGGGTGGTGGCCTTTCCCACCGAGACCGTGTATGGCCTCGGTGCGGACGCGTCCAATCCGGCTGCGGTAAGGCGAATTTTCAAGATCAAGGGGCGCCCGGCTGATCATCCGCTGATCGTGCATTTGGCGGATCAATCGCAACTCAGCCACTGGGCACGAGAGGTGCCGGATGCGGCCAGATTACTTGCCAGTCATTTCTGGCCCGGCCCGCTGACGCTGATCCTGCCCCGCAGCCAGCATGTTTCAGATATCGTCACCGGCGGCCAGGATACCGTCGGCTTGCGTGTGCCCAGCCACCCCGTCGCCCTCGCGCTACTGCGTGCTATGGGGCCGGCAGCCGCGCTGGCGGCGCCCTCGGCTAACCGCTACGGCCGTATCAGCCCCACCACGGCAGAGCACGTGCGCGAAGAATTGGGCGACACTGTCGACATGATCCTCGATGGGGGGCCATGCCAGGTGGGGTTGGAAAGTACCATCGTCAGTTTTATTGGCGATACCATTACCGTGCTGCGGCCGGGTGGCATTCCGCTCGCAGCACTGGAACAAGTATTGCAGCAGAAATTGACCGTGGTGGATAGCACAGGCTCCAGCGTACGCGTATCTGGCAGCCTGCTTTCCCACTATGCGCCAGTCACGCCACTGGAAATCTTGACTAGTGCAGACTTGTGGCAACGCGCTTGCGAGCTTGAGGCGCAAGGACTGCGTGTTGCGACACTGGAATGGTCAGCGCCCAATGCAGTACACTTAACAAGTTCAGGACACTCTGAACATGGGCGCATTGTGCGTTCAACGATGCCGGCAGATCCCGCTGCTTATGGACAGATGCTGTACGCAACGTTACGCCAGCTGGACAGTGCGCACTTTGACCGCTTGCTGGCCGAGGCACCACCCAAAACTGCGGCATGGCTGGCGGTGGCGGATCGCTTGCGGCGCGCAAGTTATAGAGAATAATTTTGAGCACCCTCTCCCCGCCTCTCTCCCACTTGTGGGAGAGGGAGGAGCGAAGCGGAGGGAGAGGGTAAATTACCTTTTCAGTAATAACGAAAGAAAAATATGAGCAAACCACTGGTAGGTATCGTCATGGGCAGTTCAAGCGACTGGGAGGTGATGCGCCATGCCGCAGAAATGCTCAAGTCGCTGGGTGTGCCGTTTGAGACCAGAGTGGTATCCGCCCACCGCACCCCCGACCTGCTGTTTGACTACGCCGACACGGCCGCCAGCCGCGGCCTGAGCTGCATCATCGCCGGCGCCGGCGGTGCCGCGCATTTGCCCGGCATGCTCGCAGCCAAGACCACACTGCCGGTACTGGGCGTGCCAGTGCCGTCGAAATACCTTAAAGGCATGGATTCATTGCTGTCCATCGTGCAGATGCCCAAAGGCATACCGGTCGCCACCTTTGCGATAGGTGAAGCGGGCGCAGCCAATAGCGCGCTGTTTGCCGCCGCGATGATTGCAACACATGACCCCGCTTTGTCGCGCAGGCTTGCTGAGTTCCGTGCGACGCAGGCAGCGGCTGTTGTGGCGATGACCCTGCCGGAGGTTGAATGATCCTGCCGGAAGCAACCTTGGGTGTACTCGGTGGCGGGCAACTCGGGCGCATGTTCACGGTAGCCGCGAGGACTATGGGCTACCGCGTGATGGTGCTCGATCCAGACCCGGAAAGTCCCGCTGCCGAGCTCGCCAACGGGCATATCTGCGCCGCATTTGACGACCGTGCAGCGCTGGAAAAACTGGGGCGCGCCTGCGCTGCGATCACGACCGAGTTTGAAAACGTACCCGCAGAAAGCCTGGACTACCTGGCCCAATTCTGTCCGGTCAGGCCATCGGCCGCGGCTGTGGCAATTGCGCAAAACCGTATTCGTGAAAAGACTTTTTTGCGCGACAGCGGCTTCGAGACCGCAGCCTTTGCCGAGATCAATTCCAAGGCAGATATTGAACCTGCATTGAGCAAAATCGGCACGCCCGCACTGCTCAAAGTGAGCCAGTTTGGCTATGACGGTAAGGGCCAGGCGACCGTGGACAACCTGGCGGAAGCCTATGCCGCCTTTGAACAGATGGGTGGGCAGCCCTGCGTGCTGGAACACCGCCTCAATCTGCACACCGAACTTTCAGTGGTGGTTGCGCGCAGCAGCAGCGGTGAAACCGTGGCCTATCCCGCCGCGGAAAATATTCATGTGCGCGGCATTCTGGACCTTAGCGTGGTGCCCGCAGCAGTCAGCGCAAAACTTGCACAGCAGGCGACAGTGGCTGCCTGCGCAGTCGCCAACAAGCTGGATTATTGCGGCGTGATGGCGGTGGAGTTTTTTGTGGTTGAACATGGACGGCTGCTGATTAACGAAATTGCACCGCGTCCGCACAACAGCGGTCATTACACGATGGACGCCTGCCTTACCTCGCAATTTGACCAGCAGGTTAGAGCAATGTGCGGGCTGCCGCTGGGCGACGCGAGATTGCTGGCTCCAGTGGCGATGGTAAATATACTGGGGGACATCTGGCGCGATGGCACAGCGCCGCCATGGAGCGCTGTGCTGAACGAACCGCGCGCCAAGCTGCATCTGTATGGGAAAAAAGAGGCAAGGCCGGGGCGCAAGATGGGGCACTTCACCTGTATAGGCGATAGCGTTCAGGACGCGACAAACCTGGCACGCGATATACAGAAAAAATTGTTGGGATAAATAATTTAAATCGAAAACGCGTTCAGCCACAGATTAACGCAGATTTGAAAATCTAGAAATGGTGTCAGGTCTTGCATTATTGCATTGCACTGCACTTAGACATCAAACGTTAAACCTATACCTTTACTTTAATCTGATCAAATGATCGCACAGCCCCCATTTGCCGGGGGTAGCCCGGCAGCTAGTCACTTTTCTTGCTTCGCCAAGAAAAGTAACCAAAAGAAGGCGATCCCCAATCCGCCACCTCTTCGAGGTTCCCTGCGTTGCTCGTCTGGTCAAGCGGCTGCGGAACTCGCACGATCTGCTGCGCATCCACGTGCTCAGACAGTCGTGGCTTCAACATAACCTGAAGGTTAGTCTACGCCGCAACAAGTCGCTACGCGCCGTGTTGTCACCTCCATCCCCTGACTAGCCTTCACTACTCGGTGGCGGATGAGGGGAATTTAAATACGAGAAATCTAAATCAAAATCGAATTTTGTGTGTGGGCACTTTGTGCCCACACAGCTTTGTTTGGGTTTTGGTGTGCGCTACGCGCACACTGCTTTTTCTGTTGACTTGCTTACCCCTGTGCGCCGCCGAAAAAAATCGCAATCATGCGGAGGGTTAGGCGAGGACTGTCTGAGCACGCAGTGCGAGTTCCGCAGCCCCGCTTGATTGTGATTTTTTCGGGAACCCCGCAGGAGCGGCAAACCGGGGTCGCCTTTTTTTTGGTTACTTTCTTTTTGGCGAAGCAAAAGAAAGTAACTAGCCGCCGGGCTACCCCCGGCAACGTTCAGAATAATTGAATCTGAACGACTGAACCCTTCTCCACATTCCCCTGCTCCATCGGCAACACAATAAAACAATTAGCTCGACTCATGGAACTGAGAATGCCCGAACCCTGTTCACCGGTAGTCTGCACCGTCCACAGGCCATCTTCACCCTGTGTCAGAATACCGCGCTGAAACTCGGTACGCCCCGCCGCCTTCTTGATGGGCGTGGTGCAAATCGCCTGAAAATTAAATGCAGCCTTGGGATGCTGGCCCATCAGTTCCCACAGTGCATTGCGCACAAACTGCAGGAAGGTGACCATTACTGCCACCGGGTTGCCGGGCAGACCGAAGAAATGGCAGTGGCCGACTTTGCCGTAGGCCAGAGGCCTGCCGGGTTTCATTGCGAGCTTCCAGAACACGACCTCGCCCAGCTCATCCAGCAATTCTTTGATGTAGTCGGCATCGCCCACCGACACGCCGCCGCTGGTGATGATGACATCGGCCTGGCTGGAAGCCTTTTGCAGCGCGCTACGCACGGCATCCTTGTCATCGCGGAAATTGCCCATGTCGAGAATTTCCGCGCCCAACTCTGTCAATAATCCAATCAGGGTAAAACGGTTGCTGTCGTAAATCTGCCCTCCGGCCAGCGCAATTCCGGGCTGCACCAGTTCGTCGCCGGTAGAAAAGATCGCGATTTTCAGCTTGCGGAAGACGCTGATTTCAGCGAAGCCCAGCGATGCCAGCAAACCCATCTCAGCCGCGTTGATACGCTGTCCTTGTGCCAGCACAACCGCACCCTGCTGAATATCTTCGCCCACCAGACGGATGTTCTGCCCGCGTTTGTGACCTGACCCTATTTCAATCATGTCACCGTCGACCTTGGCCTGCTCCTGCATCACCACGCTGTCGCAGCCGTCAGGAATCAATGCCCCGGTCATGATGCGCACACACTCACCTGCCGCAACCTGCCCTGTAAAGCCGTGACCGGCAAAAGAACTGCCGATTTTTTTCAGTTTATTGCTCGCCCCAGTCAGGTCGCCATGGCGTACAGCATAGCCGTCCATCGATGAGTAATTATGCGGCGGGACGTTCATCGGCGACAGCACATCGGCTGACAGCGTGCGATGGAAAGCATCCTGTATTTTTATATTTTCGTATTCTGTGACGGGTGCCAGAAACTGTTTTATCAGCTGGCGTGCCTGCTCTACCGGCATCGAATTGGGGTCGTAGTCCTCCATCGACGCCAGGGTAGAGAGTGTGAGGTGTTGAGATTCCATGGGGTGCTTTGCACAAACGGATAGATTGATAAAAATGAGCTTGAAGCCACCGCTAAAGGAAAGTGTTAACGTCCTTCTATGCCCTTTTGCTCCACCGCATACAGCACAGCGGCCTCGACCCTGGACGTCAGGTGGAGCTTGGTGAGGATGTGGCGCACATGCTGCTTGACGGTATCATTGCTGATGCCCAGTGTCTGCGCAATGGCTTTGTTGCTTTCGGCGCGCGACAGCAGCTGCAGGATCTCGCGCTCGCGTTCCGTCAACAGCGACATCGAGGTCTTGCCCTCCTTGCCGCGCTGGCCGTGCTGCAAGATGCCGATCATTTTCACCGTCATCGCGGGTGCAACCACCATCTCGCCTGCAACCACGCGCCGGATCGCATCGGCAACATCATCGGGCGCCATGTCCTTGAGCAGGTAACCGCGCACTCCGGCACGCAAGGCCGTGGCCAGGTCAGCCTCGGAATCGCTCATCGTCAGGATCACCACCGGCGTATCAAAATTTTCTTTGCGAATCTGCGCCAGCACGCCGAAACCATCGAGCGGCTCCATGCGCAAATCCATCACCAGCAAATCAGGCTGATGCTCGCGCAACAGCTGGGTCAATTCCTTGACATGCGCAGTGGCGCCAACAACATTGATGTCGTAGCGGAGAGTCAGAAGTTCAGTCAGCCCGCGTCGACACAAGCTATGGTCGTCGACCAGAACAACTTTTATCTGTTCTTTCATCATTACTTCTCCGTCAAGCCCCATTTTTCTATTAAGAACTCGGGGCAGTAAAAATTAGTTGCACACGCGTGCCCAGCCCATCTATGCTTTCCACTTCAACCACGCCGCCGATGCGCAATGCGCGCTCCCGCATAATCGCCAGGCCGTAGTGCCCCTCGGGGGGGACGCTGGCTCCAACCCCGCCGCCGTTATCCTCAACAGTAAACTGGTATTGTCCGTCGCTGCATTTGACCATCAAGCTCGCAACGCTTGCTCCGGAATGGGTGGCTATATTCACCAGCGACTCTCTTACGATCAGGAATATCTGCAATTCATATTCGAGGGGCAGTGTAATTTCTTCCACCTCATTGCTATATTCCAGGGCGATGCTGGTACGGGCAATAAAATCTTTAACCAGTTTTTGCAGTGCGTACTTCAATCCTTTTGTATCCATCTGGCAGCGGAAATGCGTGACGAGTTCCCGCACCGTCTTTTGGCTGTTTTCCAGCGCTTCGTCGATATCTTGAGCACACTTGAAGGCGAGAAGATCGTTATCTGTTTTTAGCGCATCCAGCAGCAGGCTGGCGCGTATTTTTGCGTAATATAAAGTTTGCGCCAGCGAATCATGAATTTCATTGGCAATCGACTGCCGTTCAGCCAGCAGATTGATTTGATAACTGTCTTCATTCTGCCAAACGCTCTTCAGGCCGATATGAATAAGTTCGGCGTAGGTATTCAGTGTGCGCTTCACGTCATCGCTAACATTTTGCTCCGCGGCGAAAAATAGCGTAACCACACCGGCAGGCTCGCCCTCGTTATCGCTATTTCCGAGCGGGACAGCGAGCAAAAACTTACAGGCTTCACCAAAAAAAGTATTGCCATAGCGGCTCTTGCAAAAATCGGCGTCGGAAGCCTCAACTGCATGCGTATTCGCGGATTTTCCGCACACACCGCATCCCGCATCAACCATGCTCTCGCTCTGACACACCTCGGCCGACAAACCACTGCAGCCTATCGACCTGAGCTGATAGCCATCGGGCGACAGTACACGAACGATGCCGGCGCTTGCACCCACCGCCTTGATTATCGTTGCCAGAAACTGCTCCAGCAGCGCCCCTGCTTCGCCGCCTCTGGATTGCGCAGATTCGCTGCCATCATTGCCCGATTCAGGCACGTGCTCGGACACTACCTCGTTCACAAAAGAAGCAGCGCAACCACCCACAAGATGAATTTTTGGCTTCATCAATAAACCTCGCTTTTGAATAACTATGGTGCAAGTATTACGCAGTGCATACCATCTGAATCGCAAACGCCAGCTAGGGGTTTAAACCGGGTAGCAGAAATGGAACACCCCCCAACTGGGCTATATCCCTCCCCCCTGATATAGCTATTCTGATAAAGGTAACAAATTACTTCTAATTGAGCAAGTATCCAATTACCCACGATACAATTAGTGGCAAATGAATGTAGACTGGGATGGTTAATCCAAAAAAATCCCAAGACCAGACAAACAACGCAAAAGCTATCCCCCCCTAACTGGGCTATATTACACCACCCGATATAGTTATAGACACTAAACCGGCCAATTGCGCCTAATGTATAGGTTAATTAACCGACAATTGTGCCGCCAATTGAGCACTTGACTCATCTTCTAAAACGGCAAAAAAATTGAAAATCTGTATCGTCTCCGACAGTCACGATCGCTCCGAACCACTTGCCGCCGCTGTTGCTGCGGCACATACAGCCGGGGCCAAGGCCGTTATTCATTGCGGCGATGTGATAGGTGCACACACACTGCGCGCATCACTCAAGCTTGGCCTTCCCATACATGTGGTGCACGGAAACAACCTTGGCGACCCGATGGCCATCCAGAATCTGATGGCAAAATCCAATGGCCATCTTGTTTACCACGGCATGGATGCCACGCTTGAACTCGGCGGCAAACGCATTTTTGTCACGCACTACCCGCATTATGGCCGCGGCATGGCCTGCACCGGAGATTTCGATCTTATCTGCTGCGGTCACAGCCATATCGCAGAGGTGGTGACTTTTAATAACGTTAAAGGCGGGCATACCGTCCTGGTTAATCCGGGTACTGTTGCCGGCATTCATGCACCGGGGATAGTCTCGCCCTATACCTGGATTCTGGGTGACCTGGAGCATATGACTTTTGAAATCCGCACGCTTGAGCAATAAACAGTTCACCGGCGTTTTACAGAAGCACAGCTTTGCGGGCTATGATTCAAGAGCACGTTTCGCGTTCCTGATTTATTAATTTGCAGCTTTTTGGTTTATAGTATTAATGACACTTAGCGGAGAACTGATTTGACAACTTCAATCGCAACTAGCCAGACCATACTGGTCGTCGGTGGTGGTATCAGCGGGATGACTGCCGCACTGGAAGCCGCGGAATGCGGCAAGCAGGTAATCCTGGTGGAGAAAAGCCCGACGCTGGGCGGACGCACTTCTCTGCTCTATCGTTACTTCCCCAAACTTTGTCATCCGACCTGCGGTCTTGAAATCAATCTGCGCCGCCTGAAAGGCAACCGCAATGTGCGCGTGATAACGATGGCTGAAGTGACCAGCATTACCGGCACGCGTGGCAATTATGAAGTCAAGATCAAAGTTGCTCCGCGTTTTGTCACCGAAAGCTGCACCGCCTGCGGCGAATGCTCGGAAGCAGTCACTGCCGAGATACCCAATCCGTCCAACTATAATCTCAACAACATGAAGGTGGCTTATCTGCCGCACACCATGGCGTATCCGATGCGCTATGTGCTGGACGCTTCTGCCATAGGCACTGCGGACGCGGACAAAGCCAAGGCTGCCTGCAAATACAACGCCATCGACCTCGACATGAAACAGGAGTCGATCGAGATGACGGTTGGTGCGGTAATCTGGGCAACCGGCTGGAAACCTTACGATGCGGAGAAGATCCAGCCTTACGGCTACGGCCGTTACCCCAACGTGATTACCAGCCTCGAGTTCGAGCGGCTGGCCGATCCGCACGGCCCCACCGGCGGAAAAATACTGCGCCCTTCCGATGGCAAAGAAGCCAAAAATGTGGCCTTCATCCAGTGCGCCGGATCGCGCGACGAGAACCATCTGCGCCACTGCTCGCGCATCTGCTGCATGGGCTCGCTGAAGCAGACACAATACATGCGCGAGGCCTATGGCGAAAATGCCAAATCCACCATCTACTACATCGATATCCGCGCGATCGATCGCTTTGAAGATTTTTACCAGAAAGTACTGAAGGATCCCACGGTCACCTTCGTCAAGTCCAAGGTTGCAAAAGTTGCCCTGGATGGCAAAAACGATATCCTCACCCTGCACGGCGTCGACACCGAAGGCTATCACCGCTACGAAAACCAGCATGACCTGGTGGTGCTTGCCATCGGCATGGAACCCTCGGTGGATGGCGTGGATATTCCCGCCGACATCATCGCCGACTCCAGCGGCTTCCTTGAGTCCGCGCCCAGCGGCGGCATCTTTGCTGCCGGCTGCGCCTCAGGCGCGCTTGATGTAAACAGGTCGGTGCAGAATGCAACGGCGTCGGCATTGCGCGCGATACAGG